>ERZ812616.216-NODE-216-length-86439-cov-5.337817_pt1 | contig 86439 bp, 72 predicted proteins | sample MGYA00376249_ERZ812616 | MGnify/ENA primary metagenome ERZ812616 (study PRJEB26924, sample SAMEA4378265) | human gut metagenome | biome: human gut; feature: human-associated habitat; material: faeces | place: China | collected 2013 ...
CCGCCTTTTCTGTTATTTAAAAATTAGCGGTAAGGTAACGCTCCACGCTGGTGATGGCGTTCGCTCCATCCGCCACAGCTGTGGATACCTGCCTTAACTGTTTCGTTCTCACATCTCCTGCCGCGAAAATACCGGGAACAGATGTCTCACAGTCCTCTCCCGCCTGAATGTATCCGTGATCCATCTCCACAAGGCCGTCGAACGCACTGCTCTGGGGATTGATTCCCACCGCAATGAACACACCGTCTACCGGAAGTTCCTTAGATTCCTCGGTTTTGACATTCTTAAGCGTGACAGACTCCACCTGGTCTTTGCCGTTAATCTTCTCCACAACCGTATCCCACAGAACTTCCACGTTATCCAGGGAAAACAGCTGGGTCTGCAGAGTCCTGGCACCGCGCAGTTCGTCTCTGCGGTGAATCAGATACACCTTTTTGCACATTCTGGAAAGGAAGATCGCATCCTCGATGGCCACATCCCCGCCTCCTGTCACAGCAGTCACGCGGTTGCGGAAAAATGCCCCGTCGCAGGTAGCGCAGTAGGACACGCCCATACCGGTCAGTTCCTCCTCACCCGGCACTGCCAGCTTCCTGTGGCTGGCGCCGGTCGATATAATGACAGTCTTCGCCGTATAGCTCTCCTCTTCGCAGGTTACGGTAAAGAGGCCGTCTGCCTTCTCCACGCGCACCACATCGTCGGTCACGAACTCTGCTCCCAGCTTATCCGCGTGTTCCCGGAACTTCATTCCCAGATCGTATCCGTTGATTCCCGGAAGTCCCGGATAGTTATCTACCTCATACGTGTTGAGCACCTGACCGCCGCTGGCGATCTCCTTTTCAATGACAACGGTCTCCAGTTCCGCACGTTTGGCATAGATTGCCGCCGTAAGTCCTGCCGGACCTGAACCGATAATTACCACATCGTAAATCTTTTCCATCTGATTTCCATCCTTCCTGTATCAATTCTTCCTCCGCGGCACGCAATCACCCGATTCCGGCCGCCTGGAATATTTTATTTGTCATGAAATAATTCATAGTCTCATTATATCGCACTCTCTTCCAAGTATGCAATGCTTTCTTTTGTGACAAAGTCACCGGAGTTGATAACCGAATCCTATTGAATTAAAAAATTACCTTTGGTAAAATAGAAGTGACGGAAGACGGGATCGATCCGGCTTACCAGGATGAAAAGAAAGGGTGAGATTCATGGCAAAAAAAACAGTGCTGGTTACGGGCGCTTCCAGAGGAATCGGAAAAGCCATTGCGGTAAAATTTGCAAAAAAAGGATATAATGTGGTAATCAACTGCCTTCACAGCGAGGAGAGGCTCCTGCAGACCAAAAAAGAGCTGGAAACGTATCAGATTTCCTGCCTCGCCTACATGGGCGATATGGGCGACATGGAACAGTGCCGGATTCTGTTCGACCAGATCCGGAAGCAGTTTGGAACGCTTGACGTCCTGGTAAACAACGCGGGGATTTCCTATATCGGCCTCTTACAGGACATGAGCACGGAATCCTGGGACCGGATCATACGGACCAATTTAACCTCGGTCTTCAACTGCTGCAAACTGGCCGTTCCCGGTATGGTGGAGAAGAAGCAGGGGAAGATCATCAACATTTCCTCCGTATGGGGCGTCTCCGGCGCTTCCTGTGAAGTCGCATACTCGGCGACGAAGGGCGGAATCAATGCATTTACCAAGGCGCTGGCCAAGGAACTGGCTCCCAGCAACGTCCAGGTAAACGCGGTTGCGTGCGGCGCCATCGATACGGAGATGAACCGTTTCCTGGAGGAGGACGAACTCATCGCCCTGATCGAAGAGATTCCCGCCGGACGCCTTGGGCAGGCGGAGGAGGTCGCCGATCTGGTCTACCACCTGGGATATAAGAACTCCTATCTGACCGGGCAGATCATTGGACTGGATGGAGGATGGATTTAGAAGTGAATGGCAAAAGGAGTACTGCGGCAAATCATGTGCGCAGTACTCCTTTTTTACTCAAACAAGTCTCCAAGTATCTCCTTCTCCGCAAATAACGCGGTAGCCCCGCCCGTATGCCAGAACACCACACTGCTTCCGGCCGGAACCTTTCCGGTCCTGATGTAATCCAGCATGCCGGCAAAGGCCTTTCCCGTATAGACCGGATCAGTAAGAAGCCCTTCCTTCTCCGCCAGCAGCTTAATCGCTTCGGATGCCGCCTCGTTGGGGATCTCATAGCCGGGCAGATAATAATTTAAATCAGTATGGATATCCCGCTCCGCTTCCACCGTGATTCCGGCTCCAATCAGCTTTAAGCTCTCATTGGCCAGTGCGGCCGTCCGGTTTGGATACTCCGGATCTTTCGCGCTGACATTGATGGAGATAATCTCAGTCCCTGAACCGACCAGATTTCGTCCCGCGGCCAGCCCCGCCATGGTTCCGCCGGTTCCGGTGGCATGGAAGACGTAATCAGCCCGGAGGCCCATAGCGGACAGCTGTTTCTCCAGCTCCACATAGCCCTCGATGAATCCCACGGACCCCACCGGACTGGCTCCGCCCATAGGGACCTCATAGCAGATACACCGGCCTGCTTCTTTATTCAGACGGGCCATGTGTTCCCTCGCAAGAATAACTGCGCGTTCTTCCGCTTCCTCCTCCGTCTCTCCCTCCAGAATCTCCACGATATGGACCTCCGCATCCAGGATGCGGTCCAGAAGCAGATTGGCCCTTAAATCGTCCTCGTCCGGCTTCACAATGGCAACCAGATACAGCACCGGCTTTAAGCCACAGCGCCGGCATGCGGCTGCCGTCTGCATGGCGTGGTTCGACTGGGTCGCCCCAAAGGTAAAGACGTATTCACAGCCGCAGCTCATGGCAGCCCCCATCAGATACTGAAGCTTGCGCACCTTATTTCCGCCAAACAGATTCATACCGGTGAAATCGTCGCGTTTTATATAAAGATTCACTCCCAGTTCCTTCGAAAGGCGGTCCAGCCGGTAAAACGGTGTCGGAAAGAATCCCAGCTCTGCCTTTGGAAGCTTTTCAAATAGTTTCTCCGCCTCTTTAACTGACATACTCATTATTTTTTTCCTCCTTCCATTCTGGCAAGTATCTTTTTAAAAGATACGCTGAACATGGTGACTGTAACACAAACCGCGCAGAAATCTGCCACAGGTTCAGCTAAGAACACACCCATGGTCTGATTCTCGACAAAGCGCGGAAGAATGAAAATCAGCGGAATCAGCAAAAACACCTTGCGCAGCAGTGCCAGAAATACGGATACTTTGGCATTTCCCAGAGCGATAAAGGTCTGCTGGCACGCCACCTGCGCGCCAAACATCAGGGAAGCCGCCATGTAAATCCGGATCGCCCAGTGTGTATATTCCGTCAGCGCAGCATCGCTGGTAAAAATCATGATGAAAATCTGAGGGCAGAACATGGAGAGCGCCCACAGCAGCGTGGAATAACCGATACAGCAGAGAAACAGGATTTTAAAAGTCTTTTTCACTCGTTCCGCATTCCCCGCCCCGTAGTTAAAGCTGACGATGGGCTGGGAGCCCTGTGTCAGTCCCTGCAGCGGAAGCATGGAAAACTGCATGACGCTGCTCAATATCGTCATGGCACCTACCGCCACGTCTCCGCCATAGCGAAGCAGGGAAGAATTGAAGCAGACAGACAGAATACTTTCCGTAAATGCCATGATAAACGGGGAGGTACCCAATGCCATGCAGGGAAGAATAACGCCTGCCTCCAGTTTTAATCCCTTTCTTTTAATTCGCAGCGAGCTCTTCTCCGAGGTGAGGAAACGCAGCACCCAGACAGAGGAGACCGCCTGGGAAAGGATGGTTGCCAGCGCGGCCCCCTTCACGCCCATATTCAGGCCGAATATAAAGATGGGATCCAGGATGATATTGCAGACAGCGCCGATCAGCACCGTATACATACTGGTTTTGGCGTAGCCCTGAGCGGTAATAAACGCATTCAGTCCCAGTGCCAGCTGCACAAAGATGGTACCCAGAGCATAAATCTTCATGTAATCCCAGGCATATCCGATCGTATTTTCACTGGCTCCGAACAACAGCAGAATCGAACGCCCGAACACCAGAAATACCGCAGTGAGAATCAGGGCAAGCACCACCAGCATCGTCGTACAGTTTCCAAGGATCTTTTCCGCCTTGTCCTTCTCGTTTCTGCCCAGCATGATGGAGGAACGCGGCGCGCCTCCCATGCTGATAAAATAGGCAAATGCAGTGATCGCCATGATGACCGGCATCGTAACGCCGACCCCTGTCAGCGCGGCCGCCCCGACTCCAGGAATATGACCGATATACATGCGGTCAACCATGTTGTACATCACATTGATCACCTGTGCCGCGATGGCGGGCATAGACAGCCGGAAAAGCAGCTTCCCTACACTCTCGGTACCCAGTTCATTCTCTTTTCCCTTATTTGGTTCCATTTATTTCATTCCTTTCAAGATATTGTCGAGATTTTCATTGATCACCTTCGTCGTGCGCGCCATGGCCTCCATATCCTCCTGGGGCACGCCGGCATACAGCTTTCCTGCAAATTCCTGACGGCATTTTCTGAGTCTCGCCACAATGTCATCGCTCTTATCCGTCAGGGACAGATGGATGAGTCTCCTGTCCTTTAAGTCCTTTCCCGCTCTTAAATAGCCCCTTTCGCACAGTGTCTCTACGGATTTTGCCACCAGCCCCTTGGAAATGTTGCGGAAATGAGCGATATCCGACGCACTGTCATAACCGGGATTGTTGGCCAGAAACATCAGCACCACGATCTCGTTGGGAGTAAAACAGTATTCCGCAACTTCCAGGGCACACAATTTTCTATATACCTTGTCTATCTTTGCATAGTAAGCAAAGTAGCCCTCATCTTTCTGTTCCATGATTTTACCTTTCTAAAATTGTTCATTTTTGAACTGTTCACTTTTGAATTATATACAAGAAAGACTCTCCTGTCAAGGAAAAAGACCCCGTCCTCCCGACGGGGCCTATAATACGGCCGTTTGTCGGGAAAACGGAGTCTTCCTGCTGTTTTATTTTATTCCTTTTAAATTAACATTTTCCCCGTGACCGGAATTCCGCCTCTGTCAATGTTCCAGACCTTCCGCATTTCAAGAAGCCGTTCCACCTGCTCCTCATGGAGCGTGGCGCTGCTTCCCAGCATATTCAGATACAACTGAATCCTGGCACACTGTTCCACTGATTCCATAAAATAAAAGGACTGATATACATCTTTTCCCCAGCTCAGCGCACCGTGATTCGCCAACAGGACGCTGTTGTAATCATGAATAAACGGAGCGATGGATTCCGGAACCTCTTCCGTTCCCGGAAGAGCGTAAGGTGCGACAGGCACAACCCCTACTGCCATCACGGCCTCCGTCAGGATCGCTCTGTTTAAAGGGATTCCAGCCGCAGAAAATGCGGTGGCAAATGGAGGATGAAGATGTGTGACACCGCAAATCTCCGGATCCTCCCGATAGATTCTCAAGTGCATCTTCATCTCTGAGGAAGGCTTCCCCTCAGACAGCACGCTGCCGTCTAACGCAGCCTTCACCATCATATCGTCCGTCATGTATCCTTTTGACACGCCTGATGGAGTAATCAAAATAGTATCCTCTGAAATTCTGCAGCTGATATTACCATCATTGGCTGCAACGTACGCACGCTCATAAGACCGCCTTCCCAGGTCCGTCAGCACTCTCCTGGCTTCCTTTTCTGTCATATATCGCATAATCACTGCCCTCCCACTTCTATTACAGCCCTGTTCTTCCTGATTCGCCCGATCAGTTCAATGGTAAACTGAATCATATAACCGTTTACCACCATAGATACGACAGTAGCGCCCCCCAGTTTTCCTCCCAGAAGAAAGCCCGTGATGGAAAGCAGAATATCGATGGAGATTCTTGTCACATTCACATTCTTTTTCAGCTTTCCGGATAAATACATCATCATGGCATCCATTCCCGCTTCGCCAAGACCTGCAGCTACGTATGTCCCGATTCCCACCCCCATGAGAATCAGCCCTGCCAGAAGGCACAGGAGACGCTCTGCAGCAGCTCCGCCTCCGGTGCAGATCATCGGAGAAAACCATTTGATAAATGTTCCTACAAGCACGCTGTTTAAGATTGAGCCTATTCCAATCCGTTTTCTGTCGATAAAGAACAGAAGGATAATGATGGAGATCATCAGGACCTGAGATGTCGTCCCCAAAGAAAGGTGCAGCACACGTCCCAGTCCCGCCTGAAACAGCGACAGTGGATCCAGCCCAAAGTCTGCCTGGACGAATAGATCAATGCTGGCTCCCATCATCATAGAACCAACGATGACCATCAGAATTTCTTTCCATTTTTTAATCATATTATTTCCTCATCGCGCAACCGCTTCGCCGCAGCGCCTTCTTACAGCGGCTTCAGCATCCGGATATCCGGCACACAGTGTTTCTGCATCACCGTGTTCGTAGTCTTCCGGCAAATATGCCGGAGCCATCGTTGTTCCCACCAGACAGTATTTGCCTCCATGAGCCACAACCGATCCCTGCCAGACACCTGCCGGAACACGAAGCTGCGGGACTTCCCCTTCAGACAGACGTGTTCCCAAAACTTTTATTTCTGCAGTTCCATCCGGATACAGGAGAAGAAGTTCCAGGCCATCTCCCATATAGTAATGGTAGATTTCATCCGTTTTCAATCTGTGCATATGGGAAAAAGAGCGTTCCGTCAAAAGATAATAGATGGAACTGTAAGACTCTCTTCCCGCAGAATCCTTTTCGCCGGCGTAGAGATACCGGTACATGCCTCCTTCCCCAGCCAGCGGTACAAGCTTCAGTTCATTAATTATGGATTCTATCATTCAACCACAACCCACTTTCCCTCCGAATCCGTACTTTCAAGCATTGCATTACAGAGTTTCACGATGTCTCTGCCATCGAAAAAGGTAGGATAAACCGGTGCTTCCGACACACAACCACGCTTTACATCTTCATAAAAACTATCCACAAGACTCCGGAATGTATCCATAAAACCATTGCCAAACCCAAATATCTCCGAGTTTACACCGCTTCCTTTGGATGCGGTGTTTAAAATATTGTTATCCTCTGAATTCCACCACAGATTTTTCTTTTCCCCTGTCACTTCCAGTGTGATCCGGTTAATTCTCCCCTGAGACACTTCTGATAAGAGCACCGTTCCGATTGCCCCATTGTCAAATTTCAAATTAATAGCTGCCGCATCCTCAGAGCAGACTTCTATCGTTTCCTTCCGTTTCCCATCGCCAGAATCAGGATACATCGTACGGTCTTCCACATACCTCTTTGGATAAAAACGTCCAAAGTTGGCAGAAAGAGCTTTTACCTTCCGGCCGGAAATATACTGGGCTATGTCAAACCAGTGTGTTCCAATCTCTGTCACCGCGCGCATCCGGCCTGCCAGAACAGGATTGTAGCGCCAGTCAACAGGCGCCGGAAACGCGTTAAACTCCTGTAAATAGTTTCCGTGTATCATATTGACGCGGCCAAATTCTTCCGATTCCACCAGTTTTCTCGCCTTCTGACACGCCATATGGAATCTGACATTAAAATTAATGGCACATACTACTCCACACTCTTTCGCGCGTCTGGCCAGTTCTTCCGCCTGGCTGTCATCAAAGCACAGAGGCTTTTCACACAGCACATTTTTCTTATGATCCAAAAGCTTCATTACCATATCATAATGGAGATTAGGCGGTGTACATACATGGACGGTTGTAATCTCATCGTCCAGAAGAATCGAAGAATCAGTTCCCCATTTCTCAATAGAAAATTCTTCGGCAAATGCCTTTGCCTTTTCCTCACTGACATCTACAATTGCTCCGATTTTAATCCCGCTGGCCTTCAGCGCCTCCGCATGAGTATGCGCAATATTGCCGGCTCCCCAGATACCTGTCTTCATATTTTCCGCCTCCTTACACTTCCACCTTAATAATGCTTTCCAGCGCGATCATAATCTCATCTTCCACAGCCTTCGCCATCTTCTCCGGATAATGATCAAACTCCTCAGATCCTACAAATTCAAAACACGGACCATCTGCCGCCACAATACAGCCGGCTTTTATCCCTCTCACCGAAGCAATAACGAAGAGAACGGACGCTTCATTTTCCATCGCCAGAACTCCTGCTTCCGAAAACAGACGGTTATTGGTAGGCATCAGACCCGTATAAAACAGACCCGATGTAGTGATAATCCCTGTTCTCGCATCAGGATTAATTTCTTTTGCCGCTTCCTGCATGGCCGCTACTACATCCATGGACGCAACTGCAGGATAGGAAATCGGAATGAACTGTGGCGTAATTCCGTCATCCCGGCACGCAGCTGTGGCGATAATCAGCGCACCCTGAGGCATATCTTTTTGCAGGGTCCCACAGGTTCCAACACGGATAATGACTTTTGCTCCTCCCAGAATCAATCCTTCAAAGCTTACAGAGGCCCCGTTTCCGCCTACGCCGTGGGAAGATACCGTCACGGGAACGCCCTTGTAGGTTCCATTAAATGTCCAGTATTCCCGGCTCTTTGCCACTACTTCTACATGATCCAGCCGTTTTGATATTTTTTCTGCCCGTGCAGGGTCGCCGCAGGCGATTACTCTTGCTGCAATCTTGTTATAGGGAATGTCTATTATTGGTACAATCTTTTCCATTTTTTTCATTTTCCTTTCTTATCAGGCCGCTGCCGCCCTTCTCTTATCCACCATCTTCTTGTAAGAATAAATGACCAGTACAATTACTGTTACAATATATGGAATGGTACTGACTAATTCCGTCGGAATCCCCATGTTCTGCGTTCCCGGATTTACCGCAAAGGCATCTGCAACTCCAAACAGCAGACAGACAAGCAGTGTCGGCACCGGTTTATTACCTCCCAGCGAGGCGGCAGCAATCGCAATAAATCCTCTTCCTGCCGTCATGTCTTTTACGAAATACGATACGTAGCCCATGGACATATAGGCGCCTCCCATAGCGGCCAGCATTCCGCTGATTGCCAGCGCAATATATTTTACCTGCAGCACATGTACGCCTACAGACTCCAGCGCTTCCGGATTTTCTCCACAGCTTCTGATGTGAAGCCCCAGTGATGTCTTGTACAGGAATATGGTAAGTATGGCGATCAGCAGGAGGGCCGCATACGTCAGTACATTATGCCCGGATATCACGGTTCCCAGGACCGGAATGTCCTTGATCCACGGAATATTCACCTGAGGAAGCACACCGCTTTTTAAGGATGAAGAAATTCCTTTTTCCCCTACTGCCAGGTACAGAAGAAACACCGTACCTCCGGCAGCCGTCAGGTTATAAGCAATACCCGTGATGGTCGGATCCGTCTTAAGCTTTGTAACAATAAAGCACATCAAGATTCCCAGCAATGCACCGACAAGAACAGCTGCCGTAAAGCCAAGGAACGCATTTCCTCCAAACGCTGCACTGGCCACAACACCAATCAGGGCGCAGGTCAGCATCATTCCCTCGATCCCGATGTTCGTAACACCTGCTAAATCCGCCACCAGATATGACATGGAAGCATACAGAATCGGCGTCGTCATGCGGATAATCGAAAACAGGAAGCTGACCGATGTAACAATCTCCAATATCTTCATTTTGCTCCTCCTTTACGCGTCAGCCGCTTCTCTTGTCATTTTTACAGTCAGTTTCTTCTTATAACCGGCAAGGAAACCGGTAGCTGCTATCAGGACGATGATAACACCCTGAATGATGGAAACCACTTCGTTCTGCACATCAGTTCCACGGCTCATTATATCGGACCCGATTCTCAGATAAGCCAAAAGGAACGCGCCCGCAGGAACAAACTTCGGATTATTTCTCGCAATGATAGCGATGATCAGGCCATCCCAGCCGTATCCCGACCGCCATTCCCAGTTAAAACGCTGCTGAGATCCCATCATATATGCCGCTCCGCCCAGACCTGCCACTGCCCCGCCGATAATCTGAGACAGCAGTATCGTCCCTGTCACTCCAATTCCCGAATACTTTGCAAAATTTTTATTCTCCCCGCACATGCGGATGGCGTAACCCCATTTCGTATGGTACAGGAAGAGCCACGCTGCGACTACAAGAATTACCGCAATCACAAGCCCTAAATGGATTCCTCTCGTAAATTCAAACAGCCTTGCCGTCTTCGCGAATTTCAGAGAAGCCACATGCGTGCTTTTGGGATCTTTCATATAAGTCTTTAAGAGAAAATCCCCAATATAGAAGGTAATGTAATTTAGCATCAGAGAAGATACGATTTCATTGGCCTCAAACTTTAATTTTAAAACAGCCGGCAGAAATGCAATCAGCGCTCCGGCAGCAAGGCCGGCAAACAGGGCGGCAAATGCGTGAACGCCCGGCCCCATCTTAAGCAGGGTAGCCACCAGGGCGGCTGCCAGTCCTCCCGCATAGAACATTCCTTCCACGGCAAGATTGTAAACCTTCGTCTGAAGTATGAAGGTAACTGCCAGACCGGTGAATAACAGCGGCGTCATAAGCTCAATAATATTGGCAATATAACGGAATGAGGTAAGTGGAGCCACAAAGAACTTGTAGATAGCCTCCAGAGGCTGGCTGCTTACCAGAAAGATAATGACAACCGCAAATATCACGGCGATTCCGACAGCCAGAAGAGTTCTCAACAGCTCAAACCGGGACATGATTTTATTCTTATTCTTCACAGCAGGCCCTCCTTAAATCTTCCTCCGGCTGGTTCTTAACACCAAGCATGTAATACCCCAGCTCTTCTTCACTCATTTCCTTTGCCTGAGGGAAATATCCGGAAATTCTTCCCTGGCACATAACAATAATACTGTCCGAGAGTTCCAGAATCTCATTAAGATCCGCAGAAACCAGAAGGACCGCACAGCCTCTGTCACGAATTTCCACAATCTTTTTATGAATAAATTCGATCGCCCCCACATCAACGCCCCGTGTCGGCTGATCTGCAATTAAAATCGACGGTTCTGTGGAAAACTCCCGTGCTACAATTACCTTCTGCATATTTCCTCCTGACAGCATACCAATCTCATCGAGAGGACTTCCGCAGCGAATATCGTAATCACGAATGCCTGCCTCAACCCAGCGGTCGATCTTCTTTTTATTGAGAAACAGTCCGGAATTTACCTGATCAGAATCACAAATACTGGAAATCATGTTCTCCCGAATGGTAACGTGGCCTGCTGCCCCATAGACCATACGGTCCTCCGGAATATAGGACATCCCCTTTCGCCTGATCTCCTTAACAGAACAGCCCGCCGTTCGTTCTGCACCGATCAGCACTTCTCCATTTCGTCTGTCCAGATGCCTCATTCCGGTAATCAATTCTACCAGTTCCTCCTGACCGCTGCCCTCCACTCCGGCAATTCCCAGAATTTCTCCCGAACGCACAGAAAATGAAACTCGATCCAGCACCTGCCGGCCCACTTCATTCTTACAGCTCAAATTTCGCACAGACAGTCTGACTTCTTTCGGTTTTGCCGGTTTTTTTTCTACCTTCAATATGATATCGCGGCCCACCATCAATTTCGATATATCTTCGACCGTCAGTCCCGCAACATCATAAGTACCTACGCTTTTGCCATGGCGCATGATGGTAATTCTCTGGCATATCTCCTTAATTTCATTCAGCTTGTGAGAAATAAAGATGATGGTAAGACCAGCTTCCCTCAGCTTGTTTAACTGCTCAAACAGTTCCTCTGTCTCCTGTGGAGTCAAAACTGCGGTGGGTTCATCTAAAATCAACAGTTTTACCTCTCGGTACAGCGCCTTCAAAATCTCTACCTTCTGTTTCTTTCCGACTGACAAATCACTGACGGCTGCCGTCGGATCCACATCAAACCGGAATCGCTCAGAAAGTGCTCTGGTGATTTCAACCGCCTTTTTCCGGTCCAGAAAACCGTTCTTTTTCGGTTCTTTTCCCAATACAATATTTTCTGCCACGGTAAGAGATGGCACCAGCTTAAAATGCTGGTGTACCATCCCGATTCCAAGCCGCAGGGCATCATTAGAGGAAGCGATCTTTACCGTTTTTCCGTCCAGTTGTATCGTGCCTTCATCCGGTTGCTGGGTTCCAAACAGAATCTTCATAAGTGTTGATTTTCCGGCTCCGTTTTCCCCCATCAGCGCATGAATTTCTCCTTTATTTATAGAAAAATCCACATGAGAGTTGGCCAAAACTCCATTGCCGTATACTTTTGTGATATTTTTCATGCTTAAAATTTCTCTGGCCTTCTCCATCCGTATCACCTCTCTGCGCTTATGGCTGAACCTCGCCCTTCAGCGATGCGATTTCCTCATCTGTCATATCAAATGCGCTTTTGATTTCGACCTTCCCGTCGATGATATTCTGCTTCGCCTCAGCTACCTTTTCTCTTGCTGCTGCAGGCACGTTCTTCTGATACCAGCTATTGTCCGTGATTTCTATGCAGCCGTCTGACAAACCATACGTCTTTACAGTACCGAATTCCAGTTTCCCATCCAGGTAATCACCAACGGCCTTCTCAATGGAAATATCAACACGTTTTAAAATAGACGCATATATGGCATCTGCCTTCTCTGCATCGCTGGAGAATAGTTCTGACTGGTCTGAATCTGTTCCGATCGCATGATTGCCGGTCTCCTTAGCCGCATCTAAAACTCCCAGACCTGCACCGCCTGCCGCTTGAAATACGATGTCAGCTTCTGCATGATATAACGCGATTCCAATCTCTTTACCTTTGGCCGCATCTGTAAAGCTGTTCATATAACCTGTGTTAATCTTGATATCCGGGTTAACAGTCCTGGCCCCCTCTATGTATCCCACCAGCCAGTCATTAATCAGAGGAATATCGAATCCGCCTGCAAATCCCAACTGCCCGGTTTTCGAAGCGGAAGCTCCCAGCACACCGGCCAGATAACCGCCTTCATAACACTTATAGGTCATACAATAAATATTGGAATTGGCTCCGTCTGAAAAGTCTACGCTCTCATCGTATAAGATAAACTTCTGATCCGGATACTCCTCAGCCGCTTCCTGAAGAGGCTGGGAAATATTGACGCCTCCCGTAATGATAATATCCCAGCCCTCATGGATCACATCTTCCAGTGTAGCGGAATATTTAGTGATATCCGTTCCCATCTCCACTACCTTTGTGCTGGCACCATAATGATCCTCGATGAGTGCCAGTCCTGCATTGGCGGAATCAAAGAAAGACTTGTCCCCCAGAGTTCCCGGAACGAGAAGAAGTACACTTAAATCCCCGTCCTTCTTCTCCTCGCCAACAGATGCCTTTGTCGATACGCTCTCCCCAGCCGTATCTGATGTCTTTGCGCTTCCACATCCCGCAAGCATGCCTGCCGTTAAAGCTGCCGTTAAACAGATTGCCCATACTTTCTTCATGATCGTCCTCTCCTTCTCCTTGTGCTGTACCTTATCAGACACAGCAGATACGTTTATTGTTCTTTCTGCATTCTTCCGCAAATTCTGTTACATATTCATCATCCGAAGCATCTACAATCAGCTCCGTAATTTCCTCCAGGCCACAGACCCTGTAAAAGGCCCTGCTCGCCAGCTTGTGATGATCCATCAGGAAATAGACTTCCTCGCTGGCCTTAATCATCGCCTTCTTAACCTCCGCCTCATCACGCGTAGCGTCGGAAATACCATGCTTCTCATCCACCGATTTGGAAGAAAGAAATGCCTTATCCACATAATAGTTATCCAGCATACGGACTGCTTCGATCCCTACCAGAGACATGGCGCTCTTTCTTAAACTTCCTCCGATCAGGATTACGTCAATTTTCTCTTTGTCTTTCAGTTTCATGCAGATACTGATGTTATTGGTAATTACAGTAGCATGAACCTCTAAATAATCTGCCATGGCATACACCGTACTGCTGGCATCCATAAAGATTGAATCACCTTCATTTACCAGGGATGCCGCATATCTGGCGATCCTGTCCTTCTCCTCCGAGTGAAATTTCACCCGTTTGTCCACCGGATCTTCATACGTACCTCCGGGAATGCTTCTTGCACCTCCCAGCACTCTTACCAGGCTGTTATCCTCTTCCAGCTTCTTTAAATCTCTCCGAATGGTCATCTCAGACACCATCAGCGTATCCTTTAAATAAGTGATGTCTACGAATTCATTCTCTTTTACGTAATCCAGAATAAATTTTTTTCTTTCTTCTGCGCTAAATGTTTTCATACCTGCCTCCTTTCAAGTGAACGCCTTATTTCCGGCGTTTCCGGTCGAAATGAAAGGCAGCTTCCTTTCACCTCTTCCCTATTTTTTCATCAGTATCTTTAAATTGTCACGGAAAGGAGGGTAAACAATCCCTTTCTCCGTTACAATGGCCGTAATATATTCGGCCGGTGTCACATCAAATGCCAGATTGTATGTCTTTACCTCCTTCGGGGCGATATATTCCCCATTAATGCAAAGAACTTCTTCCCTGCTTCTCTCCTCGATCGGGATCTCTTTTCCAGTTGGACACTCCATATCAATCGTGGTCGTCGGTGCCGCAATATAGACCGGTACATGAAACTGATTTGCCAGGACACTTACACTAAAGGTCCCTATTTTGTTCGCCGTATCACCATTCGCCGCTACACGGTCACAGCCAACGATAAGAGCATTGATCTTTCCCTGTGATAAGACTACTGCAGCCATATTGTCACAGATCAGTGTCACATCGACACCGTGTTCCACCAGCTCAAATGCAGTCAAGTTGGCGCCCTGGAGTCTCGGTCTCGTTTCATCTGCGAAGGCTTTAATGTTCATGCCTTTTTCCTGAGCCATATAGAAGACAGACAGTGCGGTGCCGTATTCCGAGGTTGCCAGGCTTCCGGCATTGCAGTGAGTCAGCACAGTGTCTCCATCCTTTAAGAGGCTTAAGAGATTTTCTCCGATATTTCTGTTTGTCTGCTTGTCTTCCTCATGAATCGCCACAGCTTCCGCTTCCAGCTCCTTCTTTACAGCCTCCATGGGATACCCCTCATCAACCAGGGTTTCTGCTCTTTTCACCATTCTGTCAGCGGCCCACATCAAGTTTACCGCAGTAGGACGGGAGGATTTTAAGTATTCACCCTGTTCTCTGAAGTAATCCAGAAATGATGCTGTTTCTGTTCCATCAAAAGCGTTGGCAGAAAGGACCATACCGTATCCGGCTGACACACCGATGGCCGGCGCCCCTCTGACAATCATAGTCTGGATCGCCTGATAGACGTCCTCCAGTGACTTACAGGCCACATACGTAACCGTATTCGGAAGGAGTGTTTGGTCTAACAAAAACAGATTCCCTTTCTCCCATTTCAATGTGATAATTTCTCTCATATTGTTTCTCAATTCCTTTCCCCTTATGTTTGTTTCTAACATCTATACCGAGATATTACCACATTGTTTGTTTGAAGTCAACATTATTTTGTTATTTTTAAACATTTATTTCTAATAGCAAGATAGCCTATTGGGATATTTTACCTTGTTCTTGTAGAAATAGCAAGTTTATTTGTTTAATTACCTCAAATTGGAAAGTTTTAATTGTTATTTTTTAACATCCTTTTGAATCACACAGAAACAAAAAGAACCGGCTGCAGAAAATCAACTCTCTGATTCTCCACAGCCAGTTCTCTATCCTGTTTTACTTTATCAGGTTTGCTTCTTATACTTCCGGTTTTTCCACCTGAACAATCGCAGCCTTCTGCATCGGAATTCTGCAGTTCTTATTATTGCCGAACTCAACAATCACGGTATCATCAGTCATGTCGATAATCACACCGTAAAAACCGCTGGTTGTCAAAACACTGTCACCAATTGCAATGCTTGCAAGCAGTTCCTGCTGTTTCTTCTTTTCCTTCTTCTGCGGTCTGATTGCGATAAAATACATGAAGCCGAAGATTACCGCGATATAGATAATCCAGAATCCCATACCCATTCCGCCGCTGGTTGCTAATGCCATAAATCATTTCCTCCTTATTAACGATCCGCCGCCTCGCCGCGGTATCATTGTCCTTACTTCTCAGCCTGTACCGCCATCATGCCGGCAAGCTTTTCCGCTTTGTACTCCGCATAACGGTGCTGTTCGATTGCGTCGCGAATCTCTTCCATCATTGTATTATAAAAGTACAAATTATGCAAGACACATAATCTCATCCCGAGCATTTCTTTTGCTTTTAACAAATGCCGGATATATGCTCTGCTGTAGGACCGGCAGGCCGGGCAGCCGCATCCCTCTTCGATTGGACTGTGATCCAGCTCATACCTGGAATTAAATAAGTTCCGTTTGCCCTGGTTCGTATAGACATGGCCGTGGCGGCCGTTTCTCGACGGATAGACACAGTCGAAGAAATCCACGCCCCGGTCCACCGCCTCCAGGATATTGGCCGGTGTTCCGACGCCCATCAAATAGGTAGGCTTATTTTCCGGAAGATACGGCACCGTCTCATCCAAAATCCGGTACATCTCCTCGTGGCTCTCGCCCACGGCCAGGCCTCCCAGCGCATATCCGTCGAGATCCATGGCGGAGATGGTCTTCGCATGTCTGATACGGATATCTTCATACGTACCGCCCTGGTTGATTCCGAATAACAGCTGTTCCCGATTGATGGTATCCGGCAGACTGTTGAGTCTCGCCATCTCCGCTTTGCAGCGCTCCAGCCACCTGGTGGTCCGGTCAACACTGTTTATCATATACTCCCTGGTCGCCGGGTGGGGAGGACACTCGTCCAGCGCCATGGCAATGGTAGAGCCCAGATTCGACTGGATCTGCATACTCTCCTCCGGTCCCATAAAGATACGGTGGCCGTCGATATGGGACTGGAAATAGACGCCTTCCTCTTTGATTTTCCTCAAACCGGTTAAGGAAAAAACCTGAAATCCACCGGAGTCCGTGAGGATGGGGCGGTCCCAGTTCATGAACCTGTGGAGTCCGCCGAATTCCTTAATTAACTTATCCCCGGTTCTCACATGAAGGTGATACGTATTGGACAATTCTACCTGAGTCCTGATCTCCTTTAAATCATCCGTGGAGACAGCGCCCTTGATGGCACCAACCGTACCGACATTCATGAATACCGGAGTCTGGATGGTTCCGTGCACCGTGTTGACTTCCGCCCGCTTTGCACGGCCATCCTTTGCAATGATTTTATAATTCATTCTGATTCCTGACTTTTATTTTTTAGTTTGTATCAACTCACACTTATTTTTTGGAGCTCTTCGCAGCCGCCCTGGATGCCTTTTCAGCAGCCTTCTTCTCTTCCATACGTTTATTCTTGTAAACGGTCATTACATACCATAAAGAACCAGTGATGCAAACAGAAGAATACGTTCCGCATACGATACCAACCATCAGCGGAAGCGCAAACTCGCGGATCGAGGATACACCGAGAAGGAACAGTACAAATACCATGACAAACGTAGTTAAAGAGGTATTAATACTTCTCGTAAAGGTCTGTGTAATACTCATATTTACGATCTCTGCCAGTTCCAGTTTGCTGTGAACCTTCAGATTCTCGCGGATACGGTCGAAGATAACGATTGTCGCGTTGATGGAGTAGCCCACAATCGTCAGCATACATGCGATAAAGGTAGAGCCAACGGACCACTTAAGCAGCGCATAGAACGCAAGCACGACGAGAACATCATGAAGCAGTGCCAGTACAGCGCTTCCCGCGAACTTAATATCCTTAAACCGCAGCCAGATATAAAGCAGCATACAGATGGTGGCGATGATAACAGCTATGATTGCATCCTCTTTCATCTCCTTGCTGATCGCACCGGAGATACTCTCCGCCGTAATCTTCTCGGCCTCCACGCCGAAATTATCAACCATTGCCTGGTCTAAGGCCTGTCTTTCTTCAACTGTTAAGGTTCTCGTTTTAATAATTACTTCATTGGTTCCCGCAACCTTCTGCGTCTGAACCTGTGCGTCGCCGGTTACATTTTCCACGACCGGAACTACCTTGGAAGAGATCTCGTCCAGGGTCATATCTTCATTAAATGTTACATTGGTAGAAGTACCGCCCTTAAACTCCATGCTGTAGTTTAAGATATCACCGGTCTGTGTCTTATTGATTACAAGACCGCCGAGACCAATCACGATAACCACTAAGGATACTGCAAACCAGATTTTCCTCTTTCCAAGGAAATCAATGGTCTTCTTATCTGTCTTTGTCCCGTAAAACTTCGGATCCTGGAATCCTAAGTTGAACAGTGTGTTTAAGACAAACTTGGTAATAAACAGCGCGGTAATCATGGATAAAACGATACCGATAGCCAGTGTGGAAGCAAATCCCTTAACGGTACCGGAGCCCCTCCAGAACAGCACGCCGGCAGCAATCAAAGTGGTCACATTGCCGTCGATGATCGCCGATAAAGCTTTGTTGAAACCGGACTTGATGGCGGACTGAACCGTCTTTCCGAGGCCGATCTCTTCTTTGATACGAGTGAAGATAATAACATTGGCATCAACTGCCATACCAATGGAAAGAATGATACCTGCCACGCCCGGAAGGGTTAACGTCACACTGAATGCGGAAAGCAGAATCAGAATGACACCTACGTAAATGGAAAGTGCAATCACTGCAGCAAGTCCAGGTACCAGGTATACGACAAGCATAAATACGGCAACAATGCCGAATCCGATCGCGCCTGCCTTTAAGCTGGTCGCAATAGCTTCCTGTCCCAGTTTTGCTCCTACCACGTTGGAACGAAGTTCTTCCAGCTCCAGGGAAAGGGAACCGATACGAATGGTGGAGGCCAGCGTTTCAGCCTCTTCATAGGAAACCATGCCGCTGATCTGGCACTGTCCCTGTGTGATCGGCTCGTTAACAACCGGATTGGAGTAGATCTTTCCGTCATAGATGATGGCGATTCTCTTGCCGACATTCTTTGTCGTTGCATCTGCGAATACGGTTTTTCCATCGTCGGTAAAGGTTAAATCAACCATATACTTCTTAATTCCGTTCTCGTCGGTAATAACCGGCTTCGCGGTGGCAACCTGATTGCCGTTTAAAATAGTCTGTCCCGCCTCATCGACAAAGATCAGAGAACCGGGCTTACCCAGTTCTTCCAGGATTGCATTGGCATCCGATACGCCGGGAATATCGACATTGATCCGGTTGCTGCCTTCCTGATAGACCTCAGCCTCTGTGCTGTAGTTCTGAACCCTCTGCTGCAGTTTGTAAATGGTATCCGACATATCCTCGGCACTCGGGTTCTCTTCCTTTGCCTGGTACGTAATGCTGACACCGCCCGCCAGATCGAGGCCCAGCTTAATATCATTCATGGTAGTATATCCGAAATATCCGAACAGTCCTACCAGAGCCAGCGCTATGATCAGCCCGATCAGGCCTTTGCCTTTGTTACTTTTCATGACTTTTCTCCTTTAATTTTAGTCTTCAGCCAAAGCCGCTTTCAACATGATGGCGCATTCGATTCTCTTCTTCTGCATTGCACAGCCGATGTCGTATGCATCGGTAATGCTCCCATGGAAATTATAAGAATTGGCCGCGCAGCCGCCGCTGCAGTAGAATCTCGCGAAACAGTCCCTGCACTTATCCTTTGCATAGACGTTGCAGAGTTTGAATTCATCGCGGATACGTTCGTTAGTCACACCTGTATCGACATTGCCGAGAAGGAATTCTTCCTGGCCGACAAACTGGTGGCAGGGATAGAGATCACCCCACGGAGTCACAGCTAAGTACTCCGTTCCGGAACCACAGCCTGAAAGCCTCTTGGCAACACATGGTCCCTGATTTAAATCGATGTTGAAATGGAAGAAGTTAAAGCCCCGTCCTTCTTTTTTCCGTTTTAAATACTCTTCGGCAAGACGGTCGTACTCTTCCATGATCTGCGGGAGATCTTCCTCCCTGATAGCATACTCTTCCTCCGGCGCTGCCACCACCGGTTCGATTGACATGCTGCGGAAGCCCAAATCCGCAAATTCCATCACATCTTTGGAGAAATCCAGATTATGACGGGTAAAGGTACCGCGGACGTAATAATCTCTGTCGCCCCTCATTTCAGCAAACTTCTGGAACTTGGGAACGATTAAATCGTAGCTTCCCTTTCCGCCCCGGAACGGGCGCATCTTATCGTTGACTTCCTTCCGGCCGTCGAGACTTAGTACGACGTTGCTCATCTCACGGTTACAGTATTCCATGATCTCGTCGTTTAACAAAACGCCGTTGGTGGTCATGGTAAAACGGAAGTTCTTATTATATTCTTTCTCTTTTGAACGGCCGTATTCAACCAGCTGCTTCACGACCTCCCAGTTCATCAGAGGTTCGCCTCCGAAGAAGTCCACCTCTAAGTTTCTGCGGTTCCCGGAATTGGCAATCAGGAAATCCAGCGCCTTCTTTCCCACCTCGAAGCTCATGAGGGCCCTGCGGCCGTGGTACTCGCCCTCTTCCGCAAAACAGTACTGACAGGCAAGATTGCAGTCATGGGCAATATGGAGGCAGAGCGCCTTGACTACAGTCTTACGCTTCTTAAAATCTACCACGTAATCGTGATACTGGTCGGTGGTCAGCAGCTCTTCCGCATCGATTAAGTACTGGATCTCCTCCAGCGCCTCTAAAACCTCCGCTTCTCCATATGTAGGGGAAAGCCGTTCCTTCACTTCCTCTGCGACTTCCGCCGGAAGCGGCTGCGGCTCCGCCAGTTCCGGCACACGCTCTGCCACAATTTCGACCGCATCGTACATCACGGGGTCGACGCTGTGTACAGAACCGCTGTTGACATCCATAATGATATGGAAGCCATTATTGATATATTGATGAATCACTGAAATGTTCTCCTTGTCTTAACGATATTTTAACGCCATAAACGAGTTTTGGGCAGACAAGCGAAGTAACCCCTACCGTCCTTACGACCGTAGGGGTCTTTTTCACTCATCTGCCTCATATTCCGGCATACTATCTATTGCTGTTCTCACAGCTCTGGTTGCCCACTGTACAGGATGTCTTGCAGGCTGACTGGCAGGAAGTCTGGCACTCGCCACAACCGCCTTTTTTCATAGATTCCTTTAATGTGCTGGAATTTAATGTCTTAACGTGTTTCATTCTTACACCTCCTGTAATTAGCTAATTCTTTGAGATTATACCACATGTTATTACGGAGTGCAAGGTAAAACGGCCCCGGGTATACAGGGATTTTCGAAGTTTTTCCCTTTATCCAAAAAGCTGTCCGGCTTACACGCGCACTCTCTACTCCCTGATCACCCGGAATCTCTCATCCAGCGCGTCAATGTCATACAACCCGATAAACTCCTGCGGCACCGGCATTTTTGTCATATGTCCCGTAAGCTCTGCCCACTTATCCATCTGAAAAATATAGTCGCCGCTCTTCCAGACAGCCTCCGCCTCTTCTTTTGAGATATCCATATATTTTAACAGCATCTCCGGAAAGTCCTGTTCCTTCCCATAGCACTGGAATTCTGACTCAAGTATCCACTTTGCGTTGGCAGTCGCCCTCTCATACGCGTGCTTCCGGTCTGCATCCGAGCACGCTACCATCAGCAAGTCTCCGTCGAACTCGTCATAAATAATCACTTCAGCCTGAAAGATACGGGCCACCTCCTTCGCCGTCTCTTTCGTGCAGTTCTGCTGAACAGACGCACAGTCAATACCCAGCCACTTACTGTCCGGCGTCCTGGCGGCCAGTGCGTCCCCTGATGCAGGATACGGTGATGCGGGATACTCTGCACTCCGAAGTTTCTTCATCTCTCTTAACCCTTCTGCGATTTCCTCGTCGCTCATGGCGCGGTCCATCAGAACGAGACAGCTGGTCATATAAGTGTTGTCACCATAGTAACCGTGAAATACCTCCGCATCCATCTCTTTGCAGATCCCCGTTGTCATGTCCGCAATCCGGAAAGAGTCCCGCACTGCCCTTGCCGTCTGCATGCTCACGGCATCCTCTGTATCCGGCGTGATCGACAGGGAATAGCAGCGTTCCGGCCCATACACCTCCAGTCCGATCACGCTTCGGGATCCCTCTTTTCCCTTATTACGCAGCTCACGCCTTACGATAAGGCAGTCTCCCATTTCTTCCAGAGAATAGTCAATCACCTCGGTCTCTGCTCCAAAGGAACCGCTGTCTGCATTAGCCCTGGCCTGGTATTCCGCCTTTGTCTTCGGCAGCATCTGTGTTAAGCCGTATCCCTCAAAGGAACCGGTTGGCCCGCCGGTAACGCTTATACTCCCCCAGTCCGAAACCAGGGAGTCATAAGCGTTATTCCTGTCCTGCCATATCTTCCACTCTCCCTTCGGGAGAATCAACTGATAATACAGCGTGGAGGATGCAAAGGTTCCCTCTTCCGTAACCACATCGAATACCGTATCATCCGGAATAACTGCAGTTAAATCCTGAAAGGCGGAGCCTCCGGCTTCTCCACCCCCGTGCTTCCCGTCAGCCGGCTCTCCGGTCCCCGCCCTGTCATTTCCTGGTACTTCGGAAGACAGCGCCGCCGTACTTCTGTTCTCTCCCTTCCAGTAAACGGTACCCAGGAAAGCGATGCCGGCCGCGGCAATACACAAGGCTGCGGCCGCAGCCATTCCCGGCAGCTCCCATCGGACGGACAGCGGAATCGATTTTTTTCTGAGGCGAAACGCCGGATTATTAAATCTGCATCGCGTATCACAGACATTCATCAGCGCTTCCGCCCCCTCCAGTCCGCCCAGTGCAGCCAGAGGGACCAGGATACCGTCTCCCTCCTTCTCCGCAAGGTAAAGAGTCTGTTCCGTATAAAATGCACCGGTTATCGTTTCATACGGATGAAGGACAGCGGCCCGCTCCGAGATCTCTATAAGCCCTCTCTTTCCCGCCGCCAGCATCTGTTCCCCGATCATGCGGTACGGAAAGGTTCCCAGCTTTCTTAGACGTTCCATCTCCCGCCTGCTGATCCGGAGAAGGCCATATTCCGCCTTTACCTCGTCGATCTGCCTTGTATAACGGCGAGGTGTAAATTTGCTGTCAGCACAGGCTTCGGCAGCCTCCTGGAATGAAATCCGCATTTTTCCAAGTTCCCTGATACGGCTTTCAAAAGCAGTATGCCATTCCGCTGCCTCCTCCTTACTCCCCAGAATACGCTTCGGAACTGCCCAAAACCGTTTCATATCATAAAAAACAAACAGCGTTTCCAGCTCATAAAGCTTCTCAACCGCCCCGTACAAAAGATATACCTCGCACGCCCCGCTTTTCCCATAAACCATGTCTTCCTTTACAGTCAGCTCCACCGGCTCTTTCAGACAGGAAAATTCCGCTTTTCCCGGCTTCGCTCTTCTCATTTTTATGTATGTCCCGTGATACCAATGAACAAACTCTCTGTACTCCTTTTCACTCAGCTGACAGGTCAATTTCTCTTTCATTTGTCTTCCCCCTGGTAAATTACCATTATTATAAACAAATTTTGGGGGGATTTCCATACCTTTCGCCTGCTCTCCTGGGAAAGTACGAAGAAACATCTTCCAGGCAGGGCCTTTTGACAACACAGTATTACTTTTCAGCAATATAAAAATACCGGTTTAAGAATAGCTGACGCCTCTTCCTGCTGTCCGCCGCTCTCAAACCGGTTTCTCATTCCGTTCTTTCTGATTTCTGTACTCTCAAAAAAATGCTTACACTGTTCTTCTATTCTGCCGGAATCTCCTTCCCTTCCATCAGCGCAAGGATCTCCTCCCGTTTCGGCATGGCCGGAGCAGTTCCGATCTTTCTGACAGATAAGGCGGCCGCAGCGCTGGCAAAGATGACTGCTTCCTTCCAGTCCATTCCTTCCGACAGTCCGGCTAAAAGCCCTCCGTTAAATGCATCTCCGGCGCCTGTCGTGTCTACCGCTTTTACACGGAACGGCGGTACCATATACCCGCTGCCGCCCACAGAAAGATAAGCGCCCTTTTCTCCCATGGTAATGATCACACCGTTCACACCGCGCTCATGAAACCAGGCCGCAGCCGATCCTGCACTCTCCTCCGATTCGACAGATATCCCCGTATAGAATTCTGCTTCAACCTCGTTAGGTGTGACAATGTCGATCCATCTCCATATCTGCTCCGGTAAAACCGCTGCGGGAGCAGGGTTTAAAATAACCTGTTTTCCTCCTGCCGCAGCACATTCCGCAATGGCTGTGACAGCATCCAGATTCGTCTCCAGCTGCATCAGTACATATTCGCAGTCATTCCCGCAGATCTGGTCTTTCACACAGCCCACTTCCAGGCTGGTAAAAGTAAGGCAGGCACCAGGCACCACCACAATCTCATTCTGTCCGCTATCCTCTCCTACCAGAATCAGCGCACACCCCGTGTCATACTCCTTCGTTATAAAAACACCGGACTGATCCATTCCCAGCTGACACATGGTATCCCGTGCAATCTCTGCAAAATGATCTGTTCCCAGTTTTGTGACCAGCTTTACCTCTGCTCCCGCCTTAAACGCGGCCACCGCCTGGTTAAAGCCTTTTCCTCCCGGCCCAATCTTGAATCCGTTCCCCATTACAGTTTCCTTCGGAGCCGGAAGATGGGGTGCACGCGCCATGATATCCGCTACAAAGCTTCCAAAAATCAACGATTTCCTGCCCATACAGCCTCTCCTGTCACTCTTCCAAAAGGAGCAGGCCATTGCCGGCTCCAATCCTGTCAGCTCCGGCGCCGATCAGACGGCACGCCTGTTCATGAGTACGTATTCCGCCGCTGGCTTTTACCTTCGCCCTGTCTCCCACAGTTTCACGCATTAATCGAACGTCCTCTTCCGTCGCTCCTCCGGTAGAAAAACCGGTGGAAGTTTTCACAAAAGCCGCACCGGCTTTGACTGATAATTCGCATGCACGCCTGATTTCATCGCTTGTAAGCAGACATGTCTCCAAAATCACTTTCACCGCCGCGCTGCCGCTGGCTGCTACGACCTCCCGGATATCCGCTTCCACCAGATGGTCATTTCCGTCCTTTAAAGCACCTATATTCATGACCATATCCACCTCTTCGGCCCCATCCTTCACCGCAGTATACGCCTCATAAGCCTTTGCCTGCGTACTCATAGCGCCCAGAGGAAATCCAACCACACAGCAGACCTTTACACCGCTGTCCCTCAGCAGCTCTGCAGCCAGCGGCACATGGCACGTATTCACGCAGACCGAGGCAAAACGGTGTTCCACCGCCTCACTGCAGTACCTTCTGACTTCTACAGCCCGGGCATCCGCCCTTAAAATCGTATGATCTATCTTATCTGTTATCTTCATTTTCTATCTCCATTTCTACATTCCTGAACCAGGATCCCTTTGATAAGCTCTGTCCCACGTTCCTTCGGGCTGCGGCAGAGAATCCGCACTGCCTGCATCAAAAAGCCAAGCCTCACCTCATCCCGGTCTGCAAACTGGTCCTTTACCCGGCTGTAAGCGTACATAATACGATTGCACTCTACATCTCCCATACCGATATCCTCCACCGACATGATAACAATCCGCTCCCAGAGATACGCTTCCATCTCTCCTCCGCTTAAAAACGCCTCATACGTAAGCATCAGCACTTCCGGTTCCAGCGCCCTGCGGATGCTCTTTTGAAATGCAGACTGCAGCAGTTCCAGATTCAGTCCGTGAGGCGATTCCATCTCATAGAAATGGTTATAGGCATCCGATCGGAAGGCTTTTCCGTTTTCTCCGCCATAGATGGGCGTTAAAAGCTCAATCAGCCTCTTTTTGTATGGTTCCGCACCTTCCGCCTCCGGCACCACCTTACTGCCTCCATCCGGGTAAAGGAAATCCAGGGGCGTATGGCCCAGTTCCCTGCCCGCATGGTTGTGATGATCCCTGGCAAATGCAGGAATCACAGGATATACTCCCGCATCATAGCAATCCTGAACCTTCCGTATCTCCTGTTCCAGTGACTGTTCCTTCTCACAGCCGCACAGATACCGAATCGCCTGGATAAAGCTCAGCGCCTGCATGCCGCCCGCGTCCGGCATATACGGCTCTGTATGATAGCAGATGCATCTCAGATTATATATGTAGGCCAGAGCGCCCTGCTCCGCCAGGCCGATGGTATAGACCGCCTCCAGCTCCAGCTGTTTCCACAGCTCCTCCAGCATAACCGCGCTGGTTCTGTACAGATCGTAGGCGGTGGAAATCGCCTCGTCCGTACTGCCGGCCAGAATATCGTGGTGCAGCTTTAAAAACGCGGCACTCACCTTCATTCCGCTCCTTGTACTGTAGTCCGTTATGTTAGCCCTGTCCATTTGTTTTCTCCTCCATGTTCAATCACGATCCAACGCTCATCCCCACTTGCGCTGATTTCCATTATCCCTTCACAACTCCGCTGCAGATACTGCTCTCCACCTTCTCCTGGGCAATCAGATAAAAGATAACCGTCGGTATAATACTGATTACAATCGATGCAAAGCTTACGGCGTACAGCGTTCCAAAATCACCTTTCAGGTTCAAAAGCGCCACTGAGATGGGCTTTAACTGCGGCTTCGTAATCAGCACATTGGCGATTGGCAGTTCATTATAGATAAAAAGGAACGATGTAATCGCACAGGTAGAAAGTGCCGGCTTCGCAACCGGAATAATGACCCGCAGAAGCGTTTGAAACAGGGAAGCACCGTCTATCATGGCCGCCTCATCCAGTTCCTTCGGAATTCCCTCGATATACCCTTTCAGAATGAAAAACACCATGGAAAGATTTACTCCGGCATAGATGACCATCAGTACGAAAAGATTATTTCTCTGACCGATGGCGCTGACCATCTGGACAATCGGCACAATCGCGCTCTGAATAGGTATCATCATTGCGGCAATCAGAAACAGCGTAACCCCTTCGCTTCCCGGTATCCGCTTCCTCGCCGTCACATAGGCGCCCATAACGGATACTCCCAGCATCAGGCAGATAGAACCTGCTGACAGAAAAAGTGAATTGGCAGTGGCACGCAGAATATGCACCATTTTCTCCGCGGAAATATAATTATCCAATCCAAACCGCTGCGGCAGGGCAAAAAAGTCCGCGAAAATAGTCTGGTCATCTTTAAAGGAAGACAGTACTGCAAAATAAAGCGGAAAGATCGTGGTAATCAGCCAGATTCCCGCAGCACAGGCGTAGAGTATCCCGCCCGGCGTAATTTTTCTTTTCTTCACGTCTTTCCTCCTATTCCCCATCCCGCTCGGCGAACACCCGGTTCGTCACGACCGTAATAACCAGACAGAGCACGATCATGAGCACGGCGATGGCATTGGCATATCCAAATTTGCTGTAGGTAAACGCATTCTTATACAGCAGCGTGTTGGGCACATCCGTGGCGTAGCCCGGACCGCCTCCTGTCAGTCCCATAATAAAATCAAAGACCTTGAAGGCACCGGTCAGCACAAAGACGACCACAATCTTAAACGTTGGCTTTAGCTGTGGAAGCGTAATATAGACAAGACGCTGCCACGGGGTAACTCCGTCCATGGCCGCCGCCTCATACACATCCTCCGAGATAGCCGCCATGCCTGAAGAAAATATGATCATCTGAAATCCCACATTACTCCACATATTCACCAGTGCCACGCCCCACATGGCAGTGTGCACGTCGTTAAACAGATTAAAATGTTCTGCGATCCCCAGTTCCTTCAGCAGCACCGGGACAGGCCCCTGTCCCGGCAGCATGATAAAGGTAAACATCAGGCAGATGGCGATTCTGTTGATAACGACCGGTAAAAAGTAACACGTCTTTACAAATCTGATTCCAAAAAACTTTTTGCTCACCACTGTAGCCAAAAACAACGAAACAGGAATTGTCACAAACAGACCGGTAACGCATAAGATTCCCAGATTGATAAACGCCGTTTTCGTCGTATAATCCTTAAAAAATGTCACGTAATTTCCCATTCCCACGAACCGGTACGGATCAGTAGGAATTCCGTTCCACTCAAAAAACGAGGTGAACACCATATTGGCCAGCGGATAGATAATTACGAAGGTGTAGAGCAGGATGACCGGAGCAATCATGAAAAATGCTTCCGGCCGGTACTTTTTACCCCGGACTTTTATTAACAAATCGATCCCCCGCCTTTCTTACTGCGGAAACAGCTTCGCATACTCAGTGTCAAGAGTCTTTGCGATATCTTCCACCGGACGCTCCACAAACATGGTCTGAAGCTCCGTATTCGTGATGTTGATTACACTGGCGTCGTCTAAGTAAGCCGCCATAATGTCGGTTGTATCGCTTCTTGTGGCGTAGCCCTCCATAAATGTCTTCATCGGATTCGGAGACTTGGAGGCGTCATAGTCGATATCCACCGGATAGACCCCACCGCCGGCAACTTCCGCATATCCTTCAAAGGTCTCCTTGGAAAGCATGAAGGCCATCAGCTTACAGGCTGCATCGTACTCCGGTGTACCCGGTTCCGCGGAAATACAAAAGCCCTCGCTGGTAGATGCAAACCAGATATCCTTATTCTCCGGCGCGCTCTCAAAATACGGGAAATTGACACAGTCGATCTGATCTGCAAATTCCATCCCGTTAAAACGGTCAAAGTAATAGCTTGCCGTAAAGAGCATGGCGATCTTTCCCTCACCGAAGGAAGTGACATTGTTCTCCACTTCATAAGAGATGGCGTCTCTGCCGAACACGCCGGCATCCATGAGTTCCTTCATCTTATTCAGCACATCCATCATCTCCGGATCACTCCATTTAACTTCATGGCTGATGAACTTATCCCGGAACTCCAGCCCGTTCATTCGGACCGCCAGTTCACTGAAGAAACGGCCCAAATCGGCTTTTGTCTTGGCAGCTACGGAAAACGGCACGATAGACGGATCCACTTCTTTTAGCTTCTCTGTCATGGTCATCACATCTTCCCATGTCTTCGGCGTCTCAATTCCGTTTTCCTCGAGCAGTTTTGTGTTGACGTAAACCGGAGAACCAATGACAGAGTTTGGAACGCCGTAGATCCCCTCCAGCCCTTTTCGCTCAAAGGAGAAGGAACCGAATACCCCCTCATCCACGGGGCCTGTCCACTCCGGTGATTCTATTAAGGGAGTCAGATCCTTGATCACCCCGTCTTTCGCCCAGTCATAATGCGGAAACGCATCAGAACAGATAAAGAGCGTAGGCGGGCTGCCTGCCGCAACGGAGGCCTTTAAGCTGCTTTTGTAGGATTCCGCATCTGCGATGGAGACATCCTCCACCTCAATATTCGGATTTGCCGCTCGGAATTCCTCCAGCTTTTCCATGTAATACTTTGCCCGGGGCAGTTCCGGATTGGTGTAACGGGACAAATAGGATATCTTGACTTTCTCTCCGTCCGCCTGGCCTGCCTCTGCCTTTGCGGCCGTCTCCTCCTGCTTCGTCTCCGTAGAAACAGCCGCACCGGAGGTATCCTTCGTCTCCGTGGTCTTCGCGCTGCATCCGCTGACCGCAGCAATCATAGCCGCAGTCAGTACCAGTGCTGCAATTCTTTTCATCATAATAAATCCCCCTTCTTTTGTTTTCTTATTTTTTCTTCCTAAAGCTTACCATAACTGCCTTCTCACTCCCATAGTTCTTTTTGGGTTTTTATCTGGAAATTTTTGTTTCTCAGAGGTAGAAACGCCTGGCAGACAACAAAAACAATGGTTTTTGATGGAATATTTTGTCATATCTGTACTTTTTTGCTTTTCCTTCCCCAATGTTGACTTTGCAAAACCCGTGCTGTATCATTTTCTTAATAAAACACCCTCTCCAGCTGTATGACAGTTTGTCCGCAGAACGGAGGGTTAAACGACAGATAAGGAGGCTTTTGTGAGCGGAAAAGGATATTTCTCAAGGCTGGAGTCTAAATTTACATTTATGTATACAATCATTCTGATAGTCGTTATCTCATGTATTGCATGTTCCATCGGGCAGTACAGCAATTCCATCCTGAAAAAGAAATCCCTGGACAGCTGTATTCAAAAACTGGATTTCGCAGGTGAACGCTTCGGGCTGATCCTCGACCGAATCGAAAATGAGTCTCTGCTGCTGACCTTAAATCAGGCTTCCCGCCACGAGGCGGCAAAGAAAGAGGCCGCCTCTCCCTATGAGGAGCACATGGAGGCGGCCTCATTTTCCTCCTATCTGGTAGAGTTTCTCTCCACCCAGAGCGCGGTGGAATCCATCAGCTATTACAGTCCGGATGGCTCCTTCTTTTATCAGGATAACTACGGTGTACTTCCTCCTGTCAAAATCGAGATCCCCCAGGAGGTCCGGGAAGAGTTTTTCAGTTCTTCCCTGAAGTCATCCTGGTATATCCACGAAGCCCCCAATTCTGAGGCCGGCGGAAACTTAACCTTTACCTGCCTGAAAAAATCCTTTGCCTTTACCGGCGAGCCCCTGGGATTTTTTGCACTGACCGTATCGCCGTCACAGATTCGTGAAATCTACAGCGGTTTTTTCTCAGAAAATGAGATTTTCATGATTACGGATAAAAACGGTCTCATCTGTGCCAGCACGAAGGAGACACTTCCCGGAAAAAGAGTGAAAGAGGTTTTCTCCGACGGTGCCTCCCTCCAGACAGGGAATACGATCACCCTTGATTCCACAAAGTATCTCTGCACCTTCCAGCCGGAAAAAGATCTGAATTTATTCGCCCTCACTCCGGAATCGCAGGTTTATCACGATTCCCGTTCCCTTGTGTCCGTAATTCTTGCCATCGGGATCATCTCCAGCATCTTTACCTTCTTTCTGTTCCGCTATTCCACCAGAAAGATCATGCTTCCCGTCAACCAGATCATTTCGAATGTCCGCGCCATGTCGGATGGCGACTACGGAGTGAGAATCTCAGTCCAGGAAGGTCAGACAGATGAAATCAGCCTGCTGGCCGGCCAGATCAACCGGATGGCAAAAAACACTCAGGACTTACTGGCCCGCGTTCACCGTGAAAATGAATTAAAACGCCGTTATGAGCTTTCCTGTATTCAGCTTCAGATGCAGCCTCATTTCCTGTACAATACGTTGGAAACACTTTGCGGCATGATCGAGATGAACAATAAGAGCGAAGCCATCGGCCTGGTAAACCTCATCTCCGGGTTTTACCGAGGGGCATTGGGCAAAGGAAAGGAAATCATCACGCTGGAACAGGAACTGAAGATCACCCGTGACTACTTGAAGATTATGCAGAAACGGTATCCGGGCTGCTTTTATTTCGAGACCTCCATGGAACCGGAAGTACTGTCCTGCTGTATTCCCAAGCTCACCCTGCAGCCACTGGTAGAGAACTCCATTATCCACGGCCTGCAGCTTTTTACCTCCGACAGAGCCGGATTGATCACTATCACGGGATACACGGAGGATTCCTTAATCTGTCTGAAAATCACGGATAATGGAAGCGGGATGGATGACGAGACGGTAGCCCGCTTAAACAGTCAGATTTTTTCAGAGGAACGGAGTTCGTTCGGAATTCACAGCATAAAAAAACGGCTGAAGCTGTATTTTGCTGTAGCCGATATTGTGGTGACCTCCAAAATTGCAGAAGGAACCGTCATTACGATCCGAATTTCCAGACAGCAGGAAAACCCTGACAGAAAGGATTAGCCCTATGACCTATCAATTCTTAATTGTTGACGACGAATATTTTGTAAGGCAGAGAATCCGGCTCTGTATTCCGTGGAAAGAGTACGGCTTCGAGTGTGCGGGAGAGGCGGCTAATGTGGAGCAGGCCCTTCATTTTCTGCAGACGGTCCCCATCGATCTCGTCCTTCTGGACATCTCCATGCCAGGTCCCAACGGACTGGAGCTTCTCCGCATGATGAAGGAAAAGAACAGTCAGGCGAAATTCATTATCCTGTCCGGATTTGCCACCTTTGAATACGCCAGGCAGGCCATCGCATACAACGTGACCAATTACTTATTAAAACCCATTAACACGGAAGAACTGATCCAGGCCATAACAGGAATCCGGGAAACCCTCGATAAAAACAACCATTTAAAACAGGAGCGCCTGGCCTGGCAGGAAGCCCGCCTCATCGCCGAGCATGTGGAAAAAAATACCTTCTTCCAGAATATTTTCTCCGGCCACGCCCTGGGCTCTGAAAGTGCCGGTCTGGCGGAGTTCGGCGTAATTCCCGATACACCGTGTACTGTTGTGATCTTCGACGGCCAGCCAAAGATTACGCACAGCCTCTCCTTTCAGGAACGCTCCTCCTTTCAGCAGGCCCTCGGTAATCTCTCCGGCTGCCTGCTGTCCGGAAAATCAGGCTGTGTCCAGGTAACGGATATCTATAACCACCAGGTTCTGATCATTCCGCAAACACAGCTGCCTTTCGGACCGGATCATTTTCTGGGACGCCTCTCCGCCGCTGCCTTGGAAAATTTTTCAAAGGATATCGTCTGCGGATATGGAAATGGGGAGGACAGCCTTGCCGCAGCCATCAGTTCCGCCTACCAGACTGCCCTGCAGTTTTTCACCTTTCGCACCGTCTACGGAACAGAGAGCGGCGCCTTCCACACCCGTCTGCCGGAAAAGCAGGCGCTGGAACAGCTAAATACTTCCATACGGGGAATCGCGGGCGGCCTGCTGAAAAAAGACCACCAGGTTATCTTAAACAGCCTTCATTCCGTTTTTCAGATCATCGGGCAGGAACAGTTTTCGCTTCCTGCCCTGGAATCCGCACTCTCCTCCCTGCTCTCTGCCGCCATCGAATACGCAGTCCACAGCGGAATCGAACTCTTCGCAGGCAGCGGCGGCTCCGCCTATACCGCGGCCGGAATCATCTATCACGGATGCAGCCTGGGTGAAATCGAAGAAAAATTTACGAATCTCTTTCTCTCGCTCCCCGGGAGCCGGGAGATGGACGAGGTTCCCATGATCCAGCGGATTGTGCTCCAGGCCGCCGAACTGATCGAGCAGGAATACAGCCGCACCGACATGGGACTTCAGTATATTGCATCTGTCCTGCTGATCAGCCCCGCCTATTTAAGCCGCAATTTTAAGCGGATCAAACAGTATTCCGTCATGCAGTACATCACAAAATGCCGCATGGAGCACGCCTGGGACTTACTGAGCGGGGGCAGGCTTTCTATCGCGGCAGCAGCTGAAAAGACTGGCTATCAGGACGCTTTTTACTTTTCCAAGTGCTTTAAACGGTATTTTGGAATATCGCCATCGCAGGTCGACCGGTAAATTTCTATGAATAACCCCATCCTCCCCGGAATATACTGAACCAGAAGACAAGATTGGGGGAGAAACAAATGGAAAAATCAAAGCTGCAGGCCACCCTAAAAACCCTGCTCATCTCGTACATACTGACCGGAATTCTCCTGGTTGTTCTGGCCTTTGCCCTCTATAAATTCCGGTTAAAAGAGGGACAGATCCGCATCGGAGTCAACGCGGTCTACATCATCACGTGTCTGATCGGCGGACTCATCATGGGAAAAAGCATCAGACAGCGGCGTTTTTTCTGGGGACTGACCCTGGGACTCGTCTATTTCCTGGTGCTTCTGGCGGTCTCCTTTTTGCTGAACAAAGGGCTGAACGGAACGATGAACCAGATTCTTACAACCATGGCTATCTGTGCCGCCAGCGGCACCATCGGCGGGATGATCAGCTGATTCTCCGCCTGCGGCGGGTCGCCTGAAGGCAAGCTGCACCAACTTATGATATAAAAACAAGTGCCGGAGACACCGGCTCTGTGGAGCTTACTTCTGATCCACAGGCCGGTGTTTCCGGCATTTTCCTTATCATTTGCACATTATTACGGTCTTATATAGGCATAGCCTTCCGCCTGCCGCTCCGCCAGTTCCACCACCCCGGCCGGAACCACCGTTACGAAGTCAAAGATATCGTCCTTCGTCAAGCCGGTTCCCTTCAGAGCATTCCCGCAGGCGGCGAATCTTATCCCTTCTTCGGACAGGGTTTTCATCGCTGTTTCATGTTCCGGTGATGATAACGCATATCCCTCCACCGCTGCCGAATTCGCCAGCACTTCGATCATGCAGCTCTCCTTCGCCTCTTTATAATAAGCGTTCATATTCTTCACATTCCCAAGAACCAGTGGCCACCGGTTCGTTTCATCGATATGATAAATCACCTTCATACTGCCGCCTCCTTACGCGTCAACGTTCTGCTCATTTGGAAGATACATGTGCACCCGGTCGATCCGGTTCTTATCCAGCCTGTCCACTACCAGGCGGATTCCGTCACAGACGACGCTCTCGCCTTCTTCCGGAAGGCGGTCCAGCTGTCCGATAATCAGGCCGCCAATCGAATCGTAATCCTCTGATTCCAGTTCCAGTTCCAGCTGATCATTCAAATCATCCAGCTTCATGGAACCTTCCACCACATATTCACCGGGGCCAACTTTAACCAGCTCCTGTTCCTCATCCTCATCATACTCATCCCGAATCTCGCCGACAATCTCCTCCAGTAAGTCCTCCAGAGTAATCATTCCGGCCGTAGCCCCGTACTCATCCAGCACAATAATCATGTTATTGCTGGTCTGGCGCATCTCCACCATCAGCTCCGCCGTGTTCTTATACTCATATGTATAGAGCGGCTCACGGAGCAGATCACGGATATGAAACTCTTCATTCCGGTCGATGAGAAGGACATCCTTCATGTTAATGATACCGATTACGTTGTCCGTCGTCTCTTCATATACGGGCATACGGGTATATTTTTCCTCGCGGAAGATATCGATCAACTCATCGTAGGTAGCGTCTACCTCAACCATCGCCATATCGATTCTAGGAACCATAATATCCTTTGCCACAGAATCACCGAAATCGAATACATTATTAATAATCTTCTTCTCTTCCGATTCGATTACGCCCTCTTCGTGGCTTACCTCCACGATGGTGCGCAGCTCATCCTCGGTGATGGCCTCCTGCTTCCGGTTGGGATCCACATGGACAAGGCGCAGAAAACCGGAGGACAGCACATTGACCGCATAAATCACCGGTGTCATGACCGTCATGAACAGGTAGATGAATTTTGCATATTTTAATGAAATTTTCTCAGAATACAGGGTAGAAATCGTCTTCGGGGAAATCTCACCGAATACCAGAATTACCAGCGTCAGAACGCCGGTAGCAACGCCAACCGCCTTATTGCTCCAGATATTCATGGCCAGTGTGGTGGACATGGAGGAAGCCGTTAAGTTCACTACGTTGTTTCCCACAAGAATCGCGCTCAGCATCTTACCCTGGTCCTCCAGAACCTTCGTCAGCGTAACAGCACTTTTGTCGCCCGCCTCTGCCAGGTTTCTGATCCGAATTTTATTCACCGTGGTAAGTGCAGTCTCCGCGGAAGAGAAAAATGCAGACAATCCAATCAATAGAATCAAAATAAGCAACTGTATATAGTCACTTGAATCCAAAAAAATCAACTCCTATTTTTCATATTTTGCTATTGATTCTACAATAGAAAAGCGGCCGTGTCAATAAGGCGGCCGCTTTATCCCTCAATTCACGCAGTAATTCAGCGTTCTTTCCAGGCTCTGATCAGTTCCAGAACCAGCATCATTCCGGCTCCGAAGAAAATAAACATATCCCCCAGATTAAATACAACCCGTTTTAATCTGCCGAACTGAATGCTGAAATAATCCACCACATAGTCTCTCACGAGACGGTCATATAAATTGCTGACAGCTCCGCCGAGAGTCACCGATAAGGCAAGCTTATCAGCGATATTCCCCTTCTTAGGCAGCATCCACACGAGTCCGCCGCCAATGAACGAAGCCACCGCCAGGGGAACCATCTTCACGTATTCCGGCTTCTCTTTTAGAAAGCCAAAGGAAAATCCGGGATTGTGGTTCTTATGCAGTACGATCCTGCCTCCCGTCCCGTTCAGTTCTTTGGGAAATGAGGATTCCTCCTGCTCTTCAATCGCCTTTTTTATACAGAGATCCACTGCCGCCAGCAGCACGATGATACCGATAAATACCATGACGCACACTCCTTCCGTCTTTATTATCTCCATTTTACTATGTTTTTTATCCATAGTCCAGTAATTCCCGCCCTGAAAGCTGCATACATTACTAAAAAGAATGTGGGAGTTTTTTCATGCCAGTCTGTGATTTTAATCCCGCCTCGGAAGAGTACGCCGACTTTATCATCCGCCACAACAACAGTTCCCCGGAAGATATCCTGCTGCAGCAGAAGGCGGGCTGCATCGATTATGTGGACCAGGAGTTTGCCGTCGTTTACAGTCAGCTGGAGCCGCTTCTCCCTATTACCACAAAAACATATACGTATTTTGCCATTCCCACGCTCTATACCCTGCTCGATACCACCAGCATGGAATCCTCCGGAATCATCCAGACCGCTCAGCAGCCCTCCCTCAATTTGCGGGGAGAAGGCACCATGATCGGATTCATAGACACGGGAATCGACTACCGCAACCCATTGTTCCGCCTTCCGGACGGCAGTTCCAGGATTGCAGGCATCTGGGACCAGACCCTGCCCGAGCCGACAGGAACCATGGATGCTTCCTTCGGGATACCGGCCTCCACGCCTGCCATGAGCTTCTCCTATGGACAGGAATTTCTTAAGCCCCAGATCGATGAAGCGCTTCGTTCTTCCGATCCGCTCTCCGTGGTGCCCTCCATGGACACCTCCGGGCACGGCACCTTTATGGCGGGTATTGCGGCCGGAGGCGCGACACCGAATGAAGATTTTACAGGCGCCGCACCTAACTGTTCCATCGGAGTCGTCAAGCTGAAACCGGCGAAGCAGTATCTCCGGGACTTCTACTTAATCCCTGAAAATGCCATCGCCTATCAGGAAAATGATATCATGATGGGAATAAAATATTTAAAGCTGTTAGCGCTCCGGCAGAACCTTCCTCTTGTCATCTACATCGGTCTTGGCACAAATTACGGAAGTCATGACGGCACCTCTCCTCTTGGACTGGTTTTAAACAACCTGGTCCGCTTTGTAGGCGTATCTGCAGTCCTTCCGGCCGGCAATGAAGCCGGGCTCCGCCACCATTACATGGGACGGCTGTTAAACGACCAGGAATACGATGATGTAGAAATACGGGTGGCAAACGGGGAACGGGGCTTCTTCATCGAGCTGTGGGCCACGGAGCCGGAGCTCTATACCGTGGGCTTCGTCTCCCCGACAGGAGAGGTGATTCCAAGGCTTCCTATCGGTCTCGGAGCAGAGATTACCGTTCCCTTTACTCTGGAACAAACAGTCATTACCGTCAATTACCGGACCACGGAGATTGGTTCCGGAAGCCAGTTCGTCCTAATGCGCTTTGAAGCGCCCACCGCCGGAATCTGGCACATCCGTGTCTACAACTCCCTGTTCATCACCGGAATCTTTCACATGTGGCTCCCTGTGGAGGGCTTCATCAGTGAAGATACCTTTTTTTTGCGTTCCGATCCGAACACCACCATCACGGAGCCTGCCAATGCGGCAGTCCCCATAACGGTCAGCACCTATAACCACATCAATAACAGTATCTATATCCACTCCAGCAGGGGCTACACCCGGGGCGGTTTAATCAAGCCTGACCTGGCAGCCCCCGGGGTCAATGTATACGGTCCCGGATTGTCTCCGGGCGGAGCCGGAGAGACCTTCCCCATGACGCGGCGGACCGGTTCCTCTGTGGCAGCGGCCCATGTGGCCGGTGCGGTAGCCGACCTTTTCACCTGGGGCATTGTCCGCGGCAATAATACCGCCATGAGCGACGCCAGCGTACGCGCATACTTAATCCGGGGGGCAAACAGAAATCCAGCCTACACCTATCCCAACCGTGAGTGGGGATACGGTACGCTGGATCTCTATCAGACGTTTTTACGTATCAGGGAGTAACTCAGTGATAGCCTCTCATCTGAATGAGGGGACCTCCGTTTTTATCGAGATACGCTCTCGTTATGACGACGGAACCGATCTCAGGGTCCTTTGGAATTTCATACATAATATCCAGCATGAAATCCTCAATAATGGAACGAAGGGCCCTGGCTCCGGTTTCTTTCTTCATCGCCTGCTCCGCAATCCATTCCAGTGCGTCGTCCTCAAATACAAGCTTTACCTCATCAAGCTCCAACAGCTTCTCATACTGCTTCAAAATCGCATTTCTCGGTTCCTTTAAAATCCTCACCAGCAGCTCTTTGGTCAGAGACTGCAGCGTAACCGTAATCGGCAGACGTCCCAGAAACTCGGGAATCATACCGAACTTTCTTAAATCCTCATTGGTCACACGGCCTAAAATGTCAGGATCCTTATCGTACTTATCCTTAAGCTCCGCCGCAAATCCGATGGAAGACTTATTCGTTAAGCGCTCCTTAATAATATCTTCCAGATCCGGAAATGCGCCTCCGCAGATAAATAAAATATTATCCGTACTGACCGTAGTCATGGGAGTCAGTGCATTCTTCTGATTGGAGCCGACCGGCACCTCCACATTACTGCCCTCGAGAAGCTTTAACAGCTCCTGCTGAACCGATTCCCCGCTGACATCGCGGCTGTTGGTATTTTTCTTCTTTGCAATCTTATCGATCTCGTCGATGAAAATGATGCCGCGCTGCGCCCGGTCCACGTCGTTGTCGGCAGCCGCCAGAAGCTTGGATACGACGCTCTCAATATCATCGCCGATGTATCCGGCCTCCGTAAGAGAGGTGGCATCCGCAATCGCCAGCGGCACATCCAGAAGCTTCGCCAGAGTCTTTACAAGATACGTCTTTCCGCTTCCTGTAGGCCCGATCATCAGGATATTGGATTTCTCAATCTGTACGTTTTCCTCCTCTTTCTTATCGGAATCCACCAGAAAAACCCGCTTATAATGGTTGTAAACTGCAACGGAGATCACCTTTTTTGCCTGCTCCTGTCCGATCACATACTCATCCAGCCTCTGTTTGATAATGTGAGGCGCCGGTATATCCTTTAAATCGAATTCCGGCTTCTTCGTCTCAGCAGTTCTCTTCTTGATCTTCTGCTTCTTTGGTATCTCCACATTCTGCTGATTTAAATTGCTGAAATCACTTAGATTTAAGTTCATATAAGGCATGTTCTGAATCTTCGACAGATCAAAACCGCCCTGTGTCACTGAATCAAATGCCTTCTGCATACAGTCATGGCAGAGATTCATCCCGCCCATGGTGACCATGGGACCGGTCTTGCTCTCCGGCCTGCGGCAGACGTAGCAGATTTTTTCATACTCATCATCGTCCTTTGCCGGCTTCTTCTCTGCCTCCTCCGACACAGCCCTGTCTTCTTCTTTTCTTTCCTTCGCCTCTTCCAGATATTCTTTATCTTCCAAAATAGTTTCTCCTTTTATATGTAATCGATCATCTGCTCTGCAGGCCTGCATATCCACCGACCGCAGAAATTAATCTGTTTCCATTACATGAACGCTGTTCGGCCCGCATTACACCGGGCCGTCCGCCAGACTTCACACTGCCGGCGCACCTGTTTATTATAAATCATTTGCTTTCATCCTACAAGAGCGCCGCCGCATTTTAGACTTTTTTAACAACTTCATGGTTCCGGTCTTTTTCCCGCCTGCAACGCGACAGCACTGCCGGCGGCAGCTCGGACAGCTAAGAAAAGAAAAAGCGCGCGAAGAAGACACATCTGCCTTCTCCGCGCGCCTGCGCGCTGTCACTGTTTTTGAATCGGTCATTTCTTCCTTATCAGTTTACAGAATTCTCTGCCGGCTTCTTATCCAGTGTGATATCTACGTTTCTCTCCACATACTGCCCATTTTCCAGAGACTGCACGGTAACGGTGACGGTTGTTCCGCCCTCATAATACTTCAGCATGTTGGTTAAGTCATCGTATGTCTTGATACTCTGACCGTCAAATTTGGTTATAATGTCCTTCTCGCGGAGGTCTGACTTGGATGCTGCGCCGCCTTCCACGATCTTATAGATAAAGACACCCTGCGGCATGCCAAGCTGCTGGCTGGTCGCCGCGTCAATATTCTTGCACTGGATTCCCAGATAGCCCTGCTCGGTATCCGCCACCTGAGTCCTGGTCTTTCTCGTCATCAGAGTGTCGATGATGTTCTGAGCCTTGGAAATCGGAATCGCATATCCCATGCCTTCTACTTCCGTTGACGAGTATTTGGCAGAGTTGATGCCAATGACCTCACCCTGCATATTCAGGAGTGCGCCGCCGCTGTTGCCGGGGTTAATGGCTGCATCTGTCTGAAGAAGATCTCTGCTCACACCGTCTTCTGTCTGTACAGTACGGTCAAGTGCGCTGATATATCCGACCGTTACGGACTGGCCGTAACCAAGTGCATTACCGATCGCTACGACGCCCTGCCCTACCTTGATGGTATCAGAATTGCCAAGGCTGGCAATCGCGATCTGGCTCAGGGTATCAGACGGAATATCCTTAAGCGCCACTGCGATTACAGCTAAGTCGCTGTCCGCGTCTGTTCCCTTGATGGCGGCATCTACAGCAGTCTGGTCAATGAAGGTAACCTTCAGTTCCTCCGCACCCTGTACCACGTGATTATTGGTAACGATCAGGAGTTCATCGTCATTCTTTCCTACAATAATTCCGGAGCCGCTGCCCACGCCCTCTCTCTGCATCGGGCCGAAAAATGTCTGGCTCTCGTAGATTACTTTACTCGTAATGGCAACTACCGACGGCATTGCCTTATCTACAATCGCAGATACGTCCATATTCGCAGAGGTTCCAGTGACCTGCCCTGTCGTACTGTTCGACGATGCAGCTGCTGACCCATCTGATGACGGAAGCGTCTCCGCCTGGCTGATTTCCACCTGATTTTTCTGGTTGTAGCTGCCTGCTGCCCAGTTAATTCCAACCATAGTGCTTCCGGCTACCACACCAAACACCAGTGCCGCTCCCACAACCGCTGCCGCTCTCTTAGCAAAGCCTGATTTCTTCTTCGGCGGCTTTGGTCCTTCCGGAACAGATCCCTGTGCCATTCTCTGATACTGGTGTTCCTGGTAATGCGGAATTCCCTGCTGTCCTCCATAGGGCTGCTGATTGGGTGACCCCTGCTGATAACCATAGGCGGAACGGTATGCATTCTGGCTCTGGCCGTTCTGACTGCCCTGATAAACGTTCTGACCGCCCTGGTACTGGTTCTGTCCCATCGGCTGTGCCGTTCTGTAAGGCTGCTGGTTCTGAGTCTGATTGGAATTCATACCCTGATTCATGCTCTGCCCCTGGTTCATTCCCTGACTCTGGTTCATTCCCTGGTTTTGATTTTCCTGATACATCTGCTGTCCATATGCGGAACGGTCTTCCTGTCTTGTGTATTCCGGCTGAGATTCCTTTTTCTCATAGCCGCTTTCATGCTTTGTTTCCTCCGGATCCGGATCCCTCATTGTAAAGTTTGTTGTTACAGGTTCTTCTTTATGTTCTTCAGGAGTCATGCGGCCCAGATCATTGTTTTCATTTTCATTATACATAAAAACTATCCCCTTTCCTGTTTCCTTTGTTTTCTTTTGATATCTGAAGTTTATCAATGAAATGTGACTATTTTGTGATAAAATTATATTGAATATGTGAAAACCGCAAAAAAAAGACATCTTCCGGGCTTTTCTAGTCCTGAAAGATGTCTTTTTGATTGTCTGTCCTATCGTTTATGCCGCATTGGGCGGTGGTACCGTAATTACCTCACCGGACTCAGAGCCGCCTGGCTGAACAGTCCCTCCGCCTCCCGGCCCCGGCGAACCGCCCGGTCCCGGTGATGTCGTCTCCGGTGTGCTGGTGGATTCATGAGGTGCCGTTGTCGGCTTTACCCCGGGACCCGTGCTGGAATCCGGAGATTCCGTCACTCCGTCTCCCGGTGAAGAAGGCCGGACAGCTTCGGTTGTCTCTCCAGGCCTTACCGGATTGGAAGGCTTTGTACCGTCTGTTGCCGCCGTCTCTCCCGGCTTCGTCCCCTCTGCTGCCGTGGTCTCTCCCGGTTTCGTCGGCTTCGTCCCCTCTGCCGCCGTCGTCTCTCCCGGCTTCGTCGGTTTCGTCCCCTCCGCTGCCGTGGTTTCTCCCGGCTTCGTCGGCTTTACGGGATTTCCGTTCTCATCCGTCTCCTCAATCGACATGCCCTCGGATGAAGACTCACGCTCATCAGTCTCATCGGATTCCTTCGTAGCTTTCTCTGTCTCCTTCGTCTCCTTCGGGACATATCCCTCATTGGTCGGAACGTGATCGACACTGACTCCCTGCTTGTACATACCGGAATCCGCAGAGATCTTCGCACTGATCTTCTTTACCAGATCAGTTGGCTGATAGCCCTCCTCGTTATACAGGAATTTATGAAGCTCTGCCACATTTGATTCCAGAGTCTGGGGAATCACGCAGTCTCCCTTCTTCCCCATAATCATGGCATCACGGGCAAATGGGAAGCCTCCCGTCTCACCGATGTGGTATTTGCCAATATCCAGAATCAGACTGGTAAAATCACTGAATGACAGCGATGTTTCAATCTGCTCCACTTCCATCAGAAGAATCCGGTTTAACAGACCCAGGTCAGCCTTTTTCGCCTTTTCAAACGCCTTTTGAATAATCAGACGCTGTCTCTCTGTTCTAGCATAATCGGTATCCATCAGACGAAGACGGCCGTAGGCAACCGCCTGGACACCATCCAGATGCTGAACACCAGCCGACTTAAGCTGTGTCGACGGAACTCCTGTCTTCTGTACTGTTTCTGTTATAAAGGAATTGATATAACGGAATTCCGGCTTGCTGATCTCGACATCCTCGATGCCGCCCAGCATGTTGATCCCATCCGCTACCGCCTTCCAGTTAAATGTCACATAATCCTTCACATTTAAGTCCAGATTCCTGTTCAGCGCAGACAGCGCCTGTACGGCACCGCCGTTTGCATACGCAGAGTTGATTTTATTGTAAGTGCCGTTATCATTCGTATTCATATACGTATCGCGGAACACGGATACCAGCTTAATCTCCCCTGTATCGCGGTTGATATTGCAAAGCATGATTACGTCTGTATTCGTACCTTTATGTACGTTACCGTCCCGGCTGTCCACACCAAACACGGCGATCGTCCAGTATCCCTTCATATGCTCCGTCTTCTCCACAGGCAATTCTGAATTCAGTACTTTATCCGGATCGTAATCGTTCGAATGCTTCAGTCCGCTGTTTAACCGCAGAGCATAACCGTAAAAACCAATACAAATCAGCGTCAGAACCTCAGCAACTGCCATAACAATGATTCGTCTGATTTTTTTCTTCTTTGCAGCCTGCGCCGCCGACCGGCTTGCAGCCGTTCTGCTGGCAGAGTCCTGAGGCCTTCTTCCACCCATTCCGCCGGAACCGCTTCCACCGTCTCCGGTCTGGGGCCCCTGAAGCGACTGATATCTCGGCTCATAACCGGAGGTTCCCGACATCCGCCTTCTGTTGTCATTTCCCTGAGACTGTCCACTCCCGGCTGGTCTTCCGGCCATTCTCGATGCTCCGGAGGCGTTCCCGACATCCGGTCTCGCGCCTTCCATCCGTGCCCTGCCCCTGCCATTTCCGGGGGCGCCGGCAGGTCTGGCACCGCCCTGAGGCTGCCCGCTGCCGCTTACCCTAGATCCATTTGCTGAACTGCCCTGCGGTGCACCGCTTCCGGGTACTCTGGCATTTCCATTCTGCGGGCCGCCGCCTGCCTGTCTGGCGTTACCGCCCTGGGGGCCACCGTTCCCCGATGGTCTGACACTTCCGCCCTGGGGATTGCCGCTTCCCGATGGTCTGGCACTGCCGCCCTGAGAGCCGCCGTTTCCGGCTGGTCTCTTGCTTGCGCCCTGCATTCCGCTGTTTCCTGCGGGTCTCGCATTTCCACTCTGTGCACCGCTGTTCCCGGCTGGTCTGGCACTTCCGTTCTGCGCCCCACCGTTCCCGGCTGTTCTGCCTGCACCGCCCTGGGCGCCGTTACTTCCAGCAGGTCTGGCGTTTCCGTCCTGCGCTCCGCCGTTCCCCGGCACTCTGGCATTCCCGCCCCAGGAAGCGCCGTTTCCCGGAGTTCTTCCCGTATCAGCAGAAGACCGGCCCTGCCCCTGCGTACCTTCCGCCGGGCGGCTCACGGGTCTGCCTGCCTGCTGTCTTCCGTATGTGTCACCGCCCGCATCACTGTAACCTGCGGGACCTAAGTCGTCATCATATTCCTTGTTCATGTATATAACCTCATCCTCTGGTGCCTGCTGTACCGGACTTTCATCAGTACGCATTTTTATTGATAAACCCTTTGAACACAGTCAAAAACAAAATCTTGAAATCAAATCCCAGGGTCCAGTTCTCGATGTAATATAAATCATGCTCGATTCGTTTCGTGATAGAGGTGTCTCCACGGTAGCCGTTGACCTGGGCCCAGCCGGTAATTCCCGGACGGACCTGATGCTTGATCATATACCGCGGTATCTCCTCTTTAAACTTCTCTACAAACAGCGGACGCTCAGGTCTCGGTCCCACCAGGCTCATATCACCCATCAAAACGTTGAAAAACTGAGGCATCTCGTCAATACTTGTCTTCCTGATAAACCGTCCGATCGGTGTCACACGCGAATCGTGGGGCGTCGTCCATCTGCTCTTCTCCTCAGAAGGCGCCTGGACCACCATGGACCGGAACTTGTACATCTTAAAAGGCCTGTTATGAAGTCCCACCCGTTCCTGGCTGTAGATCAGAGGCCCCGGAGACGTCAGCTTAATGAGCGCAGCGGTCACCAGCATAACCGGCGAAAACAGCACAATTGCAGCAATGGCTCCGAAGATATCAACAATCCGCTTCATAATCGCATTGACCGGATCGGTCAGCGGTACGTGTCTGATATTGATAACCGGCAGCCCCTGTAAGTCCTCGGTATAGGGACGGGTCGGTATGATATTATTATAATCGGGAATAAATTTGGTATGGACGCCTGATTTTTCACAGGAAGCCACGATTTTTTCCAGATTTGCATATTCGTCTATGCTCAGCGTGATGGCGATCTCGTCGAGAGAGTTGAGCGCCAGAATCTCATCTAAATCGCTCACTTTGCCGATCACATGGATCGACTTATACTCGGTTCCCCATTCCTTATGGTCATCGAGAATCCCCTTGACCTGATAGCCCCACTCCAGGTTCTGCTGCACCCGGTCGATAAACCCTTCCGCGGCGCGGCTGTAACCAATGAGCAGAATATGCTTCTGATTATACCCCTTGGAGCGCATGGAATGAAGAGCGTAACGGATCAGATTCCGCTCCAGCGTTTCCAGTATAATATTAATCGCGAAGAAATAAAATACCATTCTCTTCGAAAAGTTCCAAAAGTACGGATTCTTGTTAAGAAGAAACAAGACCATGGTAACAAGCAGAAACCCGATCAGATTGGCCTTACAGATATTAGCGAACTCATATCGCCTCTGCTGCACCCGCTTCGGAGCATAGAGATGGAATATGCCGTAAAGCAGCAGATATCCCGGCACGATGATAATGAGCGCCGCAAAATAGTACTGCGGTGCCAGCAGCTTCTTTTCAGGGCTGAATAAACGGTTCCCCATAAGCAGAATGAACCATGCCAGAGCATAGGAGGCTATAATAACCAGCCCATCCAGCACGACATGAAACCCGTTCAGTTTTTTCTGATTGTCCTTTATCATAGCAGCAAAACCTTCCTGTCATACGACGAAAACCTGACTTGTCCATGATAATACGCAATAATTTCTCGTATATTATACATGATAATGTACCATGATGCCATTAAATAATTCTTAAATCGCCGTAAGTTTTTTTAATCTTCTTTTGAGAAATTCCCACACATAGAGAAGCGTGCCGGTAAAGAGTTCCCATTCAATCTGCAGATAATTCCCGATATGTTCTGTCCGGAACGCCACTTTTTTACATGTACCAAGGGTTTTTATTCCCTCACAAAAGCCTTCCGCGTAGTCGGCGCCATAGCCCATTTTTTTGAAAAACAGGTATTTAATTCCGGTCCCGGCCAGGAGAAACGGCAGATTAAACAGCAGCTGAAGAAGCGGCATGTTCTTATAATTCAAATAAATATTGTTTCTTGCCGCAAGTTTTACCTTGAAGGAATTGTATTTGGAACCGCTGGTTCCGCTTCCCACATGGTAAACCTCTGCAGCCGGGCAGTATACGTTGTCATATCCGTATATCCTGGCCCGGTAGCCGACATCCACATCCTCTAAATAGGCAAAATGAGATTCGTCGAAGTATCCAATCTCCTCGAAGACCTCCCTCCGGTAGATCGCCGCTGCCGCACAGGCCGCAAACACACGGCACGGGCGTTTATATCCGGTAACCGGCTGTCCGACGCCTCTCTGGAATGCCCAGCCGGGCAGACTGTACATATCTCCCGCGTCATCCATCAGTTCCTTGTGATACATCTGGAGAATCCGGCTGCTCACTGAAAATATCTTCGGGGAACGCTCTATCATCCGGATCATTTCCCGGATGTAATCCGGCTTCGGTTCCGTATCGTTATTTAAAAGGATTACATAGGGCGTCTGCGCTTTTTTGATGCCAATATTAACCGCGCCCGGAAACCCGATATTATCAGGCAGGAACACAGAAGGAATTTCATGCTCCTTCAGCCACTCCACGCTCCCATCCGAAGATCCGTTGTCCACCACCAGAACATCAAAGTTCTTCTCGCTCTGAGCCGCAAGAGCCGCAAAACACGGTTCCATAAACTTCAGCCCGTTATAGTTTGGAATAACGACTGTTACTTTCCTTGACATCTCATACCTCCAGCCGATAAGGCTCCCCGATTTTCTCCCTGCGCAGGTCGCGTAAAGCGAAGTTGGATTTGCGAAGTGTTAAGTTGGGATTGTAATACGGATCGCCATTCTTTAAGATATCCGGCCACTTGTCCGCAAACATCTTAATCTCCCGGTTAAACCGCTCCACCTTCTCAGGCGTGTCCTCGAGCCCCCGGGATTTGGACTCATAGTGATAGAAAAGCGCATACGGCGCGTATACCACAAGCTTCCCCAAAGACCGGATCTTCATGCAGTAATCGATGTCATTGAACGCGACGGCCAGTTCCTCCGAGAAGCCGCCGACCGTTTCAAACAGCGATTTTTTGCTCATCATACAGGCCGCGGTCACCGCACTGTAATCCTGAGCACACATGGCCCGGTTGAAATAGCTGCTCTCCGCCCGGTGAAGGCCGATGAAGGTATGACCGGCAATGCCGCCGAATCCCACGACCACTCCTGCATGCTGGATGGTATCGTCCGAATAGAGAAGTCTGGCTCCCGCAATCCCCACATCGTCCCTCTGGCAGAATCCCAGCATCTCCTCGATACTTTCGGGATTGATCAGCTCCGTATCGTTGTTCAGGAACAGGAGGTACTCTCCTGAAGCTGCTGTCACGCCAAAATTATTGATTGCGGAGTAATTAAATTCCCGCTCCCATGTAACCACATGCACAAAATCAAATTCCTTCTGAATCCGTTCGTAATAATCAAAGGTCGCCTGCTCCGTGCTGTTGTTCTCCACAATCACAAACTCCAGATTCTTATAGGTTCCCTTCTCAATCAGGGAACGCATACACACATCCAGATCCGCGGCATGATCCTTATTGGGAATGATGACTGATACCAGAGGATTCCCGGTTATCTCGAATTTCGTATGGTAAATTCCGTAATCCACGCCCTTTTCCACGGACAGCGCCCGGATTCCCATACGCTCATAATGAGCCTGAATGGCCCGCGCCCCCGCCTCAAAGGCGTAAAGCTTGCTCTCCGGATTGCTGGAGGTGGAATTCTGATGGCAGCGCCAGTGATACAGCGCCTTCGGCACGTGGTATATCTTCCTGGCCTTCTCCGTACACCGGAAAATAAAGTCGTAATCCTGGGCTCCGTCAAACTCTTCTTGAAAGCCCCCGACCTCGTCTAATAATTCCCGGTTTACCACGAATAAGTGGCAGATATAGTTCACACTCGTCAGCAGATCCGGGTTAAAGTCAGGTTTGAAATGCGGTTCAAACAGTTCTCCGCCGTCGATATCCAGCTTGTCCTCATCCGTGTAGACCACATCGATCTCCGGATCACTGTTAATCGCCTTCACACACTCAAACAATGCATCCGGCGCCAGCGTGTCGTCATGATCGGCCAAAACGATAAAATCGCCCTTGGCCATATCGATGGCAGCGTTGGTGTTGCCCGCAATCCCCTTATTCTCTCCGAGAACAACGTAGCGGATTCTCTCATCCTTTAAGGCATACCGCTTCAGCACCCGCTCCGCGCTCTCGCCTCTCGGACTTCCGTCAGCCACGCAGACCTCCCAGTTTTTGTAGGTCTGTGCCCTTAAGGAATCCAGCATGGCCGCCAGGTACCGTTCCGGCGTTTTGTAGGCGGGAATGACCACAGACAGCTTCGGCATATAATCGAACTCCACCGATTTCTGCGCCTCCAGCTCCTCGTCGCTCGTCTTCGTTAACTGATACCATTCCGGATAATCGTAATCACTGTCAATTCCCTGAAGCTTGTGGCTTGATTTCAAAAGAAATGCTTTTAAGCCGTTTTCCCTCCAGAACTCTATGGCGGAATGAAACGTCTCCTTATTCATCATACTCTTTAACTTCGCATGCTTCTTATGAGCCGAGCTGTTGTGCTTCTCGATAATCTCCGTATTCAGCTTCACCTTCGATGTCTTTCCGTCACAGCGAATGATCAGGAAACGGTCCTCATTCTCATCTCTCACATAGGGAATACGAATATCGAAACCGAAATCCTTCTCATATACAGTCTTAAAATAGTTCTGGCTTACGTCGTCACGGCGCACCGGAACGTATTTAAATTCCACATCCTTCTGATTTTCATCCTGGACTTTGAATTCGGCCTTCGCCTCCGGGCTGCTGCCGATTACCCAGCCATTTAATACGATTGAATTTTCGCGGATACGCGCCACATCGATCTTATATTTCATACGTTATCTCCATCCTCTAAGGAAGCCGCGAAAAGTTCCGCGTCCCCGCATTTCTCCAAGTCGGCGTCTTCCCGATCCGCACCATCTGCTGCCGCAAAATTGAGTCTCTCCTCCTCAATGACGAGAGGCCGTTTCATCACCCTCGCATTGATGGACAGAATATATTCCCCCATAAGGCCGATAAAAAAGATCTGCACAGACCCGAGGAAACACATGCCTATGAGCACCGGCGCCATGCCTGCCGGGAAACGGTCCCAGTACATCAGCTTCATGACCAGGTAGACCACGGCCACCACCATACTGATGAGAGAACAGATGCTTCCGAAAATAGTTGCCAGGCGGAGTCCCGCCTTCGTATAGGAAGTGATGCTTAACATCGCCGCATCGTAAAGCTGATAAAAATGATTCTTCGTCTCCCCTGCTCTTCGTTTCGGCTGTTCGTAGGGAATCTGCTTGATCTTAAAGCCGAGCTCCGCAACGATTCCTCTGAGGAATGGAGTCGGATCATCGAGATTGCGCAGCACTTCTATGAAGTCACGGTCATACAGGCCGGAACCGGTAAACTGCTCAATCTGCTCCACATCGGACAGCTTCTTCATCATCTTGTAGTAGCAGCCCCGCAGCCAGTACATCAGCCGGTTTTCCTTGCTGCTGGTCTTAATCCCTATGACAATTTTATATCCCTTTTCCCATTCGTGCACATACTGCGGAATCAACTCCACCGGGTCCTGGAAATCCGCCACCATCTCGATCACACAGTCGCCTGTGATCTGCAGCATCCCGTAATACGGAGAGTTAAACTGTCCGAAATTCCGTGCGTTAAAGATCGCCTTGATCTTTGGATTCTCATTGCACAGCTGTCTGATTAAGCTTCTGGTGCGATCCTGCGAGTCGTTGTCGATGAATACAAGTTCGTAATCGTACTCCGGAAGATCCTTCGTAAGCGTCTTTATGACCGCTTCGCTGATCGGTACGACATTCTCCTCCTCATTATAACATGGAATCAATACGCTAATTTTCTTCATCCTCGTGCTCCATTTCTCTCTTTATCATTTCCGTGATACCGCGGCGGAACGTATAACGCTCTTTAAATCCGCCCGTCATGGCCTCCATGCGGCTGACATCGGGCCGTATGGACAGTGCGCCCTCCTTTGCCTGTACAAAGGTGCCAAACTCCAGCGTACCGCGCCGCCCGGCAATCTCAAATATCTCTTCCACAAATGATTTCAAAACTCTCGTGTCACGGCTTGCGATATTGACCGCCGCGCCCTTTTCTGGCTCCTTCTCTTTCACCTGCTCATACAGACAGCCCACCGCCTCCACGGCATCATCGATGTACATAAAGTTCCATTCGTGGCGGCATGCGCTTAAGGCCACCCGGCCTCCGCGCGGCAGTTCTCTCACAAGCGTCGATATGATGGACCACGGGTGGTCGCCGTATCCATAAACGCTGAAAAACCTCAGATGACAGAAATTCATGCCGTACATTTCACAGATGGGAGCCGCCTGCCGGAAAAACTCCAGCTTTGCCTTCCCGTATTCATTGACAGGCCGGCATTCCATTTCCTCCGTCATCACACCCCGGCCTTCTCCGGCCGAAAGCCCGGCGTCCCCTTCGGCCGCTCCACCGCCGGGAGCCCCGGCCGAAACCACTCCATATTCCACCCGGGAGCCTGCATCCATGAACACACGGCACCCCAGGCGGTGTGCAGCCTCCACACAGGCCAGAGAGCCTCTTATATTTTTCGCCTGCACCTCCGGCGAATCAATCTCTTCCCGGTTCACCCCGCCCCAGGCGAAATGAAACCACGCATTCGCATGACCAATCTCCTTCACACAGTCCGCCGCCTCTTCCATGGTGCCGTATACGGGAATCAGATTCTCATGCACCGGTAAATCCTGTAATTTAGCCGATCCCGGCCGTACCAGAACATAGACCCGGTCTCCCCGATCCAGAAACCACCGTGCCAGATGGCTCCCTAAAAAACCGGTTGCCCCGGTGATGACGATATTTTCCATCAATGCAGTTCTCTCCTTTGGTTATTCATAACGATTCAGCCGGGCATCTTCTTGTTTTCGAAATACACAAAAACAAGAAACCCGGGCGTTCCGCCCTATGTCAGTTTGTATGGAAAAGTGCCGCACAGCAGAATCGTTACTGTAAATTCTCAATATGGCGGCTCCGCAGAGTCATAATTTCCACCTTGTCCCCAAATCTTTCCTTTATAATTCCCGCAATCTCCTCCGTATATCCGGGAGCCACAATCAGAATACCGTCCACAGGCTCTTTCTCAAAATGATCCGGAGGTACGATGGGAATGTGGGAAGCCGGCGCAAAACGTCCCTGCTTAAACGGCGCCGAATCAATCATGTATTTCACACGGTCTTTCAAACCGGTGGTTGCCGCCAGAGTAAATCCCTGGTGGCTGGCTCCCCAGACTGCAAGTGTCCGGCCTGTTTCATCATATTGCTTTAATATACGGTCAACTTCCAGTTTTAACGTTTCCCGGCTCGCCGCAAATCCGGTCACAGCGGAAGAAATCAGGGAGTCCTTTTCAGCCTGCCCTGCTGCCGTCCCTTTCCTCACAACGACCGACAGCGTATCCCGGTTCACCATCTCTTCTTCCAGCACTACAAAGCCTGCCTCTGCAAGCACGAAGCGCAGGGTATCGAATGTATAGTAAGCGAGATGGTCACGAATCAGCTCATAATAACCGTCGTATTGCAAAATATATTCCAGACTCGGAACGGTCACAAGTCCCAGGCCGTCTTTTGTCAGATTGTTGTAAAGGCATTTCAGCATCCGGACCGGATTCACCTGATGCTCCAGGAAATTAAAGGACAGGAAGACGTCATAAGGCCCATGATATCCGGCTTCCTCATTCTCCAGAACCGTATTCTCCTCTTCCGTAAACTGCCTCCAGACCTTTAGGCCGCGGCTCTTCGCCAGTTCCACCAGATCCGCTTTATGCTCGATGCCGTAGACGTCCACGGGAAACTCCGTGAGCACGGATAAAAACTCTCCCTGGCCGCATCCGGCCTCTATAAATTTCTTTCCCTCCAGATGGTACTTATCAATCAGGGCTCTGTACTGCCTCCTCCGAAGATTTACCATGGTGGTAGAAAAACCGCCGGAACGGATCACGTCCTTATAATAGCCGACAGGCTCACAGTCAAACTGCACCAGACCGCAGAAACCGCACTGGTGCAGATGCAGGGAAATTCCTTTGTCCTCATCTCTTCCTTCCGCGTCAGGAATATCCTGGGCGGAGGCCGGCATGCCATCCAGAACAATCAACGGCCGTTTCGGAAGCGCTTTCCCGCATGCAATACAAATCTTATCTCTCATACCACAAAAACTCCTGCTTGTCAAATATTTTTCTGTTTATCATGCGCCGGAGGCAGCTGTTCACGGCCCCGTAAGCAGCCGCCGGATCCCCTCCTGAAAGGGTGTTTCCTGTCTCCATCCGGTCACTTCCATCAGCTTTTTCACATCCGGAATCAGGTTGGCCGGCCCTTCCGCGTTCTGAGGCCGTCTGCCGCAGCTGTAGCTGCCATGACAGCCGCACGCCTCATACATCAGTCGGACATACTCTTTCAACGGCCTCGTCTCATCCGGCTCTCCCGCAACGTTAAAGACTCCCTCCGCGCCGCTTTGCCAAAGAGCAGTGAGAGCCTCCAGCAAATCGTCCAGATACAGAAAATTCCACATCTGCGTGCACTCTCCCAGAGAGAGATAACCCCCAGCCGGAAATGTCTTCAGACAGCTTTCCACCAGTGACCACGGATGGTCCCCGGGTCCGTAGACGCTGAAAATTCTGGCATGAATATATCGGAAACCATCTGTCAGCTCCATCGCCTTTCTGCAGAAATCCACCTTCGCCTTTCCATATTCCGACACCGGATTTAAGGTCGTCTCCTCCGTCATGGCATCCTGGTGGATCCCGTACTCCGCCTGGGAGCCGCTAAACAGAAAGGTCCTGCATCCCAGTTTTTTCGCTCCCTCCAGCGCTTTTAAGGAGTCAGCCACATTCTTCTGCTGTACTTCGCGGTTCATCCGGTTCCCGCTGCCCGCGCCATCCCAGCCAAAATGAAAAAATGCCTCACACGGCACCAGTATCTCTTCGTCCAGGCGGTCGGCCTCCTGCAAATTCTTCTCGATTACGTGAAGGCGTTCCCTTCCCGTACCGAGTCTTGCGCGATTCTTCGAAGCGGGACGCACCACAGCGTAGACATCATGGCCCATTCCGATCAGTTTGTCAACCATGGGCGCGCCGATAAAACTCGTCGCGCCCGTCACTACAATATTCAACGATTAAAACTCTCCTTTATCAATCACTCTTTCGCCGTTCTTACCGTTCTCCTGCCAAACGCTTACCGCTCTGTTCTCACGTGTTCCTCATTCCCGAATCCGTGGAATAATCATATTCTCATCCATCTCCTCCTCCGGAAGGAACGGTGATAAATCTTCCAGCGGCGGAGACACCATGGTTCCGTCCGGAAGGCGTTTCGCAGCTGATTTCGGTTCAAAATTCTGATCGCGGCTCACGAAAATCTCACAAATCACAGGGCCGTCCGTCCGAAGCGCAGTCTCAATGGCCGGTACCAGTTCCCCGTTATGGCACGCCCTGCAGTAAGGATAGCCGTAGGCGGCCGCCAGCTTCTCCATGTCCGGGAAGCTTAAGTCATGGCTGTCCACACCGATTCCGACGAGCGGCTCGCCAAAGAAATTCTTCTGCGTCTGGCGGATCGAATGGTAACCGCCATTGTTGATCAAAAAGATCTTAATGGGCATCCGGTGATGAATGATCGTCTGAAGCTCCTGAAGATTCATCTGAATGCTGCCGTCGCCGGTAATCAGGATAATATCGCTGCTGGTGTCCTGCAATTCAGTATCCTGCGATTCAGCGCCCTGCATGCGGCCTTCCTGCGCACCGCCTTCCCGCACGGCCATACAGGCCCCGATGGCTGCCGGCAGATCGTATCCCATGGAGGCGATCGCAGAATTTGAGATAAACCGCTGCCCCTGTTTTATGATGCACGCATGGCCGCCGACCACACAGGCGGAACCGTTGCCTACGACGATAACCTGCTCCTCCTTCAGACGGCTGCTCATTTCCTTCATAAGCGCATAGACATTGGCATCTTCCTCTTCCCCGTGGTCGTAATGCTTTGGAAGGACGACCGGGTACTTTTCCTTCCACATGCGGCAGGTATCCGTCCAGGTCATGCCCGGGAGGCCGGCGCCTCCGGCAAAAACAGGCTGCCCGTTCCCGTACTCCTCATCGAGTACCCGTTCCAGCTGTTCCAGTAAATCCTTCACGTCCGCATGGACCGCCATGTCGATGTGAACGGATGGCTTCTTCAGTTCTTCCGGATCAATATCGTTGACTATGGTATAGGCAGCTCTCGCCCATGTACTGTAATTATATCCCACCTGGCGGATGCTTAAGCGGCTTCCGAGAGATAATACCAGGTCACTGTTCTGTATGGCAAAATTGCCCGCACGGTCTCCCATGCCGCCGCCGCGGCCCGTATAGAGCGGGTGGTCATCCGGCATACAGTCCTCGCTGTCCCAGCCGGTCACAACAGGAACTCCAAGCTTTTCCACTACTCTGGAAAAAACTTCAAAGGCATGTCCGATTCTGATTCCGTTTCCCGCGTTGATAACTGGCCGTTGGGATTTTTTAATCTTTTCTATGATTACCCTGGCCGTTTCCCGTGTTACGGCTGGCGGAAGCACCTGGCGCTTCTCGCCCTGCCCTGCATTGTCGGCCTCTGTCTTCGAACCGGAAGGCGCAGCCCATCCGTCCCCTCCTGCTTCATAATCCTCCTGTGAAAAACCGATCAGTTCTTCGGTTTCAATATAAGCTCCCTGAACATTGAGCGGAATGTCAAGCCACGCCGGACCCGGGCGGCCGGAATAGGCCAGATAGATGGCCTTCTCCAGGCAGTAGCGAATTCTCATGGGGTCGATGACCATCTCGCTGTACTTTGTCATACAGTCGATCGCCTTCGTGATGTCAAACTCCTGGTCTCCCATGGCTCTGATTCCCACTCCCGACCACCTTGCCGTCGTGTCATATCGAACCTGTCCGGATAATACCAGCATGGGTATGGAGTCCAGCCATCCCCCCACGACTCCGGTGATGGCATTGGTGCCCCCCGGACCTGTCGTAACACATACAGCCGCGATGCGGCCCTGAACCCTCGCATAGCACTCTGCTGCGATGGCACACGCCTGCTCGTGATGATTATAGAGGCAGGTAAGCCCTTCCTGATGCCCCAGTGCATCATTTAAATGCATCGCTCCGCCTCCGGTTACGGTAAATACCTGTGTGATTCCAAATTCCACAAGTTTTTGGGAGATGTAATTGGATACTTTCATTCGCATGATGGATTCTCCTTACATATAAGATAATAATTTAAAATACTAATTGTCTGTCTAAGTACTCATAGTACACCATGGTCACTAAACTCGTGAAATACCTCGTCAAGTGTCCAGGTGTGCATTCGTACTAGGCTCGATAATACCTCACTAAGTACTCATAGTATACCACACCCCTTATAAAATGCATATTGAAGTTTTTCTTACTTTTTACCCCCTTTTCTTACCAGTCTACTACCTGGTCGACAATCTGCTGCTGTTCGGAGCTGGTCCTTCTCAAGTAAATCCTCGTTGTCTCGATGCTTTCATGCCCCATTAAATCGGCCAGAAGCGCGATGTCTGAGAATTTCTCCAGGAAATTCTTCGCGAACCGGTGGCGGAAGGAATGGGGATAGACCACTTCCACGGGTATCCCGTAGCGGACAGCGAATTTCTTCAGCTGACCGGCGATTCCCCTGGTGGTAATGCGGTCTCCCGAACGGTTCAAGAACAGAAAACCGCTCTCGATTCCACGGTATTTAATCCACTGCATAGCCTCTTCCCGCAGGGCGCTCGGTATGTAGATCCGCCGAATTTTTCCGCCTTTCGAGTAGAGATCTAAGTAGCCCGTCTGCACATGCTCCGCCTTAATCTGAACCAGTTCGCTCACCCTGGCTCCTGTGGCGGCCATGAAACGGATGACAAAATACCAGAACCATTCCCCATCTCTTCTCAAGCACTCCTTAAAATACATATAATCTGCGTCGCTGATTACATTTTCCAGATACGTCTTCTGTTGTACCTTGACAGAAGACAGTGCCAGTTTTTCCTTGCCGATTGCTTCCAGATAACAGTTTACTGCCCTTATCCGCAGATTCACGGTTTTCGGTTTGTAGTTTTCAAGCAGAAACAGCTTGTATTTTTGGAGATTGCTTTTCGTCACTTTTTCATACCGGCTGCAATACTGTTTAACCGCATATAGATAGGCTTTTATCGTATTGTCGGCCAGATTGCTTCTGCGGAGGAACCCCTCAAATTCTACATCCATCTCCATGTTCTGTTATCTCCTTCCATATCTGCCATCAACCCACACTTTCGCTACCCACCTAGCGTACGTTATAATCGCAGAGTAATGCAACTATGGATTTTCGGCCACGACAAATCAAAGCGAGAAAAAAGGAGAGAAATTTTTTATGAAAAAGAATTTAAAAATGATGGCTGTATTATCCGCTGCGGCAGTAATGACTGTAGCAGCTCCAGAGATGGGCTTAACCGCAGGTTCTTCCACTGCATATGCAAAAACAATCGGCTGGGTAGAGGAAAACGGTTCCTTCAAATATTATGAAGAGGACGATTACTTCTTAACAGACACCTGGAAGAAGCGCGGCGAAGACTGGTATTACTTAAACGAAGAAGGCGAAATCGCCACAAATGCACAGATTGATGAATATTACGTTGATGAAACCGGCAAACGGGTTATGGACCAGTGGATCTCCATTGAAAATGAAGACGCATGGGACTCCCCTGACGCTGCCGAGTACCACTGGTACTATTATGGAAAGAACGGCAAGGCCGTGATCTCCAGATGGCAGAAGATCGGCGAAAGCTGGTATTATTTCAACGAAGACGGACAGATGATGACAGGAAAGGTAGAAATCGATGATGCGACCTACTACCTGGGCGAGGCAAATGACGGCGTGATGAAGACCGGCTGGATTCAGCTGGAAAATGAGAGCGACGATCCTGAAATGACCCATTCCTGGTACTATTTTGACACAAACGGAAAAATGGTAGAAAATCAGGTTGATAAAAAGATCAGCGGCGACTACTATACCTTCGTAGACGGCGTGATGCAGACAGGCTGGTTCAAACTTCCAGTCAGTGAGCAGGAGGAAAATGCAACACCTTCCGACGCCACCGAGAATACAGCAGCAACCGTGGCCGGATATCAGTACTATGAGCCGGAAAATGGAAAACGCGTAACCGGATGGAGAACCATCGAGGGCGTCGAAGGCATCAGCCAGGAAGGCGAGCTCTATAACTTCTACTTCAAGAACGGAAAGCCGTACCATGCAGAAAGCGGACTTCAGTTATTTACTGTAGAGTCTAAAAAATACGCGTTTAATGCAAAAGGTGAAATGCAGACAGGTTTAAAGGTTGTCAATCTGGAAGGCGGAGAAGTTGCCAACTTCTACTTCGCAGAGGACGGAGTTATGAGAACCGGCAAGCAGGTTATTTACAATGAAGATTTAGATGAGAATCAGACATGGTTCTTCTATACCGACGGTTCCAGAAAGGGCCAGGGCTTCCACGGTATTCGTGACAATACACTGTACGAGTATGGTTTAAGAAAAGATGCAGACTCTGATTTAAGACTGGCTCCGATGACTTACGACGGAAACCAGTATCTGGTGAACACAAGCGGTTCCATCCAGAAAGCGTCCTCTTCCTCTAAATCCGCAGCAAAACCGGAGCTTGGAAATGGCTTTAAGGATTATAAAGATTCCAACGGCAAGACCTGGGTTGTTGACGTAAATGGTATCATTCAGTAAGATACAGAGGGTTAGATATAAAAAGTAACAAGAAAGAGTAATAAAAGTTTCATCCGTTCAAACCGGCAGGCTGCCTTCTATGGCAGCCTGTTTTTATGGTACCGGTCTTATGGAAACTTTTGGCGGTTTCGTTTTTAAGATACTCACTGCCTGCCTTTAGAGCCTAAAATAGAATGATTGCATATTTTGCTCTGTATTTAGAGCAATCGTGTTAACAAATCATAAAATTTCGCGTTTTTTTACAAAAAGACGATATTTCGCGTTACAATTTCATTTATTTTGCGTTATAAATATAGAAGAGTACTGCCATTTTGACAGGAAAAGCAAAAAAGGAGGACGCTATGAGAGAGCTATCCGTGTACTATTGTTCGAAATGCGGGTATTATGGATATTACCAGCTTCCTAAAAATGCGGTATGTCCCAAATGCTCCGTGGACATGGTACCCTTGTCCATCAGTTTTCAGGACTTTATGGATTTAAGCTGTGAAGAGCGGGACGATTTACTGTCGAAACAGATTATTTCTGCTTCTTCTCCTTATGTCAAGCGCCTGATGGCGCCGCACAAGGCTTATAATAACCGGGAGTTCATCGCCCGCATGAGCGATCGCATCGTCGAACTGGAAGCCGAAAATAAAAAGCTGAACGAAACCGTTGAATGGATGCATCAGACAATCTGGGATCTGGTGCGTAAAAACAAAGGAATAGAACCAGCCGGCAAGTCATCTCTTCCATCAGTTGATGAAAACTCCACCGACGGCACCGGTAAATCCGAAAATCCGGAATAGTGATAAGAGTGAGTATTATTGGGAGTGCGGGGCACTCCCCTTACCCTCTGTCACGCAATCCTGTCAGAACTTATGTAATGTTCGATCAGTCTGTTAAGCGTCTGATTCAATTTCGATATCACCCTGCGCAGCTTAACATTTTCTTCCATTAACCTCATATTCTCCATTTCCATGAACCTCATCTTTTCAGTATCAGTCATGTGGAAAACCCTCCTTTTTTTGCTTTTCTTGTAACCACTATAAGACGTTTCCGGCCGTTTGAAAAGCAAAACAAATCGCAATATTCGACAAAACGGCCCCCCTGCAAAAAGTCCGGAAACACACGGTTAAGTCAAAAAAAATCAGTAGTACCATATGTATCCATTTTCTCCGAAAGGAAGTACCACATATATGAAAAATGATATCATTTACGATTTCGACAAAATTATCCGGATCGATCCAAATCCTCCTGCAAAAAATATACAGCAGGCCTGCTATGGAATGATTCCAAGAGCCTCCTACCGCCCCGGTGCCTTAAAAAACATTCTGGAAAACCGGTTTGAGAACAAACGAATCATACTCCACGCCGCCGGAGATGAACGGGTGATCAAAGAGGCGCTTTGGGTGCTGGGGGCGTGTGGGTATTTTGATGAGATTGTGATTGATGGGGAAGGGGGAGAGTGGTAGAGAGAGGGAGGTATGATGTGGTTTTTGGCAGATTAATTGATGTAGATGGTAATATGGTTTCTGATTGACTTTCTGATATGTTTTCTAAGTATACGTTCTGATACATCTCCTGATAAAGTTTCTGAGCATTTTCTGATCGAATTCCTGATATCGTTTCCGATGTATTTTCTGATCGAATTCCTGAAATTATTTTTGATGCATTTAAAGCTATATTTATCCCAAGCATTTGTCCTCCAGCAGAGGACACCCCTGGGAATCATAAAAGGAGGCTTCCTAACTCGGCCGCCCATCTGCTCTGTAACTGACTCAAATTAGATCGTCAATTAAGATTCCTATATTTTGTTTCAACATGTATACATTATATTTCCAAAATAGCTCTCCCTTCTGCCTCCACACCTGTTCCACTGCTTCTCTGCTTATTTTTCATTGAATATCAATTATTTTCTTATTTTATATGGTCTGTCCGGTAATAGAATACAAAAAATCATTGTTGTATTCCATTACTGTCCCCGTCTCCTGCCCTCAACATGCAGCCTTTCCACAGCATGATCGAAAAATACTCATATAAATTTTCTAAGGCAGCTGCCATCTGTTTTTGTAGCAATGATTATCCGTCAGATACGTCCAATCTGGTAATCAGCAAAACGACTGAAATGACTATTGTTCTGACTATTATTCTAACTACTATTCTAACTACTATTCTAACTATTATTTTGACTATCATTCTCTATCTTTTGCTCACGTTTCTAAACTTCACGCGGTGTGCAATTGTTTGTATTTTTCATTCAATTTTGTCCGTATATATCATACATATGAATGTCCGTCAGTTCCTTGCAATTTACTTTTTATTCAGATATTTTTAAGATGATAATAAAATACTTTCGTGCGGCTGACGCGAAGCCCTCCTTCCTATATTTCCAGAATGTTGTACTTAGCCGGCTTCACAGGAGCCACGGCACTGATACAAATCAGGTGTTCATTATCAATCTCCTCCTGCATCATAGTGTCACGTTCAACATTGTTTCTATAGATCATGAATGTTTTCATCTGCCTTCCAAAGTTGTTTTCATTTTGGTTTAGTTTTTTTATTCTGTTATTGACATAATCCAAAAAGTTTGATATTTTATAATCAGAACATACGTTCGATATTAAGGAGGGAGACTTATGAATCATATAATCTATTGTCCGGTATGCCATCAACGCCTGTTTGACATAAAACCGCCGATTGCCGGAACCATTGAGATCAAGTGCCCGCGCTGTAAGAAAGTACAGCACATCCATTTAATCGAACCGGCTACTCTGAAATCAACTACAGAAAAAACTACCTAGCAAAGGAATGATTCATTACCAAATAGCAGGAGAAAACGAAAAGGCCCCAGTGCCGGACTCGTTTTCTCCTGTTTTATTTACACAAATAAGAAAGAAGGGGATCATCATAAACTATTACATCCGAATCGAACAGCAAAATATTCCTGTCAGTGAAGAAATCTATAAAATTTGGCAGCATGGAGAGCGAAAGGAACGTTATTTCAGGGAGGGGGATATTCGGAATGGCGTCTTCTCCTACGATGCTCTGGATGGAGAAGGTCTAAACGGAAGTGAGTTATTTGCAGACGAAGACCGAAATCCTGTAGAACATCAGGCTGAACGCGACCTCCTGATAAACGTGTTAAAACAGGCACTAAACACACTAAATAACGAAGACAAAGAACTGCTGGCACTCATTTACTGCCAGGAAGAGTCGCTGCGCAGCATAGCACAGAGTACAGGAGTTCCATTTACTACGCTGCAGTATCGCCATAAAAAAGTTATTAAAAAACTAAGATTATTCTTCCAACATAAATTTTTATTATTGTGATAATACTGTAACCCATCAGCATGTCGAGTTCACCATTTACCGGTTGTTCATGCGAAGGCAAAACCACGCCGAAGAAAGAACAATGTACAATGTCAGCTTCTCGCTCACAGGTTTATTAAAACAGACCTGGCCACTGGCACTCTTGTCATAAAAAGAGACGCAAACATAGCATCAGATGCCTCTCACGTATTCATGGCGACGCGGCTGGCAAGGTCTGTTTTTAGCCTACCTTAGCTGTTGATGTGACAGTGCGGCTTATAAGAGGCTTATAAGTATTAATTAAGCCCTTCTATGTCCATCTGAATAATTATGGTGAATCCCAAGCTTACTATTGGCTTTGGCGATAACGCGCTCCGCAAAGTCAAATCCAGCAAGACAGAAGCCATAAAAACCTTCTTCACTGTACTTGATAGCTGCACAGATTTGAAACAATACCATATTCGAAATACTTAATCAGTTAAAAAGCACGAACCCTCAATCCGAATTCTATATGGAACACAAGACTGCAGTGAAGCACAAATGGATTCCTTACGCCTGCATTTATATGTCGTATGCCTCTGATTCCAGTCTCCAGAATTCTTCTGGTTCCAGCTTCATAATTAAAGCAACTACCCGGTCAATAACAGCATACTTCAGCCCCGCGCAGCCATACATATCCGTCAATAGGTTTATCTTACGCAGTATCATCATAGCAGCCGAAGATGGCCGAGTCTTCCACCATATAAACTTATCCTTCTTCCATACTCTGCAGTATGTCATCGAAATCTTTGCCAAAAAAGTAAAGGCATCCTTTCATTTATTTTCTTACATATTTCCTTACACCATTCCAGGCGTAACAAATAAAACAGCCTATGGACTTCCACCACGAAAATCCCATATACCGGTATACCTTAAAAGTCATTTTCGCAGATTTGAATTTGCTCCCCGACTTTCCCTGACTGCTTAAGCGATACTTCAGCAATGGCTCATTGATCGCACAGGCATATTGATATTTTTGCAATATTTTCAGCCAGGTTATATAGTCCTCATGGCTGTCTTCGTGCTCCATTGGAAATTCCTCTGCCACCTCCCGTTTCAATAATACAGAAGAACAATTAATCCAATTCTGTTTTAGCATCATACCATATGTGATCGTCTCCCTCACGGGAATTTCTCTTCCAGTAAGGTTCCCATTTATGTCAACCAATTCTCGTCCCGTTGAACAGAGAACTTTCTTCTCTCTTTTTATCAGAGCCAACTGTTTGCTTAATTTCTCCCTCTCCCACCAGTCATCAGAATCCAGAAATGCCACGTACTCCCCCATTGCCATGCGTACCCCCTCATTTCTCGTCCTGGCTACCCCCATATTTCTATCATTTTTAACATAACGGATCCGCTGATCAGAAAGATATTGTTGTATCACTCTTTCCGTCCCGTCCGTCGCACAATCATTAAGAATAATTAATTCTAACGAAACATTCTGTACAAGAACTGACTCGATCGCCTTTGCTATGAACTTTTCACAATTATAAGCAGGCATAATTACTGAAACAACTGGCTTTTCCATGTTAATACCTTTCTATATTTATTCATGTTAAATTATATCATCCTGGAGGGGATGGGCTCAACTTAAATTTTTGTGGAGAATTTATAAAGGAATGGGCGGGAGATTCCTATAAGCGCGATTATTAGAACCTTTTTATTATAATAAAACCAACGAATCAAATGGCAGAAAGTAGTATCAATGAATATTTTATACAGTATTACAAATCAAATTAAATTGTTCCGTAATAACCCATTTATTGAAACATTATCGTATTATATATTTTTTTTGTTCCTAAAAGCCACGAATAAGGAAGCCCGAGGAAAACGATATACATCACAACCTCTCCAATCCTCTGCGAATTTGAAGCATTATATAAAAGAAATGTCGGATCTCAACATTGCAATTATATCTGACGAAATGACTTATGAAAATTTTTCTTTTGAATGCCATCTTTACAGTCTGACTCCGCATAATTGGATTGATATTTTTTCCCAGAATCAAATCGACATCTTTTTTTGTGAATCCACATGGGAGGGAAGAAAAAAGCAGAAGCAGTGTTGGCGTGGAAGGATATATAAAAATCATGATGTTTATTTTGAAAGCAGGAAAGATCTTTTTAAAATTTTAGCCTATTGTAAATCAAATCAAATACCGACTGTGTTTTGGAATAAAGAGGATCCAACTTATTATGGAAGCCATAAATATGATTTTGTTGATACGGCATTGTACTTCGATTACATTTTTACAACTGCAGAGGAATGCATCGAAATGTATCAGAAACGAGGCCATAAAAATGTTTATTTAATGACCTTTGGATTTTCTCCTTATCTCTATAACCCTTTAGGAAGCACAGACAAGGAAAAAAAGGCAATTTTTGCCGGAAGCTGGTTTGCAGAACAAACTCATCGATGCAATACATTAAGTGCTTTGCTTCACAAAATATTAAATCAGCATATACCGTTGGATATCTATGATCGCCAATCTTCCAGCCGCCAAGCTGGAAGACGTTATCCTGAAGAATTTCAAAAATACGTACAACCTTCTATTCCTCAATCCTTATTAGGAAAAAAAATTAAGCATTGCTACTATGCAATTAACATAAACACTGTAATTGACTCTACATCTATGTTTGCCCGCCGTGTCTATGAGCTAATGGCTAGTAATGTCTATATTATCAGTGGGGAAAGTATTGCAATGGATCAATTGCTTAAAGGAAGATATGCTGGCCTCTCTGATCCTATTCCTGATAATCCTTTTGGGATATGCCGTGATAATGTGAACTATGTTTTTCGCAACCATACAAATAGTAAGCGTCTTGCAACAATGCTGAGAAATATGGGGAGCGTTTTCTTGCAGCCAACTGTACATATTGCTATCTGCAGTTCACTGTCGAAAGTAACGGTTACTTGTGATGACAAAACCACTTTCACTATAGTCGACAACATTAAACGGATAAGCAGAGATATGCAGTATTTTATTATATGGAATAAAGAAAGCCCTGTTCCTCTTGACAATTTGCTTCCCCACTTTTCTTATATATCTGACAATTGTGGAATTCGTATCTGTGATTTGGACATTTATCAGTATACAGAGGACACTAATAATCAGGAAGTTTTATTTCCAATAAAAATACTTGATCGGCTAAAAATTGATATAGGTCAAAAAACAAAAAAATATCATATATAAACAAGGAGATTTTTCATGAAAATTTGTGTAATTGGACTAGGTTATATTGGCTTACCAACGTCTGCAATGTTTGCCAGTCATGGCTGCCAAGTTGTTGGTGTTGATGTGACAGAAAATGTCATTAATACCTTAAATACCGGGCATATTCATATTGAGGAGCCTGGTCTGGAAAATGTCGTAAAAGAAGTTGTTAGCAACGGTTATTTTAAAGCTTCATTAACACCAGAAAAAGCAGATGCATTTATAATTGCCGTTCCAACGCCAAATCTGGATGACGAATACAGAAGTTGTGATCTGACCTACGTTTTACAGGCTGCACAATCAATTGTGCCTTTCCTTGAAAAAGGAAATACAGTAATTATAGAATCGACGATTGCACCAAAGTCAACTGATGATTTTATTATGCCAATATTCCAGAATGCAGGATTTAAGATCGGAGAGGATATTTATCTTGCGCATTGTCCGGAAAGAGTTCTGCCCGGTCAGATATTGTACGAATTAAAACATAATAACCGCATTGTAGGTGGTATCACTTCGGCATGTACAGAACATGCAGCTGAAATCTACAGTGTATTTGTAGAAGGTGAAATTATTAAAACAGAAGCTAAAACAGCGGAATTATCTAAATGCATGGAGAATACTTACCGTGATGTAAATATAGCTTTAGCTAATGAACTAGCTAAAATTTGTTATCGTCTGGATATAAATTGCCTTGATGTAATTAATATGGCCAATAAACATCCCAGGGTTAATATCCACCAGCCAGGTCCAGGAGTAGGAGGGCATTGTCTTGCCATCGACCCTTATTTTATTTGCGCGAAGGCCCCAGAAGAAGCTAAAATCATACATCTTTCACGAGCTACAAATAATAGTATGCCCCAGTATGTAGTGGAAAAGGCCCAAATGTTGCTTTCTAACATTGAAAATCCTAAAATAGCAGTTTTTGGAGTTTCTTATAAAGGAAATGTTGATGACATTCGGGAAAGTCCTTCTTTAAAAATTATTCAATTACTGAAAGAAAAGAATATACATATTAATATTTATGATCCACATGTATCAGATCCTGAATTCGTCGATTTTGTAACTGCGATCACTAATGCAGATCTTGTTTTAATCCTTACTGATCATAACGAATTTAAAAATCTGGATTTTGCTTTTATGTATTCAAAAATGAGAAGGCCAATGATTTTTGATACAAGAAATATGATAAAATATTCCAATGATTCTGGCGTTGAAATTATCAATTATGGTAATTTGTATCATTACAAAAATAGCCTAAAGGAAAAGTAAAAATGAATAAAATTAAAGTTTTAAGTGTATTCGGAACACGGCCAGAGGCTATTAAAATGTGTCCGCTAATTAAAGAATTTGAAAAGCATGAAAAATTTGAAAGTATCGTCTGTGTAACGGCACAACATCGCCAAATGTTAGATCAGGTTCTCCAAATTTTTAATGTGGTACCTGATTTTGATTTAAATCTAATGAAAGACCGCCAGACACTTACTTCTATTACAACCTCGATCCTTGAAAAATTGGGTGAGCTTCTTCCACAGATAAAGCCAGACCTTGTCCTTGTTCATGGAGATACAACTACTTCCGCCTCTGCGGCACTGGCGGCTTTTTATCAGCAGATTCCGGTTGGACATGTAGAGGCGGGGCTGCGTACTTATGATATATATTCACCTTATCCTGAAGAAATGAACCGTAAAATCATAACCCAGATTGCTGCGCTTTATTTTGCGCCTACTGAAAATAATAAACGCAATTTAGAAAATGAAAATATTCGAAATCACGTTTATATTACAGGGAATACGGTAATCGATGCATTTAAGTATACAGTAAAAAAGGATTATCAGTTTAAAGATCCTTTGCTTCAGAAAATCGACTTCAACAGATCAAGATTTGTTGTCATGACTGCACATCGACGCGAAAATATTGGTCAGCCATTAGAAAATATTTGTCATGCGGTCAAACATTTGATAGTATCTCACCCGGAAATTGAGGTGATCTATCCGGTTCATTTAAATCCCGCTGTACGCGAAACGGTATTTAATATCCTTGGACAGGTGGAACGCGTTCATCTGATAGACCCAATTGACGTCGAAGACATGCATAATGTTATCTCACGAAGTTATCTTGTTATGACTGATTCTGGCGGTTTACAGGAAGAAGCACCTTCCTTTGGGGTACCTGTAATAGTTCTTAGAACAGAGACCGAACGTCCAGAGGCCATAGAGGCAGGAACAGTTACAATTGGCGGAACAAATGAAGAACAAATATATGAATTGGCTGATAAGCTTTTGTCTGATGAACAAAGACACAGTCAAATGGCACATGCCATCAACCCTTACGGTGACGGACATGCCAGTGAAAGGATTGCCAAAGCAATATTAGGATGGAAATCGGATGTTAGAAAATGTTAAAATTGTATTAAAAGAAAATACACAGAATCGATATAGACTTTTTCGAATGGCTAATTATGAGCTTCGCTCACAAAACAATGGAACTACGCTGGGCTTTTTATGGTATTTTTTGAATCCGGCATTACAGATTTTGGTCTACTGGTTTGTTTTTGCAATAGGCTTAAAGGCCGGAGCACCTCAGGGACAATATTCTTATATTATATGGATGATTGTAGGAATTATACCTTGGTTTTATATCAGTACAGCCCTGATTGCTACTGCGTCATCTATTTTCAGCTTTAGTGGTGTATTAAAACGAATGTATATTCCTTTATCAATTATCCCTATTAAATCGGTTCTTTCAGGATTGATTGGCCATGCATGGTCTATGCTTGTAGTGTTGGGTATTATCTATGCGGCCGGTTACGATTTCAGTATATATATTTTTCAAACATTATATTTTACCTTTTGCAGTGTGTGTTTTTTGGCAGGTTATGCATTGCTTGCATCGGCGATAGCGGTAGTTTTCCGTGATTTTTTAAAAATCATGAATTCTATTGTACGGCTCCTTTTCTATATAACGCCGATTGTATGGGTACAGGATAATCTTCCTGAAAAATTACAGTTTATACTAAAATTCAATCCATTTGCTTATATTATAGATGGCTACCGGGACAGCATACTATATGAACGTTCGTTATTTTTTCATTGGAAGCAAGGTGTCTTTTTTTGGGGAGTTACGATCGTCCTGTTTTTAGTCGGCTGCCATATACATATGAAATTTCGCAAACAATTTATTGATATGATTTAAGGGTGAATTATGAACACAAAAAAAGAAATAGTCGCGATAAAGTGTCAAAATATAGTTAAAAAATATCCTATGTATTATAGCGACATGGAACGTTTAAAGGCACTTCTATGGCATAAGCACAAGCCAAAAGAATTTATGGCTTTAGATCATATTGATGTGGAATTCCATTCTGGAGAAATCATGGGTATAATCGGGTTAAATGGCTCTGGGAAATCAACTCTTGCCAGTATTATTGCAGGAATTACCTATCCCTCTTCCGGTGAGTTGTCGGTTCAGGGAGAAGTAAATATGTTGTCTGCCAATGCAGGAATGGAAAATTATCTAACAGGGCGTGAGAATATTCGCTACAAAGGAATGTTACTGGGGTTCTCACCAAAGCATATTGCTAATATAGAAGAAAATATTATTCATTTCGCAGATATTGGTGAACATATTGATCAACAACTACGCACTTATTCCAGCGGAATGCGGTCACGTCTCGGTTTCGCAATATCTGTCCATATGGATCCTGATATTTTGATAATAGATGAAGCGCTGGCTGTAGGGGATAATAGTTTTACAGATAAATGTCTTGATAAGATGAATCAGTTCAAAGAACAAGGAAAAACGATTCTGTTTGTCAGTCATTCTGTTAATCAAATGGAGGGATTCTGCGACAAAGTAATGTGGCTCAATAAAGGCCATATACTGGGAATTGAAAAGCCAGATGATATTATTGTACCATACTGCGGCTTTGCCAGGGAATTCAATTCTATGACCACTGCTGAAAGACTTTTGTTTTCTCCTACTTTAAAAGAGTATCAAGAAAAATATTTGTAGAGATTATTTGAGGTTAACCTATGAATGAAGATAAAATTTATGAAGCTTACACCGGCAGACTCGGAAAAGCGTTTCAAGAGTCAACAGTTAACAGGATAAATTGGATTCTTAGCAATGTTAATAGAGGCGATACTGTATTGGATATCGGCTGTTCTCAAGGGATCATCTCTATTTTAGCGGCTCAAAAAGCAAAGAGTGTGACAGGTATTGATATCGAGGCCAGTGCGATTGAGACTGCACAAAAAATTCTGGTTGAAGAATACAAAGAACTTTCTGATAAAGTTGTCTTTTTCTGCGAGGATTTTATGGAAAGTCATATAGATAAAAAGTATGACCGTATAATCATTACTGAAGTGATTGAACATTTGAATAGCCCCGAAGATTTTTTAAGAAAAGCTGACTCATGTTTAAATTCAAACGGAACAATTATACTATCAGTTCCTCTTGGTATCAGCGATCATCCAGACCATAAGATAACCTTCTATTTGAGTAATTTCACAACATTATTAACTAAATTTTTTTCAATTAAAGAGATTGTATTTATAGATCGCTGGATAGGTGCGATTGTGGAGGTTGGGAAATGCAATAAGGTATTGCTTACTGAGTCATTGCTGGAGAGCTACGATAGCAATCGGCTTATGTTGGACCGTGAAACGACCGACCGGGTAAATTCTCTCTACCAAAATAGTATTCAGGCAAATCAAAAGTATAAAGAAGCCTTAGAAAATTACGCAACAGCAAAAAAATGGTTGGAAAGTAAAAGTATTTCTCTGAAAAAAAATCAGGAAGATTATATTACTCTATTTGATCAGCTAAAAGCAGAAGAAAACAATCGTTTAAAATTAGAAGAGCAATATTCCTATGTTTCAAAAAGTCTGGAAAGTGAAAAACAGAATTTTGAGAAATTGCAGGCAGCTTATAATGAACTACGTCTTGAAAATGAAAGTTTTAAAAAGAATATATCAATAATTGCGGAAGAACTAAAATATGATTATTATGACTTTGGGGAAGACCTGCTTCTGTTTGAGGGATTAAAGAAACGAATACAGCAACTAGAAATACAAAATAATTATCTAAAAAGTGAAAATAATGAATATCGAAGAAAAATACAGTTGATTACTGATACAACGCTTGGAAAAATTGGTTTAAAAATATACCATTGGTTAAAAAAAATAAAGAGAAGATAGTTTACAGTCGGGGAGAAATGTATGATAAATCTTAAAAACATTGATGAGAGGATGCAAAAACTGGTAAAACGGCAAGAAAAAATAAAATCTATTTTGAACGGCTTAGGTGTTGAGACCGACCAACAAAAGGAATGCTTACAAAAGAAATTTTATTTAGAAAAGAATTCTTTAAAAGAATTAAAAATAGCTTGCGTTATGGATCGCTTTACTCTGGATAGCTATCAGCCAGAGTGTTGTCTATTGGAAGTAACTCCAGAAAATTGGGAAAGTGAAATAACTTCCTTTAAACCCGATTTGCTTTTTATCGAATCCGCGTGGCAGGGAAAAAATGGATTATGGTATAAAAAAATCGCCAATGGGAGTAAAGAATTTTTTGAAATGGCCAGTTTCTGCCAAGAATCAGATATTCCTATTATATTTTGGAATAAAGAGGATCCCATTTATACCGATGTATTTATGCCGATTGCCCGTATGGCAGATGTGGTTTTTACAACTGATATTGATTGTATCAGTAAGTATAAACAGATATTACATCATGACCAGGTTTATCATCTCCACTTTGCTGCGCAGCCACTTTTACATAATCCAATTGAAAAATATACCAGAAAGAATAAATTCTGTTTTGCTGGAGCCTATTATCATCGCTATCCCAAACGGGCAGAAGTATTTGATAAATTTTCAAAGGTTTTTCTAGAACGTGAAGGACTGGATATTTATGATCGAAATTATCAAAATGCCTTGCCTGAACATGCTTTTCCTGAATTTTATAATCCCTATATTCTTGGAAAATTAGACCCGAATGAAATTGACATCGCATATAAAGGTTATTATTATGGGATCAATATGAATTCCGTATCACAGTCACAAAGCATGTTTGCCAGACGCGTATTTGAAATGCTTGCATCTAATACAATTACCGTTGGAAATTATTCTCGCGGTGTAAAGAACTATTTTGGTGATTTGACAATCTGTACCGACGACGACCAGGAGCTGTTACGTCTGCTAACTAAGTTCTGCTCAGATGAAACTGACTTGAGAAAATATCGTTTATCCGGTTTAAGGAAAGTTTTGTCAGAACATTTATATGAGGACAGATTGGATTATATTGTCCAAAAAGTATTTGGCAAATCCATTAAACAAAAGCTCCCGCCGATAGTGGTTATCACAGATGCGAAAGATGAAGCATTAAATAGAATTGTGCAGATGTTTTCTGCACAGACGTATTCTGACAAAATACTGTATGTAATTGGAACCAGTGGAGAGTCATTGACAGGCGTTAAATTCCTGTCGTGTGAGGAGGCCAAATCTCTTCCGCTAGATCAATTATGCGATAAAGATGCATTTATTACTTATTTTCATCCAGACGACTACTATGGAAAAAATTATTTAACTGATTTAGTTTATACGCTTAGGTATCACAAAAGTATTGGAATTGGAAAAAGTTGTTATTATTATAAATGTAGTGACGCTTTTAAGAAAACATCAGGATTAGTCTATCAAAATGTCAGCAAGCTTGCTATCAGGCGCTCAATATTTAAAATTTCATTCGAATATTTTAACAATATTTTTGTGCCAGATTTTATTTCAATGGAAGAGATTGAGGCTCCGGAATTATTTGCAGTGGACGAGTTTAATTACTGTGAGACTTTAACTGCTGTTAACTGCAGGGAAGTGGACGATATAGCGATCACTGATCAGGGTATAGCGCTGGATTGTATTGAAGAAGCTGCGGAGGCCATTTATATCGACACGTATGGTAATGAAGGAAGCATTTTATCTGCCGCATCTCTTTATAAATGGATCAAGAACCATTCTGTATCCGATATAGATATTCGACTGAATAAAAATGAGCTTATTATTCAAAGCAGTTTACCTGCTGATAAAAATACATATATTTATTTTGATAAAGTAATACCTTTAGCGGACTTATACCTTGATAAAAATACATTAAACATTATTTTTATGGGAAATGGAAGTATGGAGGTTTTAGGTGTCATTTTATTTCTGGATAAAAATTCATCTAAAATTTCACCTGCATTTCCGAAGATGTCAACCCTGTGCAGCGCCGAGGTTCCAGCCAACACCGAATACGTAAAACTGGGAATTCGTGTAAGGGGCACTGGTATATTTAAACTGCGTAGTATTAATGCAGGTATATCCAATAATGATTTTTGCAGTCCCACCTTTTTAAGCCGCTCAAATGTATTAATTTTAAGCAACCAGTATCCTTCCTATGATAATTTATACCGCAATATGTTTATTAACAAGAGAATGACAGCATATAATCAGGACGGATTTACCTTTGATGCTATGCGGATGAATATTTATTCTAAGGATAATTACAGTGAATTTGAAGGTATTAATATTGTAGAGGGTCAATCAGCCAGGCTGGCCGTAATTTTATCCAGTGGTAAAATCAATACCGTTTGTGTACATTTTTTAGACAGACAAATGTGGGAAGTGTTAAAGCAATTTCCACAGATTCGTATCTTAGTCTGGGTTCATGGTTCAGAAATACAGCCATGGTGGCGACGGGAATATAATTATGTCAACACAGCTGATTTGGAAAAGGCAAAGAAAGAGTCGGAAGTTCGTATGGCTTTTTGGAAAGAAATTTTTTCCGAAATCTCAGACTATAATATTCATTTTATCTTTGTTTCAAACTATTTTGCCAATGAAATTTTCGAAGATAATAAAATTATTTTGCCAAAAGACAGGTATAGAATTATACATAACTGCATTGACACAGACCTATTTAATTATACTGAAAAGAGTCCTGAGCAGAGGAAAAAAATCTTATCTATCAGACCATATGCAAATAGAAAATATGCGAATGATTTAACTGTACAAGCCATTTTAGAATTATCTAAAAGACCATATTTTAATGAGCTTGAGTTTACTTTGATTGGTAATGGAGAATTATTTGACGAAACACTAAAGCCATTAAAAAAGTTTAAAAACGTTAATATGTATAAGAAATTTTTAAGGCAGGAAGAAATTGCGGCTATGCATAAACAATATGGCCTATTTCTTACTCCTACTCGTATGGATGCACAAGGTGTTTCAAGAGATGAGGCTATGTCTTCCGGCTTAGTTCCAATAACCAATGCAGTGACAGCTATTCCTGAATTTGTAGACGATACATGCGGAATTCTTGCTCCTGGCGAAGATTATATGGAAATGGCCAATGGTATAGAAAAATTATATTATAATGCAGAACTTTTTCAATTAATGTCTAAGAATGCGGCTCATCGCGTTCGGGGCCAATCATCATGGGAGCAGACAATAAAAAAAGAAGAGGCATTAATCGTACAGGATTCTTAAATGTTATAAGAGGCGTTATCGTACGTAATAACGTCTCTTATAAATATATGGAGATGAAAATGAATAAATTTAACTTTTTCATTCGATACAGAATGCTATTAAACAAGCACCTGATAAATTTACATAATGGTTCTATTTTTCAATCAAGTAATGATGCCTTAAGTTTTCCCAGTCAAAATACGAGTATTTTTGGAAGTTGTGTAACTAGAGATTTATTTGAATTGGATGAAAATAATTTTTTGACTTTAAAAAGTTATATCGCAAGGCAATCTATTTTATCCTCGGTATCACCGGCCATACCATGTAACAAAGAAGACATTAATTTAAAATCCAATTTTCAGAAGATGGCTGTATATAATGATTTGGCAAAAAATACGTTTAACATTTTGGAAAATGACAAGAGTGAGTATTTAATTATTGATTTAATAGATGAAAGATTTGCTCTTATTCAACATAAAAATACTATTTTAACTGCCTCCCCTTATCTTGTTGATAGTAATTATTTCAATGAGATCAATTATTCTCAAATAGAAAAAAGGGCTAATGGATATTTTTTTAATAATAAAAATATTGATATTTTTTTAGACATGTTCTGTCAAAATATTTTAAAAATATACGCTCCCCCTAAAATCATCCTACATAAAGCTTATATGTTAGACAAATATATTAATAAAAAAAATAAAATTAAAAAATTTGATATAAACTATCAAAAAAACAATAAAAGGGTAAATGACAAAATAAATTATATGTATGACTATATCGAAACAAAATTGCAATGTGGATTAGTTGTTAATTTTTGCAAAAAATTTTATGCAAGTGAAAATCATAAATGGGGCTTGGCCCCCATGCATTATTGTACAGAATACTATCAGGCTGTCCTGTACAAAATAAGAGATTACCTTATTTCAAAAAATTCAGTTTAATTATGAAGGTAAACAATATGAAAAGCAAAAAAAAATCAACACTAACACTTCGTGGAATAATGATTCTCACGATGATATTATTAGTATTTATACTTCATTTTATTAATAAGCCGTCCCTCATAGAAAATAGTCCTACTGCTGTTGTTACAGAAAAAGAAGCGTCAGGTCTATTACAGTATCACGATATTTCCACTGAGAAACTTGATGAAACTACTTTTTCATTTGTTAATAATTATAAAAAAAATGATAATTTGTTTTATGCTTGGTATATAATTGACTCTGCTGATAATACTGCTGTTTTTAAAGGTGAGTATTCATCAGATAATAAATTTACATATACTTTTACAACAGATGGCACTTTTGTAATTCGAGCCTATATAAAGAATGATTCAGAGCGAGCATCAATTGATTTTGCAACAGTCATCTGCAATAAAGGAGAGTGTAGTGTAAGTTTATATGGTGAGAATCAGATATCAGAGAATACGGCTGACGATTTTTTAAATTCGTCCGACCTTACTAAAGAACAATTTAACTGTAATTTTTCTCTTCCAAATGATGAAACCATATTAGAAATAGCAGATGGTCTTAAAAATGGTATTTTGACTGTTCAGGAAAATATAGAATCCGTACCTTATGATCCCGAGAATATCGATTGGGATATTACATTTTCAGAGTCTCCTAACACGTTTCAATTGTATTTACAAGCATTAAATCCCATTCTTTACCTGACGAAAGCTTACGAAATTACAAAAGATACTACGTATCTTGATCTTGCCGGAAAAATTTTAAATAGTTGGGATTTATATCATAAACGCATCACTTCCATGAAAAATTCTTTCCTTTGGTATGATCATGGAACTGCTCTGCGTGCCGACAATATTATTTATTATGCATTAACAGTTGCAGAACTTGAAACAGAATATTTATCGCCAGTAAATAAAGAACGAATACGGGAAATCCTTATAAAACACGCAGAATTTTTATCAAATGAAAAAAATTATACTGCCAACCATAATCATGGGATTTTTCAGGATCAGGCACTCATTTATTGTGCTTATTATTTAAATAACGCTCATAAAAAGGAATGGATAGATTTAGCAAAAGAACGGTTGGTCAAGCAAAAAGAATATGCATTTACAACTGAAAATGTCCATGTCGAAAACTCTCCTGGATATCAAGTAGGTGTTATGGACTTATTCCGGGTAATAGCAGAATTTTTTATGCAGTTCCATGATGAATTTGGCGAATCACTTCATAACGATTTAGTGGAAGCAGCAGAGTTTATGGCCTATATTACAAAACCAAATGGTATAGTAGCAGAAATTGGCGACACCAATAGTTTAGTCGGAACCCATTCTTCAAAAACTTATCTGGATGTTAATTTTGATAATCCTCATTATTCATACGCGGCAACAAGGAGTTTGTCTGGCACTATGCCGACAGAATCCAGGAAAGTATATAAAAATTCAGGTTATTACATCTGTCATAACGACTGGGGAACGAATAACTATGATCAGGCAACATGGATGATGTTTAAGTCTGGCTATGTTTCAAAAACTCATAAACATGCTGATGACAACTCCTTTATGCTTTATTCCAAAGGGTATGATCTCTTTGTAGATCCCGGTTGGTATAATTATATGTCAGGAGACCGGTATCGTGATTATCTGGTATCCTCTTTAGCCCATAACACAGTCATTGTGGACGGAATGACTTATTCTCCGACTCTTGAAAATAGTTACAAAACAGGATTAATACCTGTTACCACATCCGATGATTATGATTATATGATTGGGTATAATGATATGTATAATGATACTTCAATTGACAGACATTTTATTAATCTGGGAGATGCAATTATTTTATATGATAATATTCAGTCCTTAAATACACATACCTATTCACAGTTATTTCATGCAAGTGAATATATGGAACTTCTAAGTACTGATGATAATGAAGTATTATTTCAGATAACGGGGACAGAATACCGGGTACGACTAAAGCAGTATACTGATGGAGTTAAAATTGCAGCTATTAAGGGAAGTGAAACCGAAACCGGTAAACCCTATGGGTATATATCACGAACAATGAATCAAATAGAACCAACCTATACGATCAAATGTGATAAGACAGGGGCAAGCACAGATTTTATAACAAGTATAACAATAGAAAACAGTAGTGGGGAAATTCAGGATATAAGTAATATTGATTTTCAGCCTGATACGAATAAATTTGTCATTGTTAAAAAAAACAACAAAATTATTAATCTTTCTTTAATCCCTCGGGTACCAATCAATATGGATTCTTATAAAATCAATATGGACAAAAATGAAATTTGCGTTTCTTATCCAGATGGTGCAGAAGGGTATCAATATAATTGGTATGTAATCGATAAAAGCACTGCAAAACCAGTTTATAAAAGTGGCTATCAGCAGGAGAATACGTTCGAATATGCATTGGACCCATCAGTATCGAAAGAATATCTGATACGAGCATACATAAAGAACATGGATGGTCAGATGAAACACAAAATAATTGGTGATTTTAAATATAATACTTATAAACGTACCTGGGAAAATATATCAGATCATTATCCCTATTTAAATCTGGTATATCTAGGTCAAGAATACCACCAATTATCAAAAAATCAATATCAATTTAAAGTCAATTATCTTTATGACTGGAATTCATCAATTCAATGGTATATTTATAAAGATGGGGGGTATTACGATAGTTTTACTACTTCTAACTCGCCTTCTATGAAATATGAATTTAAAAAACCGGGTAAATATACTATTATGTACTATTTTATGACTGCAGCAGGTAATAATGAGTTCTGGAATTTTCCACAAATAGAAATAAATTAATCATTTCTATAACTTTGAGGGTAAGTACTCCAATAGCTTTTGATAAAAAAATCGCAGGCTGTTTATTACGGTGCGATGAAATCCATGTTCCGGAGTACTAGTCCGGAACAGGAAATCACCAGTATCATTGTTACATACGAGTTTACTCGCTTAGAGACGGATCCAGTCCATATACTTCTCTCATCGATCTGTAGTTTGTTGGATCTGTGGGAATGATATTAATCTTATGGGCATCGTGCTTAATCCTGTCGAGGATTGCTTCCGCTAGAGGGCATTCATCTCCGCCAAGCTAGTCATACCATACACAGGAATCATACTGCAAACAGAAGATAGTGGATGATTTGCGGTGACGTCTGTGAAGCAATTCAAGATATTGTGCTGTTCCGATTCGGCGGTTTTTAAAAGTAGCCATTCATCAATGATGAGCAGAACCGGATTTGAATACTTTGCTTGAACCTTTTTGTAGGTTCCGTCATTCCGGGACATCTTCAGTTAAAAAACAGGTCCGGAAGCCGGACATATTTGGTCTTATAACGCTGCTTGCAGGCCTCTATGCCAAAGGCACAGGCTATGTAGATATTTCTGCTACCTGCAGCAGCTTGAATTCATGTATGATTTAATGGTTTTTGTCTCCCTCTGCAGTTTGGATATCCAAAAGTGCTTTCACCTCCGGGTTCCACGGGGAGAGTTGTTCCATTTCCTCGTCTGATATCCGGTCATTCGGTTGCTTTTCCAGCAGTAGTTTTAGATATTGGTAGACTTTTACTCCATTTACCTTCGAATTCTCTACCATTGTGTAGATGATCGCGATTGTCTCTGCTCCTGCCTACGTATCGCTGAACAGCCAGCACTTACGGCCTACGACAAACGGCCGGATCGCATTTTCGCTTAGGTTGTTTGAAAAACTATATCTTCCATCTTCCAGATAGGTGGCCAGATATGGCGCTCTATTCTGGATATAGGTTCCATCCGCCATCGCATAGGATTGGGCAAACAGTTTCTTGTGCAGGTACGCATACGTCAGACGAAAGAAATCCTGTACATTTGCAATCATCCAGTTTGCGAACGTGGTGCGGCTGATATCCGCGCCACACTGTTTCCAATCCTGCTCATGGCGGTATAGAGGCATTCCGTTGAAGTACTTCTGGTACATGATCCACGGCACTGCAGGTCACGCTGTAATACTTCATGACCTTTACCTTTTCCGGGATAAAGTCCAGCTCCCTGCACACGAATTCCATGCCATTTTTTCCTTCGGGGTATCGCACTCATGACATATACGTTCTTCTTCCGGAACATCAAGGAAGAACTGTTCAACCGGAAGGCCCTTCGGACAGTCTGCATTGGTGGAGTGTTTCTTTCGAGGCTTCATTTCTGCTACTTTCCGGAAGAGAAGATATTCTTCAGCAAGATTTGCTGCCGGATCCAGGGGACTGTTGTTTCTAGTTCATCAAATAGGTTCAACTGTCCGGGAGCCTTGCATTTCCCTTTTTCACTGGATGTTATAAAGATCACGCTTCGTCAGATAGTGGATTTGTTCTTTAAGGTTGTCGCGCTCCTGACGCAGCGCAGCCTCGCGTGTATTAGCTGTCTCAAACGCCGACTGCAGCGATTTGATCGTAAGCGCCAAGTGTTAAGGTATCCCAACACGACCGCCCTGGCATCAATACTTGATGTCAGGGTAGTGAGCGTTTTACTCTGATTTTTTGTTACATTCTATCCTCGCCTTCTCACTCCACGGCGCAAGCTCTTTGAGTTCTGCATCGGTGGTGTCCGTTCCAGGGCGGCTGTCGAGCAGGTATTTTAGATAGTTGTATGGGTGAAGCCAGTGGGCTTTTGCCATCTCTGCCATGGTATAAACTATCATACTCGCATTTGCACCATCCTGGCTGTCACTGAACAGCCAGTTCTTACGGCCCAATGTCACCGGGCGGTGGGGATTCTCACTGGCGTTGTTACTCAGGCTGCAGCGTCCGTCTTCGAGGTAAGTCATCAAAGTGTCTTTTCGATTTTGGATATAGGTTACTGCACGATCCATGCGGCTCCCCTTTTCTGGATGCTGCCCATCGAGCCAGCGCATGAAACCTTCCACAACCGGCTTTGCATCCTTCTGGCGGCGTTTATACACCTGTGCATAGGACAGTCCTTTTGCCTTATAGCTTCGTTCGTATTCAAACAGCTTGTTACAGTAAAGAACTCCCTGTACTGCCGGATGACTGTAGTCTTTCTCTTGGCCGCTCGGGATGGCTTCCATCAGGTATCTCCGTATGTGTGCGTAACAGCAGCGGCGTATCTTCTTCAACCGGTTATAACCACTGTAACCATCCACCATAACATAGGAACCTTCATCGATCCCATCCAGAAAGTCCGCTGCATTTCCCACGGCTCTGGTTTCTGTATAATGATACAGGATAATGGGAGGGAGCCGGTCCTCTCCGGAACGCATCAGCCAGATATAAGACTTGTTCTGTGGCCGCCGGCCAGGTTCTTTCAGGACCTGGATCGGTGTTTCATCAGCCATCAGGAAGTGTCTCTTTAACAGTTCCCGGTGAAAGTAATCATATATGGGCTTCAGATAGTTCTGGGAGCAGGTGATGATCCAATTCGCCATGGTCGTTCTGTTGATACTGACTCCAGGAAGTTCAAATCCCTTCTTCTGCCGGTACAGAGGAAGCGCATCTGCATACTTTTCATACATGATATGTGATACCAGGGATGCAGAAGCATATCCGCCTGGGATAAGTGCCGGGCTCCCTTCGTCTTTCATGAACCGCGGATCCTCCGTGTCTTTACAGGCTGGACACCCACAAGTGGTGGCAATGTACACGATACGCTCCAGTTGTGCCCTGGTATAACGGAGTTCTGTCCGTATCTCTTCATGGCCGATCGGGATCATGCCGGCTCCGCACTCAGGGCACTGCTTCTCTTCTTCGGACAACGTATTTACTTCTTCATAGTGGATTGGAAGATTTGCGAACATCTCATCATAGTCCGCTTTGGGCTTACGTTCCTGCTTGCTGGTCTTTACTTCGATGAACTCCGGCTCGCTCCGGCAATGGTTCCTCCCCTGAACCGGATCCGGAGAAAAGGCTTAACTGGCCGGGCAGATCACTGCGCCGTTCACTGGAACTGCCAAATAACTTCTGCTTGAAGTATTCAAGCTGCGCCTGCAGGTTTGAAATGATCCGGTCTTTTTCATCGTCCTTTGCATTACGCTCTTCGAGCATCTTCTGCAAAGATATGATCAGGTCATTCTGGGTACGGATCGTCATATTTAATTGTGAGATTGTATCCTTCAGCTCCCTGAACCGGATATCCTTTGCACCGGATGCCATGAGTGTCTGCTCCTTTGTTTTATTACTGGTATTTTACCAGAAAACGAAGAAAAAAGCGAATCAGTTCTGGCTGCGCTTTCGTCATAATGACGGTGGATAAACGATCCGGATATCAGATAAAAGCTGGATAAACCAGGATATTTACCGCCATGGAGCCCTCGAAATACCATGAGTTCCGATGAAACAGTTATCACGCAGAGGTTATCCCGATCTGGCGAAAAAACAAAGCGGTTATCCACACGTCCAGTCGAAATGCCGCCGGAAAAATTCGGCAGTTTCACGATGTTTTTTTAACTGGTCCGGATTGCTTTGGGCTGCTGGGTGTCCAGTCCGCTGAGTAACCAGTCCAACTGACGCCAGGTGATTGCCTGGGCTTCGGAACTTTTCCGTGGCCAGCGGTACCGGCCCTGTGTGACGCTCAGCCTTTTATAAAGGAGAACATATCCATCTGGTTCGTGGAGCAGGATCTTGATCCGGTCACATCGTTTCCCACAGAACAGGAACAGGGAGGACTGGTCTGGGTCCATAGAAAGTTTATCCCGGATAATGCTGCAGAGACCATCGATGGACTTGCGCATATCAGTTGCGCCGCACACGATATAGATGTTGTCCGCCATGGAGATATCGCCTGGCATATCGTGCCTCTTACAAGGCTTAAGACACGATCCAGTATGGCAGGATCCGCACCATTGGCAATACGGATCGTCGCACTGCCAAGCGATATCTCTATGCTTGCAGATATTTCTGGAATTCTGTATGGATCCTCTAACGCTGGCTGGACTGGAAACATGGATTCCGGCCTTTCTGCCTTTGGATTGAAATTTAAACGGACTACATCCTGGGCAGGCGATGGTGCTGCTTTGGAAATAGATTCAGGAATCTCATGGCATGCTTTCTTTCTGAGTCTGCTGACCCAGTTGTAAAAGGTCCCGGAATGAATCCCATGTTCCTTGCACCACTGAAAATCAGTGAGACCGCTGCTCCTGCATTCCATGATCAGCTGGTATTGCTTGTCAGCTGGTACTCTGGCATTGTAATTGGACATTTTTTAACACCTCCACAAATATGTAGTGAAGTGCTCGCATCTGACAATGGGATTTATTGTATTCCAGAATAAAATGCTTGCATCTGGCTATCTACTATTATGGAGTATTTGGTAGTTAAGCGCCAGCCTCCCTAATACTTGGCGCTTACGGAGTTTCTCACTCCAAGGTGCCAGTTCAGCCAACTGTTCGTCGGTCATGTTCTGGTTCGGTCGGTGCTCCAGCAAAAATTTGAGGTATCCATAAATATTCAGATTGTGTGCTTTGGCCATCTCGACCATTGTGTATACAACTGCACTGGCATTAGCTCCCTCTACGGAATTGCTGAACAGCCAGTTCTTTCGACCTACAGCAAATGGGCGGATCGCATTCTCGCTGAGATTATTGGTGAAGCTGCACCGTCCATCTTCCAGATAGGTCTCTGCTGTCCCCCTCCGGTTGAGAACATAGTTGACTGCTTTGTCCATCCGGGTATTCAGGACAGGCTTCTGTTGGTTGAGCCATGACCAGAAAGCCTCCAGAACGGGCTTTTCCTTCTCGAGGCGTAGCTGCCTGCGCTTTTCATAATCACCAGAGTACTTTTTGTTAATGGAGTCCTCTATGGCAAACAAACGGTTGCAGTACTGGACACCCTGTACTGCAGGCTGGCTGTAACCATACTGCTTTCCTTTTGGAACGGCATCGATAAAATACCGGCGGATATGAGCCCAGCAGGAACACCGTTTGATCCCTGGCAGGCTGTTGTACCCCTGATAACCGTCGGTTTCCAGATACCCGCTGTAGCCGTCCAGAAATTCCTTTGCCTGGCTTCCGCTCCTGGTCGGGGAATAGCCATACAGGATGAGTACTGGAAGCCCATCCTCACCGCTTCGGAACAGCCACATAAATGACTGGGACTGGGCTTTACGTCCTTCCTCATTCAGCACCTGGACTCTTGTCTCATCTGCCATCGCAAAACCGCGTTTCAACAGTTTCCGGTGGAAGTAATCATACATTGGCTGGAAATAGTTCTGTGAACAGTAGATGATCCAGTTGGCAAGGGTGGTCCGGCTGATCTGGGCGCCATACTGTTTCCAGTCCTTTTCCTGGCGGTAAAGGGGGAGCCCATTGGCGTATTTCTGATACATCGTCCACGCAACAGCGGATGCCGAGGCAGGGCCTTTCCCAACCAGGGGCGCCGGAACCTGGGACTTTATGATCACAGGTTTTTCTGTATCTCCAAGGCCTTCTTTGCAGGAGGGGCATCCATAACTCTGGCTGTAGTATTCAATGACTTTGCATGTGGCCGGAACGAATTCCAGTTCCCGGCGGACATACTCCTCGCCGATCAGTACCATCTGCGTGCCGCAGACTGGACAGACCTGTTCTTCTTCTGGAAGAGGGATGAATACTTTTTCCACCCTCAGACCTTTGAAGAGATCATCATGGGCTGCTTTCTTTTTACGGGTATGCTCCCGGATCACATTCTCTTCTTCCAACAGGGACGGATCCTGTTCTGTTTCTGCTTCATCAAAAAGATTCTGTTGTCCTGGAATGTCATCGGATCTTCTTTCGCTGGACGAGCCGAAAAGTTTTTGGGTAAGATAGTCTGCCTGTTCCTGCAGTGCTTTTTCACGGCAGGATTTTTCATCAATCATAAGACGGAGGGATTTGATCAGTTCCGTCTGTTCATATACCATTGTGTTCAGTTGTAAGATTGTATCTTTCAGTTCTCTGAGTTGGATATCTTTTACACTGGAAGCCATCGTTTCTATCCTGGGATTTCATATCATTATTATATCAAAAACGGGGCTGTTATCAAGGGAAACTGCTACCTGGAAACTGCTGGTTTTCACTCCGCTTTCAGTGCTTTGGGCTGGTCAATATCGATTCCAGACATCAGCCAGTCAAACTCCCTCCAGGAAAGATTCCGGACCTCTGACTGCTTCCTGGGCCATTGATAACCGCCGTGGATAGCCAGCCGCTTATAGATCAGAACGAATCCGTCCGCTTCCCGGAACAAAGCTTTGATCCTGTCCCGTCTTCTTCCACAGAAAAGGAAGAGAGCACTGGACGATGGATCCATCTTAAGCTGATCTTCTACGATGGCACAGAGCCCATCGATGGATTTCCGCATATCGGTGTAGCCACACACAATGTAGATCTTCTCAAGTCCGGAGATGTCGCCTAACATAAGGACTCCAAAAGCATCTGGAAGGTTCTGGTAAGCAGAGCAGGCTCGGCATCATTACGGATACGGATGGTGATATCCTTCACAGCAATTTCAATCGATTGCGAATTGTCAAGGTACGTTTCCTGCAGCTCCGATGACGCATGTTTTTCCGAAAAGGAATCTGGTACAAGGTCAATGAGAACGACATCTTGTTTCGGACGTGGAGCCTCAAGATGACCGTAATTCGGTGGCAGGATCTGATCCGCTGCTGCTTTTCGACAGCGGCTGACCCAGTTGTAAAAGGTACTCACTGCAATGCCGTTTTCACGGCACCAGTCAGCATCTGTCATGCCGCTCTGGCGGCATTCATTAATCAGTCTGATCTGTTCCGGCATTGGAACACGGGTTTGGCGAGTAACTGACATAACCTATCCTCCATAAATGTAGTGATATAATCTAAATATCTTACGACTACTATTATAAGCTAAACTGGAGGGGTATGAAATCCGGTGGAATATTTGGCGCTTACCTTCTAAACCTCCATAGTTCGGTATAAAAAGTTGAGAACTCAACTTTTTATACTGTAGTTTAATACTGAAGTATATTTTCTCAAATGTTTTGATTTTGCGGAAGGGTACTGGCTATGGAGCGTTTACTCGTTTTCCATCAGTCAATTGCACTCTATATACGGGTATCTTTTCTCTCGCCATAATAAAAGGTCTCCTACAATTTTTAATTTCTAATAGAAGACCTTATAAATCTTTAATTTCAGAAAAAAATTTTACAGACTCCATCTATAACATTGCAGAACCTGCCAAGGCAAAACCATTTTAAATCGTCTGATTATTTAGTGTATCTGATGGTAGAGATAGCAAAACACCTGTACGATACAAGGCGTAACTTCTGCATAGACCTGATGCTATGTCACCAATTCTTCTAGCAGAATGCAGAAGATAGCTTCTTTGAAATCCTCTTAACGGCTTGCTTGCATTCGTAGAAGCAACACTATCTATTGTTATCATAACAAAAAATTAATAAAATACTATTTCAATGAGAATTTATGTCCAAATAACAAATCATACTGTAACATATAATAGTTTTGTAAATTTAAATTTTTAGAATCCGTTATAAAGCCTTTATGTATTACAGGGAACTCAGCACGTAAATTATATATCCAATCATAATATTCGGAGTGAGATATATTCGCATCCAACAAAATTTGAGGGGCTAACTGATTTGGAGTAATATATTCATTTACTATATTAAGTGTTCTATAATTGGAGTATGCTATCAAAGGCGTTTTGTAATAATTATACTCATTTGATAAATATTCAGAATCATACAGAGCTTTAATTGGAGGTAAATGATCTCCAAAAATATAGAGTAAAATTGGTTTTTCTATACTATCTATATATTTTATAAGGGATGCAAGCTCAGTATCAAAATCATAAACAACTTGTGCATACTGTGTAATTTCTTCCAAGTCCTTATTACTAAAATTATTACTGCTTACTTCAACTAGAGGGTGATTATATTTATTGATATATGGCGAATGGCCTGCTATTGTTACTCCCCATATAAATTGTGGTCTTTCATTCTCTGCAAGTATATCTTTAATCACATGAAAAAAGCCATTATCATTTATATATCCATCGTTTAAGACGTATTGGTTGTCATGTGGAAAATCCTCAATACCCATAAATGTATCAAATCCCATATTTTTATACACGACCTGTCTATTGTAAAAATCTTTATCATTAGGATGTATCGCATATGTTTTATAACCGTTTTTATTAAATTCATATGCCAAACCTGGAATTATATTTTTATTATCTGAAACATAAGTAGTATAATATATGGTATCTTCTAAGAAATAAAAGTTTGTCATTCCAGTTAATGCTTCAAATTCAACTCCAGCTGTCCCGCCGCCAAAGCGAGGAGATATAATATTGGATATTTGATATTTTCTAATGTTATCAGTTATTGTAGGATTGAATTCTAATGATGACATGGCTTCTACGTCAAAGATAGATTCTGCCATAATAACAATTACAGTAGGTTCGTCACTATTTGCTGATAATAGTTTCTTATTTTCGTGAAGAATACTATCTATGGCTTGCGCACTATATCCTTCCGGCTTTTGTGGAATTATATTTTTCATGAACATAATATTATAATAGTTATATAGTGCTAACCCTTGCGATTTTTCTACATAAATTGCTTTCCACCATGGCAAGTTATTTGATATTCCTACGTCACTATACAAATTTATTTTTAACCCTAGTAAAAAAAGTATGAATAATGGAATTACCAACACGGATAGTTTCCAATCACAGTGTATTTGCACACTTTTTTTCCAAAGCTTTCGAGACCATAAAATAATACAAATGACTAGAAAAAGACAAAGTGTTAGAAATAGGATACCTGCCTGTCCTATATATTTATTCAAGATGCTAAATAAATCTTTTAAAACCAGAATATCTATGGGTTTAAATAAAGTGTTTTGATATGTTATCTTAATATAGTTACCGATAACTACAGTAGTATATACAATGCTTAGAATAGCATAGCTTAAATATTTTCCTAACAAAGCCTTTATAACTATACTAATTATAAAAACAAAAATGAGATTTATAATTATGGTATCATTTATTTGAGATATTATGTAACTTAAATTCCAAACAAACTCAGTAGGCATATTTAAATAGGTTATAAACAATTCCGCTAAAATATATAAAAGCCCTATGATATAAAAGTTCAACCCTAAAGATAATTTATGTAAATTCTTATTAGTACAAAATAAGTTATATTCTAAATTTATTATTATAAAAAGCAAAAAGTAGCAAACAACATTATGTGACCTGATATCAGTAAAAATTTCACTATAAGTATTAACTAAATTATATAAAATAAGTATAAGGAAAAATAATTTTAAAATACTGGTACCAATATATATATACTTTATATACTTATTTTGATATTCAACAACATTTTTTTTATTATAATAGCTAATAATAATACAATAAAATATTAATCCTAATATTGCTGGAAGTATATTACCTTTGTATAAAAAAAACCAAGAGATATAAAAATAAATAAATTCAATAAAAGTTGATATATTGTGAGGGCCAACGAGATTTGTAATGAATGCAATCAACTTATCAAGTATAATTACTTTCTGACTTTTATAGGCAATTAGGAAAAGTATAAAAGCCAAAACCATTACACTTACTAAAATACTTATTTTTATAAGTAATTGCAGCATTAAACTATATAGATAATTTGTATCATTTACAATAATTTGAGAGTGTAAAATAAAGTGTGTAAGTTAAGAAAAGAAAATTTCAAAACTTACGCA
>ERZ812616.225-NODE-225-length-84379-cov-36.613918_pt1 | contig 84379 bp, 85 predicted proteins | sample MGYA00376249_ERZ812616 | MGnify/ENA primary metagenome ERZ812616 (study PRJEB26924, sample SAMEA4378265) | human gut metagenome | biome: human gut; feature: human-associated habitat; material: faeces | place: China | collected 2013 ...
ACGAGCGGGGGCTCCTGTCTTTTTAGTGCCCTCGGATTGGGTCATAGTGTCTGTCGCCTGCATCCACGCGAACTGCCTGGGGAATCTCGGAACTCTTGCACTTCTCAAACGGCAGGCAAATGGTAAACGTCGTCCCCCGCCCCAAGGCGCTCGTAAAGCTCATGGTTCCGCCCATAAGCTCGACCAACTGTTTGGCAATAGACGCGCCCAGGCCAGTTCCCGATGAAGCGCCTTCCACCTGTTGTTCCTCGCGGCTGAACGGCTCGTAGAGGTGCTGTTGAAACTCCTCGCTCATGCCAATGCCGTTATCGGCGATCGTGTATTCATAGACGGGGACACCGTCCACCGACTCCACCTCGCGGCATGTCAGGCGAACATAGCCGCCCCGACGGTTGTACTTGACGGCGTTGCCGGCAATATTGGCCAACAGGCGCTTAAGGTGCGTCACGCTCGCTCTAACATAGGGATGATCGAGAGCCTCCTGGTCACAGATAATTGTCACCAGACGTTCCTCGGCCTGGCGCTCCAGAATATCGCGCACTTCATAGTTGAGGCCACCAAATTTGTGGGCACGAGGTCCAGGCTGACCTGCCCGCTCTCCAGGCGACTCATATCGAGTGCCTCGTTCGCAAGGTCGAGCAGCAGTCCCGACGCCGTCCAGATCTTTGAGCGGCACTCAGTCTGCTTTTGCAAGTCGTCTGCATTGGCATTGCCCACCTCGACCATACCGCGAATGCCGTTGATGGGCGTGCGCAGGTCGTGGCTCATGCGACGCAGGAACTCCGTCTTTGCAGAGTTGGCAGACGAGGCTTCGCGCGCTGCTTTTGCCAGCTTGTCGCCATAGTCGCGCTCCTGCAGCAACAGGTCGGCAAAGCGTTGGCGCTCGGCGCGGCGGCGCGCCAACACAACAGTGGCTATAACACCGCCGTAGAGCGCCAACACACTGGCAACAACAGCGGCGACAACCTCAAAGTAACGCTGCGCGGGCGCATAGGTGTACACGTAAAAATTGCACGCTTTACCAAATGTGCCCAGATACCACTCTCCGTTGGCATTGACCAATCTGACCTTACCAGCCAGGCAACGCTCCTTAATGCCGTTGACAATGATGGCATCCGTCGCAGGCAAATCGAACACGCCTGACACGGTGGGCTCAACAGCGTTGGTCGCAACGACCTTTCCGTCGTTTTCGATCACGATGTTACCGCTATCGATGGTCTCATAACCATCGAGCAAGCTCTGCAACTTGAGCGTATTGCTCGCGACCGCCTTGGCGCTCTGGTGCCTCACCGCGACAACGATGCCCTCACCGTCCCGCCGGGCCACGCAGCCAATGTCCGCGACCGAATCGTCCGCAAGCGTAATGCGAGCGGTATAGGACTTAAGCGGATGGGCTGCCACCTCCAGCACAGGCGCCTCTTTGAAATTCGCAGCGAGCGACTCGTAGCCCACGTCATCCTTCGAGGACTCGGACACCAAGTTGCCCGATCCGTCAGTCACGATCAGCGCCGTCACATTAAACTGGTCAGCATATTGCTCCAGCGTAGCGTTATCCACCGAGCCGTCGCGCTCCATATTGCGCGCCGCCTCTCCGGCAATCTCCATAACGCGAATCAGGTTTTTGGTCGCATAGGCGTTGTTGAACGCATCGTAGGAAAGGCTCTGCGTCGCCACGTAATTGACAGCGTCGGCAAAGCGCTGTTCGGCCTGAGCTGTCGTGTAACCGTAGCTCATCACGCCGGCAACAGCCGAGAGCGCCATCCCCAACAGGGCGGCAAAGAGCCATACCCGGGCCGAGCGATCGTCCCGCTCATCTGCGGTGTGGTCGGGTGCATCAATCACGACAGGCCCTCCATATTCAAAAATGGCGAAGGGTCATCAAAGTACTTTGACACCAGGCGTTCCATGGTGCCATCGGCAAGCATTTCTTGGTAGGCATGGGTAAGCTTAACGTCGATGCCGCGCGTGTCATTGATATCGAAGGCGGTACCCAAACCAACCTCCAGCAGCGGCTCATCCAAAATGCGATACGTCACGCCATAGTCTTTTTCGTAGGCGAGCAGCGAGGACTCGTGCGCGGCGATGGCATCGACCAGGCCCTCGACGAGCGCCGGGTTCAGGTATGAGCGGTCCGAAAAGCTGTAAAGCTCCTTAATCTGCGGAACGTTTTCATTGGTGTGATCGAGCAGAATCGATTCGGGCTTGGTAGTGGACTGGACCGCCACGACTTTACCTTCAAGATCGGCAAGCGTGTAGATATCGCTCTCGGGATCGACAGCAACCACCTGTCGGCTCGCGAGGTACGGGCCGGCCCAGCGATAATCGCTTTCACGGCCCGTCATACTAAAGCTGCCCATGACGCAATCGAGCTCGCCGCTCGCCAGCAGCTCTTTGTTCTTTTCCCAATCGATCAGCTGGTATTTTGGCTTGTAGCCAATGCGGCCCAAAGCCTCGGTCAAAATCTCGACATCCAGGCCAACAATATTGCCGTACTCGTCGCTGTACACAAACGGCGGATAGAGGTCGCTGCCGACGTTGAGCGTCGTAAGGCCGTCATCTTTGACGTCTTCGGCTGGGCTTTCTACTGCAGACGTCGAGGTTCCGTCATTCGATCCAAAACAGCCAGCTATCGCCACGACAAAGACGCTCAACACTGCAAGCGTAACAAACAACGATATGGCAAGCGAGCGACGAGGCCTTTTCATCGAGCTCCAGACAATCCTGTTTACAGACTCAAGTGCAAAAAATAATAGCAGACGGAACCGCGCTCGCGCTCAATGGTTACAGACGCTTTACCCATACGGGGCCTTCCAGCCGACGCGGCAGAAGGCCCCGTATGCATCGCCCGCTTACCGTGCATTAAAAACGTAGCAGTCCAGGCGGTCGCACGCTTCCCTCACGCGCGAAAGCGGCAGCGCCAGATTCACGCGAATGTGGCAGGGCCCGTGGAACGGACGGCCGTCCTGATACCCCACGCCCACGCGCGCCCCCTCGTCGAGCAACCACTGAATATCGCGGCCATGCTCGCGACACCACTCGGTACAGTCCAGAAACACCATGTAGGTGCCCTGTGGACGCGAATAGGACACGCCCTCAAAATGCTCGTCCACGTAATCGCAGAAGTAGTCGATGTTGCCGGCAAGCACCTGGTTGAGCTCGTCAACCCACTCGTAGCCCTGCGGCTGGTAGGCGCCGATAAGCGCATGCATGGAAAGGACGTTCATCTCGTTGTAGTGAGTCTTGTTGGACACGGCGCACACGCGGTCGCGCAGCGTCTCGTTATAGATGATGTGGTAGCTGCCGACCAGGCCCGCCAGGTTAAACGTCTTGCTGGGCGCATAGAGAGCAACCGTGCGCATGCGGGCATCTTCGCTCACCGACTGCGTCGGGATATGCTTGTGACCCGGCAGGATGATATCGGACCAAATCTCGTCCGATATCACCACGCAATCGTGCTGGCGATAGATGTCCATGGCGCGTTCGATCTCATCGCGCTCCCATACGCGGCCGCAGGGATTGTGCGGCGAGCAGAACACCGCGGCATGAATGTGGTTTTGGGCGAGCTTTTGCTCCATGTCCTCAAAGTCCATACGCCACACGCCTTGGTCGTCGAGCCTAAGCGGGCTGTGGACAATGCGATAGCCCGCGGCTTCGATGGACTTGGTAAAGCCGATGTAGGTGGGGCTATGGACCAGCACCGCATCGCCCGGCTGGGCATACGCGCGCAACGTCGACACGACACCGCCCAGTACGCCGTTTTCGTAGCCGATATGCTCAGGGAGCAGGCCTTCGACGCCATTACGGCGGGTCTGCCATTCGATGATGCGGTCGAAGTACTCGGGGCGCGGATCAAAGTAGCCAAACATGGGGTGCTGGGCGCGCAGAATGATGTACTCCTGAACCATGGGCACCGTGGCAAAGTTCATGTCCGCTACCCACATGGGGATGCGGTCGAAGCCCTCGTCGGGTGCGTTCGGAGCCATACCGGGCATCTCACCCCAAGAGTCAACAGCGATGGCGTCCATGCCGTGGCGGTCGATAAGCGAGGTAAAGTCGTATTTCATGCTGAGCTCCCGTGCAAAGCGGATTGTTTTGGTAGGCGTTATTGTCCACCAGCGCGGGCGGTTTTGGCGCGGAGTTTGGCGCTTAATTTGACGGGTGCGGACGAATGGCTGGTTAGTCTTGCGCGTCGTTGACGGCGACTATGGTTAGCTGGGTTTCGTCGACCGTAAACGATATGTCGAGCCCGGCGTAGGCCAGATGATAGACGCGGTTTGGCTCGTGTTTGCTGCCCGCGCGGCGCGGATCTTGGCGTAGAACCTCGACCAAGCCAGAAATCTTTGCGGGCGGGACCATTTCCTGCAGAGTTTGCGGAAACTCAACATCGAGCTCTTGCCACGGAGCATCCTCAATCCAGCCGCCGGTCGCATCCGAGTGGCAATCCGCAAACGGGATGTAGGGCTTAATGTCGTAGATGGGCGTGCCGTCACGCAGGTCGGCCCCCAGCACATGGATGATGGGGCCATCGTCGGTGAACTCGACACGATCGAGCTTGACGCAGGTGAGACCGATGGGATTAGGGCGAAACGGGCTGCGCGTGGCAAAGACGCCCACACGCTCGGCTCCACCCAGGCGCGGCGGACGCACGGTCTTCGACCATTTTGCGTTGGTACCGGACCTGTCCTGCGTTTTGGCATCGGCGGCTATGTCCTTAGCCGTGCCGCCGGGCGTTCCGTTTTCGAAGCGCCACAACAGCCACAGGTGAGAGAAGGAGTCCAGACCCTCAACCGCTGCATTGGAGGCAAATTCCGGCTCAAAAACGATGCGTCCCTGCAGATGAGGCGCCAAAAAGCTGTTGCGCGGAATGCCGAACTTCTGCGGCAGGTCGGTATGTATGTGTGCAATAGGTTCCATGCCGGTCATTGTACGGCATGGAGGCGTGGGGCGTTGCGCGCAATTCTTCGCCGCGGACTCCCGTCATGCAACCAACGGTTGCTTGGAAGGGCGCCTGCCGCCGCGTATGCTTAAGCCATCAACCAGCAGAAAGGAGCCGCTATGGCCTTTGCAGAAAAGCTCATTGCCATCCGTCGCGCCCATCACCTTACCCAAGAGCAGCTCGCCGCCAAACTCTTTGTCACGCGCCAAGCCGTCAGCCGTTGGGAGCGCGACGAGGTCACCCCGGGCATCGACATGATGAAGCTCATTGCCGCCGTAACCGGAGAGCCGTTGTCCCACCTGCTCGAAATGCCCGAGCATTATTGCCAGAGCTGCGGCATGATACTCACGCCCAACGACTGCGGCACCGATGCCACGGGCGCCACGACCGACCATTACTGCAAGTGGTGCTACGACCACGGCAAGTACACCTACGACACCACCATGGAGGCGATGATCGAGGATTGCGCCCCGCGGCTGGCGCAAAACACCGGCATGTCGCTCGACGAAGCCGTCTCGCTCATGGGCGCCGTCCTGCCGCAACTGGAGCGCTGGCGCACCGTGCAGGAAAACGAGGAGCGCTACGGCTCCGAAGCGCGGATGCGCTATGGCGATGAGGCTATCGATGCAGCAAACGAAGCACTGCTGGATATGGACCCCGAGACATGGAACGACATGAAGGAACTTGAACGCGCTATTCTGGGTCAACTCTCGATTGCCATGGGCATTGGCGACCCAGGGAGCAACGAGGCCCACAAACTTGTCGCAATGCACCGTCGATGGATTGCCCTTAACTGGGGACACGAGCCCCAGGACGAAGTATACCTGGGCCTCGCCAATGGTTATCTTGCCGACCAGCGCTTTGTTGACTACTACGACAAGCCCTGCGGCACCGGAGCCACGGCGTTTCTGGTACAGGCAATCGAGTCGTCGTTGACGCGTGCATAGACCGCGGCGGCTTTGGGTATTTCAATCGAAACCTCAACCGATTGGAGACCCATGGTTGCTAATCATGAGCTCACGCTGTACGTTATGACCGGCTGCCCGTATTGCATAAAAGTCAAGCGATTCCTTGCCGATAACGGTGTGACCATCCCCGAGCGCAATATCTCGACCGACCCCAACGCCGAGCAGACGCTCATCGCCGTCGGCGGAAAACGCCAGGTTCCCTGCCTGTTCATCGACGGAGAACCGCTCTACGAATCGAACGACATCATCGCGTGGGTACAGAAGAACCTGCTCTAGCGTGCTATTGCGGTCGGCCGGCCCCAACGCCCCAACCCATACGACCCAAACATGTACGTCAGCATCCAAAGTCGACATTTTTCGACATCTTTGGATGCTGACGTACAGCTTTTTGTGGCTAGTCATTGGGGACGCACTTAAATGACCAGTCGTTAAAGAACGTCCCCAACGACAATACTCATTGGGGACGCACTTAAATGAGTAGGTAGAGATTCAGTTTCTTTAATTAATAGAACATATGTTTGCTCTCTGTGTTATACTCATCCCAAGGCATGAGACTGGTCGAGAGCTCCTGCGGAGGTCCCCAATGACACGCTGGAGCGGGTTCGGTAAGTAAGATCGGTGGTTACTGCACTCGCCCACCTCAGACAGGCTGCGCTCCTGTTCGCCGTCGCCATCAAAGAACGGTACTCACAACCAAACGTTTCCGTTATCCGTGAGTCACACAGGAGTGCATCGTTATGGCAAAACAATTATCAGGCCAAAATCTCATCGAACCCGCGCCATCAGACGAAGAATACATCTGTGCGTCTGCCAGAGACGTCCTCGAACACGCTCGTTCCCACGTTGAACGTGCCACCAACTCGACGATGGTCGAGGCATATGAGGACAATACGGGCTCTTCTATCAGGCGTTCCTAATTCTCGACACACCGTGTCATGAATTGAGCTGGTCTCGCCATCGAAAACTGATGAAGACGAGTTCACCGATGCCCTAGAACCACACGCAGGGCATCAACGCAAAAGGCAGTCGGTCACTTTATTTTGAGCAATACGAGAGGAATTAGACATGGGATACCAGGAATCACTGATTCGAGTAAACAGCTTGGCAGAAATCGCCGGTATAGAGAAGGCCATTGCCGAATCCGAAGAACTCCAGACCTTAGAATACCTCGTATGTGTTTGCGGAGCCAAAGCCAAGGTCGACCTTTACCGTGACAACACCTTCACGGGGTCTCGACCCCTTAGCGACATCAAGCCCAACGAGAAACCGATTATAAAAGCTGGGAATCTATTTGCCGTCGTCGCGGGCGCAAGGCTGTATCAACCTTTTCTCTGGATCGACTGCATCGCAGGAATCTCGGATCCAGGGTACAAGGAGATCATAGAAGATTTTTCACTCGATATCCCACGGCAAGAGGCGAACATCCATCCAGACGAAGCAAAACAAGCAGAAATATTCATGAGAAGGAGCCTGAACCAAAGCTATAGCCGCGTCATGCGAGGCGAACACCCCATCCAGCTTCCAGACGAATTCATCAACCCACCTGTTCTCAATCCGAAATCCCCAATGGCATGCTAGCCAAAACAGGCCGCTTAACCGTATTAACTGCTTGTATTTTTGTCTACAAAACTGTATACAAAAAGAGATTCCGGTAACCAGCGCTCGACATGATGTCGATCGATAGGAGGCACTATGGACGCCAAGCAGCTCGAAAAGATGATGGGGTTTGCTCCCGGTAAGCTAGAAAAAGCCGCAGCGGCATACGAAAAAGATGAGTGGCCGAAGGGCCACACCGTCAAGTTGGGAAGGCCGCCGATTTCCGATGAACCAAGCGTTGTTTTATCGGCACGTGTGGGTGAATCGGTTCTTGAAGCATTTGACGCCAAGGCAAAGCGCCATGGGCAAACGCGCACTGAGCGACTCAGGGAACTCATTACACTCGACGCAATGATTGCCTAGTCCCCGCCGAACCAAACATGTACGCCAGCATCCAAAGTCGACATTTTTCGACATCTTTGGATGCTGGCGTACAGCTTTTTGCATGGGCCCGACACAGGTAGTCATTGGGCTTCAACGCACTCCATCGCTCTATTCCCGGCATCAGCCAAAAGGTGCTCTCGTCAAACCTAAAGGAAATGGATGCCGTGGGGCATACCGCTCCACGGTTACCTTTTTGTGCCTTCTTTTTTAAAACGATCCAGGCTGCACACTACTGTCAGACACACCCGAATCAATTGGACAGGAGGCCAGCCATGAATCAAGCCGAGCGTCGTGTTTGGCTTATCAACGCATTGCTCGATGAGCGACCGGATGGACGCGACGTTGCCGTTCCTGCCGGAGCCGACGAACAGCGTGATTTGCTCAGAGCCCTTATGAACGTGCGGCCGCCCGAAGCGCTTACGACAGAAACCCTCGACGTCCAGGACGCCTACCTGCACCAGCGAATTGTTGAGCGCGGCGGAGCGACCGATGCCGGCACACTCCCCTACCGCAATCACGTTGCCGTCTGGCGCGGTGACATCACACTGCTTAAAGCCGACGCCATCGTCAACGCCGCCAACAGCCAAATGCTCGGCTGCTTTGTGCCGGGGCACCACTGCATCGACAACGCCATCCACACATACGCCGGCATGCAGCTACGTCTGACGTGCGCCAACCTCATGTGTAAGCAGGGGCATGAGGAACCGACCGCACGCGTTAAGGTCACGCCAGCGTTTAACCTGCCGAGCAGCCACATCTTTCACACCGTCGGCCCCATCGTGCCCAGCCATAAGCCCGGCCCGCGCGAAGAATTGCTACTACGCCGTTGCTACACCAGCTGTCTGGACGAAGCGACACGCCAAGGGCTCGACACGCTTGCATTCTGCTGCATCTCGACGGGCGTCTTTGGCTACCCCCAGCAAGCCGCCGCGCGCGTTGCCGTCGATACCGTTCGTCGTCATCTAGACCATAACGACTCCAACCTTAAGGTGATCTTCAATGTATTTCTCGCGTCTGACGAATCAATCTACCGTGAGCTTCTCCAAACAGATCGCTAAGCTCCAAGCCGCACTCGATGCATCCGACGCCGTGATAATCGGTGCCGGCGCGGGTCTTTCCACCGCGGCTGGCTACACCTATTCGGGCGAACGCTTCGAGAATCTCTTTGGCGACTTCGCTGCACGCTACGGCTTTGCTGACATGTACTCCGGCGGCTTCTACCCCTACGACTCGCTCGAGGAATACTGGGCATTTTGGAGCCGCTATATTGAGTGCAACCGATATGACCCCATACCCAAACCGGTCTATGAGCAGCTCCTGGACCTACTGCACGACCGCGATTACTTTGTGCTGACCACAAACGTAGACCATTGCTTCCAGCGCGCCGGCTTTGATAAGCAGCGGCTCTTTTACACGCAGGGCGACTATGGTTTATTCCAGTGCAGTAAGCCCTGCCGTCAGGAAACTTGGGACAACGAAGGGCTTGTACATTGCATGGTCGGCGCCCAACAGGACCTGCGCATTCCGTCTGCACTTGTGCCCCGTTGTCCCCACTGTAGTTCCCCGCTTACGATGAACCTGCGCGCCGACGATACGTTTGTGCAGGATAAGGGTTGGCATGCTGCGGCCGGTCGCTACCAGGATTTCCTGCGCCGCCATAGCAATATGCGCGTTCTGTTCTTTGAGCTTGGCGTAGGCGGCAACACGCCCGTCATCATCAAGTACCCGTTTTGGCAGATGACCGCCAAAAACGAGCGCGCCACGTACGCATGTATCAATTTTGGCGAGGCAGTCGCTCCAGCAGAAATCGCCGATCGGAGCATCCTGATCGACGCCGACGCGGAACGTGTATTGGACGCACTTGCCGTACAAGCCGTCGGATAACGAGGGCGATACCGCCTTCAAACATGTACGTCAGCATCCAAAGTCGACATTTTCCGACATCTTTGGATGCTGACGTACAGCTTTTTGCAACATAGTCGTTTAAGAACGTCCCCAACGCCCACATTTAGCCGCAAAAGCGGGCAACGGGCGCAAGCGGCTGCTCGCGAAAGACGCGCTCGACAGCAGCGCGGTATTCATCGACCTTTTTGGTCTTGCGAACGAGCTTGTGAACGGTCGCGGGATCGGCGAAGGCGCATTTGGCGTAGAACCACCACTCCTTCATGCGAAAGACCGCGTTGCCCCCAATCTCGTCCGCATAGGCCGCAAACAGCATGTCGTGGAAGCGCTGCAGCTCAGCGGCCGTGGCAGCAGGGCCGCCCTTAACCATGCGAGCCAGCGCGGGGTTCGCGAGCAAGCCGCGCCCCAACATTACGTGGCGTGTTCCGGGATAGGCCCCCACCAGCGCATCCATGTCCTCAAGATCAAAGATGTCGCCGTTATAGGCCACGGGAAACGGCGCCCGCTCCAACGTCTCGCCGTAAAACTCTTTACGCGGCGAGCCCGTATAACGGTCCTTTTGCACGCGCGGATGCACGATCAGCTCTGCCAGCGGCATGCGGCAATAGAGGTCGAGCACGCGTTCGTACTCGTCATCGCTTTCCAACCCCAACCTGGTCTTGACCGACACCGGCAAGGGTGAGCGTTCGCACACGTCGCTCAAGAACACCTCGAGCTCATCCAGGTTGCGCAGAAAGCCCGAACCCTTGCCTTTGGCAACAACCGTACCCGAGGGGCAGCCAAGGTTGAGATTGACCTCGCGGTACCCCATCTCGGCGAGCACCTGCGCCGCCCACACAAACTCGTCCGCATTCTTGGACATCAGCTGAGGTACTACGTTAAGCCCCTGGTTATTGGCAGGATCGACCTCTTTAAACGCCTTGCCACCAAAGCGGTTGCCCACCCGCGGCGGCGGCAAAAACGGCGTGTAATAACAATCGAGCGCGCCAAAGCACTCCGCATGCACGCGACGGAACACATGCCCGGTAATCCCCTCCATGGGGGCCAGCGATAAATTCATCAACATCCACTCTCAAATCAATGTGACAAAGGGACAGTCCCTTTGTCACATCCCATTCAAGCGGTTCAGGAACTCTTCGCAGGCGCGAGAACGCAGGCGATATTTTTTCCACACCAGATACGATGCAATGGTGAAGGGGCAAAAGGGCAGTCCCTTTGCCCCAAGTGCCGGCTACCGGACGCAAGCTAGTTGCCGTTCGCGAACGCCGCCCATATTTCGAGGTCTAATACTTTTCCCGAGAAGTGAACGGCTGTATTTGGACCCCCGAAGCATTGACATTTTTAGGCGTCAAAACCGCAGGATTTGACTGGCAAAACCGCAGGAAATTGCACGCCAAAAGTGTCGATGCTTCGGGAGTCCGTTTTCACTCGTTCACTTCTCGGGAAAAGTATTAGACCTCGATTCCGCAGTCCCCGATGTGACAAAGGAACAGTCCATTTGTCACATTCAGAATTGACCCCCCCGCAATAGCTCATCGATGGCGGGATTCTCTATACTGGGTCACATATGACGGTATCGCGCCAAAGGAGAACGCCGTGACCACCTCGCAGATATCTCTGCTCGCGCTCATCTCGGTTGGAGGCATCGGCATCCTGCTTATCGGAGTGAGCGCGCTCATGAAAGCCGCCGCCCGCAAGAAAGCCAAGGCCTGTACCGCCGTGACCATGGGGACGGTCATCGACCATCGCTTTATGGGTGAAGGCAGAATGAATCCCGTTTTGGAATACACCGTCGACGGCACGCAATACCGCGCGAAAAAACAATTCCGTGGCATAAAGACCAAAAGCTTGTCGGGACTCCCCATCCGCACGCAAGCCACCGCCTACGAAGACGCCAAGGGCTGGCTGCACGTGCAGACAGGCCCCATCGCCCGCCTAGGCACCCTCGCGGAGCAGCTTTGGCCCCTCGGTAGCCAAATGACCGTGTACTACAACCCCAGCAACCCAGACAAAAGCTATGTCGAACGCCCCATCGTGGGCAACTTTGCCACACTGATGTTTAACATCGCAGGCTTCTTGCTCATCGCGATGAGCATCTTGCTCTATGTTCTTATCCAGCGCTAGCTCAAACTGATGCGCCCCGCGCCCCATGCGCCGCAACGACCGCCACGACACTAAGGATCAGCCATGGCAACACTCTCCGAACAAGAACGTAAGCGCATCCAGCGATACTGCATCTGCCCCAAGGTTGCCGGGGCGGCGCTTGCCATGGCATTCGTGCTGCCTTTTTTGATCATTCCCTTCGAAATGATTGACGACATCGTCTTCCATCACGAAGGCTTCCAAGAAACGGGCATGATAGCCGCCCTGGTGCTCACCGCCGTCGAGCTCGTCATCTTCTGCTATTGCGCGCTCGCACCGCGCTTTGGCATGCGCGGCAAGCAGTGGAAAGAAATGCAGCGCCGACTCGCCGTCGAGCAGTCCGAGAAAGACCGCTCGGCACAAATCGCAAGTGTTATCGGTACGCAGGCCGCCGCGCGCCTGCTCAAGAACAGCGACAACGAGACCGCGCGCAACCTGGGCGGCGCGGCAGAAGTCGCCGCTGCCGTAGGCGCCGTTGCCACCGCGGCAGACGTGCTTACCGAGAGCTTCGCCAACGCAAAGGCTATGGCAGAGGCCTGTGGCGTTCCTGTCCCCCGTGCAAAGAAGTGGGTCATCGCGCTTGTGGCGCTGCCCCTCGCGATCGTATGCGGCGCCTATATCCCGCAGCTGGCGCAGGGAAACATCGAGATGCAGGAGAACGCCGCGGCCGCGGCTGAGCAGATCGCCATTGCTCGCAAGGCATTAGAGCCCTCATGCGAGTACGTGTCCGCCGATGACCCCTACGAGCGATATCAAGATTACGGCTATCACGTCCGCGGTTATCTGCACGACGGCGACTCCGATACCCAAAAGACCTATACGTACATGGATTTTGACAACAAGGGAACGCTCACGGAAGTGAGCTACGCGGCAGAGATTGACCCCGACGCGAGCCTCGAGGACAACCTTGCCCGTATCGAGCTCGACCTTGACGCGCTTTCCTCTGTTGTCCAAACCATAGACGTCAAGACCGCAAGCCCCGAGCTCCTAGCACCGCAGAAGCTCCCCGAAGAGTTTAGGCAGGCTTTTTTGAACGGCTCGCTCTACGAGAGAATCTCTATCAGGACGAGTGACGACCCCATCAAAGCGTATTACTCGTTTGACACGGATCCCGAGGACGAGTTTGACGAGTACACCCATCCAACCATCCGCATCACGCTGATGGGCAAAACGAACTAGGTGCAGGGAGATGAATGTGACAAAGGGGCTGTCCCTTTGTCACATTATTCGGAACGTAGGGCCTCCACGGGGTCTTTCTTGGATGCGCTGCGGGCCGGCAGCAGGCCAGCGACAACCGTCAGCAACACCGAAATCGCGATGAGCACCAGCGCATCCTGCACGGGCAGGCTCATCAGATTGGGGACCTGTTTGACCGCAAGCGCCCAGGCATTGACCGGAAAACTCACGAGCACCACGACGACGATGGCGAAGACGCCAGCAATGAGGCCTTCGATGAAAGTCTCGGCGTTGAACACGTTGGCCACATTGCGCTTCGACGCGCCGATCGCGCGCAGGATGCCAATCTCCTTTTTACGTTCCAGCACGCTGATGTAGGTGATGATGCCGATCATGATGGAGCTGACGACCAAGCTGATGCTCACAAATGCGATGAGCACCAAGCTGATGGTGTTCACGATGTCGGTTACCGAACCCATGATAATGCCCATGTAGTCGGTGTACGAGATTGCCTGCTCGTCGTGGCCGGCGGCTTTGACCTGCTTGTTATACGCATCGATGTGATCGAGTACGCGCTCCTTGGCCTCAAAGTCGCGCGGGAAAATCTTAACCGAGATGGGATCTGCCTCATCCGCATAGCCCAACGTGGTCAGATTGTTATCGTAGGTGAGCTGCGACGCCTTGGCATAGCTCATCATGAGCGAACTCAGGTCCTCGGCGTCCATGTTGAAATGGATGGCACGAGCAAAGGCGCTCGCATCCACACGCATAGCGCTCGCCAGGTTGGTAAAACTCGAAGACATCTGCGTCGCCATCTGATCCATAAGCCCTGCTGCGCCCGCCTTGAGCTGGGACGATACCGTCGTCGCAATCTGCTCGCTGATCGTCTTCATGACCTGGTCCATAGCCTGCTGCAGATACGGAGCCAGCTGCTTTTGCACATAGTCGGTCATCGCGTGCTGCAGGCGCTCTACCAGGGCATCGCCGCCGAGCGCTTTGAGCTGGGCCAGGATTTGCTGGGCTACCGCATCACTCTCAAGATACGTCGAGAACGCGGCGGCGAGCTTCGACGCGTCCTTAAGATCTTCGGGCGACAGCGCCTTAAACTGATCAGACTGCAAAAAGCCCTCAAACAGTTGGTTGGCAAGCGTTCCCACCTGCTGCATTTGCTCGGGCGTGAGCTCCAGACCGTCAAAGATGCCCGAGAAATCTGGGGCCGGTGCTTTTGCCATGATGCTGCTGAAGTCGATGTCCTTGCCAACGCCCGAAAGGTCAATATCCAGGCCCGACAAATCGATGCCCGAAAGATCCATGCCACCGGCAGCACCCGAGAGTGCAGATGCATCGAACGAGAACGCGCTCTTCAACGCCGCCTCGTCCACACTGAACATGCTGCCCAGATCCACGCCCTGCTTGGCCTCGCCTTGCAACTCGTCAAAGGTCTTGCCCGTAAAGACATCCGTCTCGGGGTGGGCAAGTTGCTCCTGCACTATCTGTGAATCGGCGGCGCGCTCCATAAGCTGGCGAGTCAGCGCGTGTGTATAGGCAATACCCGGAGACAACGCGCTCGCGTTGGCCATCTCGTTCGGTCGCACCACGCCCACAATACGCACGTCAATACCGTCGGCAACCTTGGCCGTCATAAAGTCGGCATCGCCAGACATGTCGGTCCACATGCCGGTCTCTTCGTTTTTGCGATAGGCATCGGCCGGCGACAACACTTTAAACGCCGTGGACAGCGCGTCGTCGTAGGTAAAGTCGCTGCCGGTCTCGGGCGTCTCGACCTTGCCGTCGGCCGTCATGGCGCTGTTTACCAGATCGTTGAGTTCATCGATATCCAGCGCGCCGATGCTGTAGAGCGTGTAGTCGCCCACCGTTCCGCGGCTCGAAAGCACCATCACGGCCTCGTTGGCTGACGTAGGCCAATGGCCGGCAACAACATCGTACTGGCTGTCGAGCAGGCTCTGGTCGTCAATCATCTCGTTAAAGACCGAGGTTCCCATGGATTCCATGCTCACCGTCGCCGCCGAACTCGCGCCGCCGCTCATGGCCTCGGTCATAGCGTTGGGCACCAGCCGGACAGGCTTCTCATCGCCCTTGCCCGCACGATAGACAACCGGCGTCACGCCATAGCCGTACTGGATGGCATTGACCTCTTTATCGATGCCGTCGCCACCGGCATCGAGCCATGCCTTAAAGCTCGTCATGTCGTTGGACTTAACGCTCGCAAACATATCCTTTACGGCCGTGACCACAGGAATCTTATCGGTTCCCCGAGCCTTGCCGTCAGTGCTGCCGTCGGACGAGCCCTCGTTCTTGGACGTATCGTCATCCGTGGTCCCCTGTCCGCCCATCATGGACGACAGGTCGTAATCCTGCTTGGAAATCGTCAGCGGGTAGCTCGAGAGCGTATCCTCCTCGACCTTTTTGATGTAGCCGTTTACGCCGTTGGAGAGCGCCAGAATCGCCGCGATACCGATGATGCCGATCGAACCAGCAAAGGCCGTCATAGCCGTACGGCCCTTCTTGGTCAAAAGGTTTCGCGCCGAAAGCCCCAGCGCCGTCACAAAGCTCATCGAGGTTTTGCGCGTAGGCTTAGCCTCGCGACGCGCGGCATTGGCAACATCAAAGGGATCGGAATCGTCGGTGATCTTGCCGTCCGCCAGGTTGACGATGCGCGTGGCGTACTGGTACGCCAGCTCGGGATTGTGCGTGACCATGATGACCAGACGGTCGCGCGCAACGTCCTTGAGCAAATCCATGACCTGCACGGATGTCGTTGAGTCTAAGGCGCCGGTCGGCTCGTCAGCCAGCACAATCTCGGGATCGTTGATCAGGGCGCGGGCAATAGCCACGCGCTGCATCTGGCCGCCCGATAGCTGGCTCGGGCGCTTGTTAACGTGCTCGCCCAGACCGACTGCCTCAAGCGCCTTGCGTGCACGCTGGCGGCGCTCGGCATGCCCCACGCCCGTGAGCGTAAGCGCCAATTCCACGTTTTCCAAAATGGTCTGATGCGGAATGAGGTTGTAGCTCTGAAACACAAAGCCAATGCGATTGTTTCTGTAGGCATCCCAATCGCGGTCGCTGAAGTCCTTGGTCGAGATGCCATCGATCAACAGGTCGCCGGAATCGAAATGGTCGAGTCCACCAATGACGTTGAGCATCGTAGTTTTACCCGAACCCGAGGGACCCAGGATGGCTACAAACTCGTTATCGCGAAAAGACAGGCTTACGCTGTCGAGCGCTACCTGCGTAAACGACTGCGTAACGTACCTTTTGCAAATATCTCTGAGATCCAGCATGGACGGCAACCTCTCTCGCGCGGGCGCGCTCGCCCGCTCCCCCGCCGTTCACGTTCGGCGCGCTTGTCCTACTCTATCCTCATTTTTGGCCGATACCAGTGAGGAATGTAACGAACCGCGCCAAAAAACGAACGGGACAGCACGCCGCATGGCGCACCATCCCGCATATAACATCCCCGATGTGACAAAGAGGCTGTCACTTTGTCACATTCCAATGCGCGCTACTTTTCGAGCCCGCACGGCATAACGTTAGCGCTGCCGCGGCGAGCCTCAGTCACGGCTGCAAAGAAGCGATAGCCGCCCGAGAAGTTAAAGCACTCAAAGCCATGCTGCGCCAAAATGCGGCAAGCAATGTAGCTGCGAATGCCGCTCTGGCAAATTACGTAGACCGGCTTGGCCCGGTCGAGCTCGCCCAGGCGATTGCGCAGATCATCGACGGGAATGTTTACGAAACCATCGATATGCCCGCGCTCATACTCCCCTTCCGTACGAACATCGAGCAGCTGCACGCTGCCATCGCGTGGCAAGTTGGGCTCATCCTCCCAATGCCACTGCGCCAGTATGCCGCGATTGAGGTTCTCGATCATAAAGCCCGCCATATTGACGGGATCCTTCGCCGATGAGTACGGCGGCGCGTATGCTAGGTCCAAATCCTTAAGCCTATCGCCGCGCATGCCTGCCTGGATGGCAGTCGCCAGAACGTCGATACACTTGTCCACACCATCGATGCCCACGATTTGCGCACCCAGCAGGCGCAATCCCTGCTTCTCGAAGATAACCTTCATGGTCATGGGCGTTGCACCCGGATAATAACCCGCATGCGAACCGGGCGACAGGACCACGCTGTCGCAGTCAATTCCCGCCGCGTGTGCTGCCTTTTCGGATAGTCCCGTGCTTGCCGCCGTCAAGTCGAATACCTTGATAACCGATGAGCCCAACGATCCGAGGTAGCAGCTGTCCATGCCGGCTATGACATCGGCGACGACACGCCCCTGCTTGTTGGCGGGGCCGGCGAGCGAAATGACCGCGTCCTCGCCGGTCACCTGATGCGTGACCTGCACGGCATCGCCCACGGCATACACGTCGGCAGCAGAGGTCTCCATGCGGTCGTTGACCACAATAGCCCCCTTGATGCCCAGTTCGAGCCCCGCCTCTTGCGCCAGATGGCTCTCAGGTGCCACGCCAATGGCAAGCAGCACCATATCGGCTCCGATAGGGTCATCGCCCGCAACATGGGTGACAACGCGGCCATCAACTTCCTCAAAACCTGTCACATCGGCCTTGAGGCGCAGATCGATACCGTGCTCACGCACCTCGGTATGCAAAAGGGTCGCCATGTCGTAATCCAGGTTGTTCATAAGTTGGACGGGACGCTGCAGAAGGGTCACCTGGAGCCCCAGCTCGCACAGATTCTCCGCCGTCTCGACGCCAATGAAGCCGCCGCCGATCACGACGGCACTGCTCGGTCGCCGCTCTCGAACATAGCTGTGAATACGCAGCGTGTCCTCAACGGTGCGTAGGCTAAAGATTTTATCCGAGTCGATGCCCGGCAACGCAGGGCGAATCGGCTTTGCACCCGGCGACAGGATGAGCTTGTCATACGTCTCGACAAATTCCTCGCCCGTCAGCATATTGCGAACCTCGACCGTATGCGAATCGGGATGGATGGCAAACACCTCGTGACTCGTCTTGACCGCAATGCGAAAGCGATCCCAAAAGCCCTTGGGAGACTGCAGCGTCAATGCGCCCTCTTCTTCTATCACGCCGCCAATGTAGTACGGAAGCCCACAGTTGGCATACGATACAAAACCCGTGCGCTCAAAGATGACAATTTGGGCCTGCTCGTCGAGTCTGCGCAAACGTGCCGCCGCCGATGCGCCGCCCGCGACGCCTCCAACGATAACCACCTTCATAGCCAACGCACCACCTTTCCCGTGTAGCCGCTTATGCCGCCGATATTCTTGACACTGCCATACCCAGAACGCTTAAGAAAACTCACAGCTTGGTTGCTTCGCGCACCGCTCAGGCAATGCACGAAAAGCTGCGTGCCCTTTCGACGTATACCCATGATGCTACCCCGAAGCAGAAAAAAGAGTCGCTGTTTCCAGCGACTCCCCTTCAGTTGTCTGTCCCACGGACTTACTGTTCGCTCTTCGCGAGTGCCTGATCGATCAGTTTGTTGAGCGCCTCGCGCTGCTCAGCGGAGTTGATGCCGCCCATGATCGGCTCTCCCACAATGTTACCGTTCTGGTCGATCACGTAGGTGGTCGGGAACGAGTACAGGTTGGAGGTGAACTTTCCGGCCTCGCTGTCCGACTTAAACCAGATGTTCTTATACGTCACGCCCTTCTTGGAAAGCACGTCCTTAGCATCGGCCACCTCGTCTTTATTGCCATCGAGCGTAAAGGAATTAACGCCCACGACCTGGCCGCCCTTCTCGGCAAGCTCCTTGTTGAGCTTCTCCAGATCGCCCAGCTCTCCCACGCACGGCTTGCAGGTGGTAAACCAGAAGTTCATGACGGTGACCTTGTTCTTGGAGAACAGCTCGTCGCTGTTTACATCGTTGCCGTCCAAGTCCTTGCCCTTAAAGCTGGGGAACTTCGTCTCCCCGCTCTCGCCGTTGGTCATACCCGCGGTCGAGGCATCAACGCTCTCCCCCTCGCCGGGCGTGCTGCCACATCCGGGGAACTCCTTCTCCAGCGCCATGAGCTTGTCCTCGATCTCCTTGACCTGCTGCGCGCCGGCCTTAAGCGTCTTAAGCTCGTCAGCCGCAAACTGATCCTTGGCGCCCTCGATGGTATCGAGCAAGAAGTCACCGTAGTTCTTGCCGTCCTCAATCATGGGAGTGTCTTTGTTGGCCGCAAGGAACACCTTTTCCCATAGGGCGTTATCGCTCGCAAAGATCTCGTTTTCCTTTTGCAGCAGCTGCTGGTACAGCTTGGCCGCCTCCTCGGCGCTCGACGGCTTTTGTGCCACAAGCTCGGCAATCTGCGCATCGCCGCTCGTGGCATCCTTCGCGTCGCCCTTGGGGGCAGAGCACGCCGCGAGAGTCAGCGCCAGCACGGGCAGCATCAACAAGGCCGCAATTTTTGACAGTTTCATGGTTCCTCCGTTTATATCGAAACTTATATAGGTACCTATTTGTTTTCGCAGGCTTGCGTGGACTGCGCGGGTTTGTCGCCCGTCACACCCAGCCCATAGCGAAAGCTAATAGCATCGACGGGGCACGCGCCCACGCATTTGCCGCAACGAATGCACTCGGCATGGTCGGGCGTACGCGTAACGTCCACGTCCATCTGGCACACCTTGGCGCACTTGCCGCACGAGACGCATTTACAATGATCGACCTGAATCCCCAGCAACGACACCTTGTTCATGAGTGCATAAAATGCGCCGAGGGGGCAAATCCATTTACAGAAGGGGCGGTAGAACAGCACGCTCAGCACCGCAACCACAATGAGGATCGCGAGCTTCCAGGTAAAGAGCTTTCCCAGCGCGGAGCGGATTCCCGTATTCATGATGGACAGCGGAATCGCGCCCTCGAGCACACCCTGCGGGCAGATGCACTTGCAAAAGAACGGGTCGCCCATACCCACATCGTTAACCACCAAGACGGGCAGCAGCACCACGGCAAACAGCAGCACGGCATACTTGATGTACGTGAGCGGCTTGAGCTTTTTCGTGGAGAGCTTCTTGCTGGGAATCTTATGCAAAAGCTCTTGCAGCCATCCAAACGGGCACAAAAAGCCGCATACAAAACGCCCCAGCAGCACGCCGATCAAAATGAGCGTTCCGGTGACGTAATACGAAAAGCTGAACTTAGACGAGCCCACCACCGACTGAAACGACCCGATAGGGCACGCACCCGAGGCCGCCGGACACGAGTAGCAGTTGAGCCCCGGCACGCAGACGGCTTTGCCCGCCCCCTGGTAGATGCCTCCCTTGGCAAAGTTAGGCAGGTGAATATTGGTCGCAAGCGTCGCCGCCGCCTGAATCAATCCGCGGAATCTCGCCAAAAGATGCGATGCAGTGTTTTTTCTTTTATCCAATTCCGATACACTCCAAGCACAGCCTGATTGCCTTGGCCAGCACGGCATCTGCCTCGCCGCGCATAACGCCAAAGCACACCATGGCTACCCCAACGATCAGCAAAGCCACCTGCGCCACAGGCTTAATCGCTTTGAACAATCTGACCACTCCTTTCGTTTCGCGACCCATTGGACCATACCGACTATAAAATCCGTGTTAAGCGTGAATGACTATGCAAGGAGAACGTTATGCGCATCTTGGTCGTCGAGGACGAGCGGGCGCTGTGCGATGCGATCGCACGCAGCCTGCGCAACTTGGCCTATAGCGTCGACTGCTGCTACGACGGGCAGCAGGCCCTCGATCTACTCGATGTCGAGACCTTTGATCTTGTCGTGCTCGACCTCAATCTCCCCCATGTCGACGGCATGACCGTGCTCAGGCAACTCAGAACAACTGATTGCGAGACCAAGGTGCTCGTGCTCTCGGCACGCGGCGAAGTCTCCGACAAGGTGGCGGGGCTCGATGCGGGCGCCAACGACTACCTCACCAAGCCGTTCCATCTTGACGAGCTGGCGGCACGCATCCGCAGCCTCACGCTCAGGCACTTTACGCAAAACGACGTTGTTCTAACCTGTGGATCGCTGAGCTTTGACACCAAAGCGCGCCTCGCCTCCGTGGGCGGCGAGACCCTATCCCTCACGCGCAAGGAGACCGGCATCTTGGAATACCTGATGCTTAACCAGGGGCGGCCGGTGAGCCAGGAAGAGCTTATCGAGCATGTATGGGACAGCAGCGTCAACAGCTTTAGCAACGCGACCCGCGTGCACATCTCGTCGCTGCGCAAAAAGCTGCGCGGCGCGTTGGGGCACGACCCCATCCGCAACCGAATCGGCGAAGGCTACGTTATGGAGGACGGCAAATGAAGCGGCTGTCGCTGCAGTGGCGCATCACGTTGATGACGGCACTGCTGATATGTTCAACCTGCGTACTTATGAATTGCCTGGTTGGCTACTCCGGCATGCGCTACATGGACTCGATCGGCAATGAACTATCGGCGCACAGCAAGGTGGAGGCGGCCTCGCCCAGCTCATTTGACCCGACAAACAAAGAGCTCGACGACGCGCTGACCATCGTCGTGAACGACGCCCAAGAATCGTTTGGCGCGACGAGCTGGTATATAACTGCAGCGGTGACGCTGCTCGGCGGCGTGCTGGCCTACTTTGTGAGCGGACATGCGCTGCGGCCGTTGCGCTTCTTTGCGACGCAAGTCGAGAGCGTGCGGCCCGACAACCTCGCCGACACAAAAATCAGCGAGGACGTGCCATCTGAACTCAGGCGCTGCAGCGCGTCGTTTAACGACATGATTACCCGCCTTGACGAGGGATTTTCCGCACAAAGACAGTTTACGGGCAATGCGGCGCACGAACTGCGCACGCCGCTTGCGCTCATGCAGGCCCAGGTTGAGCTGTTTTGCGCCGAGCACCCCGACGTCGATGCCGATACAGCGAGCCTGCTCGGGCTGCTGCAGGAGCAGACCGAGCGAATGACGCACATGACAAAGACCCTGCTCGAGATGAGCGAGCTGCGCAGTGTCCCTTGCAACGATGTGATTGACCTAGCGCCGATGATCGAAGAAGTGCTCACGGACCTGGCACCCCTTGCCGAGCAAAAAGACATCACGCTTACAAGTGAGGGCGACGCGCAAACGATCGGCAGCGACACGCTGATCTATCGGTTGCTGTTCAACTTGACCGAAAACGCCATACGCTATAGCGCGCCCAACTCGACCGTGCAAATCAACGCCTGCGCCGAAGGCGACCGCGTGCTGCTACGCGTGCGCGACCAGGGACCGGGCATTCCCGAGCAATACCAGACGAGCATCTTTCAGCCCTTCTTTCGCGTCGACAAATCGCGCAGCAGGGCATATGGCGGCGTGGGGCTGGGGCTTGCACTGGTCTGGGAGATTGCCGCACTCCACGGCGGCTCCATCGAGGTCGAAGAGAGCTCGGAGCGCGGAACGACCATGCTCGTGACTCTTCCCGCGCATAACATCGAAGATGCGACAAAGGAACTGCCCCTTTGTCACATCTGTTAGTTCGCAGGATACGTGAGGCCCAAGATGCGCGAAATTGGGCGAAGCGCCAGCAAAAAGCCCCCGCTTCCAAGCGGAAACGGGGGCTAGGTGAGTTAGCTTACTCCCACTCGACCGTGCCGACGGGCTTCGGCGTGAGGTCGTAGCAAACGCGGCAAATACCGGAGACCTCGGCGGTCACGCGAGCGGTAATGCGCTTGAGCAGCGCCCAGTCGAGCTCAGGTACCTCGGCGGTCATGACATCGACGGTGTTGATGCAGCGGATGATGCAGGGCCAGTCGTAGGCGCGCTTGCCCTCGCGCACGCCGGTGGCGCGGAAGTCGGGCACGACGGCAAAATACTGCCAGATGGTCAGACCGGCCTTGTCGATCTCCTCGCGCACAATGGCGTCGGCCTCGCGCAGCGCCTCGAGGCGGTCGCGGGTGATGGCGCCAAGGCAACGGACGCCCAGGCCGGGGCCGGGGAACGGCTGGCGCTCGACCATGTTCTCGGGCAGGCCGAGCTCGCGACCCACGACGCGCACCTCGTCCTTGTACAGCAGCTTGACGGGCTCGCAGAGCTCAAACTGCAGGTCCTCGGGCAGGCCGCCAACGTTGTGGTGAGCCTTCACGCCGTCCTGCGACTCCAGAATGTCGGGATAGATGGTGCCCTGGGCGAGGAAACTGACCTCGTCGCCAACCTTGCGGGCCTCCTCCTCGAACACGCGAATGAACTCGGCGCCGATAATCTTGCGCTTGGCCTCGGGCTCCTCGACGTCCACGAGCTTTTCCAGGAAGCGATCAGTAGCGTCGACATAGACCAGGTTCGCATCCATCTGGTTCTTGAAGACGTCGACGACCTGTTCGCTCTCGCCCTTGCGCATCAGGCCGTGGTTCACATGCACGCAGATGAGCTGCTTGCCGATAGCTTTGATGAGCAGGGCCGCAACTACAGAACTGTCGACGCCGCCGGAAAGAGCCAGCAGGACCTTCTTGTCGCCAATCTGCTCGCGGATTGCAGCAACCTGCTCATCGATGAACACCTGGGCAAGTTCGGGAGTGGTGATACGCACCATGTCGTCGGGACGCTTGTTGGGATCCATGCAAAGCTCCTTTTCGGTTCGATGGGAATGCGCTACACGTATGCAAACGCACCGTCATATGACCTCATTATATGCAGAGCGAGGTTCGTTTCCCATCGCTGCGACGGAGCTTTTTGCAGGGGTGGCAATTTTTCCTAATGTCGAGGTCAGCTAGGCTTCGGTAGCCACCTTGGGAGCATCGCCAATAGACTCTTCCTTTATACGTTCGGCATAATCGTAGGCGATAACCACAAATTCCAGTCCCGATCAACAGGGGTAAAATGGCTGCTAATGTTGCCAGCTGTTGGGAGATGGAAGATGGACTGCGATGGCTACCCGCGCATTCCCATGCCGTTGATGTGCACCGCCTTTGTGCCGGGGCAGATTGACGCTGCGGTTGCAGGCATTTCCGACCCCGATTCACGCACCATCGCCACGGCGGAAGCGCTGTACTTTCGCGGACAGGCCACACTCGCCGCCGAGACAGCACGCCCCTATCTTGACGCCACCGACCCCGCGCTGCGCTATTCCGCATGCCTTATCTGCGGATATGCCAGTCTGTCGCTCAACCGTATCACCGATGCCCGTCGTTGCCTTGCGGGCATCCTCGATACGCCAACTGACGAGGAATCGTCTGCCGTCCACGCCACGCATATCCTGTTCGCCTCCGCCGCGAGCGTCCTGTTGCACTTGCCTTCCCCGTATTCTGCCGAAGAGTTTTATCCACTTGCGGCGCATCTGCCCGAAGGCCTGCGCCTGTTCGCCAGCTACGTGATGGCGCACGCGTTGTATCTGCGCGGCGAATACGGCCGCAGCCTGGGCATGGCGGAAAACGCCCTGATTATGAAACAGGGAAGCTACCCCATCTCGGAGCTATTCCTGCACTTGTCGGCTTCGATGGCCTGTATGAGTCTCAAAGACGTCGACGCCGCAAAAGCGCATTTTGGCGCCGCTTGGGACATTGCGCGCCCCGACGGCCTTATCGAACTCATCGGCGAACACCATGGCCTTTTGCAGGGACTCATCGAGGCATGCCTAAAATCGCAATACCCTGACGATTTCGCACGCATCATCGAGATCACGTATCGATTCAGCTACGGCTGGCGACGCATCCACAACCCCGATTCGGGCGAGGACGTGGCCGACGATCTAACGACCACGGAATTCACCATGGCCATGCTCGCCTGTCGTGGGTGGACCAACGCCGAAATCGCACGTCATATGGGAGTATCGCCGGGCACCGTTAAAAACCGCCTATCAGGAGTGTATGCCAAGCTTGGTATCGGAACTCGTGCCGAGCTGGTCGCGCATATGTTGCGTTAGCGACCGGGCTGCCAAGCGCATCGAACGCGTTCCGGAACCCGGCACTCCGCTCGATCAATTTGGACATTTTGACCCTTGAACGGCACTACCGCCACGAAGCGGCTTCTCGCAAAATTGGATTATTTCCATCGATACCTGCGGGATGGGAGCCAAAGATGCTTGATCGCCGTTCGTTACTTGTTGCCGGAGCGTCCTCGCTGGCGAGCATTATGTTGCCGCGCGTGCCGGGAAGCGCAAACGCCTTCATATTGCCGTTTGCGCCCACCGAAGCCTATGCCGACGAAAAAGACCCCTTCAGGGTGCTCGTTCTCTCGCGCACCATGTTTGGTGTGGTCGTGGTCGACGTCGCCAACAAGAATGCGCCCATCGCAGGTGCCCAGGTCACGCTCACATCACGCTATGCCGCAGGCAAGCAGCTCACCGCCACGACCGACGACGAAGGCACGGCCATCTTTGAGGTCGCGCCGCTTTCGGAAGGCTACGTGGACGAGGCAACGCTCCTTGACGCGTACGACTTTAACGGCGGCATCTCCATTAGTGTAGCGGGCTACCGTGATGTCGAGATTCCCCTTGCGCGCATCCAGGGCGGCACCGCCATAACCGCGCCCACGCGTCCGCTTTCCGACGGCGAGCCGTACTTCCGCCAGCTCACATTCGACGAATGGGACATCCAGTACGCTGAAGCCACGTTTATGGCATTGCCGAAAGACGACACGGCAAACGAGCAGCCCGACACGCACGCCTTCGCTGTACAGGCTCATCTGCCGCAGGGTGGGCAGGCAACGCTGCGCATCAACAAAGTGACGTCTGCCGCGGGCAGCTCACCCGAAACCGTCACGCAGATCGGTCAGATCAAGGCCAGCGCATCGGGCGCGGATAATCTGGCGACGTTCACACTCGAAGACATGTTTCTCGACGCGGCATCGGGCCTTCTGGAAGAAGGGTGCAAACTGCGCTTTGTCCTCGACTATCAGGGCAAAACCTACACGCTTTCATCCCCTATGGCCGTTGTCACCGCGCCGGCCGCAAAGGCGGAATCGGGCTCGACCACCATCATTCCCACCACCATGGACCAAGAGATCACTCCGTTTGATTTCCCCGCGGCGTTTCCCGGCATCGGCGGCAATAAGTTCACGTGCTGGATACCCACATTTCCGATCCTCTTTGATTTCTCGTTTGCTGGATACGTGCTGTTTGGCGGAGGATACAAACCAGCCAGCTATATGAACGATTCGGGCAATCCAGATCCAGAGTACTGGAAGAAATCACCGCGCGAGTCGGGTGCCAAGCAGGCAAACCGCTACCTCGACGAGATGGAGGGGAAGTGGAATCAGTACAAGAGCATGAGTGCCGGTTCGGGCACCGACCCAAGAAACACCAAGCTCCTTCGCCACCATTGCACGCTGCTGTTCACGATGGATATCGCCACACAGCTGTACGGCTCGCTCGCCTACGATTGGGTGGGCAAAACCTGGGGTGACAACAACGACCCCGCATACGGCAATATTAAGGCCCTCTTCCAGGTAAGAACCGACCTCAACTGGACCGAACAGTTCACCTTGGGACCGGTGCCGTTTTTCCTAAACGTCAACCCCTGGGTGCTGGCAAAACTGGCGCTCGCCGTGGGCGCCCACACACACGGTAGCGGCGCAGCGTTTTTCAAAAACATATCGCTCGACTATTCCAACACCTCGGGCTCATTCACCATCCAGATCGGGCTTGCCGTCACCTTTGGCGCCGGCGTTGCAGGCGTCGCCTCGTCTGCCGTGCGCGGCGCCGCGTCCCTCACGTTGTTCATTGGGTACGAGAAGGCGGATGGACACCAGCTTCCGCGACTGCGCGTAGGTGCAGACGTCGATGTCGATGTGATACTCCAGTTCGTCATGTTCAAGTGGACCACCAAAGCTTGGTCGGGATCGTGGCCCACACTCCTCGATTCGTGGAATATGTCAGTGAACAATGGCGATCAGTATGTGCTCCAGCGCTCTGAGCTGGCCTTGGGTGGAGATACGCCTTATACGCTGGATGCCCGCTTCGGCTCAGCCGGCAACGCCGAGGCAGGTGGTGTGCCGCAATTAATCGCATCGGCCACCATCGTCACCAACGCCGAGCTGCTCGCACGCGCCGAGGTTAAGGCCACTGCCGTAAACGTCGCGCCTGTCGTGCGCGATTGGGATCAAGCGGTTACGCACATTGAGCTCGAGGCGGATGCAGAAAGCGACGACACGGGACAGATCGAGCATTTCGTCCATGCACTGATAGAGAACGACGAAAACGCCGCGCCAATGTATGAGTACACCTATATCGGGCAGGCGACGAACGCCGTTGCGGACCCCAACGCCAATTCTGCTGGTGTATCGGAGGACGAGCGTGGCGGTATCAAACCATCGAGCGACAGTGTGCTGTTTTCCGGCGTGCTCAGCGAAGCTCACATGAAGCTGGCAATGATTGCCGGCGCAGAATGCCTGTTCCGTATCGCCTCGGTGCGCTACGACGACAATGGCCGCTCGCGCCTGGTGGTGCACACAAAGGCAAACGGCACGTGGTCCGCTCCCATGCCCGTGGACTTTCCCCTTGGGTTTGGCGAGAACGACGTGGAGCGCGACAGCATATACGATTACGACTTCGACGTGGTGGAATATACGGACGGTAGAGGAAACCGGGACGCCTACGTGCTGCTGGTCTCGGGCGAGCGCCCCGCCGGCGACAACACCCTTTTCGATACGGCAAGCACAGCCGGCATACTGTCCGTTGTACGCCTGCGCATAAGTAATGACGAAATCCGCGTGGTGTCGCATACGTCATGGCGCAGCATCTCGCACGGCCGCCTGCAAGAGGATGGCTACCATTGCCTGCAGTGCCCGCGTATCACGGTGGGCAAGACGCTGGTCGACGGGCGCCTGTCGGGTGCCTACCTCCACCGCCGCGGAACCACCGCAGAAAAGGCGCTCGGCAACGGGGCTGAGGTTGCGCTGGAGTGCTTTACCCTGTGGTCGGACGTTTCGGGCGACAGCCTGACGTTCCGCCAAGTTCTCCGCTTTCCGCAGGCACCTTCGAGTATCGAGCTGGGCGAGCCCGAAAACATCAACGGCAAAATGGTGGTGCCCGTTGCGTACGAGACCGCAGACGGTTGCGGCTGCGCATCGTACGCCGTGATCGGCCGGTCCATTGCGGGCTGTGGCGTTATGCCGCCGGACGCCGCGGTGCCCCGTGCGGTGCCGTGGCCGCAGCACACGGGCTTTTTGGCAACCGTCAACGAGCAACTGCAGCATATTACTTGGACGCGAGGCGCATCGGCATTTGCAACGCGGCCCGTGGGTGCCGCAGGCTGTGGCCCGGCATCGTTTAGCGTGAGCAACAACGGCAGGTGCGTGCTCTATGTAGAGAACACCGATGGCAAGGTGGGACAAACCTACGACGAAGAAGGCAACCCGGTAGCAGTGATGGGCAAGCACTTCCGCATCTTCGCCAGCACCTTGGCAGGCGATCTGTTCACGGAGCCGTTCGTGATGTGCGAGCTGGACCATCCCGTCGATCAGATAACGGCATTTTTGACGTCGGGAGGCATTCTCTCCGCGCTCGCCACGCACATTGTGAGCGCGGAGCAGAGCGAGGCAGAGCTGCACGGCATCGAAGTGCCCTTGGTGGCGTGTGCCACTCCGACGGGCGCGGTCGCTACCTCGGGCGCGGTGGTGCCCGGAGCAGCAGGCGAGTCCTTCATGGTCACGGTGCGAAACGACGGCAACACTTTGCTGACCGCCGGCACGATCGATCTGTACCGAGAGGGCTCCAGCCAGCCGTTCTCCAGCGCATCCATCGGATTCGGAGCGAACGCACGCATGGCTTCGATCCACGATCCAGAGCTTGCCGAAGACGCTTCGGCCAACGACATGGCACACGTGAAGTACGCGCTCGAGACGCTGGGCGCATGTTTTGCAACGCACCCGCTGGTAGCCGACAACGGCAACGCCGTGCTGGCACCGGGTTGCACGGCACAGTTCCGCATGAGCTTCGCCATCCCCGAGAGTTGGAGCGACGAAGTGGGCAAACGCGTAACGCTGTATGCGAAGGCGCGTGACCTGGTGGCGCTCGATCCCGTAACGCTCAAGGAAATCCGACCGGGCGCAAACTCGGCGCTGGGTGCCGTACTGCACGAGCTTCATGTGCCCGACGCGGCATGCGAACGCTCAGAAATTCAGGTCGGCGTATGCGATAGCGCGGATACGACAGGACTTCACGACGCCCCGATGCCGGCGGACGGCGATGGTGGCTCAAGTGGCGGCGGTACTGACGAGGGCGGCGGCTCCGGCGGAAGCAGCTCCGGCAGTGGCAAGGACCACGACAATAACAAGCGCTCCGGAAAAGCGGGCGCACTTGCGGGCACGGGCGATGTCAACGCTCCCCTTACGGCAGCCGCTGCAGCACTCGCCGCGGCAGGCGCCGGCCTCGTCGCCTACAGCGCCCGCCGCACGGCGCTCGAAACCGACACCGCCAATGAGGTCAATTCGGATAGGCCTCGCTAGCTCCTACTTACTTTTGTGAGAGGCGCTGACTCGGCTAATCGAACATCAAAATGGGCTGGTTCTGGATACCCAGAGCCGGCCCATTGCGCATTAGATGTCGTCTGAGGAGTCGAGTTCTGCCTCGAGCTTGGCACGGCGTCTTTTCGCCGTGAAAAACGTTGCACACAGGACAGCAAACGTGGCCGCGAAAATCGTCGCACCGCAGAACACGCCCGTGGCCAGGTTCGCCAACCAAAAGACGCTTTCGAGCGGTACGATCTGCGCCTCAGCGACACAGCGCATTGCGGCAATAACAAGCGCGAACGCGGCGCTTATGGAAACCATGTTCGCCATCGCCATGTGGACATAACAATTTCGATTCGCTATTCAAACTTACTCGGACAGAACCGACTCGGTTTTGTCCGAGTAAACTCGAGCATAAACTTGTTCATGCGATACAATTAACTCGGACAAAACCGAGTCGGAAGGAACCGAGTAAGTGGAATTCATTGGCAGGGAGCTTGAACTCGCCCGTATTAAGAAAACACTCAATGCGCCCGAGCAGCGCAATGTTCTCATTTACGGAAGGCGTCGCGTCGGCAAAAGTGAGCTCATCAAGCAGGCGCTAACCGATTTATCGGACGTCGCAACGATCTATTACGAGTGCCGCCAAACCTCCGAGGCAGACAACCTCGAGAGTCTGTCCGCCCTTGCTGCTGAAGCGCTAAGCTTTCCTCCGCTCGCCTTCACGGGCATCCGCGAGCTCATCGAATTTCTGTTTGCCCAAGCCAAAGACAAGAACATTACCCTCGTTCTCGACGAATACCCCTACTTGAGAGATGCGGTTAAAGGCTTAGACAGCATTCTCCAGACCTCAATCGACGCTCACAGGGAAGACTCACGTTTAAACATTGTCCTGTGCGGCTCCTATGTTGAGATTATGAAATCTCTCATCGAGCATGAAAGCCCCCTCTACGGGCGAATTGATCTCGCGCTTGAGCTTAAGCCCATGGATTACTTTGACGCTGCAAAGTTCTATCCCGCGTTCTCACCCGAGGACAAGGTGCGGCTCTATAGCGTTTTTGGCGGCATCCCCTTTTACAATCGCCTCATCGATCAGTCCCAAAGCGTACGCGACAATATCATCGAGCTCGTCACAGAACCTGGCGCCCGCTTAGAAAGCGAAGTACCGTCCTATCTCAACGCCGAGATCTCGAAGATGACCAACGCCAACGAAGTTTTCGGGGCTCTCGCACAAGGTTACTCCCGTTGGGGGGACGTGCTGGCACAGTCGCACGTCTCGAGCGGTCCGGCCATGGCAGACGTACTCGACAAGCTCATGTCACTCGAAATCGTCCAAAAGCGTGCACCCATCAACGACCCTACGAATAAGCGCAAGTCTGGCTACTTTGTGGTGGACCCACTTTCGCTCTTTTACTATCGCTACGTCTTCCGCAATGCTTCTGCGCGTCAGCTGCTCGACCCGGAAGTCTTCTATGATCGTCACGTCTCCCAAGACTTCGAGGAAAACTACACTCCACATATGTTCGAGGAGATCTGCCGTCAATACCTCGTACGGCAAAACAGGACTGGCAAGATCGAACCGGCTTTCGATGCCATAGGCAAGTACTGGTACGACGATCCCGCAAACAAAACGAGCGGCGAATTCGATGTGGTAACGCAAGACCCCGAGGGCTACGCATTCTACGAAGCAAAGTTCCGCAAATCCCCCGTCACGCAAAAAATGGTCGACGAGGAAATCACCCAAGTCGAGGCAACGGGGCTCAAGTGCCATCGCTACGGATTCTTCTCCCGTTCGGGCTTCGAAGCTGACGAAAGCGATCGAACCGTCTTCATCGACCTGCCGCAGATGTTTGAATAGGACAGACCCCACCCGCATCCCAAGCATCCATTATCTAATCGAACGATTGTTCGATGGAATTCGTGTTGGTTGGAATCGTCTGTGGACTGGGCTATGCTACCTTGACTATCTATATGACTAAAACGCAGCAAGGGAGCACCGAGAGAGCGAGTATGGCAAAAAACACCGCAAACTATGGTAACGACAGTATCCGCCAGCTCAAGGACGAGGAGCGCGTACGACTGCGCCCCGCCGTCATCTTTGGCTCGGACGGACTCGACGGTTGTGCGCATGCCGCCTTCGAGATCCTGTCCAACGCCGTTGACGAGGCGCGCCAGGGCTACGGCAAGCTCATCACCCTCACCGCCTTTCGCGATGGTTCTATTCAGGTAGAGGACAACGGCCGCGGCTGCCCGCTCGACTGGAACCCCTCCGAGAAGCGCTTTAACTGGGAGCTCGTCTTTTGCGAGCTCTATGCCGGCGGCAAGTACAACAACAACCAGGGCGGCGACTACGACTTCTCGCTGGGCACCAACGGCCTGGGCTCGTGCGCAACCCAGTACGCCTCCGAGTACATGGACGTCACCGTCTGGCGCGACGGTAACAAGTACTCTCTGCACTTTAAGAAAGGCAAGGTCGTCGGCGCCAAAAAGAAGGCACTCGAGATCGAGCCCACAGACGAGGACCGCACCGGTACCACCATCAAGTGGCGTCCCGATCTTGAGGTCTTTACCTCGATCAGCATTCCCCACGACTGGTATCGCGAGACTATGCGCCGCCAGGCCGTGGTCAACGCCAGCGTGACCTTCCGCCTGCGCATCGAAGGCGACGATGGCGAGTTTACCGAAGAGGACTTCTGCTACCCCAAGGGCATCGAGGACTATGTGCTCGAGAAGGTCGGTACCGACTACCTTACCGAGCCCTTCTTTATCGAGGCCGACCGTCGCGGTCGCGACCGCGAGGACCTGCCCGACTACAACGTAAAGATCACCGCGTGCATGTGCTTCTCGCGCACCTTCATGATGCAGGAGTACTACCACAACTCCTCCTGGCTCGAGAACGGTGGCTCGCCGGAGAAAGCGGCTCGTAGCGCTCTGACCAGCGCCATCGATGCCTACATCAAGCAACAGGGCAAGTACAACAAAAACGAGAGTGGCATCAAATGGCAGGACGTCCAGGACTGCCTGGTTCTGGTGACCAACTGTTTCTCCACCCAGACGTCCTACGAAAACCAGACTAAGAAGGCCATCAACAACCGCTTTATCCAGCAGGCCATGACGGCCTTCTTTAAGGAGCGCCTCTCGACCTACTTGATCGAGAACAAGGACGCCGCCAATAAGATCATGGAGCAGGTGCTCATCAACAAGCGCTCGCGCGAGAACGCCGAAAAGACGCGCCAGAGCATCAAGACCAACCTGCGGCAGAAGACCGATATGGCCAACCGCGTGCAGAAGTTCATTGACTGCCGCTCCAAGGACAAGAGCCGTCGCGAGATCTACATCGTAGAGGGCGACTCGGCAGCAGGCGCCATTCGCACCTCGCGCGATGCCGAGTTCCAGGGCGTTATGCCCGTCCGCGGTAAGATCCTCAACTGCCTGAAGGAGGATTATCCGCGCATCTTTAAGTCCGACATCATCATGGACCTCATGCGCGTGCTGGGCTGCGGCGTAGAGATCAAGGACAAGCGCATCAAGAACCTTGGCGCCTTCGACCTGGACAACCTCAACTGGAACAAGGTCATCATCTGTACGGACGCCGACGTCGACGGCTATCACATCCGCACGCTCGTGCTCACCATGCTCTACCGCCTGGTACCCACGCTTATCGACGAGGGTTACGTGTATATCGCCGAGTCGCCGCTCTACGAGATCAACTGCAAAGAGAAGACCTACTTTGCCTACACCGAGCTCGAGAAGAACGGCATCCTCAAGGAGGTTGGCGACCAGAAGTGTTCGATCAACCGCTCCAAGGGTCTTGGTGAAAACGATCCAGACATGATGTGGCTCACCACCATGAACCCCGAGACGCGCCGTCTGATCAAGGTGGAGCCCGAGGACGTCACCAAGATGGAAACCATGTTCAACCTGTTGCTGGGCAACGACGAGGCGGGCCGTAAGCGCCATATCTCCGAGCACGGCAAGGAATACCTGGACCAGCTAGATCTGCAGTAGCAGCAAATCAATAACGACGGCCCATAAGAAGTTCAAGAGGAAATCGTGGCAAAGAAGAAGACGAAGAACCAGCCAAAGAAAAAGCAGGTCAACGCCGAGAACGTCATCGGCCTGCACTCCGAGGTCACCGATCAGCCGATCACGCAGACGCTCGAGGTCAACTACATGCCCTACGCCATGAGTGTCAACGTTTCGCGTGCATTCCCCGAGATCGACGGCTTTAAGCCCTCGCACCGCAAGCTGCTCTACACCATGTACAAGATGGGCCTACTCAAGGGCGAGCGCCAGAAGAGCGCCAACATCGTGGGCCAGACTATGAAGCTCAACCCGCACGGCGATGCCGCGATCTACGAGACGATGGTGCGCCTGGCCACCGGCAACGAGGCACTGCTCGCCCCCTTCGTGGAGTCGAAGGGCAACTTTGGCAAATACTATTCGGGCGACCTGAGCTACGCCGCCTCGCGTTATACCGAGGCCAAGCTCTCCCCCATCAGTGCCGAGATCTTCAAGGACATCGACAAGGACCCGGTCGACTTCGTCGACAGCTACGACGGCGCCATGAAAGAGCCGCGCCTGCTGCCCACCACGTTCCCCAATATCCTCGTCTCGGCCAACAAGGGCATCGGCGTCGCCATGGCATCCGACATCTGCGGTTTCAACCTCAACGAAGTCTGCACCGCCACAATGCATTACCTGCAGGATCCCGACTGCGACCTGCTCGAGTACATGTCCATGCCCGATTTCTCGACCGGCGGCGAGATTATCTACCGCCGCGAGGAGATGGAGAAGATCGTCGAGACCGGCCTGGGCAGCTTCCAGATTCGCTCCCGCTGGCGCTGGATTCCCGAAGAGCGCATCATCGAGGTCTACGAGATCCCCTACACCACCAAAACCGATGTCATCATCGAGCGCATCGTCAAGCTCTCCAAGGAGGGCAAGGTCAAGGAGATCGCAGACATCCGCGATGAAACCGACCTTTCGGGTCTGCGTATCGCCATCGACCTTAAGCGCGGTGTCGACCCCGACAAGCTCATGGCCAAGCTCTATCGCTCGACCACGCTGCAGGATTCGTTCTCGTGCAACTTCAACGTGCTCGTCGACGGCTATCCCCGTGTTATGGGCGTGCGCCAGATTCTGCACGAGTGGGTCAAGTGGCGTATTGAGTCCACGCGTCGCCGCATTAACTTTGACCTGGGCAAAAAGTCCGAGCGCCTGCACCTGCTGCACGGCCTTGAGGCAATTCTGCTCGACATCGACAAGGCCATCGCCATCATCCGCGGCACTAAGCTCGAGGCAGAGGTTGTACCCAACCTTATGAAGGGTTTCGACATCGACGAGACCCAGGCTGAGTTTGTCGCCGAGCTCAAGCTCCGCAACATCAACGAGGAATACATCCTCAACCGCACCAAGGACATCGCCAAGCTTGAGGGCGAGATTGCCGAGCTTGAGGAGATCCTCTCCAGCGAGGAGAACATCAAGAAGGTCATCAGCGACGAGCTCGCCGCGGTCAACAAGAAGTATGTGATGCCGCGCCGCACGGGCAGGATCGAACCCCACGAGGTCATCGAGGTGAGCCTAGAGCCCGAGGTCGAGGAGTACCCGGTTACCATCATGCTCTCGCGCGATGGCTACCTCAAGAAGATGACGGACCGCGTGCTCAAGAAGGCGACCACGCTCAAGTACAAGGACGGCGACAAACCCTTTATCGAGTTCCCGTCCTCCAACACTCACGAGCTGCTGGTCTTTACCAACAAGAGCCAGGTGTACAAGTGCAAGGTTGCGGCGTTTGAGGACACCAAGTCGGCCCAGCTGGGCTCGTACCTGCCGACCGATCTTGAGATGGAACCCGACGAGAGCGTCATCTGGGTCATCGACCCCGATGACTACAAGGCCGACGTGCTGTTCGTCTTTGAGAACGGCCGCGTGGTGCGCGTCGCGCTTTCTGGATACGTCACCAAGACCAACCGCAAGCGCCTCAAGAACGCCATCTACGGCGGCAGCAAACTGCTGTATGCGCAGGTGCTCAAGGAGGATCGCGACATCGCGCTGGTCTCGAGCGATTATCGTTTAATGAACTTCAACACGTCGCTGCTCAAGACCAAGACGACCACCAACACGCAGGGCGTCCAGGCCTTTACCGCCAAGAAGGGCCGCTCGGTCACCACCGTCGGCACGACCGAGGAAATCCTTGGCGCCGGCGTCTCGGCTGAGAAGTTCACCGCGCAGAGCCTGCCCTCTGCCGGTGCCCTCATGAAAGAAAACGACATGCCGAGCCTGTTTGACTAGGACGACAGCAGAACCGCCATAAGCTCTTAAAACGGCGGGGCCCGGAGCGCAGTAAATGCTGCACTCCGGGCCCCATGCATTACAGCAGCATCATCCCTATAGACAAAATGCCGCATAAAGTGGAACAGACATAAGCCCATCATTCATTCCAAAGGGCTTAGTCGATAGTCTGATAAGGCGCACGCCCGGATGGGTCTTTTTAAGTGAGGACAGGCTTCGAGATCTTGTGTTCTCCCCCGCCTTGACTTCAATCGCAGACAAGCATCCCTGCTTCTCTACTACAAAGTCGATTTCCGCACGATTATCTCGCGCCCAATAATGCAGCGGATAGCCCATGGCTGAAAGCTGTTGGGCAACGTAGTTTTCGGTAAGTGCGCCCATGAATGTGCCGCCGATGCCGGCAAGAATATCGGCGCGTTGAGCACCGGCCTTGGAGACGAGCAGCCCTGTATCCGCCTGATAGATTTTAAAAGCAGAAGGGTTAACGAAGGCCTCTAAAGGACTTTCGATCTGCCCGACTAGGCTGCAGCGCGCCACCGTACCCGACAATACAAGCCAATCGAGAGCATCTCCAAAGAGAGACGCATTGCCCCCCGCTCGCACTACCTTGTATTGAAATTTACGATTCTCTTTGGCAAGCTGCTGTGGAATGGAATCGAAGCACGCACGCGTCTTTGCGCTCAAGCGTTCATCAGCATATTTATTGGTGTCGGCGGAATATCCGTCGAGAATAATCCGATGCTTTTCGGCCACATCAATGATTGACTGATCATCGATGTACGTTTGGACCGCCTCGGGCATTCCGCCAACAACAAGATACTGTCGATAGAGTCCAAGCGCCTTTTCATGAAGGCTTGGCGCAAGAGGACCCATTATCTCGAATGATGAGCGTATCTCGTCGACCAGCTGATCGTGCCCCATCGCCCAGAGAAACTCCTCGAAATCGAGTGGAGTCATCTCAATCAAGTCGGTCTTTCCGACGGGGAACGAATACGACTGATGGTTAATGGCAACCCCAAGAAGCGACCCAGCAGCCGCAACGTAATACTCGGGAGCATCTTCGCAAAAGTATTTAAGGGAAGTGAGCGCTTCCTCGCATGCCTGGATCTCGTCAATGAACAGTAAGGTTTTGCCAGGCACGATACGCTGTCCCGTACGAGCCTCGATCGCGCGTACGATCGAATGAGGGTCAAGACCGCCCGAAAAATCCGCTCGCGCCGACCGGTCGTTCTCAAGATTAACGTAGACAACCGATTCGAAAAGATCCTGGGCGTACGTTCTAAGCAGATAGGTCTTGCCACACTGGCGCACGCCTTTGACCAGCAAAGGTTTTCTATCAGCCCTGTCTCGCCATTCTCTAAGGAGCTCGTCTGCCTTGCGACGCATGCGCAACCTTCCCTCATGAACTTCTGTTTGACAATATTTTAACGCGGATTAATTTGTTTTCAGTTATTTTTCTGCGTTTAAAAATTGTTCTATACGGCACTTGAGGGAATGCACCCCTATCTCTTGATAAGGATTGCAAGCATTTCCACCAACACCGATTGCCATGCGTTCTTCTTGTCCTTAGGCGAGCTTGCGAGCGAGCTCTCGCACCTCTTCCAACTTGGGCGACGATGCCATGCTGTCGCGCTCGGTCATGCCGCTAATGGTGACAATGCCCTGATCCTCCCACTTGCAGTACGCGCAGGTTGACTTGTACATAGCAATCGCCGCGTCATAGACGCCTTGGCTGTGGCTATCGAGCAAAAGGGCCGTCTTGGTGAACGGGAAGCCCGTAGCACCAAAGGCGTACAGGCGGTCGATGGCGGCCTTCTCCTGCGCGGTGATATCGAACCAGTAGATGGGCGAAGCGAGGACAACCATGTCGGCGTCTTTCAGCGACTCGATCACGCCGGCCATGTCGTCCTTCTGCGCGCAGGTGCCCTCATGGGCAAAGCAGTACTGGCATCCCAGGCAACCAGCAATCTTCTTGCTGGCAACGCGGACGACCTCGACCGCATGGCCGCCCTCGCGCGCGGTCTCGGCAAACGCCTCGACCATGGTGTCGGTATTGGCGCCCTTGCGCGGGCTGCCGCTCAATACAACGATATTCATAAGAATCTCCCTCCTTCATGCCGCAGGCGCACGGCACACATTTTGTTGTAACCAAAACGGATGGAGCTATTCAGTCGCCAGCAGGCCATATCTCTTGTCCCATTCCCTAAAGAAGCTCAAGACGATTGCGATTGCCTTATACAACGCCGAAAATCAAAGAGGAGCCATAGCAACGTCGCCTGCCTGAAATGGCACGCGGTCAAGATCAACTACGGGGATCGTGACGAGCCGATACCGCTCGCATGCCCCCTTCGGAATAGGCGCTGAGCAGCTCCTGGGCGTGGGCGAACTCAGGCCCTCGCCTCCAACCGAGCAGGCGGTTGACCGCGAGATTTCCCTGGACGTTGTGGACGAAGAGCAGATAGGCGTCTTCGCGCGAAAGCCCGGTCTTCTCCATGATCGAGGGAACCATTTGCTCGGCGCCGCGCTCGACGACGCGCTGTGCCACGCGGGCATACGCGTCGTCATCCAAGTAGAGCAGATAATAGTCCTCGTTTGCCGGCGGGCGCTGGCAGAGGGCACCCGCCTCCGTTCCCTCGAGCGGCGGCACCGCCGCCAAGGCCTCGTCAATAAGTGCGTCGAGCAGGGCGAACTTGTCCTCGTAGTGCAGATAGAACGTGCCACGGTTGATATCGGCGCGGCGGCAGATATCCGCTACCGTCATCTTCGCGAAGCCGACCTCGGCCAGCAGCGCGAAGAACGCCTCCCGTATGACCGAGAGTGTATAGCGTCGGCGACGATCGATCTTCCCCGCTTCCATTACCCCTCCAATTGCAACGCTCGACAATGCCCGGCAAACGCTCGTTTATCGACAGCAGGCCGAAGCTGTTCATTGCTCTTAAGCAAATCGACATGGATACTTTTTATAGACACCTGTTTATAATAGCTGAAAGAAGGTATCCAGTGACCCTGTACGAGCAGCTCGTTATCGAGCTCACCAACCAATCGTTTTCCCTTCAGGCCGCCTACCGCAGCGGCGGCACGCCCTATGAGCTGAGTGACCGCGAGCCCGAGCCCTACGACCAGCAAATCAGGGACTTCGCCCGCATGATCGAGGAAGCCGATTGCGTGCTGGTGGGCGGGGCCTCTGGGCTCTCCGCGGCGGGCGGCGGCGACTTCTATTACGAGGACAACGCAACCTATCGCAGGCATTTCGGCAAATTCGCCGAGCGCTACGGTTTCAAGGGCGCTTTCGAGGGGTCGTTCTACCGCTGGCCCACCGCCGAGGCGCGCTGGGGATACCTCGCCACCTTCCTCGACACCACGCTCAACGCCCCGCTGCGCAAGCCCTACAGGGACCTCGACACCATTATCGCCGAGAAGGATTTCTTCGTGCTCACCACCAACCAGGACACGCAGTTTGTGAAGCTCTATCCCTGGGAGAAAGTGGCAGAGATCCAAGGCGACCACCGCTTCTTTCAGTGCTCCCACTGTTGCACCGACGAGGTGCGGAACGCGGTCGAGCCGGTCTCCCACATGGTAGAGGCCATGGGAGACGGTCTGGAGGTTCCGACAGAGCTCGTGCCGCGCTGCCCGCACTGCGGGGCAGAGGCGTTCCCCTGGGTTCGCGGCTACGGCAACTTCCTGCAGGGCGAACTCTACGAGGAGCAGTACCGCAAGGTGTCCGACTGGCTCGACGCGCACGCACGGCAGAGGATCCTCTTCCTCGAGCTGGGTGTGGGCCGCATGACGCCCGCGTTTATCCAGGAGCCGTTCTGGGCCCTCACGGCGCAGTTACCGCAGGCCAGCTACATCGCCGTAAACAACAAGACGCAGTTTCTCCCCCGCGCGATCGAGGATCGGGGGCTCGCCGTTCGCGCCGACATCGCCGACGTGCTCGCCGACGTGCGCAAGACGCTGGGGAGGTAGCGCATGGAGACGGCGAAAGCAGTTCGCATAGGCAGGGCGCTAGCCGAAGCGGATCTTGTCATCATCGGCGCTAGCAACGGACTCGACATGGCGGAGGGGCTCAACCTTTTCTGCGCCGATGCTCATTTCCAAGAGGCGTACGGGGACCTCGCCCAGGCAGACGGCATCGGCTGCATACTGCAGGGGCTCGCTTCCCCGGATGCCAGCGTGCGACGCCGATGGGCCGAGCGGTTCCATCAAAAGGAGTATCTCGAATATGAGCCCGGCTCGCTCATGAACGGGCTGCGGCGTCTTACGGAGCATGCCGACACCTTCGTGGTCACATGCAACATCGACGGGCACTTCGCGCGCGCCGGGTTCGACGAGGAGCGCGTGCTCGAGACGGAGGGGAGCATACGCACGTCGATCGACGAGCGGCGTCTCGCCCATCCAGACGCCCTCGCCACGGCCCAGCTCGAGGAGCTCGAGCGCCTTGTGCAAGCCCATCGCAACGGCAGGGTCGCCATCCTCGAACTTGGCGTGGGACTGCGCAACGGCATCATAAAGCACATGCTCGCCCAGATCGCGAACGTCTGCGAGCACGCCACCTACATCGTGTTCAACTACAGCCAGGCTATGGCGCCCGATGCATCGTGCGAGACGATTCTCGTTGACGGCGATATGGCCCCGGCTTTCGAGGAGATCGCCCGATGCCACCCCTAGAAAGAGAAGCGCGTAGGCTTCGAAGCCTTATCGACGATGCCGACGCCATCATCGTCGGCATCGGCTCGGGCATGTCAAGCGCCGCCGGGTTCAACCATTACAACCGCGCAGGCATGGTGCGCGCCGGAATGACGGACTGGCAGCAAGCCTTTGGCTTCAAGAGTCTTTTTGACGGCTTTTACCACCTCTACCCCAGCCTCGAGCAGCAATGGGCATACTATGCGCGATACATCGACTTCATGCTGCGCGAGCCGACCTCGCAGCCCTATCTCGACCTACGGTCCCTCATCGGCCATAAGGACTACTTCATCCTGAGCACCAATGTGGACACCCAAGTCGAGAAGACGTTTCCCACCGAGAGGATCTGCAACTATCAGGGAAGCTTCGCGCACCTTCAGTGCAAGCAGCCATGCTGCGACGAGCTCTTCGAGGCGAGCCCCTACGTCGAGCGCATGCTCGCGGGCATGGCGGGGTTCGAGGTCCGCAGCGAGGACGTCCCCCGATGCCCGCACTGCGGCTGGCAGCTCGTGCCGTGGGTGCGCGACGACACGTTTCTGCAGGGTGCGGCATGGCGCGAGAGCCTCGGACGATACGAGCGCTTCGTGCGCGAGCGCAGCGATCGCCGCGTGCTGTTGCTGGAGCTCGGCGTGGGCGAGATGACCCCGGGCATCATCACGCTCCCGTTCTGGAGCATGACCGCAAAGCTGCCGGATGCGCACCTTTTGAGCGTAAACATCTCGGGCGACTCGGCTCCGCTGCAGCTTGGAAGCAAGGCAGAGGCGATCCAAGCCGATTTGGGCGCCCTGCTCTCGGCGGCGCGGACGGGCGACGGTGCTTAAGCCTCCTTGTTGGTCGCTTTAAGGTATGCATCGTCGCCCACGGGCTCCAGCCACTCGTTGGAGGTCTCCTCGCCCGGAACCTCCAACGCGAGATGCGAGAACCAGCTGTCGGGCGCGGCGCCGTGCCAGTGCTTCACCCCCGGGGCGATGTTGACCACGTCGCCGGGGCGCAGCTCCTGTGCCGGCTTTCCCCACTCCTGGTAAAACCCTCGACCAGCCACGCAGACGAGGATCTGCCCACCGCCGCTTTTGGCGTGATGGACGTGCCAGTTGTTGCGGCAGCCGGGCTCGAACGTCACGTTGTGGACACCGACCTGCTCGGTGGAAAGGGGCGCGAGGTAGCTTTGCCCGATAAAGTACTTCGCGAAGGCGTCGTTGGGGGCACCGATGGGGAAAACCATCTCGTTTTGGTGCTGAGCCCTTGCGTCGGCGGCATCGTCGGCCGCCCAGACCTCCTTCGCCATGCGGAAGGCAGCCCACGCCTTGGGCCAACCCGCATAAAACGCCGCATGCGTAAGGATTTCCGCTATCTCCGTCCTGGTCACTCCATTGTTCTTTGCGGACATCAGGTGATATTTGAACGAAGAGTCCGTCAGCCCCTGCGACATCAGGGCAACCACCGTCACCACGCTGCGGTCGCGCAGGGAGAGCTCACTCTCTCGGCTCCACACCTCGCCGAACAGCACGTCGTCGTTGAGCTGTGCGAATTTGGGAGCGAACTCCCCCAGGGCGTCTCTGCCTGCCGTCTGTTTAACTGCCATGATCGATTTCCTCCTGTCGATAGTTTTGGCACAAATCTGTTTCCGCGCGGCCAAACAGCCCGGCTAGATTCCCATGCCCATTCGCCGCGCCTGCTCCAGAGCGGGATGCCCGGCGATTTCGCCCACGCCGTTCACGCCGCCGGCGAAAACCGTTCCAGCGAGCGTGCAGCGGGAGAAACAGTCAACCCATCCCTGCATCGCCTTTTTCGCCCCGTCGAAGGTCGAGCGCCCGTTCTCCGCCGCCGTCGCCAACAGATATGCCTCGGTGAATGCATAATTGGAGCCAAAAAGCGGGTTAGCGCGGTCCAGCATGGTTTTGAGCTGGCCGCAGACGCTGTAGTAGTAGACGGGCGTTGCAAACACCAGCACATCCGCATCGTGCATTTTGGCGGCAATTTCCACGGCATCGTCTTGGATGACGCAACGCCCCAACTTTAAGCAGGCAAGGCAGCCCCTGCAGAAGCCCATTTGCTTCTCGCGCAGACGCACGGTCTCAACGCTGTGACCTGCCTCCCGCGCGCCGTTGGCGAAAGCCTCCGCCAGCGTCTCGGAATTGCCATTCTTTCGTGGACTTGAAGAAACTATCAAAACCGTTTTGCCCATTACGGAATACCCCTTGCGCTCCCGATTTACATTGACGAGAATGAAGGTAATACCTAAACCTGACTTTAGGTCAAGGAATGAATTCGACATTGTTTCGGAGGAGCCATGTACACAATCGGACAGGTGGCGGAAATGTTCGGTTTGCCCGCTTCAACGCTGCGATATTACGACAAGCAGGGATTGTTCCCGGGGCTGGAGCGGGCATCCGGCATTCGCCGATTCAGCGATACGGAACTCGAAGCGCTTCGGGTCATCGAATGCCTAAAGAAGGCTGGAATGGAGATCAAGGACATCCGGCTGTTCATGGAATGGTGCGCAGAGGGTCCCTCAACATACCCCAAACGCAAGGCCATGTTCGAGGAGCGCAAGGCCCACATGGAGTCGGAGATCGTGAACATGAACCGCGCGCTCGACATGCTGAAGTTCAAATGCTGGTACTACGAGCAGGCAATCCAAGATGGCAACGAGGATAGAGTGAAGGCGCTGATTCCCGACAATTTGCCAGAAGAAATCAAAGATACCTACGATAACGCCCACACTCAATAATGCCGCCCGATGCTCAAGGGGCTTTGGCAAGGAGTCGTTTTAGGCAGATATGCAAAAAGATAGCCTCCGAACCAGAGGGTCCGGAGGCTTTTATTCCCGTTATTTCGCTGGTGGCTTTACTCTATGGCGGCGCCGAAACAGCATCAGGCGGTACTCGACGGTATCAAAACGCGAGTTCAAAAGCCAGTTCCCGCTATTCCCGCTCAGTGACTAATCCAGTCCGAGTGTTGTCGATGCGTGTCGCGTCGTACCGCCTAAGGGCCAATTCGTGCGCAATTTGGGCGAATCAGGCCCTTAATTCGCGATTTTGTGAATGACTCAATTGATTCGCAAAACCGCAGGTCGCCTTTTTAATCACTCCCTAGTTTCCGCCGGGGTTCGTAGCGGGTGGCGTGAAAAGGGGTGATTCAAAGGGTCGGAGAGATGTCTATAGCGCAATCTTCTGGTATTGGCGCAGTGAGGGACTTCTCACCTCCATCAGTCCAAATCGTCAAGCTCCGAAAGACGTCGAGCTAGAGAAAAGGACCTATTTCCCGTCATGGATTGGGTTTACCTGCATGACTAGAGCCCTGGTGTAATTGGCTGGATCACCGTTCCGGGAACCGGTATCGACCTACCTGTCCGCCAAGCTCTTTCTTCAGCTCCAGCCTAGTATCTGATTCGCGCCGTTATAAGCGAAAACCGAAGAGATGCGTCTTAGCCAAGAAAAGAAGGTTAGCCTCATCTTACTGCATGATTCGTGTGTTATAGTTAGATGGCTCTAACTGTTTGGGGGCGATAGCCATGCACGAACGCGAGGGTTTCTGGGACAAGAACGCCGGTCGGTATGACCGTTTCATGCGAAACGACCGGGCGGCGTATGAGAAGATGTATGGGCTGATCCGGCCGGTGGTGAAAGCAAAGACCGTGCTGGAGGTTGCCACCGGCACGGGGCTTATCGCAAAGAGCGTCGTGGATGCGGCGGCGCGCATCGAGGCTACGGACGCCTCTGCAAAGATGATCCTTGAAGCAAAGCGGGACAATCAATCCGCAAAGCTGCACTTTTCCGTACAAGATATGTTCCGCCTGCCCTATGCACAGAAGTCCTTCGAAGTGGTGATCGTGTCCAACGCACTTCACATAGTGCCGCATCCGGAAAAGGCCCTGCAAGAAATCAGGCGGGTGCTGAAGGACGACGGCGTGCTCATCGCGCCAACCTTCACCCACGCGGGGAACTCGGTTTCCGGCAAGGCAAAAGCCTTTTTCATGAGTATGGCGGGATTCCCCCTCCACAGCAGGTGGACAAGCGAGGAATACCTACGTTTCCTGCGTCAAAACGGCTGGGCGGTGCAGAAAAGCGCGGTGCTGAAGGCCTCGTTCCCGTTGACCTATGCGGAATGCACGAAATCGGAGGGGCCAGATGTCGTTCTTTGAAAACACCCGCAAGCCCGTGGGCCTCGGCGGAAAACTTATGGTTGCCATGATGAATCTGGGCCACAGCCCTGTGGCGCGGTGGGGACTTCGATTTCTACGACTTGCGCCAAACGCCAAGGTGCTAGATTGCGGCTGCGGCGGCGGGGCAAACATAAAACGGCTGCTGAAAAAATGCCCGTATGGCGTCGTCAAGGGCATCGACTATTCGCCCGTCAGCGTGGAGAAGACTAGAAAGCTCAACCGAATTGCAATTCAGGAGGGGCGTTGCGCCGTTCTGCAAGGCAGTGTGGCGGATATGGTGTTTGAGGATAGCTACTTCGATGCCGCCACGGCCTTTGAGACCGTCTATTTTTGGCCTGATTTGCCCCGATGCTTCCGCGGGGTCTGGCGGACGCTGAAGCCAGGCGGGACAATTCTTATCTGCAACGAGAGCAATGGCGATACGGACAAGGACGAGAGGTGGACGCAGATCATCGGCGGCATGACCATCTACAAGGACATTGAATTAAAGGCATGTCTGGAGCAGGCGGGTTTTCACGAGGTGCAGATACACAAAAAGAAAAAGTGGCTCTGCGTCACGGCGCGGAAGTAGGGGCATCAAGCACGGGTATTTTTGCATCCATCCTGCACATGGCGATAGGCATGACGGTCATAGCGGCTATGCTGGCGGCAATTATGACAGTTTTTATTCACTGAGAAGGAAACACTATGAAATGTAAAATTGAGAAAAACACCGTGCAGGAAACGCTGATCCTCCCGCTGTATTCCCGGAAGCTGTGTACGGAGTTGTACCCGAACCTTTACAGGGATGAAACAGCGGTTCGTCTGCTCGACCAGATCGACTACGACTTTTCAGAGGCAGAGAAAAACTCCCGCAGCCTGATGCAGCGCTTTGGTGCGCTGGAGGTGGCCACACGGCAGAGTGATCTTGCTTTCGAGGTGCGGGATTACCTGAAAGACCACCCCAATGCGGCGGTGGTCAATCTGGGCTGCGGGCTGGACAACACCGGCAGAACCTGCGACAACGGTAGATGCAAGATCTACAATCTGGACTTCCCGGATGTGATTGCCTTGCGGCAGCAGCTGCTGCCCGCCGGGAATCGAGAACAAAATATCCCCTGCGACCTGAAAGACACCGCATGGTTTGGCAAAATCGATGCCTCCGGCGGGGCGGTGTTCTTTGCCTCCGGAGTGTTCTATTACTTTCTGACCCAGCAGGTCCGGGAACTGGTGCGGGGGATGGCGGACGCTTTCCCCGGCGGTGTGCTGGTCTTTGATGCTGCCAATCGGACGGCAGTAAAGATGATCGCAAAAACATGGCTTAAGACTGCAAAAATCAAGGATGTGGGGGCATATTTTGCGGTTTCGGATGCCGCCAAGGAAATCGGCACGTGGAACAGCCGTCTGCAGGTCACAAGTCGCGGCTATATGCTGGGTTACAACGATTTGAGAGACCCTTCTGTCAGCGGCTTTTTCCGGTTTCTCGCAAGGGTCGGTGACAACGGGATGAAAATGCAAATCGTGAAAATAAGATTTTGAGAGGCAAAAACGAAGCGCATTCACTTTGACGTTGAAGAAGACGGATTTTACGGCGCATATTGGGCGTGCAAGGGCACGCATACAGCAGCGGGCACGGATTCGATTGAAACCGTGCCCGCTATCTGATACTAAATTATTTTATCAAACGTCTGTTCTATTATCGCCTATTACAACAGCATTGCGTTCGCATTCACGGAGCTTTACGGCAGAAGCTGTGGGGGCGGTGTGCTTGAGATTCTGCCCAAGAAAGTTGGCAATATCCCTGTTCTCAATACCGGTCTATTGAACATTAATCCCGAGCTAAAAAGAAACGTTATCAGCATAATTGACGGAGTAGTAAGAAATGGGCGCAATATCGACGAAGCGTTGGATTACATTGATGCAGAGATACTCGTTGGTGTACTTAGATTCGATAAAGATACCTGTCGCGCATGTAGACGCATATGGAAAGACATTGAAAGCAAGGCGCCTTGGCAGAGGCAAAAGATAGGCAGTGACTATAATGACCAGCACAAAATTTACTTGGATTAGCTTTTATGAAGAGTTATCTGACAAGCTGCTGACCTATCGAGACAGGCGCGACGATTTGATAAACAAGCTAGCAACTGTCTATGAATCGATCGGGATGAGTCTCCCTAAGCTTGAGGCAGATGAGCTCCAAGACATCGATCCGTTCACCGTCTTCGGCCTCTTCAACAAGGGCATCACAGACGCAAACCGGCAAAAGATCATCGCCGGCATCGCCGAGGTGTTCGACATTGGGGCAGATCAGCCCACGGACTTCGAGGGCATCCCCGTGCTCAACAACCTCAACGCGACCTTCTATGCCTTCGCCAACGACGACCGGCGCGGCGAGAATGACATCGACAACCTTTGGCATGTTTTCGAGGCCGAACTTGCACTGGCCGCCGACGACAACAAGGAAACCCGGAAGGTCTTCGTCGAGGCATTCGATACCGCCGTCATCCAGTTCACACTTGGCTGGAAGCTCACCATGGGCCTCTACTGGGCGAGGCCCTACAACTTCATCAGCCTGGACTCGCGCAACCGTTGGTTCATGGCCGACGTGGCAAAGGCTGGCTCCACCATTGCCGGCATAGCGCCAAAGGAGAAGGACTCGCCAGTTCATGACGGAGATCGCTACCTCGCCATTTGCGACACCATCAAGTCGGAGCTCGGAAGCGAAGAGTGCTCGTATGCAGACTTCCCCTCGCTGACGGCTGCCGCCTTCGTGGAGTCCGAACGCGTCAACCAGGAGCGGAAGGCTGCCGAGAAGGCTGCAGCCGAGAAGGCGGAAGAAAATTCCCTTGGAGACGAGGGGGTCAAGACCACACATTACTGGACCTACTCCCCGGGAGACGGTGCCGCGAGGTGGGATGACTTCTACGCACGTGGCGTAATGGGCGTCGGCTGGAGCAAGCTCGGCGACGTCGAGAAATACGCCAGCAAGGAAGACATCCGCAAGAACCTGCGCACCCTGTACAGTAGCAAGTACTCGCAGAAGAACTCCGCGCTCGCGCTCTGGCAGTTCTCGCGCGAAATCAAGCCGGGCGACGTTGTCTTTGCTAAGCGGGGCCGCAGCGTAATTATTGGTCGCGGCATCGTTGAGGGGGATTACCAATTCGACGAAAATGGCGACTCCTATCCGAACATCCGCAGGGTACGCTGGACGAACAGAGGAGAGTGGCACACGGAAGACTTCCTCGCCGTGAAGACCCTGACGGACATCACCGCCTATCCCGACCTCGTTGAGAAGCTCAACTCGTTCTTCGAGAACGAGGGCGGCGAAGTCGAGGAAGACACGGAGGAGGTTGAATACCCAGCGTACACGTCCGAGGACTTCCTCTCGGAGGTCTACATGGACGGCGAGTACTACAGGACCCTCGTCAACGTCCTGCGCGCGAAGAAGAACATCATCCTGCAGGGTGCCCCAGGCGTGGGCAAGACCTTCGCCGCAAAGCGCCTGGCCTACTCCATGATGGGCGTGAAGGACGCCGAACGTGTGATGATGGTGCAGTTCCACCAGAGCTACAGCTACGAGGACTTCATAGAGGGGTTCCGCCCGAACGCGCAGGGCTTCGACCTCGAGAAGGGCGCGTTCTACAACTTCTGCAAGAATGCGAAGGACGATTCTGACAACGACTACTTCTTCATCATCGACGAAATCAACCGTGGCAACCTCTCGAAGATCTTCGGCGAGCTGTTCATGCTCATCGAGAACGACAAGCGCGGGCCCAGGAACACGCTGCAGCTCCTCTACTCGCACGAGCTGTTCTACGTCCCGAGCAACGTATACCTCATTGGAATGATGAACACAGCGGACCGCTCGCTCGCCATGCTCGACTACGCCCTGCGCCGCCGCTTCGCGTTCTTCGACCTCCGTCCCGCCTTCGACACGGAGAGCTTCATCGCCTATCAGGAGGGACTTGCCAGCGAGAAGTTCGATAGGCTCATCTCCTGCGTCGTGAAGCTGAACGAGGCGATCGCGTCCGACGAGTCGCTGGGAGACGGCTTCTGCATCGGCCATAGCTACTTCTGCCGCATGTCCCCGGACGACGTAACGGACGATAAACTCTCGGCAATCGTCAACTACGAGCTCGTGCCGATGTTGCGCGAGTACTGGTTCGACGAGCCTACCAAGGTCGACGAGTGGGCCGGCAAGTTGCGCAGGTCAATCCGGTGATCCGGATACAGAACATCTACCACATGCTCACCTATGCGTTCCAGACGCTGCAAGGGCAGGGCTACCGCGGCATCGCAGCCGAGGAGTTCGACAACACCGCCGACCTCCTCGCCGAGATACTGTCACGGGGCGTGAGCCTGCAGCTCAAGCGCGGCCTTGACCGAGAGTACGTCGACCGCAAGGAAATGCTCTCCTCACCGAGGGGCAAGATTGAGCTGTCCGAGTCCTTGAAGACGCGCTCGATTCTGCGCAGGCAGCTGGTTTGCAGCTACGACGAGTTCAGCACGGACACGCGCATGAACCGCATCCTCAAGGCGACGATCATGCTCTTGATTCGTTCGGACATCGACAAGGCGCGCAAGAAGGCACTTAGACGGCTGCTTCCGTACTTCGTGGACGTGGAAGACGTGAACCTTTCGGGCGAAGACTGGCACATGCGCTTCGACCGGAACAACCAGACTTATCGCATGCTCATGAACGTGTGCTGGCTGGTCGTGAAGGGCCTTCTCCAGACGCGGGAGAGCGGGAGTCTCCGCATGATGGACTTCCTCGACGAGCAGCGAATGAGCCACCTGTACGAGAAGTTCATCCTCGAGTACTACAGACGTGAGCACCCAGAGCTTTCCGCGGGGGCGCCGTACATCAGCTGGGCGCTCGACGACAGCTTCGATGACATGCTCCCCGCCATGCACACCGACATAACGCTCACACGAGGCAGGGCCGTCCTCATCGTCGACGCGAAGTACTACAGTCACACGACGCAACAGCAGTTCGGCAAGCAAAGCGTCCACTCCGGCAACCTATACCAGATCTTCACCTACGTGAAGAACAAGGAAGCGGAGCTCGCCAGCACTCACGAGCAGCATAGCGTGTCGGGCATGCTGCTCTACGCCAAGACCGACGAAGACGTGCAGCCTGATGGTGTGTATCAGATGAGCGGTAACCAGATAAGCGTGAGGACATTGGACCTGAACCAGCCCTTCGAGACAATACGTTCGCAGCTCGACGGTATTGCTGAAGCTCATTTCTCAAAAGAGGCGGCTTATGTTTGAGAGCCTGACAAAACATCTGCCTGCGATTGAGAATGCCGAGGGATTTGGCAACTGGGTTGTAGACCGAGAGAGCAAGGGCACCATGGACGACCCAATCAAGATACCCTACGTGAATTACGGAACGACGGTTGCTGACGTTGAACAAGCAATCTACGACTTCGTCGACGAGCATCCCGAGTACGAGCTCACGCATTACCGCGACATACTTGAACGCAACGGACTCGAGTGAGGCAGCCAGGCAATGTCTGGGGCAGATGTATCGGAACTCGACGGCCAGGCGGTGATGGCGCTTCTGCTCGGAGCCGTGAGAGCAGAACGCTTCTGCGATGGGGCACTGCTCGGCTTCTTTGGGGACGGGAGCATGAGACGCTGGCTTTTGCGTCTGCGCGAGATTGATGACAAAGGCAGCGATGAGTAACAACTTGAGCCTCACCATTGAGATACACAGCGATGAAGACGGACGATAGAGTTGCGACCATCTTTCCCAGTGAGGGACTTGTCGTCGGATATGGCACGGTGTGGGCCAGCAGCAAGACGGAACACGCGCACTTCCGCATAGATGCTGCAAGCACGTTGGAATGCAACATCTCGGCATGAAAACATGTATGAGGGACAATGGATTAATCACCCCTCATACATGTCGGCTAAGCAGCGCGAAGCGTAAAAAACAGACCGCCAAAGAACAGCACGGCACAGGTGCCCACAACCAACTCGAAGTTCGACTTATGCAGCTTCGTCGTGGTATCGGACATTGCCTGTCGAATCTTCTCAGACTCCTGCATGACCTTATCGAACTGTTCGTCGGTCAGATTGCCGCTCTGGAGCAGGGCCTGTGTCTCGTCGGCCTGCATGCTCAGGACTTCCATCTGGCGCATGACAACAGAGTGATTAGTGTCCATGGCCTTATCCATGCTCTGCTTGGCGAAGTCGGCGAGATCCTTGCGATCCATGTCATTGTCCTCGTAATGCGGTACCAGCGTGTTAGTCGCCATTGTTAGTTCTCCGTTCTAGGGCTCACATGGAGCCCGTTAGTGTTTTGCATTGATTACACGGCTTGATGTCCGTACCTCGTGGCCACATAATGCACGGTAGTACGAAATGCTGTGTTCTGTGAACAGCCATTAGGACACCAAAATGTCCATACTAAAGGAGTCAAGATGAACAATGCTGAGGCTGATGCTTTTGGAGAGAAAATTGACCCCGAGTGGTTTAAGTGGGTGATACACCGGCTTGACTCGAGCATACGTAAGATTGGGGCTGATGCCGACATTGGCAGAACAGAGAAAACCATACTTCGTGCGGTGAAGTCGGGAACGATACGTCCCGAATTGCTGGATCAGATTGCAAAGAAGCTCGACGTCTACCCAGACTATCTTGCGGGTCGCTACGCATGGACGCTCAATCTCGACATCATGAAAGAAGAGGGAGTCCTTGACTACTGGCGCGAGCACTATCTGAGCCCGAAGCAATTCCCATACAAACTTGCGGAGCAGTTACGGCTTGATTCCTATCGTCAGCTTATTGACACGCTGCTCATCCATGGCATTTCTGAAGCTGAGTACAAGGGTCTGGACTGGAATAAGAGGCACGAGCTCGAAAGAGAACTGGATCGACAAACGACCCGAATCCTCAGTCGCTGGTTTCCTGATTATGCGAGGCCTGTGGAGGATCTCGAATTCTTCCAGGCTATGGAATGGCGGGATGAACGTGATGTAATTGAAGCCATGCTTGACTACCTAGAGGGCCGAGGGCTCGTGACTGTTTATGACCAAGAGCCTGATGATGACTCAGAGGATCCATTCTTTGAGGAGTACAAGCACCTGCCTGTAGTTAGCATGCCTACGATGTCCCGCATCGTCATCAAGGGCGAATCGGGCTTTTGTAGCGTTGATGAGGCATTCACCGACATGGTTGTCATCACACCCGATTGGATCAGCTACAAATACAAGCCTCGTAAGATATCAGAGCATAACTTGCCGATGAGCTGGGCATACCAGCCAAGCGGCCTTGGCTATCGTGCGCTGTTCGATGAAGCTGCCGAGAAGGTCACCGGTATCCTAGAGCTAGATGACGAGGAGTTTGTTGCCGACATAGGTTCAACGACGTTTGCCGTCACATATCCCAATGGAACAAAGAAGCATAGGGTCTTTTGCCTGCCAGGCGACGACTTTGCTGAGTGTTTTGCACTGGTGAAGAAGATGGTTCCAAGCGAAGAGGCGATTCCACGCGTCCTTATAACCTCAGATGATGAATAGAAAGCATCTCGACATCATGCATAGAAGAACGTAAGGTCAAGCGACAACTCCGAGCATAATCTGCGTACTTGTGACACGGTCGGACATTGCCTCCCGAGGACGAAAAGCCGATCTCGGGAGGCAGTTCTTTTATGGAGTCAATCATCGTGGCGTGCATTACTGGTGTCGTAACGCTGATTGGGGTGATCCTTTCCAACTCTAAGAGCAGAGCCGTCATGGAGGTCAAGCTCGACGCCCTCACGGAAAAGGTCGAGAAGCACAACCAGGTCCTGGAGCGCACCTACGTACTCGAGCAGGACATGGCTGTCGCGATGCACGACATCGAGTCCTTGAAGGGAAAGGTGGGCTGACATGAACGAGTTTCTGGCAAGCAACGAGTGGTACTGGCGACTGGCACGCACGATCGTGCAGGGAGTCCTTGGCGTGGTCATCGCCAACATCGACCTGATCATGGGCTGGTGCGTGCTGGACCCGAGCGTGAGGGGCCTGGTCGTGGCGATTGGAAGACCTCTTTCTGACATTTCCCCAGGCAAATTGATATTTCCTTACGAACAGCCTCCGGTTCTCCGAGAGCTGTTCCATTATTCCCGTACGAAATCGACGTCCCGGAAGAACCGTTAGGGGGAATAATTGCGTGCTCAAATACGGCAAGATACACGGCGTCATTCGGCGGCATTCGGGGTTACCGAAACTGCGTAAACCGATTTTCGCGTTTATTTATTCCCGTTTGTTGACCTAGGCGAATGCAATCAAGGAGGGCTTGAATTGACCCCGCAGTTTCAACTTAGTTTCGCCCGCTCGAAATCGCCCCTCGGGGAACCCGAATTGTGAATTATTCCCGCAGGGCCCAATTATTCCCGTACCGCCGAATACTCCGCCATACCGCTCAGTAGGGGTATACGGGAATAATTAGGTCGTTTCCCCAGGTAGACATGCAAAAAGAAAGCCTCCGAACCAGAGGGTTCGGAGGCCGTTATTCCCGTTATTTCGCTGATGGCTTTACCTTGCGGCGATGCCGAAATAGTACCAGGCAGTACTCGGCAGCATCAAAATGCGAGTCCGGAAGCCAGTTCTCGCTATTCCCACTCGATGGCTTTGGTTCTGTCGTCCCGTCATTCCAGTTGCACCCAGTTTTCGGCATCGACACGGAACGCGTGCCGCCGAATGACGCGATGTCGCGTTTCGTCGGCTTCGGGGACAAAAGTTGGGACAACTTCAAAAACTTTTTTCAAACTCAGGACGTTGAGTTTTTATTTTTGTCCCAAAGGCCGCGATTGGCAGCCTTTGAAGGCTCGATAGCGCCGAAAACGCCCGTTTTGAAACTCAACCGCCCTTTTGCCTGCAAGCCGCCAGCTGCAATCGCAAGTGAATTAACGCGGGTGGCTTGCGCGCCATTTGCAAAACCCCAGGTCGCAGGTCTTCGCCATTCGTGAACAAAGTGAGTAGTCTCAGGTGGCTTGCTTATGAGTTGGCGAACGGGCCTTCAGGATTCAGGGCAAACATGCTGGTAGAATAGGATTCTCAAATCAATGACAGGAGACCGAGCATGGCCGAACCCCACGATAGGAAGCCGATCCTCACGATCGAGCAGCAGATAGAGCACCTCAAGCAGAAGGGCGTAGCCTTCGAGCTGTGTTCCGAGGAAGAGGCCGCGGACTACCTGCGTGACAAGTGCAACTTCTTCAAGCTCGCATCCTATCGCAAACTCTTCTCGAAATACGAGGGAGGCCCGCGCGACGGCCGCTACGTAGATCTCGACTTCGGCCAGCTGCGCCTGCTCGCGGCGCTCGACCAGGAGCTGCGCCACGCCCTGCTCGGCATGACGCTCGACATCGAGCATTTCCAGAAGGTGACACTGCTTCGCGAGATGGAGGACCGCGGAGAGGACGGCTACGCCATCGTGGCCGACTACATGGCATCGCTTACCACTGCAAACAGGGAGTACCGCCTGCGCGAGCTCAAGATGAGCGGCCGCAGCCCCTACAGCTCGAGCCTCTACGCGAAGTACTCCGGCGACATGCCCGCCTGGGCCTTCCTTGAGCTCACCTCGTTCGGCACCCTCATCGACTTCGTGCGCTTCTGCGCCAGGCGATGGGGCGACAGGCGTCTCGAGGCCTCCCACTACGACCTCAAGCGCGTGAAGTCCGTCCGCAACTGCGCCGCGCACGGCTCGTGCCTGATCAACTGCTTCGCCGAGAGGGGCGCCGCCCGGGGCTCGGCGTCCAGCGGCGTCTCCCGAAGGGTCGCCGCCGTGGGAATTCCCAAGGCGACCAGGAGGAAGTGGATGGGGAACACGGCCATGCAGGAGGTCGCGACCGTGCTCGTGGCGCACTCCGGCTTGGTACCCGAGGGCTCCTCGCGCTCGCGCGCCGCATCCGAGCTCGCCGAGATGTTCGCCAGGGCCGACGGCGAAACCGAGGCGCTGCCCGACAAGGGGCCCGACGCCGCAGCTCGCTCCGCGCTCGAGTTCCTTCGCAGGTTGACAGAATCGCTCGGGTTGGTAGAATAGCCTGCAGATAGCAAAACCTTCACGGTTTTAGGGGCGGACTTGCGCAAGCGACTCTGCCCTATTTTTATATTCACTCGCTATAGGAGACGGGTGATACCTGGGTCAATGACAGAACTGAGAAGCCCGGAATAATGGATGCGGTATATCCGATTTCACTGAGAGAAATTCTCCTAAATCCCGGAACGACAACGCGAATCTACTGGAAAGTGAGCGCTGTCGCGAATATTGCCTTAGCCCAGAATCAAGCCCGGAACGATTCGATCCTGATGGGCACTTAGTCAACGAGAGCGGTACGAGAATGTTCGACCCAGAAGACCCGGAAAGGCTCGGAGAAGAAGTCATCGGCATGAGGAATAGGGTGCGAATGGCGAAATGCCTGCTGATAGACGACCAAATGGCCATGGTCCGCGAGGTCTGGCCTCAAGTCGTTCAGCTCGACGAGGGCGTGGCGGACCTCGGCGATATTGTCGTTCGGGCGACCGAGAACAGCTGCAGGGTAACGGAGAAGCCCTAATCGAGCCGTCGACGCCCGCTCGTCCATCTCAGCTTGCCCAGACGGCCCTCCCGCAATGTCCTTGTCCCAACGGATGGGTACCATTTACCCGGGTGCACCTGGGGCAACGGGCCGGCAGGCCCGCGGAAGGTCGCTCGCATAACACGCAACATCAAACACGACAGAAGAGGCGAACGACAGATGCCGGACCCCGGACGACAGCACCGCGGAATACGAGCATTCCGACCACAACCGAACAATTCCAGCTGCTAGGCAGGCGCCCGCATGGGCGCCTTTTGCTTTTCAGGGACTTAGCTGAGAGCCAAGAAGCGCGGCTCATGGCCGTTTCGTGAAGGCACGACCAGCTCGACCCGCCTCGACCCATCTCCGCTCGCGCCGTGCCCACCAATCGACATCAGGCGGTTCAATCGTCGCGCAGACGAAAAGGCACACGGTGCCGTGCGGCGTGCCCGCGCGGTGCCGCACGGGAAGATTGGAGGAACCATGGCACGCACAGCCGAATGCGCCGCGCCCGAGGGCAACCAAGATCGCGGCGAATGGATGACGGTGATCGAGATGCAGGAGTACATGAGGGCGAGCCGAAACAAGGCGTACGACCTCATCTGGTCGGGAGAGGTCGACTCGTACAGGCTCGGAAGGAAGCTCCTGGTTTCGAGGGCGTCAGTGGACGCCTACATCGAGTCGAGGAGCGGCAGGAAATGACGGCGGCGACCGCCCCGGGAGCCGCCCGCGGCCGGGCACGCGAGAAAGCCTCGAGACGAAAGGAGCTCGAGGACGACCATGACCAAGAGCACTAGCAGGAGCCAGGTGAGGCTCATCGCATCGACCAACGCGATATTCGGCGCCGACGAGGCGTGCGCGATGCTGCGCATAAGCCGCGACGCCATGTACCGGCTCGCCAAGGACCCCGACGACCCGTTCCCGATCCGCTACATCGGCGGCAAGACGCGCGACGGCATCGTGCTGCACGACGAGCTCGTCGCATGGGTCGAGCGCAACAGCGTCGTCGGCACGCCCAGAAGGGACTAGCGCCGATGGCGGCCGCAGGCCCGAGGGGGCGCGACGGCCCCTCCCCGCGCGAGTTCACGGCGGTACGGCACTTCATGATGGCGGACCTGGGCCTCTCCGGCCTTCCCCTGCTCGTCTACGCGCGCATCTTCGGCTTCTGCGACGCCGGGTGCGGCTACTTCGAGAGCAAGGGCGGCCTGGCCCGCTTCCTCAGCGTGCAGGAGCGCAGCGTCCACCGCGCCATCCGCGACCTGCTCGACCGGGGCCTCATCGAGGAATGCGGCGTGCACGCCCCGGCGCGCGGGCACGCCACCAAGCGGTACCGCATCGTACGCGAGAGGCTGCCGCCCGGAGCGCTGGCAACCCCTGACGATTCGTCAGGGGTTGCCAGCGCGAAAGGGTGACGAAATGTCAGGGTTCGCAGCCCGAACCCCTGACGAGATGACAGGGAAACCCCTGACGATATGCCACCCAATAAGCAAAAGGGACAACAAGGACTTCAGAAGATAAGGAAGGGGCGCCCGATGAACCGAGCGGGACTCATCACCCTGGAGCAGGCCCGGGCGGCCGGGCTCTCCTTCGACGAGCCGGAGCCGAGGGCGTGCCCGCACTGCGGCGCCGCCCTCGATCCGCTCGGCGCAGCGCTGGCGGGCAGGGTCGCCTGGGTCTCCGCCGCCCCCTGCCCGTGCGAGGGCGCGGCCCGCGAGCGGGAGGCCGAGGAGCGAAGGCGCGCGGCCCTCGCCGCCAAGGAGGAGGCCGCCCGCCGGGAGAAGGCGCTCTCACGCGCGGGCATCCCCAGGCGCTACTGGGCCGCCGAGGCAGACCGCCCCGAGTTCGCCGAGTACATCGCCTCGTTCGCGGGCAACGGGGGCGCCGGGCTCTACATACACGGGGGCGTCGGCGCCGGCAAGACGCACGCCGCCTCCGCCATGGCCAGGCTGTTCGCCGAGGCCGGCTACGACGTCGCCTTCACGACGGCCAAGGGCATGCTCGAGCGCGTGAAGGCCACGTTCGACGAGGGCGGCACCGAGGCCGCCGTCGCGCGGTACGCCAAGTGCGACGTCCTCGTGCTCGACGACCTCGGCAAGGAGGACGCGACGGAATGGTCCGTCGGCACCGTGTTCAGCGTGCTCGACACTCGCTACGAGGACATGCGCCCGACCATCGTCACGTCGAACTACGCGCCGGGCGCGCTGGCGGACAGGCTCGCAAGGCGCGGCGAGCGCGTCACGGCAGAGGCCATCGCGAGCAGGATCTCCCAGACCTGCAGGCCCGTCTACCTGGGCGGAAGGGACAGGCGCCGACGCGGCTAGCTTGTGCGCTTCCCGTGGAGGCGCGGACGGCTCGACCCAGCTCGACCCATCGCGGGCGGCCCCGGTCGCCGCCGCAATCGAAATCGATATACACGTCTTGGGCGGCGCCGGCGCGCCAGCACGCACGCCTGCTCCGACTCGCACCGTGCCCCCATCGCGAAGACGCCGCCCGCCAAGCAACAACCGAAAGGCGGAGGGCCCATGGACGGCTTCGAGAGGATAACCGGCCGCGAGCACGAAGAACTCGTGGAGAAGTGCCAGGAGAACGGCTGGCTCAAGGTCGGCGGCTTCGACTGGCAGGACGACCCGTTCCTCGAGGAGTACCCCTACGAGTTCTCCCGCACGGACAGCGTCGACAGGCTCCGCGAGGCGCTCGGCTCGGGCAACTGGGCCATACGCCAGGGGTTCTGCTACCGCGACCTCGCGTTCATCCAACAGGTGAACGGCGGCGACGAGTGGTGGACGCTCAAGCGCGACGGCGACGCGTGGACCGGCTTCGAGAGCTGGAGCTTCGGCGCCATCGCCCAGGAGCCCGAGCGGTTCGAGCGCGCCATGCGCGACATGTGCGAGGCGACGCCGGAGCAGTGCCGCAGCGGCGAGTGGGCCCATCTGCACGAGAAGGCTCCCGAGCCGCTGGCGCAGCGCGCCGCGTCCGCCCGCGAGGCGAGCCGCGCGCACGCCGGGCAGGAAGCCCGCGCCCCAATGGCGCGCGAGAGGGCCGTCGGGGCCGAATAGGGACGACCGGGGCGCGAAGGCGCCCCTTTTTCATCTCGACTGGAAGGGAGGCGCGGGATGGCGAGCGACTACGGGGACGAGGCGGGCGGCAAGCTGCTCGACTGGATGCTGAGAATCGGCCAGGAGGCCGGCGCCGAGGCAATGGCGCGCAGCGCGAGGGAGCTCTCCGAGCGCCTCGCGGGAATCCGCGGGACCATCGCCGGCGGGCGCGCCGAGGCTGTCGCGGCCGAGGGCGCGCCGGCCTACGCGAAGCTCAGCCTCGAGGAGCTCTCTGGGCTTCCCGAGTACGCGACGATCAAGGAGGTCGTCTCCGACAAGCTGCGCGCCGCGTCGGTCGAGCACCACATCATCCCCGGCGAGGGCCGCGACTGGCTGCTCTTCAAGGTGGAGGACGCCCCCGAGGTCGACGAGGCCTTCCGCCAGCTGGAGCAAGAGACGGGCAAGGCCGCCGATCGCGCAAGGGAGCGGCTCTCCGAGATAGCCGAGAGGCGCCAGGCGCCCGAGCGGCTGGCGGAGCGCGCCGAGCGGGCGCGCGAGGCGTCGAGGGCCCACAGCCAGGGCATCGGCCGGGAGCACGGCCCGCGCCAGATCGAGGGGTCCGAGAGATGAGGTGGCAGGCGACAGCCGCTCTGGCCGCGGCGGCGTTCGCCGCGGGAGACTTCGCGGCCGCGGCCCTCGCGGCGTCGGGCGCGAACCCGATCATCGACCCGGAGGCCGCCATGGCGGCGATCCCCGCGGCGCTCCGCGCGGGGCGCGTCTTCTCCGCGGAGGCGCTTCCCCTGTGCGCCGGGACCGCCTGCGCGTGCGGCGCGCTCCTCGCCTGGGCGCGCTCCCTGGGGACCAAGGGGGCCCGGCGCGACGGCGAGGAGCACGGTAGCTCCAGGTGGGCCACGCGCAAGGACATCGCGCCCTTCGGCGACCCCAAGGACCCCGACAACAACATCATCCTCACCGACAACGCGCGCATCCGCCTCGTGAGCCGCAGGTTCGACCTCTCCACCGACACCAACGACAACGTGCTCGTGGTTGGAGGACCCGGCACCGGCAAGACGCGCTACTACGTCAAGCCGAACCTCCTGCAGGCCAACGCCAGCTTCTTCGTGACCGACCCGAAGGGCACGCTCATCCGCGAGATGGGCGGCGCGCTGGCGGAGCTCGGCTACGAGATCCGCGCGTTCGACACCATCGACTTCTCGCGCTCCATGCGCTTCAACCCCATAGCCTACATACGCGACGAGGCGGGCGTCATCCGCTTCGCCCGCGGCATCGTCGCCAACACCGAGGGCGAGGCCGACCACAAGGGCGACCCCTACTGGGAGAAGGCCGAGCGCCTGGTCTACACCGCGCTCACGGCCTACCTCGTCATGCACTGCGAGCCCGCCGACCGAAACCTCGACAGCCTGCTCACGCTGCTCTCGCTCGCCGACGCCCGCGACGACCCGGGCTACATGAGCCCGCTCGACATGGTGTTCCGCGAGCTGGAGACCGGCGAGCGCTACGTCAGGCGCGAGGGCGCCTCGGCGGAGGGCGGATCGCTGCGCGGCTTTTCCGAGGAGGACGGCGCGTGGGAGTGGGCCAAGGTCCGCGAGCCCGCGCCCCCCGACGACTTCGCGCTCGCGAGCTACCGCGAGTTCCGCGTGGCCGCCGGCGACACCATGAAGTCGATGCTCTCGAGCTGCAACGTCCGCCTGAAGCCGCTGTCCATCCGGGCCGTGCGCGACCTGACCTCCAAAGACGAGCTCGACCTCGCCCACATGGGCGACGAGGGCGCCAAGGTCGCGCTCTTCGCGTCGATGAGCGACACCGACTCGACCTTCGACTTCCTGTTCGCCCTGCTCATGGACACGGCCGTGAGCGCGCTTTGCGCCGAGGCGCTCGAGGCGCACGGCGGCTCGCTGCCCACGACGGTGCACTTCGTCTTCGACGAGTTCGCCAACATCGGGCGCATACCCGACTTCGAGCGGACCATCGCCGTCACCCGCAGCCGGAACATCGCCGTCTCGATGATCGCCCAGTCTCTCTCGCAGCTGAAGGAGACCTACGGCGACAACAACGCCGAGACCATCGTGAACGCCTGCGACACGCTGCTCTACCTGGGCGGCAAGGCGAACGAGACCAACGAGGAGATCAGCAAGATGGCCGGCAAGCAGACGGTGGCGAGCGAGACGCAGAGCGACTCGCGGGGCGCCGGCTGGACCCGGACCGTGAACCGCGGCATCTCCGAGCGCGACCTCATACAGCCCGCCGAGGTGGCGCGCATGCCGCGCGAGGACGCGCTCGTGCTCGTGAACGGGTGCATGCCGCTCATGGACCGGAAGTACCGGCTCGAGCGCCACCCGCGCTCGCGCCTGCTCGAGGAGGCCGCGCGCCAAGGCCCGTTCGACTTCGCAGAGTACCGCAGGCGGAAGGACGGCGCCTCGTGACGGGGCCGCGGAGGGCGCGGGCCTCCCCCGCCGCGGGGGAGGAGCAGCAAGGAACATCGTCAACCGAAAGCAAAGGAGAGCAGCATGCTCGCAAACGTCATCAAGCTCGTGTCGGGCTGCGTGACCTTCCTCGGCGGCTTCCTGGTCGTGTGGGGAGCGGTCTCGCTCGGCCTGGCCATCAGGGAGCAGCAGGGCGGCCCGCAGATCGCGACCGCCATATCCACCATCGCCGGCGGCGCGATCATCATCGCCGCGTCGGTCTACTTCGGGCAGCTGGACACGTCCTGGCTGCCGGCATAGGGGGCGTCGCGGATGGCGCTCCGGATACCGGTGCAGAAGGACATCGGAGAGTACGAGGAGAAGATCGTCGGGAAGATGAGCCTGCGCACGCTCGCATGCGTGTCGCTCGGCTTCGGCAGCGCGGTCGGGGCGGCTGCCTTCGTCCACCTGGGCCTGCACGCAGACGTCGCGGACGCGGCCTTCCCGATCATGCTCTGCAGCATGCCGTTCTGGCTCGCCGGGTTCTGGCGGCCCTTCGGCATGCGCGCCGAGGAGCTGCTGCCGCTTTTGGCGGCCCACGAGCTTTCCCCGCAGCTGCTCGCGTACGAGCCCTGCCTCGCCGGGAGCCTCCCCGAGGGCTCGCCGCGCCCGGGCCGCCCGGGGCGGCGCGCGAGGCGCAGGGCCAGGAAGAAAGGAGCCGAGCTCTATGAGCCGAGCAAGAATCAAGAACGAGAATAGGCCGAAGCGCCCGAGCACCCTCGGGCTGCTCCTCGGCGGCACGGGCGGGCGCAAGGACGCCTCGAAGGGCGCGGAGGCCGAGCGGCAGAGGCGCCGCCGGGAGCGCGACCGCTCGCGCGAGATGGCCGCCTACGTCGGCTACGACGCCATGTACAGGGACGGAATCGCCCAGGTGATGCCCGGGGTGTTCAGCCAGACGGTCGAGTTCTCCGACATCAGCTACCAGTCCGCGCGCAAGGAGGCGCGCGAGACGGCCTTCACCGTGATGAGCTCGCTGTTCAACTACTTCCCGGCGGACTCCCACGTGCAGCTCCAGGTCGTGAACGCGCCCATCCCCGCCGACGAGGTCGGCCGCAAGGTCTTCTTCGAGCCCGGGGAGCGCGCCACCGCCGGGCTCGCCGAAGAGTACAACCGGATCCTCAACGACAAGATGCGCGAGGGGGTCTCGAACCTCGTGCGCCACCGCTACCTGACCTACGCCGTGGGCGCCGACGACGTCGACGCCGCGGTGCCCAAGCTCGCGCGCATCCGGGGCGACGTGGAGCAGACGCTCGCGCGCATACGCTGCTCGTCGCGCGCCCTCGACGGCGCCGAGAGGCTCGAGCTTTTGCAGGGGCAGCTGCGCCCGGAGTCGCGCTTCGAGTTCTCCTGGGACAAATTGTCCCCGACGTCGGGCGCGCGCACGAAGGACTTCGTCATGCCCTCCACGCTCGACTTCAAGCCCGATGGCAGGTCGGACTGCTTCCGCAGCGACGGGCGCTACGGCGCGGTGCTCGCGGTGCGCAGCTTCGGGTCGGTCATCGAGGAGACCTACCTCGCCTCCATCATCGACCTGCCGCTGCCGCTCAACGTGACGCTCCACGTGCAGCCCATCGCGCAGAGCGAGGCGCTCGCGCTCGTGAAGCGCCAGATCGACTGGATGGACAAGGAGATCATCGACGAGCAGATGAGCGCCGTGAAGAAGGGCTACGACTACCAGATCCTGCCGCCCGAGCTGCGCTTCTCGAAGGAGGAGGCCGAGGAGCTGCTCGACTTCCTGCGCAACAAGTCCGAGCGCCTGTTCGTCTACACGGGCCTCGTCTACACCTGGGCCGACAGCCTCGAGGAGCTCGACCGCCGCGTCCAGCAGGTGACGAGCGTCGCGCAGGGCTGCACGATCGGCCTCGAGCCGCTCCACTTCCGGCAGCGCCAGGCTCTCAACTCGGTGCTCCCGCTCGGGGACAACCACGTCACCGTGAGCCGCTACCTCACCACGGGCCAGGTGGCGATGCAGATGCCCTTCGCCAGCCAGAGCCTCGACGAGGCGGGCGGCGGCTACTACGGGCAGTCCAAGGAGAGCGGGAACCTGGTGCTGTGCGACCGCAAGCGCCTGGCGAGCCCCATGGGCTTCGTGTGCGGCAAGCCCGGCTCGGGCAAGAGCTTCTCGGTGAAGCGCGAGATAACCAACACCGTGCTCGCGCACCCCGAGGACGAGGTGGTGATCTTCGACCCCGCCGGCGAGTACGGCAACCTCGTCGGCGCGCTCGGCGGCGCGAACGTCGAGCTCGCCCCGGGATGCTCGGCGGTGCTCAACCCCCTCGACACCGCCGACGTCGCGGACCGCGCCGACGCCGCCAAGCTCGCGTACAAGACCGACGCGGTGCTCGCGCTCTCGAGCGCGCTCATGGCCGAGGGCCGCGAGGGCCTGCCGGAGCGCGACCGCTCGATCATCGCCCGCTGCGTCGGCGAGGCGTACCGGGAGTGCGCGAGGGACGGCCGCCTGCCCACGCTCGGCGACTTCCACGCGGCGCTGCTCGCGCAGCCCGAGCCCGAGGCCGCCGACATCGCGCTGCGCTACGAGCGCTACGTGAAGGGCGCGTTCTCCTTCTTCAACGGCCAGAGCAACGTGGCGCTCGACGACCGCATCACCAACATCGACATGCACGGACTCGGCCAGAACATGCGCGTGTTCGGCATGGTCACGGCGCTCGAGATGGTGCGCAACCGCGTGATGGTAACGCCGCCGCGCCCCAACTACACCTGGCTCTACATCGACGAGGTGCAGAGCCTCTTCGCGCACCCGACGGTGGTCGAGTACTTCGCCCGCCTGTGGCGCGAGGGGCGCAAGTTCGGCCTCATCTGCACCGGCATCAGCCAGAACACGAGCCACATGCTGGCCAACGCCGAGGCCCGCGACATGGTGCTCAACTCCGAGTTCTTCCTGCTGCACAAGCAGTCCACCGCCGACCTCGACGCGTGGGCGGAGATGCTCCAGCTCTCCGCCACGGAGCGCGGCTACATCGGCGACGCCGTCAAGCCCGGCGAGGGGCTGCTCATCAGCGCGGGGATCCGCGTGCCCATCACCGACGACTTCCCGAAAGGCCCGCTCTACGACCTGTGGAACACCAAGCCCGCAGAGGTCGCCGAGCGCGAGATGCGCCGGGCGGCGCGAGAGGCGGAGGAATAGGAATGGCCGGCCCGAGCGAGGGCGGCGGGATCCTCGAGGTGGTCGGGGCGCGGCGCCGCGACGTGCTCACCGCGGGCGACGTCGCGGAGGCCGAGCGCGACGCCCTGGGAAACGTCTCGGAGGGTGCCGGCCCGCTCGACGAGGCGGGAGGCCCCGCCGCAACGGCGGAGGGGCGCCCTTCCAGGCCCGACGCGACGGAAGGCGGGCTCGGGGACAAATTGCCCCAACCAGCCGGAAACCGGCGCGCGGCGGCCGCGATGCGCTCGCGCGTCGATGCGGCGAAGCTGGCGATCGCCCGGGAGGCCGTCTCCCAGCTCGACGACTCGGAGGAGCTCGAGGGCGCCTCGGGCATGTACGACGCGGGGCGTGCGGCCAAGAAGGCCGCGGGAGGGCTGCGGCAGAGGAAGGCGATGAAAGCAGCCCAAGGCAGCCGCAAGGCGGCGACCGCCCTCGGCGCCCCAAAGGGAGGCGCGCGCGGCCCCGAGGCAGCCGGCGCGACCGCCCCGGCCAAGCACCAGGCGGCCCAGGCGGCCGCGCAGGCGTCGGGCGAGGCGGCCCGCGCCGCGGGGTCGAAGGGCGCCGCCTCCGCGATCGCGGGCGCGGTCTCGGGCGCGGCGCCCGCCCTGCTCGGGGCGGTGGCCGGCATCGTGGCCTTCGTCGCCTGCGCGCTCGCCGTCGCGCAGCTGCTGAGCGCGCTGTTCGGCTTCTGGGACGACGCGGCCTCCAAGCGGGGCCTCGAGGGGCTGCCGCCCTACATCACCTACGAGATGGTCGAGGCGGCGCTCGAGTGCCAGGAGGAGTACGGGCACCCGGCGGGCTGCACCATCGCGCAGATCATCCAGGAGTCCGGCCAGGGCGACCGCATGAGCCAGCTCGCAGAGCGCGACCACAACCTCTTCGGCATGAAGTGGTGGTCGGGCTACGCGGGCTGCCCCGAGGTGGCCGGCAAGGCGAACTGGGCCACCAGCGAGGAGTACGTGCCCGGCGAGCACACCCAGATCACGGCGAGCTTCATCCGCTTCACCGGCGACGCCGAGTGCATCCGCTTCCGCAGCAGGGTCTTCCTGCAGGCGGAGCGCTACTCGGGCAACGCCCTCATCCGCAAGGCGATCGAGAGGCACGACTCGGACAGGATGGCCGAGGGGCTCAAGGACGCCGGCTGGGCGACCGACTCGTCCTACGTCGAGTCCCTGAAGTCGATCATGGCGCAATGGGGCCTCTACAGGCTCGACTCCATGACGGTCGAGGACCTGAAGGACTCGACCGCGAACGGGAACGTGATCGTCGAGGCGGCGTACAGCCAGCTCGGCGTGCCCTACGTGTGGGGAGGCTCGACCCCCGGCAAGGCGCTCGACTGCAGCGGGCTCACGCAGTACTGCTACGCGCAGGCGGGCATCCGCATAAGCCACTACACGGGTTCCCAGTACGAGGAGCTCAGGCGCATACCGCTCTCGGAGGCGAAGCCCGGCGACATCCTCTACCGCTCGGGCCACGTGGCCATCTACATCGGCGACGACAGGTACATACACGAGCCGCGAACGGGCGACGTGTGCCGCATAGCGAGCGGCATCGGCAGCTTCAGCTGCGCGCTCACCGCGAGATAGGAGAAACCAATGCAGAGAAAGTCAAGGGTCATGGCCGCGGTCGCGGCAGGCGCGCTCACCGTGGCGCTCGGCGCGGGCGCGGCGCGCTGCGCCATCGCCCCACAGGAAAGCCCCCAGGAGCAGGCGCCGCCCGCGACGGCCGGCGCCTCTGAAGGCACTGGCTCGGAGACTGGAAAGGCAACATCGGGCGCCGAGGCGCTCTGGAACACCGCGTGGACGGGCGCCGACGACCCGACAGCCACGCTGCGGATCGTCGAGGGCGCCATGGTGGAGAGCTCAGGCGCCACCGAGCGCGCCTGGTTCTTCTCGGCCGAGGAGCCCTCCGAGGCCGGCGGCGTGCTCAGCGTGCCCATCGAGGTCAAGGGAACCGGCGATAAGGCGGGAGGCCTGTCGCTCATCCAGGTCTCGGGCGACGGGGACGCCCGCACCCTGGCATGCGACCTCCTGACGCAGGCCTACGTGCCCCAGAAGGCGCAAGACCGAGCGTTCTCCGTGACCGGCACCGACGACCGCCTCTCCGAGGCGCTTGGCGCAGACGTCGCCGCCATCGAGGAGGCCGTCGCCGGGAAGGCGGCGGAGGTGTCCCCGCAGGCGACGGGAGCCACCTGGGACAAGGAGGTGTGGCTCGACTACGCCGGGAACGTCGCGTCGACGACCTTCACGCTCGACGACCCCGCCTCGACGGTGGTCACCGTGGTTTCGCGCGGCGGCTCGCTGGAGGCGATGTAGCCGTGCGGGCGCTTGAATCGCGACGCCGAAGGGCGTTCGCCATCTCCGCCGCGACGGCGTTCGCCCTCTGCGCGCTCCTGCTCGTCCCAGCGCAGCCGGCATACGCCGACATCGCCGGGGACGTCAACGAGTGGCTGTGCGGCCTCCTGCGCGACTGCTGCAACTGGATGTTCAAGGCGCAGACGGGCGTGCTCGGGTCGATCGGCGCGAACGGGATCCTCTCGGCCGACTTCGCGCACATGCTAACGAGCTCGAGCGACCTGACCATGCACGACGTCGCCCGCGGCGTGTGGCAGGTGGCCATCCTGCCGATCGGGTGCGGGGTGCTCGGCCTGGTCTTCACCCTGAAGCTCATCGAGATCTCCCAGCGCATGGACGGCAGCCAGAGCCTTCCCGGCGTCAAGGAGGTCGTGTTCCTCCTCGTGTTCTTCGCCGTGTTCCTGTTCCTCATACAGAACAGCTTCGACCTGATGGCGTCGATCTACGAGGTCTGCGGGCTCGCCATCGACCGAGTCGAGGCGCTCTTCGGCGCCGGTGGCGCGCTCGACCTGCCCGAGGTGTCAGTCGTCACCACCGACGACGACATCCCGTCGCTCATCGCCATGCTCGTCGTGAGCCTCATCAGCTGGGTCGTGGTGCTGGCGGCCTACGTCGTCGCCCTCGTGGTCTGCTGGGCCCGCGCGCTCCAGCTCTACATCATGGCCGCGTTCGCCCCGATCCCGCTGGCGTTCCTCGGCATGGACGCCACGCGCCAGATAGGCCTTGGCTACCTGAAGAGCTTCGGGGCGGTCTGCATCGCCGGCGTCATCATCCTCGTTCCGCTCATATCGTTCCCGCTCGTGCTCGGCGGGCTCACCGGTGCGAACCCCGGGACGGGCACCCCTGCCGACGCGGTCGCGAACGGGCTCACCTACGTGCTGCAGTACCTGGCCATGTGCGTGCTGCTCATCCTGGCCCTCGTGAAGAGCGGCTCCTGGGCGCGCGACATCGTGAGCGGCTTCTAGCGGAAAAGCGAGGAAGGGGGCGGTCGCCATGAGATAGGGGCACCGCACCGGGGCACGCGTCCCGGCGGATGAAGACAAGGACCGATCGAAAACGAAAAGGAGGAAAGATATGGAAGAGAGGAAGAACGTGTACCTCTCGCTGCACAAGAGCTTCGTGCGCGAGGGAATCGAGTACACCGACCGCGCGACCGGCGAGGCCAGGACCTTCAACTCGGCGACCCTTCCCAAGGGCACCGTCGTCGACGGCGTGGACGTGGGAGGCTACGAGTTCAGCCCCATGTTCGTGAACGAGAGCCGCTTCAAGGGGGCCGACTTCCGGGACATACCGCTGCTCGCGAACCGCGAGGTGTGGCTGAGGAAGACGGTGATGGGCCCGGACGGCCAGCCCGAGCTCGACGAGGGCGGCCGCGCGGTCAAGGACACCGTGAAGGTCATGCCGGCGCAGCTCAAGGAGGCCGTTGACGCAGGGCGCTCGCGCTACCTCGCGGAGCGCGCCGAGCACGCCCGCCAGGCGAGCCGCGCCGCCGAGCACGAGGCGCCCCGCGCACAGCGAAGCGTCGAGAGATAGGGAGGCGGAAAGATGAACGCAGCGAAAGACTGCACCCTGCAGGAAAGGCTCCTCCGATGCGCCATGGCGCTCATCCTGGCGGCGGGGGCGCTGCTCGCCTCCGTGGCGGCCTCGCCCGCCTACGCCGCGCCGAGCACGGTAGACGTGTCCATCGGCGGCAAGATCCCATACGGCGGCTTCGCCACCACGTGGATGAGCGCCGACGGCAACATCGCCTACTGCGCCGAGCCCTCGTCCCCGACGCCCGCGCCGGGCTCCTACTCGACGAGCCCCGTGCCTAACGGCGACGTGACGGCGGCGATCTGGTACTCGTTCGGCTCTCCCGGCTTCGACGCGTCGATGTTCCCGGGCAGCTGGTACGACGGCGGCGGCTGGGACGACGCCAAGTACGCCGCGGCGAGCCACGTGCTGATCGCCTACGCCTACTCGGGGTCCGAGTCGGCCGCCACGCACGGCACGAGCGCCGAGTTCGCCTCCTGGGCGAAATCCGAGCTGATCGGCGGGACCTTCGCCAAGATGAAGGCGGGCGCCGGCAAGGTATCCGCCGGGTTCGAGGCGTTCTGCGTCAGGACCGGCGGCGGCTCCCAGACGCTCGTGAGCTTCAGCTGGTCCACGGGCGGAGTCAAGGTCGCCAAAACGGACTCCGAGGCGGGCGCCGAGCCCCAGGGCGACGCCTCCCTCGACGGCGCGAGCTTCTCCGTCGTGAACGAGAGCGGCCGCTACGTGCTGGTCGGAGGCAAGTACTACGCCGACGGCGAGTCGTGCGCCACGATCAAGACCGCGCCCGAGGACGGGTCGCACGTCGCCGCGACCGACGCCGACGCGCTTCCCGCGGGCAATTACCGCATCGTCGAGTCCGGCGCGCCCGAGGGCTACGACGCCAGCGACGCCCCCGTCACGTTCACCGTGAAGGCCGGCGAGGTGGCCGACCTCACGGGCGATCCCGTGACCGACGAGGTCTTCCGCGGCGGCGTGCAGGTGACCAAATCCGACAAGGAGCTGCAGACGTCCGAGGCGCTCGCGGGCAACGGCCACAAGGAGGCGACCGGCGAGCACCCCGGCCTCGACGGGATCGAGTTCACCGTCACGAACCGCTCGGCGCACAAGGTCCTCGTTGACGGCGAGTGGCGCGAGCCGGGCGAAGCCGTGGCCACGCTGACCACCGCATGGAACGACGAGGCCGGCGCCTACACCGCCCAGACCGCGGCCGATGCCCTGCCGTACGGGACCTACGACGTGCGGGAGACGGCGACGAACGGGAGCTACCTGCTGACCGACGGCGGGCCCCGCACCTTCGAGGTCCGCGCAGACGGCGAGGTCGTGAGCGCCTCCGCGGACGGCGCCGCGCTCGAGTTCCGCGACCAGGTGGTGCGCAACGACCTCGAGCTCTCCAAGAAGAGCGAGGCCGACAACGCCGGCCTCATGGTCCCGTTCGCCATCGAGAACGCGGCCACCGGCGAGACGCACGTGCTGGTCACGGACCGCAACGGCGACGCGTCGACCGCGAGCAGCTGGAACAGGCACTCGAGCGGCACCAACGCCAACGACGCCCTGCTCGGCCATGAGGGCCCGATCGTGGCCGCCGACATGGACCCGAAGGCCGGCATCTGGTTCTCGCTCGGCGAGGACGGCTCCTCGGCGCCGGTCGACGACTCGCTGGCGGCCCTGCCGTACGGCGCCTACACCATGACCGAGCTGCGCTGCGAGGCGAACGAGGGCCTCGAGCTCATCACGAGGAGCTTCTGGATCGAGCGCGACTCGACGGTCGCGAAGGCCGTGTGGATGGGCCTCGACGATCAGGAGGGCCCGCGCATCTCCACCACCGCCAAGGACGGGGCGGACGGCGACAAGGACGTCTCGGCCGACGCCGAGGCCAAGGTCGTCGACGCCGTCGCCTACGAGGGCCTGAAGGCCGGCGAGGAGTACGAGCTCTCGGCCACCCTCGTCGACAAGGGGACCGGCGAGCCCGTGACCGACGCCTCGGGCAAGCCCGTGGGGGCCAAGGTCGAGTTCGCGCCCGCGCTCTCGACGGGCAGCCAGGACGTCGAGATCTCCTTCGACGCGAGCCTGCTCGGCGGCCGCGACCTGGTCGTGTTCGAGAGCCTTCGCAAGGACGGCGCCGAGGTGGCGTCGCACGCGAACCTCTCCGACGAGGGCCAGACCGTCCACGTCGCCGTCGAGGTGGGCACGCAGGCGACCGACGCCGCCGACGGCGACCAGGTCATCGAGGCCGGCAAGGCCAAGGTCGTCGACACGGTGGCCTACAAGGGCCTCGTCCCCGGCGAGACCTACATCGCCGCTGGCACGCTCATGGACAAGCGCACCGGAGAGCCGTTCCTCGACAAGGACGGCAACGAGGTGACCGCGCGCACGCCCTTCGAGCCCGAGGCACCCTCCGGCACCGTCGAGGTGACCTTCGAGTTCGACACCGAGGGCCTGGCCGAGGGAGACGAGCTCGTCGTCTTCGAGAAGGTCCTGGACTCCGCCGGCAACGTCGTCGCGGCGCACGAGGACATCGACTCCTCCGAGCAGAGCGTCGTCGTGGACAACCCCGGCACGCCCGAGGTCCCCGAGGAGCCCTACGCCAAGACCGGGGCCGACGCCCCCGACGGCACCGGCTACGCCGTGGCCGCGGGCATCGCTCTGGCAGCTGCGGCGGGTGCGGGCGGAGCGCTCGCGTACCGCAAGCGCAAGGCGGCCGGCGCAAGCAAGGACGCGGCAGCCGAAGAGCCGGAAGAGTAGCGGCAGCGCATCGATACCGAACCGGAGGCCCTGGGCGCTCGTCCGGGGCCTCCCCTGCGAACGGGGGAGGACATGGACAAAGGGAAAGCCGCCACGGCGCTCGCCGTCGCCGTGGCGTTGCTGGCGCTGGCGGCGCTCGCCGTCTTGCCGCAGCCCGAGAGGAACCCGTACGTGGTGCACGAGGTGCCCGCTGCGGAAGAGGACGCGGAAATGGAGGCTCAAGAGACGGGAGGCGGAATCGACTGGGACGTCCTTCCAGCCTCCGTCGTCGCATGGGTGCACGTGCCGGGCACGACCGTCGACTACCCGATCGTCCAGGGCCGGTCGGAATCGCCCGACTTCTACCTCACGCACGATGCTAACGGCGAGCGCTCCGCATGGGGCGCTCCCTACATCGACGCAGGCTGCGCGCAGGGAGCCGAAAGCCCGCTCGTCATCGTGTACGGGCACCACATGTCCGACGGCACCATATTCGCGCCGCTCGCGCAGTACTCGTCGCGCGGTTTCGCCGAGGGGCACCGCACCATCCAGGTCTTCACCCGCGAGAAGGCGATCGAGCTCGAGGTCTTCGCGGCCGACGTGGTGGACGCGAGCTCGGAGGGCAAGCGGACCGACTTCGCAGACGCGGCGGCGCTCGACTCCTATCTCGGGGACAAATTGTCCCGATGCGAGGTCGTCCTGGAAGAGCCGAAAGACGTCGCCCAAGCCTGGGCCTTCGTCACCTGCAGCTACCAGACGAGCAACTCCCGCACCGTCGTCTACGCGAAGGAGGTGGAAGCATGGGATTCGCGCCCTTCGGAATAGGGCTCCTCATGGGGCTCCTCACGCTCACGGCCTACGCCTGCTGCGCAGCCGGCGACGACGACCGGGACTAGCCGTGGGAAATCGAAATCGCACAACGGAAAGAGGCGGGCAATTGCCCGCCTCTTCTCACATCACCCACTTGAACACGGCGCGGAACAGCCAGACGAAAAAGCCCAGCGTGACCTTAAGCGCCGCCATGAGGAACCTACCAAGCCTCTTCATCGACGTCACCCCAATCTTCCTTGACCTTGCGGGCGCCGTCCTCGGCACCCTCTTCCTTCTCTTCCGCGAGCAGCCTCGCCAGCTCGTCGGGCACGCCCGGGACCTCCGCCCTCCCCAGAGCGCGCTGCAGGTCCCTTATCTGCGACTTCAGCGGTTTTGAGGGAGGGCCCACGTGCTCGCGGTAGCAGGCGCCGATCGCTGCCGCGTCGCACAGGTACCCCCGCACCCGGGCGAACGCCTCGTCCCCGTCGAGCAGGACGCGCCGGGCGCGCCCGAGCTCGGCCTCCGATGCCAGCATGAAGCGCCAGCCGCGGGACCTGTGCGCGGCCGGTATGCCGTCCGCGGGCGCGTCGGCGCGCCAGTCGTCGCGCACCTGGTGCCAGTTCGCCGTGAGCCAGAGCCCCTTCTCGGGCTCATCCCTCATCTCGAGCTCGAACTCCGTGAGCATGTTCGCGCCGGTGAACGGCGACCCCTCCGTGAACGAGAGCGTGTCGAACAGCGTCGTCCTGCCGCCCTCGTACTCTATCCTCACCATCATCTCCGGCCCCTCTCCCTGCGCTGGTCCTGCCGGGCCCGCTGCCGCTCGGCGGCGAGTATGCGCTGTTGCTCGTCTTCTCGGCGGCCCTCACGTGAGTTGACATCATTCCCGTAGCGCCCTTCGCCGTCCCCGTAGCGGGTCTTGAGGGGCATGAGCCCGTTCTCCGCCATGTAGGCGCGCGCAGTCTCTAGGCGGCGGTACCCCTCGCCGCCCGCCTGGCCGCGGCGCTCGAGCGTCGCCATCCTGAGCCCGAACTCCTCGATGGACTCGACGTCGAACTTCGCGCAGGTCTCGAGCGCCGAGGAGAGCCTGCTCAGCTCCGAGAGGTCGTTGAGCTCGAGGGCCCGCTCGGCGGCCTCGCGGATGCGCGCGGTGCTCGCGTCCGTGGGGCGGTAGGCCCCCTCGCGCTCGAAGCGGCGGCGCAGCATCTCCTTGCCGTAGACGAACCCCAGCCGCTCGCCGCTGACCTTCTTGGACGGCTCGTCTGCCAGGCTGAACACCCAGTCGTCCCGCCGCGCCTTGGCCGAGTTGTCGGCGACGTGCACGCCCAGGGCGTCGAGGATGCCGAGGAACTCCGCCTCGTCGCGCGCCGTGGTCTTGGCGAGCGCGACGCGGGCGCGGATGTCGCCGACCCACGAGTAGCCGCCGGAGCGCATGATCTCCTTCTCGGCCCGACCCAGGTAGACGCTCCTGCGGCTCCTGGGCCCGCCCGCGCCGGCATGCCCGCGCGCCCTCGAGGGAGATTCGGGCGACCGGTCGTTGGAGAGCCCCGACAGCCCGCGCTCGCGCGCCATGTCCTGCAGGTCTCGGTTGAGGTCCTCGGGGTGCCGGGTCTGCATGCGGTAGCCGGTGCGGAGGTTCGCGTTGTTCACGACGATGTGCGCGTGCGGTATGCCGCGGGCGTTGTCGTCGTGGTAGACGATGGCGATCTCGTGGTCGCCGAAGTGCTTGAGCGCCCACGAGCACGCGAGCTCTCGCAGCGCAGCCAGGTCGATGTCGTCGCCGGGGTCCGGCGAGAGCACGAAGTGCTTGAACGTGCGGGCGGGCTTTCCCCTCCAGGATGCGTCCGTGCCGAACGCGGCGCGCGTGGCGTCCATCTCGGCGTCCCAGGCGCAGGCCTCCTTGGCCTCGTCTCCCAGCGCGCCGGCGTCGCGCTCGTCGTAGCTCAGGTTGAACAGGTCTCGCGCCAGGGCGCGGCCTCCCTTCTCGAGGTAGCGGCGGATGCCGCCCGTCGAGCCGTGGCCGCTTATCGGCTTCAGGATCGGCATGGCGATCCCTTCACGAGCGAGTCGGCCCCGATGCGCCCGAGCTCGGCCGCCATCTCTCGGGCCGCACCGTTCACGTCGGCGAGCTCCCGCTCGATCGTCGGGATGCTCTCCGCGACGAGGTCGCGGTCGACGTGCCCGTGGCGGGCGTGGAAGTTGATGAGGTTCATCGCGTGCACGGCCTGGTTGTAGTGGTAGCCCCACTTCGTGAGCTCCCGGGACATCGCCCACAGGGCCCTGCGATCCACGAGTATGCGGTGCTCGTCTCCCGCGTTGGCCTCCGTCGACAGCGGTATGCGCACGAGGTAGCGCAGGTACTCAGACTTGCTGAGGCCGGCGCGCTCGCACCGCTCGCAGAGCGCGTCGTAGTCGCCTCCCTCCATGCGGAACGTGACGCGGCGCTCCTTGCCTTTGACGGCGCCGGCTTCCTCTTCCATGGCGGATTCCTTTCCTCGGGCCCGCCGTGCGGCGGGCGCGTCTCTCTAGGGGCGCGGGGGATCCCCCGCAGGCGGCGGTCCGGCTCGGGCGCCGCCTCTGGGACCGGGCCTCGCGCAAGCGGGCTCCCCAACGGCCCGCGGCATGACGGGTCCGAGGCCGCCCGGTCCCCAAGTGCTATGGACGCCCGACGCCATGTCGGACGCCATAGGCTACTTGCTGGATTTCGAGTGTGAGGCCCTCATACGGCGCTTCCGGACACCTGCGCCCGCCTCCGCGTACGGCGCGGTCATGAGCGCCATCTCGCGCAGCAGCGAGAGGTCGGCCGCGCTCGGGCTCTCGGGCGGGTTCTCGAGGAAGTCGGCGACGAGCCTCGCTGCCTTGGAGATGCGCCCGTCGGGGCCAGCCTGGGCTTTCCCCTCGCTCCTCACGTAGTCGGAGAGCTCCCGCTTGGTGCGTCGCCAGGGCTCCATCGCGGCGTGCATCTCCGCCTGGCGCTCCTTCGGCATGCCCGCGAGCGAGCGCACCGCCTCGGCGCTGAGGTTGCCGCGGTCGGCCTCTGCGGCCCACTCGGGCGAGAGGTCCTCGGCGATCCGGCGGGCCAGCCTCTCCTCGCGCGCGATGGTCTTGCCGGAGACCTTGCGGCCCGTCTGCCGCTCGATGATGGCGGCCTTCACGTCGTCGACGCGCATGCCGGAAAGCGACGGGTCCTCGGAGCGCAGGCGCACGGCGTCGCCCCTGAGCGCCTCGGTCGCGGCGGCGCGCTCGGTCACGGTGAGCGCGCGGGTGAAGTAGTTCGCGGCGTGGAGCAGCGTCACCGCCCGCTCGTCGTCGATTCCCTCTATCACGCGGCAGGGCATCCTCTCGTAGGCGGGGTCGTCCTTGGCGAGCAGCGCGTAGGCGGCCTTGCGCCGGTGCCCGGAGACCATCTGCCACGAGCCGTCGCCGACCTTGCGCACGAGCGGCAGGTCGGTGAGGCCGTCGGCGCGTATGGACTCGGCGAGCTCGGCTATGCCGGCCGGGTCCATGGAGTACGCGGCGTTCGCCGGGTGGTCGGCGATGTCTGCCACCGCGATCTCGGACACCGGGTAGCGCCCGCGGGTGCGCGACGCGCCGTCGAGAAGCCCCGTGATGGTGAAGCCCGCGGCCACCTGGCTAGGCGAGCTCACGGTACACCTCGTCGGCGAGGGCCTCGTAGTCGCGCGCGGGGCGGCTCCCCGGCTCGAAGGCCGCCACCGGCTTCCATTGCCAGCTACCCTCGCAGACCTTGCTGCTCGCGTGGATGACCGTCTCGAACTGCTCGCCCGGGAAGAACCCGTCGAGCACTGCCGCGCCCGTGGCCTCGGCGTTGGTCATGCGGCCGGGCACGCAGGTGCGGAGAATCTTCCAGCGGGGCGTGGGCATGCGCAGGGCGTCCGCGATTGAGCGCGTCGCCTCCACGGTGAGCGCCGTGCCGCGCATCACGGTGGAGTCGAGCTTCACGGGGATGACGACCATGCCGCCCTCCGCCGCGGCGAGGTAGGCGTTGAAGGCGAGCCTGCGCATCACGGGGCTGCAGTCGATGAGGCAGACGTCGTAGGAGCCCGAGGCGTCGTCGAGGGCGAACTTGAGGCGCTGCTCGCGCAGGAGCATCTCGTTCTGGTCGACGAGGTCGATGGTCGAGGCCACCACGTCGAGGTTCTCCCCGGCGGCGTAGGCGACCTCCTCCACGGGCGCGCCGCCGTAGAGCAGCTCGACCGAGGTGCGCCGCTCGGAGGCGGCCCGGTCGTAGAGGCCGAAGAAGTCGGTGGCGGACGCCTGCGGGTCGAGGTCGACGAGCAGGGTCCGAAGGCCCCGGGCGGCGAAGATGGCCGCCAGGTTCACGGCGGTCGTCGTCTTGCCGACACCGCCCTTGTAGTTGGAAATGGCTATCGTGCGCATGGGTCGCGTCCTCTCTAGCATGGGGCGCGCCTCGCCGCATCCGGCCCGGCGCGCCCCGAGTCTCGGAGCGTCGGGACAAAACCGTACGGATTTGTCCGACAAGCGGAGTGTACCACGAAAACGTACGGATATGTACGCTTTCGTGGTACAGGGGCCGGATTTCGGGAAAACCCGGCCCCGGGAGCCCGGGGCCGGGCGCGCCGCCTAGGAGAGCGGCTCCATCTCGCCGAAGCAGTTGACGTGGTGGCGCAGGAGCGCTCGGTTCTCCTTGACGACCATCATCGCCACCTCGTCGAAGCGGACCGGAGTGTCGGCGTAGTCGTCGCCGTTGCCGGCGAGCCACGTCGCAGCCAGCGCCTCGCGCAGGCCGCGCGCCCTGTGGGCCTCGGGGAAGCCGTCCGTCCCGATGCGGACCGTGGCGTCGACGAAGACCAGGGTCCCGTCCTCGTCCACCGCAACGAGGTCGATCCCGCCGATGCCCTCGGGCCCCTGCCAGGCCTCGTCGACGATCTCGTAGCCCTTGCGCTCGAGGAAGGTCCTGACCGCGCCCATCGCCTTTTCCTTCATGTCGTTCATGTCTTGCTCCTTAGACTCTGAGGCCCGCCCCTGTGGCGTGCCTTGCGCCGCGTGAGTCGCATGCAGCGCGGGCGTGCCTGCAAGGGAGGAAGCGAAGTCGGGCGTGGTTATAGAAGTCTCCCGACGACAGTTTTTCGCGTTGTTCGCGCGCGGAGCGCATGGGGCGAAGAACCCGAAAAAGTGTCGCGTCCCTTGCTGGCCGCCTGCCGGCGTGCGACCCTGCGCGTCCAAGGAGCGCCAGGGCGGGTTTCGGATCGGAGGGGCGGAGGCGTGCGGCATGGAATCGGGCATGGGCGCCGAGGCTTTGCGGGCATGGGATGCGACCCGTCGGCGGTTGCTGGGCTCCCGCGGGAATTGGCGACGACGTCGCGGCGGGGACGGAGGGGGTTCCCGAGTCGCGGCGCCGCGGCATGGGTCGGGACGGGCGGCTTTCCCGTGCCGCTTGCGGCCGATGTGCGCACGAGATCGCTGGCGGCGAGGCTTTTCGTTGCGCGGAACGGCTACGGTGCTGCGCGACACGTCCGTTGAGAGAAGGAGGCAAGCAGATGTTGGGCTACGAAGAGAAGGTGGAGCGCCTCGAACTGCTCGACGCGGTGGCGGATGCCGGGAGGCTGGCGAGGGGCTTGGACCAGCTGCTCGAGTCCCTGGCGCACGCCGACCAGCTGGACCCGCTCGACGTCGAGGGGGTCCTGGCCCTGAGGTCGATAAGCCAGAGGTGCGCCGAGCGCATCGGCGACGCCGCGCGCATCCTGGAGGCGCAGAACGAGATCCTCTACGCCGAGGAGAGGAACAGCGCCAAACCCCGCGAAAACAAGAAATGAGGACCCGAACGAAAGCGGCAATCTAAGCCCGATCGGGGCTTCCTGCGCCGCCCGCGCTCACATTGAGCCTGGATGTCAGCCGTCCCCGCATTCCCAGTGCCGCCCCGTGCCGCCGCGTTATAATGCTGCAAACGCATTTGTATTGCATTTCGAGCGATGGGAGCGCAGATGCCTGACAGCTACAAGGAGCTCATCAAGGGCAACCCCGGCGAGACCGAGATCAGGAGCTTCCTGGTGGAAGGCGACCAGGTCTCCGTCACCCTGCGCATCCCCGACACCCTGCGCGACGCGGCGAAGGAGGAGGCGGCCCTGCGGGGCATGAGCTTCTCCGCCTTCGTGCGCACCTGCATGATCGAAGAGCTCGCGAAGAAGGGGGCGTGAGCATGATCCGAGTCAAGACCCTCACCGTCCAGCTCATAGACGCGCAGCCGGACCGCATCCGCATCTGCCGCATCGACGGCGAATCGCTTGTGACCGTCGTCGTTCCGAGGGAGGACCTCGCAGAGGCGAAGTCGCTGCCGAACATCCCGCAGCGCGGCGTCTACTACCTGCTCGACGAGGACCACGGCAACGTGAGCCGCGTCTACGCGGGGCAGACGACCCAGGGCATCGCCCGGCTCGACGCACACAAAGCAAAGAAGGAGTTCTGGAACAAGGCCGTCATGTTCCTCGACGACGACCAGAACATCAGCAGAGACGCGCTGGACGTCCTCGAGGCGAAGGCCATCGACTACGTGCGCACCCACGGCTCGTACGAGACCGACAACTCGGCGACGCCCAAGCCCTACGTCGACCCGTACAAGGAAGAGGCCGTCGAGCGCCTGCACGAGAGGATCCTCTTCAGGATGGCGGCTCTGGGGTACGACCTCGACAGGGTCGACCGGGGTCCCGCGGGTGCGCCGGCGGTCTTCCACACGAAGAAGAACGGCATACGCGGGGCGGGGCGCTACGACAAGGCCAGCGGGCACTTCACCGTGCTCGCCGGTTCGAAAGTGAACCTCTCGAGGCCCGTGCTGAAGAACGCAGGCGTCGCGGCCGTGCGCAGGGAGATCTTCGGCGATTCGGGCGGCATCGCAGAGCTCGCCGAGGACCTCGAGTTCCCGACGCCCAGCGCCGCGGCGGTGTTCGTGCTCGGCGGCAGCCAGAACGGCTGGACCGAATGGGTAAGCGACGACGGGGAAACGCTCAACCAAGTCTATAGAAGCGAGGAAAACTAGATGAACAAGCAGCAGCTGGCCTCCAAGATATGGGAGTCCGCCAACAAGATGCGATCCAAGATCGAGGCAAACGAATATAAGGATTACATCCTGGGCTTCATTTTCTACAAGTTCCTGTCCGAGACCGAGGTTGCCCGCCTGAAGGCGCGCGACTTCGCCGAGGAGGACCTGCCAAGTCTCGTGGAAGAAGACGAGGAGACGGTCGAGTTCGTCAAGGGCGAGTGCGGTTACTTCATCGCCTACGAGAACCTCTTCTCCACTTGGGTCGCCAAGGGCGGCGACTTCGAGATATCGAACGTGCGCGATGCCCTCAATGCCTTTAGCCGCAACATCGACCCTGCCCGCAAACGTGTCTTCGACGGCATCTTCGACACGCTGCGGACCGGTCTCTCCAAGCTCGGCACTGACGCACGGAGCCAGTCCAAGGCCGCTCGCGACCTCATCTACCTCATCAAGGACATCCCGATGGACGGTCGCCAGGACTACGATGTGCTCGGCTTCATCTACGAGTACCTCATCAGCAACTTCGCCGCCAACGCTGGTAAGAAAGCGGGCGAGTTCTACACGCCGCACGAGGTGTCCATGCTCATGAGCGAGATAGTCTCGTGGCACCTGGCCGGACGTGAAAACATCACCATCTACGACCCCACGAGCGGTTCGGGCTCGCTGCTCATCAACATCGGCAAGGCCGTGGCGCGCCGCAACGGCGACCCGGACTCCATCAAGTACTACGCTCAAGAGCTTAAGGAAAACACCTACAACCTCACGCGCATGAACCTGGTTATGCGCGGAATACTCCCCGACAACATCGTGGCGCGCAATGGCGATACGCTCGAAGACGATTGGCCCTGGTTCGATACGGTCGAGAACAAGGACGAGACCTACGATCCGCTGTTCGTCGATGCCGTGGTGTCTAATCCTCCGTACTCCCAGAACTGGGATCCCGAAGACAAGGAGCTCGATCCGCGTTTCAAGTTCGGCGTTGCCCCTAAATCCAAGGCCGATTACGCTTTCCTTTTGCATGATTTGTACCACTTGCGCCCCGACGGCATCATGTGCATCGTTCTGCCCCATGGTGTGCTGTTTCGCGGCGGCGAGGAAGGCGCTATTCGCAAGAACCTGGTGGAGAACCGCCATATTCAAGCAATCATCGGGCTTCCTGCCAACATCTTCTTCGGAACGGGCATCCCGACCATCGTCATGGTGCTTCGCAAGCAGCGCGAGAGCAGCGACGTGCTGGTCGTGGATGCGTCGAAGCACTTTGTGAAGGAAGGCAAGAACAACAAGCTGCGAGCAAGCGACATCAAGCGTATCGTCGACGCCGTAACAACGAACGCGACCGTCGACAAGTTCAGCCGCCTGGTTCCCATCGACGAGATCCGAGCCAACGACTATAACCTCAACATCCCGCGCTATGTGGACTCGTCCGAAGCTGCCGAGAGCTGGGACGTGTACGCCACCATGTTCGGCGGCGTGCCGAAGGCCGAGGTCGACGCGCTCGAGCGCTACTGGAAGGTATGGCCGAGCCTCAAAGGGCAGCTCTACCGCGACGCCGGCGGGTCGTGCCTTGCGCCCGCGACCGACGACGTTGCGCAAGCGGCGAAGGGAAACGCCGACGTCCGCGCCTTCCTGGGCGGCTACCGTGATGCGATAAGCAATTTACCTGCCGCGCTGCGAAGCCGTTTGGTAGACGGCGCCGATGAAGTCGATACCGTGGCGGAGGAAGAGGCCATCGCAGAGCTTTTGAAAGACGCGCTGGCGGGCGTGGCCCTTATCGACGGCTACGACGCCTACCAGGCGCTCGACGACGCCTGGGCGGGAATCTCCGGCGACCTGGAGGTCATCCAGACCGAGGGGAAAGGCGCCGTGCGCAAGGTAGACCCGAACATGGTGGTCAAGAAGAAGAACGGCAAAGACGTCGAGGTGCAGGACGGCTGGGCTGGCCGCATCCTGCCGTTTGCGCTTGTGCAAGAACGCCTGCTTGCCGAAGACGTCAAGGAGATTGCTTCCCGCGATTCCCGCCTAGGCGAGATATCGCAGGAAATTGACGAGATTCTCGAGAGCTTCGACGAGGTGGACAAGGAATCTTCCGCTGCTGTCAGCGACGAAGGCTCGTTTGTGGCGGCAGAGCTCAAGAAGGCCGTGAAGGCTATCGGAAAGCACCCCGAAAACGATTTCGAGCAAGGTCTGGTTCGTGCGCAGGCGCTGCTCGATGAGGAGAAAGGCCTCAAGAAGGCGAACAAGGAAGCGAAAGCGGCTCTTGAGGAGACGACCAAGGAGGTCATCGAGGGCCTGACCGACGCCCAGCGTGACGATCTGCTGGCCGCCAAGTGGATAGAGCCGCTGCAGGCCGAGCTCCTGGCCCTTCCCGAAACCGTTGTGAGCGGCTTTATCGCGAAGGTAGCTGCGCTCAACGCCAAATACGCGACAACCTACTCGGACGTGTGCAACCAGATAGATGATGCAGAAAGCCAGCTGGCAGACATGCTGGGGCAGCTCACGGGCAACGAATACGACATGGCGGGCATCGCCGAGCTGCGCAAGCTGCTGGGCGGTGAGTAGCATGGCAGAGAAGCAGAATACCCCGGAAATCCGCTTCGAGGGGTTCACTGACCCTTGGGAACAGCGTAAGTTCTCGGATGTTGCGGTGATTAGACGTGGACTGACTTACTCACCGACGAACATCGTTGATGGAGCAGATGGAGTTCGGGTGCTGCGATCCTCCAACATCAACGAAGATCATTTTGTTTTGAACGACGATGACGTGTTCGTAGATGAAGGCGCGGTGAATATCGACTTGGTGCATGATGGCAATATCTTGATAACGGCAGCCAATGGTTCGCCACGTCTAGTTGGCAAAAGGGCAAGAATTAGCGATTTACCTGGGAAAACAGTCCATGGTGGTTTTATGCTTGTGGCTTCATCGCCATGCTCTGATTTCTTGTGTGCATCGATGGGATCAAGTTGGTATAGAAGATTCTTGGCGACTGGCGTTGCAGGCGGCAACGGAGCCATTGGGAACCTCGACTCCAAGGCTCTCGGGGAAACGACAATTGCTGTCCCTAACGATGCCGAGATAGATAAGCTTGGTAATTTCTTTACCCGTCTCGATTCCCTCATCACCCTTCATCAGCGTATGGGTCCCATCTTCTGCTTTTGCGCGCATGGATCAAGAACCGATTTCGCGTCCACTCTTCAAGGATAGCTTCGGATATTACGCTACCCGCGCCCCATCCCGAAGATGCTCATGTCGCCATCGGCGCCAGCTTCAGGCGTCTTCGGCACAGCCGAGGGCGCCTTCGTTTGCGGTTCTTCTTCCGCTGGTGCGTCTATCGGCTCGCTGAGCGCCAGGAAGAGCCTCATCACAAGCTCGAGCCTCTGCTGCAGAGAATCGCTCAACTCGCCGTAGGAGGCCGCCAGTTTCACCTCTTTGGCCAACTCCGCCATCGAGTCTTTCAGCGCCTTCTGCATGCTCACGGAGGGCCTCACTTCAACTTCTGTATCGGTTAGCTTAGCGATGATGTAGTCCTGCCTGCTCATGCCGCTCCAGGCGGCCATCTCGCATATGAGCTTGCGCTCCTCGGGCGTGCAGCGGAACGCCATCGTCTTGCTGCGCTTGCGGGCGCTGTTCTCGCACGGCATCCTTCTTACCCCCTCGCCCCGTCGAGGGCGGCGGCCATCTCGTCCTGCTTCGTGGGGAACAGGTGCGCGTATCGGTAGGTGATGTCCACCGCCTCGTGGCCCATGCGCTCGGCGATGGCCAGCGCGGAGAAGCCCATCTCGATCAGCAGGCTCACGTGGCTGTGGCGTATGTCGTGTATGCGGATGCGCTTCACGCCCGACGCTTTGCACCCTCGCTCCATCTCGTGGGCCAGGAAGTGCTTGGTCACGGCGAACAGGCGCTCGTCGGGGGCGACGTCGTCGCGCATCTCGATGAAGTCCGCCATCTCGTCGCGAAGGAAGGCGGGCATGACGATCGTGCGCACCGACTTTGGCGTCTTGGGGTCGGTCACGGTGTCCACGCCGTGGAGGCTCTGGTACGACTTGTTGATGCGCAGCCGCGAAGTCTCCAGCATGAAGTCGGACGGAGTGAGCGCCAGGAGCTCGCCGCAGCGGATGCCCGTCCAGTAGAGCAGCTCGAAGGCGTGGAACGACAGCGGCTTGTCCATGACGGCCTCGCTGAACCTCAGGTACTCGTCCTTGGTCCAGAACTGCATCTCGCCGCCCTTCTTCGAACCGATCTTGTCGACCTTGCGCACCGGGTTGTCGGTGAGGCCGTAGTAGCGCTCGGCGTGGTTGAAGATGGCGTTGAGCTGGTTGTTCACCGTGCGCAGGTACGTCGGCGCCCAGGGCTTCCCGTCGGCGTCCCGGTGCTCGGTGAGCTCGTTCTGCCACCTGATGACGTCGATCGGCCTCACGTCGCACATGCGCATGTCCCCGAAGAACGGCACGAGCTTGTCGTTGATGATGTACTCCTTGGTGATCCAGGTGTGCTCGCGTATGCGCGGCTTCACCTCGGAGGCGTACACCTCGACGAACTCGGAGAACGTCATGTCCATGGCCCCGCCGTTAAGGCTCTTGAACTGGCCCTCCCACACGGCGGCCTCCACCTCGGAGGAGAAGCCGCGCTTCGTCTTGTGGCGCTTCGAGCCGCGGGCGTCGCGGTAGTAGCACTGCACGTAGAACGTTCCGTTGTTGTCATCCTTGTACACAGGCATGTCAGTCCACCTCCGGGAAGTACAGGGCATCGAAGACGTCGCTCCGAACGCGCCCGCGGATCACCACGCGCCCACGCGCCTCCTGCTCGGCGTTTATCCTCCTGATCACCTCGTAGGCGCTGCCTTTCTTGATCCTCAGCAGCTCCGCGACCTCGTCGGCGTCCAGCATGTGCGGCCTCGGCGTCTTCGCCACCTTCTCGTCCATGGCTCCCCCCATCAATAGCGTACGGATACGTACGGTTTACAGATTCAGAGTAAACGTACGAATCCGTACTGTCAATAGAATTGCGTACATTTGCGTACGCTGATAAGATGTGCAGGTAAATAATTCCAGGAGGAGGGCGCATGTCCGTAGGCGAGAACATAAGGCGGTACCGCAAGTCGCGCGGCATGACGCAGGCGCAGCTGGCTGAGGCCGTCGGCTTGACCGAGGGGGCCGTGCGCCACTACGAGAGCGGCATCCGCGCCGTCAAGCCCGAGCTGCTCGAGTCCATCGCCGCAGCGCTCAGCGTGTCCGTCAACGCCCTCAAGGATTACGGCGTCGAGACCGCGGGCGACCTCATGTCGCTGCTCGTGCGGCTCGAGGACTCCTTCGGCGTCGTTCCCTCCGCCGACGGCACGGGCCTATCCCTGAACCCCAAGGCTCCGCACGCGCCCAAAGCTGCGATGGCGATCGAGCTGTGGGCAGAGAAGCGCGCGCAGCTCGAGAACGGCGAGATCGACGACGCCGAGTACGAGGACTGGAAAGCCTCGCTGTAGCTGCTCCCCGCATTTCGCAACCAGCGCAACCGAATCAGGACGCCAAGCTAGGCGGTGAGCGTTGCGCGCTCCTGCGCATGCTGAGTTTTTACTCCCCATTGCATGCAACGGCATTTTCGGCGCACCTGGGGAGTAAATGATGCGGTGGCTTACACGGCGACACTCGGCGGTATGCCGCGGCATTTCCCCTGATTACTCCCGTTTTCCCTGAGATGGCGAGATTCTTTACTCCCCATTAACCACCTGGGGAAACGCCGAACGGAAACCGCAAAAATGCCTATTGAGTTCGATTTGAGTTTCACGGGCCTCGAAACGGCCCCGTTTCACACCAGGGGACAAAAAGCGCGCGTCTACTCACTCGGGATAAATCCTTACTCCCATTCCTCCGAATACCGCCCTGTGCTTTGCCGTTTTGAAATACGGGGAGTAAATCGCGAAATCGCAGGTGAAAGGGAGTAAAAAGGCAAAGAAAAAGCCTCCGTTCCAACACGGGAACGGAGGCTCGATTACCGTATTTACTCACCAATGTCGCTGGCGGCTTTGCCGTGACTCTCGTACGAAACGAAACTCAGCGGCACAGTGCGGCACTCAAAAGCGCAGGTCAAATCCCTATCGGCTTACTCAAACTCTACAAAGACTAACGCTTTTTGTTTAGGAATTATTCTCTGTAATGTTTCTCGTT
>ERZ812616.235-NODE-235-length-82506-cov-8.343283_pt1 | contig 82506 bp, 70 predicted proteins | sample MGYA00376249_ERZ812616 | MGnify/ENA primary metagenome ERZ812616 (study PRJEB26924, sample SAMEA4378265) | human gut metagenome | biome: human gut; feature: human-associated habitat; material: faeces | place: China | collected 2013 ...
GCTGCTCTGCATGCAAAGAAACCCAATTCACACTATCTACGGATGTTATGTTAATTCTGAGAAAGATCTCTTATCTGAATTCAAGCATCCGGCCTTATCCCTTCCAGAGGATGAACTTTTCAAATATCTGGACATCTTCAGAAAAGCTCTTGCCGGAAAGAAGGAAAAAAATTTAACACAGGTGGATTTTCCTCTGTCGGAAGAATCTGCCGGTGGAACACAACACTTTTTATATCAATTCTGCAATGGAACGGGTGATATTCAGGAAGATGCGTTGGAAGAATTGTATGGAATCATCGTAGAAAATTATACTACAGTAGAAAACTATGCTATCCTTGTCGCTCTGGGGGCTTATGATGTACCGGGAAAGGCTACGGACGGAACGATAATGGATGATGCCTCCGAAACCACTTATTGCTTCATAATCTGCTGTATTTGCCCTGTTAAAAAGACAAGCAATGATCTCGGATATAATGAGAAGGAAGCCATTTTTGAAAATCTCGTCCGACTAGAAAAGGTCGCTCCGCCTGAAAATGCGTTTTTGTTTCCTTCTTTCGATGATCGCGCTTCAAACTGCCATTCTCTTCTCTATTATTCAAGAAGGGATATGCACGCGGAGTTCGTTGCAAACGGACTTAACTGTCAGCTCCCGTTATGGGAACCCGATCAAAAACAGTATTTTCAGACAGCTGTTGATACTGCCTTTTCGTCACAGTACACTGTAGAAACAGCCATTGAACTTTATCAGAACATCTGTGAAAAAGCGGAAGAATTGGAAGATCCAACAATCTCTAAAAACGGTTTACATCATATTCTGGAACAATGCGGCGCTACGGAAGACGATTTAAACGCATTTGACAGGGAGTTCCCAGATAATGTTGTCTTACATTCAAACAGCATCATTGATACCCGCAAATGCACCATATCCGCCTATGGCATGACGCTCAAAATCGACCGAGATCAGTTGGATCTGCTCGAAACAAGAAATATTGATGGACAAACATATCTTTGTATCCCCATCACGAACAACTTTCGTGTGAACGATGTTGAAATTAAGGGATAAGAAAAAGGACGGCAGCCATAGGTACTGTCGTCCTTTTCAATGTTTTCATTTCATACGATAAAATTTCTCCTCAGAGTAAAGGAGGGAGAGTCCCGCAGGCTCCTCCCCCGTCTGTAGGCTTCACAAGTTTCTACAGAACGATCACCAAGCTTAGTATATGGCATTTTGAACGGTCTTTCAATGTTCCAAGGCCTTCCCATACCATATTAGCTCAGAATCATTCTATGCTATTGTATAGCTTTCCGCAGATCTTTTTATTCCTGAACTGCATCTGATTAGATGTCTGTGACACTCCAATCTGCTCCATAATTTATCAGATTTCTAGCCCATAGAATAAAATTTTGCCTTAAAATAAACAACTTTCGTGTGCGCGTAATCGTGTAAAAAAAATATAACGAGTTTCATTTTCCGACCATCTTTGTACCACTGACACGTTTCCGTTTCCTGCAACTCGGTGCAATTTGGTGCAACATTGAATTCTTCTTAAATATCTGTGGTTCCACTAAAACACTGTATTTAAGCCTTAAAACAGTTTCGTTTAACAAGAGTAGTATATCATAGGCGAAAGCTTCTCACACTGATCCAGCGCATCCTGTGCTGTCACAGGCCGCGTGGACATCAGTGCCGGCGCTTTTACCGCTGTGTTTTTTGTTTCTGTATCGTTCATTTGTATTTCATACCTTTTCTCAAGAATAAATATAAGAAGTATAACAAACGTCATACCTGCACAATTTTAGCATGAAACCAGAAATTGTGCAAGATTCACAAGCGTATAAAATGCCCCCTTCCTGTCAGTGGTTTTTTTCTCAAAACCAGCCGTCCAGGAAGCGAGCATTCCCTTTAATTTTTCTTTTTTTGTCTCCATTTTGAGAAAGACGAACCAATCAACAGGATCAGCACAAAAACAACGGCAACCGTTTCATAAATCTGCACGCCGGTGTTGACAGGATTGTCGTCAATTGAGCGGTAATCGCGCTCCAGACGCCACAGCATCGCCATCCGGTCCATGAAATCAATCTGCCGCGTGCCGTCCGTCTCGGTCTTAAAGACGGCACAGTAAAGATTCGTGTACCACTGGTCAAGAAGACTGACCCCTGATCGCCCGATCTTTCCGCTGCCGATCTCCTCGTCATTTTCATCATACAGAATCCTGCCGCTTCTCGAACTCTGGTAATCGAGCGGCGTTTCATCTACATCAAGGAAAATCAGTCTTGTATCTTTTCCATAGGAGGTATCCACATACTGCTCCTGCGCATAGCCAAGACACGTACCGGATGCGTCGTAATAGCCGTACGTCGTGCCGGAGCCTTCTCTGTCATTGATGGGCTCATCCTCCACATAGTCAATCGAAAACCACTCCTCCTCGTTGATATAGACCGTATTCTTCTGAAGATAGCCCGCCACTTTTCCGTCTGCCACAATCTTCGTCTTTCGTTTACTTCCATACAGGTCAAAGTAGATTTCTATGGTTTCTGCCGATGTAAGCGCCTCTTTTGCCTCATCCGCAGTTGCAAACTCAGATTCCGGCACTTTTTCTTTTCCGCAGCCGCCAAGCACCAGAGCGGCGGCAAGAAAAAGACCAGCGGCTGTATATATTCTCTTTTTCAACTGTCTTTTTCCTCCGCCTTACTTGTTATCTTTGTAATACTCATTTGCCTCATCGTACATCATATCGAGCAAGGCGTATTTATCCTGGAAATCCATCACCTGCGTACCGTTATCCTCCAGGTTCACATAGAGATTGCACTGTGAACCGGACCAGTCCATCTCTTTTTTCGCAGAACCGATCACCGTTCCGCCCTCTGTATAAATGGTATGTCCATCCTCTGATGCGTAATATGGTTTTTCGTTCAGATCTGCATCGAGAAAAATAATGTAATACGCTTCCGGCATCTGATCCGGTGTCGTCACGCGCTCCTGTGCATAGCCAAGCAGGTTGTTGTCCGGATCATAGAATGCATAGGTAGTAGCGGATTTTGTCATCTTATTGATTTCTTCGTCCGTCACAATTTTCATATGGAACCATTCTTCGCCGGAAATAGAGATCGTCCAGGTCTGATCAAAGAGACCGCTGTTTTTCATATACGCGGCAGCCTTTTCATCCGCATAAATGTTTCCCGAAGCGTCAACGTTATCCAGATCACAGCGCATGCGGACGGACGAAGCCGATGCAAGGGCTTCTTTTGCCACATCCGCGTTTTCATACCCTAACTTTTCTTCTGCCGCCGAGCAGCCGCACAGAAGCAGAAGTCCTGCTGTAAAACCCAAAAACAATTTTGTCGTTTTTCTCATAGATTCCCCTCTCTTTCTTTTGTCAGGACCGATTGGAAAGACCGCCGTCCTTGTCGCGTGCCAGTTCTCTTGCCGCCATCACAGCGAGTGCGGTCAGCTGCGGCAGATATTTTGCATCGTAGATAATCAGAAACGCATTGTCGAACATGATGTTTCCGACGGTAAGATCCATATTGTCGACGATGGCGCCGATCATAGTTCCGTTCAGTTTTACCGAGTAATTGTGGCCGATGGAGCCGGCGTATTCCCGGAGTTCCAGTTTTCCCTCCGGCAGTTCCATCGAGAACTGATCCCGTACGAGTGCAAACTGCTTTTTCAACACACCATACGGCTCGCCGTACAGATAAAAACGGTAGGTCGGCAGCGCGTGGAGCAGTTCCTTCGTCATGCGGAAGATTTCGGTGTGCATCGCATCGTAGATATAAAATGTTTTCAGCGGCACGGTGCTGTCGATCTCGTAAACCAGGTTTCCGTCTGTATCCTCCAGATCGAAATGCTGGCCCGTCAGGCGGTAATCCTCCGTGAAAGTGTAAATCTGGGACGCCGAAATCTTCTGAAACGGCTGTACCGTTCCGGTTTTGACGAAATGCTCCAGATTCGCTTTTAATTCGCTCTGGAACATCATCAGATCGGAATGGTAGCTTAGATGGTCTGCGAGGTTCTCTGCAACATCCTCATGAATCGGATACACGGGTGTGGTGAGTTTCTTTTTGATAAAGCCTTCGATGAAGGAATATCCCAAATAACCGACATGACCGTCTTTGGTCAGCCAGAAGTAGAGATATTCTCCCTTGGCGTCCGGTCCGAAAACGAGTGCTTTCTGCCGCATCGTGTAGAATTTTGCAAGCCATGCAGAACCGAACGGTGTATCGACGTTCTTGTAAGCCTCATAAAATTCTTCGATTTTCCGCGGCTTCTCCATGGAGATCATGGCAATCATATCCGTCATGGAATTGTAGTTCTCCGGGGTTGCCATGGACCAGATGGCAATGCCGAAAATCAGGACAACCGTGGCGATGGTGAGTGTGATCGTCTCTCCGTAGCCGACCGCCATCAGATAGATGCCCAGCAGCGTGACAGCGCCGCCTGCGATGCGGAATTTCCATTTTCTCTTTTTCAACTGAATACCGCCTCCTCTCTTTTCGTTACTTTTATTGTACTTGCTCCCCTTTTTTGTGTCAATTGAAACTCGCTCCTCCGCTCTATTTTGTTCTGCCTGGCGGGAAAAAGAAAGCGTGTCGGCGCATCTTTTTTTGTCAGAATGCATCCGGCACGCTTTGTTTCAAAAATTTAATGAACGAAAAGAAATTATGAAATTGGAATCACGCGTCCTGTTTCTGCCATAGTTCGGTGGGAAATGGAAATTACGGTACGGTTTTTGGAAACCCTTTGCAATGCATTTAATACCATTTTTTCCGTCTCTGCATCAAGGTTTGCGGTAATCTCATCGAGGAGCAGAATTTCAGGCTCCGCTGCGGCTGCACGGGCAATCGAGAGGAGCTGCCACTGACCCTGTGAGAAGAGATCCTGTGTACAGATCGTATCATATTGGTCCGGAAGCGCCTCGATGGTCTTTGCAAGTCCGGTCAGCTCTGCTGCTTTTTTTACATCTGTATCCGAAATCTTTGCATCATACAAAGTAATCTGGTCTTTTACCGATCCCGGTACCATGTGGAACGATTGCTCCACATAGCCGAAAACCTTTCGTTTCTTTGCATCCGGCAGATCGACAGATGGAACGCCCCAAATCAGAACCATTCCTTTCTGTGGCTCATATAAACCGAGCAGCAGTTTGAAAATAGTACTCTTTCCGGCACCCGTTCGTCCCAAAAGTGTTACCTGCTCGCCTTTTTTGATCTGCAGACTTACATCGTTTAAGATGACCTGGCTTTCGTCATATCCAAACGTCACATTTTTTAGTTCAGCCGCTATGCCGTAATCTGTATTTTCAGTCAGCGCAGCCGGCTCTTTCTTCTCTTCCAGGCTGTAAAATTCATTGATTCTTTCCATACCGGCAAACGCAGACTGAATTGTCTGGATTTCCATACCAAGGCTTTCGACCGGAGCAAAGATCTGGGAAATATAGTTTATAACAGCAACGGCGGTTCCGGCGGACATGCCGAACAGCTTTAAAACGGTCGGATTGCCGGAGGCTGAAAGCAGCATGACAACAGCAACAACAATGGCATTTAAAATCAGGATGACCGGAGAATAGACGGCATCGTAAAAATTGGTCTTCTCCATTGCGCTGTAGCTGTCATCAATATAGTGCGCATACTGCTGCTCCATATACGTCTCTTTCTGCAGACAGTGAATGGTACGGATGTTGTGCAGCGTCTCTGGAACGTGACCCGAAGCACGGCTGACTGCACGGCGGTTGGCAATCTGGGAGGCCAGCATGTTTTTCTGAACATAACGGGTAAAGAGGAACAGAACAGGGAGTAAAATAATCAGAACAATCGTAAGTCCACGATTAGTCACCCAGATGACGGCAAGAATGCTTAAGATTTTGCACGCATCGGCAAACATACTGATGATCCCGGAGGTAAACAGGTTTTCCACTGTGTCGACGTCACCGACAAATCTTGATACGAGAGCGCCCGGCTCCTGGCGGTTCAGCTCGTTGGCGGAAAGGCGTCCGAACTTTTCCATCAGACTGCTTCGGAGTGCATGTGTAATTTTCTGGCCGAATACCGTCAGAAGACTCTCTCGTGCCGACTCCAGAAGACCCGTCAGGGCAAGAAGTCCGAAATACAGCAGAATTCCTTCCATCCAGAGGGTATGCTTCTTTGTCAAAAGGTCAATCAGCTGTGCCAGCACAAGAGGCGGGAGCAGTGCGAAAATAACCGCACCGCAGACGACTCCCAAAAGTGCGGCTGATAAAACGCCGTGTTTTCGAACGGTTTCTTTGATTACCCGCAATACAGATTCTTTCTTTTGCATCAAAAGCTGCCTCCCTTCGTCTGATTGCTGCAGAGCTCTGCGTAGGACGGAACCGTTGCAAGGAGTTCCTCATGTGTGCCGACCTTCGTATGGCACTCATCCATCCAGATGACCTGATCCATCTGGTCGAACAGATAGAGGCGATGGGAAATGAGGATTATAATAGAGTCTTTTGCCAGCTCCTTTAAATTTAAAAAAATTTGTACTTCCGTCTCTTTGTCGAGTGCCGAAAACGGATCGTCGAGAACCAGAACCGGCCGTTTGTGGTACAGGGTTCGCGCAAGGGCAAGGCGCTGCGCCTGACCACCAGAGAGGCGGACACCGCCCGTTCCGACCAGGGTATGGATTCCGTTTTCCATTGCTTTCACTTCATCTTCCAGGCAGACGACTCGGATCATCTCCTCTGCGTCCTCTTTTCCCCCGAGACGGATATTCTCTTCCACGCTTCCATGGAACAGCTCCGGGTCATGGCCAAGATAACCGACCATGCGGTTCCGGTCTGCTTTTTCCATTTTTCCAAGTTCTTTTCCGCCGAAGGTGATGCTTCCCTCATACGGCGACTCGCAGAGAAAAGTCTTTCCAAGCGTTGACTTTCCGCATGCGACAGGTCCCGTCACACCGATGATCTGGCCAGGAGACGCTTGAAACGACAGGTCATGGATGATCTCTTTTCCGTTTGGATAGGCAAAATGCAGGTGATCGACGTTAAGCTCTGCAGGCGCTGCGGCTGGAAGCTCCGGTTCTGTTTTGGAATTCTGCAGCAAAGGTTTGATTCGTTTCCAGGAAACCTGCGCTTTATGTACCGCATTAAAAAGCTTCGCAGCGCTCGATGATTTGGTGGCAAGCTTTGTGTAGCAGGACAAAAACGTGGTAAATACGGCGATGTTCCACGGTGTCCATCCCTCCTGCAGGACGTTTCTGCCTCCAAAATACAGGATAAACAGAATGCTCGTCATCGAGATCATACGGTAAATCGGCGGCATAGCTGTGTTCCAGATATTGGCGCGCACAGCGGCAGATTCGTAAGCCGAAAGATTCTCCTCATAAGCGGCCTTTCTGTCCTCCTCACAGCCAAAGACACGATACGTGATGGCATTTGTCGCACGGTCCAGGGTTGCAGCACTTAATGCACCCGACTGTACCTTATAGGCAGCGCCCGTTTTCTGTACCATGACCTTCATCTTTTCGGCAATCACGTAGGAAATGGGTGGGAAAATCATGCAGAGAAGAGCCAGGCGCCAGTCGTACCAGAGCAGCATACACGCATAGGCGAGAAGAGCAACACCGGTATCAAAGATTTCCGTTGTAAATTTCCGCATTCCTTCTACGCAATCGTCTACATCGAGAATGGCCTTCGTCAGTATATTTCCGGTACCTTCCGCTTCCAGCTCCAAACGGCTTTTGCGAACCAGCGTTCCGTAAAGAATCTGCTTCATATGCCGGTTGACGTTGTTGGCAAATCTTCTGACATAGAACCGTTTGAAATAGCGGGAAACCTGCACAATGCCAATACTCACGACATAGGCCGTGACCAGCATCAGCATCTGGTGGAAGGTTCCTGTGCCGCCGAGGAGATCAACCAGCTTTCCTGTCATTTTTCCCTCAAACCAGGGGCCTGCAAGAAGTCCCAGATTATAGATGAGACCGGAAACCGTAACAAAAAAGAGAATTTTCCATTCTTCCTGAAAGTAAGAGAGCATCCGGTTCGGGCGAAAGGATTCATCCTTCATCGCCGCTGCCTCCTTCTGCTGTTGCTTTTATTGTTTTATCTGCTTTTTCCCTTAAAATTTTTGAAAGTTCCGCAAAATGATTCTGCCGTTCTCTCTTCGATTTCCAGTACAGCTTGTCCAGTGTTTCGCAGAAGCTCTCTGCCTCTTTTTCCGGAAGCTCTGCAAGCAGCCATTCGTAAAAGAATGTTTCAATTTCCGCTTTGGAATTTTTCAAGGATTCTGCTTTTTCCGTAGCATACAGAAGCTGGCTTCTGCCGTCCCACGGATTCGGTTTCCGGATCAGATATCCCTTTGTCTCAAGGCTTGCAGCGCGCCTTGCAGCGGCTCCTTTATCAATCTTTAACTGTTCGCGCACTTCCGTCTGGGTGATGCCCGGATGATGGCGCACCAGATGGATAAAGTCAAATTCTGCCGTACCGATGCCTTCTTCTTTCATTGCCTGCACCGTAAATTTCCCGGCTTCCCGCGCTATTTTTGTTATTTTCCGTTCTGTTGGATCCATTTTTCTGTTCCTCCTGTCCATTCTCGATCTGTTTCAAATAGATGCATATACAACTAATTAGATGATAGTACAACTAATCGAATTTGTCAATCTATAGATCTTCTGGTTGACGAAGTATCGTCCGAACTTTATAATAGAAGTATTCGGCTGTTAAAAACAGTCAGTCTATCAATAAGGAGATGTATCTTATATGGAAAAGAAACATACGCGCGGCAGCTTTACCGGATCGATCGGCTTCGTGCTTGCTGCTGCAGGAAGCGCGGTTGGACTGGGAAATATCTGGCGTTTCCCTTATCTTGCCGCAAAAGACGGAGGCGGAACCTTTATTTTAGTTTATATCGTACTGGCTCTGACCTTTGGATTTACCCTGCTGACAACTGATATTGCCATCGGAAGAAAAACCGGACAAAGTCCGCTTGTCGCTTACGGTAAGATTCACCCGGGCTGGAACGGTCTTGGCCTTCTCGCCAGTATCGTGCCGGTTGTCATCCTGCCTTACTACTGCTCCATTGGCGGCTGGGTATTAAAATATCTGTCTGTGTTTCTCACCGGACATGGCACTGCTGCTGCCGAGGATGGTTACTTTACCGGCTATATTACCGGTACATGGCAGCCGATTGTGTGGTTGGGAATCTATCTTTTTCTTACCGCATTCGTTGTATATCGTGGTGTCAATAAGGGAATTGAAAACTACAGCAAAATTCTGATGCCGATCCTTCTGATTTTAATCATCGGAATTTCTGTTTTTTCTCTGACCCTGACCCATACCGACGCAGACGGTGTCGTCCGTACGGGACTGCAGGGTATGAAAATTTATCTTGTTCCAAATTTTAAAGGAATGACGCCGCAGAAATTTTTCACCGTCTTTGTCGATGCACTCGGACAGCTTTTCTTTTCGATCAGCGTTGCGATGGGTATCATGGTTGCCTACGGTTCCTACGTAAAAAAAGAAACAAACCTGATGAAATCGATCAATCAGATTGAGATTTTTGACACCATCGTTGCGCTGCTTGCCGGTTTGATGATCGTTCCTGCTGTATTTACCTTTATGGGAGCAGAGGGTATGTCCGCCGGCCCTGGTCTGATGTTTGTCTCCCTGCCGAAGGTCTTTCAGTCCATGGGAGCAGCAGGCGGCGTAATCGGAACCATTTTCTTTCTTATGGTCTCCTTTGCAGCCATTACATCTTCCGTATCGGTCATGGAGTCCATTGTTTCCTGTATGATCGACAAATTTCACATCAGCAGAAAGAAAAGCACGGTTATTGTAACCGTTTATGCATGTCTCGTCGGTATCATCGTATGCCTCGGCTACAATGCGCTTTATTTTGAACTGAAGCTTCCAAATGGCGCAACGGCTCAGATCCTGGATGTCATGGATTTTATCAGCAATAACCTTCTGATGCCGCTTGTTGCACTTCTCTCCTGTATTCTGATCGGATGGGTTGTAAAGCCGCAGGTCATCATCGATGAGGTGACGCTGGGAGGATATAAGTTCGGTCGAAAGAGGCTGTATATCGTCATGGTGAAGTTTATTGCACCCGTGCTCCTTGCCGCACTGCTGCTGCAGTCGTTCGGTATTTTAAACGTCTGATCACTGCGATACCAGATTGCTATGTGCTTTGCACTCACGCAATCTTCAAAAACATTCGTAATCCGCTCATTTTCCTTCGAAAAATGGCTCCTTACTTATGTTTTTGGCGAGTCAAGAGATCAAAAAAGCATGTTTTCCGGTGGCTTTTCCAGAAAACATGCTTTTTTTGTGCCTGTCTGCACATATTTCTAACAGGTGAAACCCTTACATCCTGCGAATTAACGTTCCATTTACACCAAGTATCTCTCCATCAAATTCCCGGGCAAAAAGTACTTCCCCGTCTCCTTTTACTTTTATCTCCTCATCCGATGCGTTGAGCAGAACTTCGATTTTATTTCCCTCTTCGTCTAGTTTAATATACTCTACACACCGATCATTTTCATAACCATTCGGAAAATGGAAATGCAGGCTTCTGCACACTTTTTCATTTCTTCGAAGCATGATCAGTTTCCGCATCGTTGCAATTTTTTTCTGATTCTCTTCGCTTTCAATTTCACTCCAAGGCATACATCTTCTGCAGTCCGGATCATGAGCGCCTTCCATTGCGATCTCCGTTCCATAATAAATACAGGGGCTTCCCGGAAGCGTAAAAAGGATTGCAAGCTGCTGGTAGAACTTGTCCAGATCGTGAAAACGGTTCATCAGCCTCTCGGTATCGTGGGAATCCAGGAGATTAAAAAGTACATCGTTATTCTGCTGCATATACATGGTATAGCAACGGTTTACCATATATTCAAATTCTTCTTTTTTCATTGTTTTATCAAGAAAGAAATCATGGATTCCACTCAGCAGCGGGTAGTTCATGACAGAATCATATTCATCTCCCTGCAGCCACTGGCTTGCATCATGCCAGATTTCCCCCAGAAGATAAATATCCGGCTTTATCGTTTTTAAATGCTCTCTTATCCGCTTTAAGAACCTGTGCGCCACTTCGTTTCCTACATCGAAACGAATTCCGTCGATATCAAACTCCCGTACCCAGTCCTCACAGATTTTACAGAAATACTGTATCACCTCTTCATTGTTTGTATTCAGCTTTGGCATCCCGTCTGTAAATGCAAAGGAATAGAACCGTCGGTCTCTGGTGTCTCCCCTTTTTTGAACCTGTTCCCAGTCCTCTACCATAAACCAGTCCGCATAACGAGACTCTTTTCCATGCTCCAGGATATCTATCCACGGCTCAAATTTTCTTCCACTATGATTAAACACTGCATCTACCATAATGCGGATTCCTTTTTCATGTGCTTCTTTGCAAAGCGCTTTCATTGTATCCGCATCGCCAAAAAACGGATCTATTTTTGTATAATCGGTCGTGTCATATTTGTGGTTGGACTCTGCTTTCATGATCGGATTCAGATAAATACCGGTAATCCCAAGTTCCTGCAGATACGATAATCTCTGACGGATCCCTTCCAGATTTCCTCCGAATTTTTCTTCGTTTGTTACGGTTCCGTGATTTCTCCAGGGTGTGATATCATCTCCGTTTTTTTCCGGTGTCCCGTTGCAGAACCGATCCGGGAAAATCTGATACCAGATCGTTTCGTTTACCCATGCCGGTGTGCGATTGATATCTGCCGGGTTCATCCAGGGCACAATAAAGCACTGCTGCATACGGCCATCCATCCGGAGCTGTTCTTCTGTCAGGAAACCATCCTCAAAATAATACCAGACTTCCTTTTCCGTCCGCAGTTCAAAGTAATATTTGCATCTTTTGTATTCCGGAAGAAGCGTTGTTGTCCACCAGATCTGATAAGGCAGACGTTTTTTATATATCATTTCCTCTCTTTTTCCGATCCACTTTTCTTTTCCGCCCAAAATTCCGGCTTCATAAGGATCTCCGTAATGGATAAAAACCTGTTTTACATCATATCCTGTCTTGATATTGACAATCAGTCTGTCCTCATCCAGGGCATAACTCATCTGTTCTGAAGTTTTATGGTATACACCACTAAATTCCATCTCATTTTCCTCCCGCATAGCTCTAAAGCTGTTTTTTGCATCCTTGTAAGAAACACGATCACTTTTTGTTTCGTATTGTTTCGTAACTTTACTATAAGCCTTTTTTATTTCTTCGTCAATCAATTTCCATTTTTCCCTACGCTTTCGTAAAATTCAGATAATTTTCAGGATGATTTTTGTGCAGGATGATTTCTTTTTTCGAAACTTAGCGAAATATTGCTTTTTCAAGGTATTGATTGCTTTTTATCTTATGATTTTATATAATGATGTAGGAGCCGAAAGGTCTTTTGACACCTATGATAGCTGGGAGTTTACATTTTTTGTTTTGTGAAAGGATTTCCGATTATGACCACCATTCAGGATATTGCTGATAAAATAGGAGTTTCCAAGAGCACGGTATCCAAAGCGCTCAATGACGCGCCTGATATCAGCGAAGCTTTACGGAAACAGATTTTGGAAACTGCCGTAGCTCTGGGTTATACGAAGCTGCGGCGTTATAAGAAACCAACGAAAAAAGTCTGTATTATAATAGAAAAAGAGAATATGCGGTATCAGGAACCGCATCATTTTGCCTATGATATCCTGGTAGGTTTTCGTCAGATGGCAGAACCTGCAGGCTTTGATGTTGAAATTGTACCCGTTGATATTAAGACCCAAAGAAACCGGCATTATGATGTTTTCATGCTGGAGCATGATTATATAGGAGCTTTTGTGGTCGGCTTTTCCCTGAGCGATCCCTGGATTCAAGACTTTAAAATCAGCCGCACACCGGCTGTTCTTTTCGACAACTATATAGTAGGGAATCCTTCCACCGCTTATGTAGGTATTGATAATGAGGAGGGAATGGAGCTTGCCGTCTCTTATCTTGCCGGACTTGGACACCGGAAGATCGCTTATCTGAGCAGCTCCCTCGGTGCCCGGGTTCTCCAGGCACGCCATGCTGCCTTTCTCCGTTCCATGCACCAGCATGGACTGAAGACTTCTCCTGCTGCGATCGGCTGTTCTTATTATCTGTCAGAATGTATGGAAAAGCATCTTCCCCGTTTCCTGGAAAACGGAATTACTGCTATTATTTGCAACCAGGATACCCTTGCAAGTGCAACGCTCACGCAATGTCAGCAGCTGGGATTCCAGGTTCCTGATGATATCAGCATTATCGGATTTGATGACCTGCCGATTGCCGCTTGTACGTCACCGCCCCTTACAACCATCAGACAAGATCGGCTGGAGCTCGGAAAAAGTGGATTTTTTGCATTGTCAAGTCTTCTCAATCACATCCCAATCAGTACGTATTTGTTGCATGCACAGCTGATTCAGCGGGAATCGACAAGGAAGATCCCTCTATAAGTTCATCTCATCAACAATATTTGCCGGTTTTGCAGTCATTTCTACCCATGCCGGTATAAAACCGCTTTTGACAGCGTTTCTTACAGATCTGACATTAGACCAGGCGGTACAGTAAAAAGGTACTTTTCCCCTGTTTATGATCTCTTTTGTAAGTCTGCTTGTCAGTGCAGAGGCAATCCCCTGTCGTCTGTATTCCGGCAAGACATCCACACCAATCTGCCACATATCGTCGCAATCGGCAGAACAGGCGGCAAGTCCCACCAGCGTGCTTCCGTCATATGCGCCGACGCCAAGTACATCCAGATTCTTCCGATCTTCGCAAAGCGCATTGCCCCATTCCGGTCGATACAAATCCGCAAAATCTTCCTGTGTCAATACTCGTGTCACATAGGCGCAGGAAAGAGTCGGTATCCGGCTGATGTCCGGCAGATAGTATTCTGCCATGAAACATATTTTGTGCCCTTTTTCAACTAAACGTTCATTCAGCCAATGCATGTTTGGTGTCTCAAAACAGTGGTAAAATTCGAATTTGTCTACATACGCAGATACCAGATCCATCGTCTCCGGTATGGAAGCCGCCATGATATTATTTCCATAGGAAACCAGATTGCAGGTAATAGGCTCTTTCAAATATTTGCGGGCCTTCTTTCCTAAATTTATGGGAACAACAACATTTTTGTCCGCCTTGAGATCTTCCACACGGCACCCCATATCTTCCGCAGACTGCCTCATGGCAATCTCCATCATTTCACGATTCGTCATATGCTTTTCTCCATTCTATCAGTTCAGTAACTTGGGGATGCGCAGACATGTCCATTTTGGAAACAGTGTCTATCATTCTCTGCATCCAGCCACTCAATCCTTCCGATTCTTTTCGCTTCGCAGATCATCTGCCAGGTATCTGCAGAATATGAAGCAGCACTCCCGCTGCCCGCTCCATTGCTGCCGGATCAATGGAGGAATAATTCATGACATACGTATTTTCCTGCTTTGCCGCCTCCGCTGTGTCTGCGTAATAGCCGGAGAGCGGCTTTAATTTCACACCACGGGATTTCGCCTGCGTGACAATCGACTCTTCTTTCAAATCCGTGCGAAGATGCATCAGAAAATGAACGCCGGCTTCTTCCTCCTCGATGGTCACGTAATCACCGAGCGGCTTCTTTTCGAGTGCCTGTAAAATCAGATCTCGTTTGTTCTGATAATAGTTTCGCAGCCGGTTGATATGTTTTTCGAAACTGCCATTCTCAATAAACTCTGCCAGTGTGTACTGCTCAAAGTTGGAGACGGTGCAGGAATAAAACGACAGCTCGCGGTAAAATTTCTCTGCCAGTGTCTGCGGAAGCACCATGTAGCTGATCCGTACCGTGGAGGCAAGTGTTTTCGTAAAGGTATTCATATAGATAACTTTGTCCGAAACGTCGATACTCTGCAGTGTCGGAAACGGCTTTCCGCCGAGACGCAGCTCACTGTCATAATCGTCCTCAATGATATAGTGATGCTCTGATTTTGCCGCCCAGCCGAGCAGTTCATAACGGCGGCTGACCGGCATGACTGTCCCGGTTGGAAAGTGATGGGACGGGGATGTATGAATAATATCAACCGATCTTTTTTCCAGCTCCTGCACCGAAACACCGTCCTGATCGAGCGGCACTGGCTCGTACCGTACCTTCATACTCTCATAAATCCGCGCAATTTTGTGATATCCGGGATCCTCTACTCCATAAACAAGATCGTTTCCGAGAAGCTGAATCAGAAGGTTATGCAGATACTCCGTTCCTGCGCCGACAATAATCTGCTCCGGCAGCACCTGCATTCCACGAAACTCGCGCAGATATTTTACAATCGCACTGCGCAGCTTTAAAATCCCGGCGCACGGAGAATTGATCATGAGCTGGATCCGGTTGTCATTCAGGACAGCACGCACCGTCCGCGTCCAGATTGTAAACGGAAAAATCTCGCTGTCCGTCTGGTTACTGGAAAAATCCGCAAAATAGGAAGTCTCCCCGTTTGCCACCTGCAGGATCTCTTTTGGCACCGCATCCCGCATGGAATCCTCAATTTCCAGATCAGCTGCATAAAATCCGCGCTTTGGCATGGAATACAGATAGCCTTCCGCAACAAGCTGCGCATAGGCATTCTCGACGGTAATGACGCTGATACCCAGATTTTTCGCGAACGTCCGTTTCGACGGCAGCTTCTCTCCCGGACGGATGTTTCCCAGTAATATGTCGTTTTTGATACATTTATATAAATATTCATACAGGGAATCTGACCCTATATTGGAAAAATTATACGTCAGCATTCGACCATTCTCCTCTTATCTGACCTTACTGAATATATTTGTTTTGGCGATTTTTTTATAGTCACTTTACCAGTATACTGTGAGGCATAACAAAAGTAAAGCCAAAACAGAAACAAAATTTATCACCTGATATTTATCAGGCAGGGAGGAGATTATTATGACAGCAACAAATGAGAGATACAAACTGAACAAAGAACTGGCACAGATGTTAAAAGGTGGTGTGATCATGGATGTTACCACACCGGAACAGGCCCACATCGCAGAGGAAGCTGGTGCCTGTGCCGTTATGGCACTGGAGCGGATTCCTGCAGACATCCGTGCAGCCGGCGGCGTTTCCCGTATGAGTGATCCGAAAATGATCCGCGGCATCCAGGAGGCCGTTTCCATCCCGGTTATGGCAAAATGCCGCATTGGCCACTTTGTAGAGGCGCAGGTGCTCGAAGCCATCGAAATCGACTACATCGACGAGAGTGAGGTTCTCTCCCCCGCGGATGATGTCTACCATATCAATAAACGCAATTTTAAAGTACCCTTTGTCTGCGGTGCAAAAGATCTCGGTGAGGCACTCCGCCGGATCAATGAGGGCGCATCCATGATCCGTACCAAAGGTGAACCGGGAACCGGCGATATCGTACAGGCTGTCCGCCATATGCGGAAAATGAACAGTGAAATCCAGAAACTGACCTCAATGCGTGAGGATGAGCTGTTTGAGGCAGCCAAGGTCCTGCAGGTTCCGTACGATCTTGTTCAGTATATTCATGACAACGGCCGTCTCCCGGTTGTTAACTTTGCAGCCGGCGGTGTGGCAACTCCAGCCGATGCAGCGCTGATGATGCAGCTTGGAGCAGAAGGTGTCTTTGTTGGTTCTGGTATCTTCAAATCCGGCAACCCGGCAAAACGTGCCGCTTCTATCGTAAAAGCTGTTACCAACTACACCGATGCCAGACTGATCGCAGAACTCTCCGCGGATCTCGGTGAGGCTATGGTCGGCATCAATGAGCAGGAAATCGCCTTACTGATGGCAGAAAGAGGAAAATAATGAAAATTGGAGTGCTTGCACTGCAGGGTGCGTTTGCAGAACATGAAAAAGTATTAGAGCAGCTTGGCGCGAAATGCATCGAACTGCGGCAGGCCCGCGATCTTGGCGAATCTTACGATGCACTTGTACTGCCGGGAGGCGAAAGTACCGTTCAGGGAAAGCTTTTAAAAGAGCTTGGCATGTTCGATATCATGAAAAGCCAGATTGAAAACGGCATGCCGGTTCTCGCGACCTGTGCCGGTGCGATTCTTCTGGCCGAAAAGATCGACGGACAGATCAAGGGACAGCCGGAACAGTATTTCGGCACGATTCCGATGTGCATCAGGCGGAATGCCTACGGCCGCCAGTTAGGCAGCTTCCACACAGAAACACCGGTTGCGGGCATTGGAACAGTGCCGATGACGTTTATCCGTGCGCCGTATATCGCATCTGTGGGGGACGGCGTGGAAGTGCTCGCGGTTGTGGAAGAGCGGATCGTCGGTGTAAAATACAAAAACCAGATGGCCTTCTCCTTCCATCCGGAGCTCGACCCGGATGTGCGGATTCATAAGGCGTTTTTGGAGATGATATAAGACGGATAAAACAATAGCAGACTCAAAAAGCAATGCAAAAATCTGATCGTAAAAAGCTCCAGCTTCAAAGAGAAACTGGAGCTTTCTCATTGTGTTTCGCTGCTGTTTCGCCGCACAGGAGTGTGACGCAGCGCTTTTTCTGTTTGAGAAACTATTTGATTCGTTTCAGTTCATACTGTCTCGTACCAAGACCAATTTTCTCTGCCTGGTCGAGGGTTGCCTCCCATTCAATATTCGGGTTGGAATCCTTGAAATGGTCGTGGTGACAGTGCCATCCCGGCTCTGCAAGGTGCTCGCCAAGCTGACTGTTTTCGATCGGCGTTGCCTTCAGGCAGGCATCGGCACACGCCTGGTCAAGGGCAACCGGGTCGAAGCTTGCAAACATTCCGATATCCGGCAGGATCGGAGCATCGTTCTCCCCATGGCAGTCACAGTTCGGGCTGATATCCTGTACCAGCGAGATATGGAAGCACGGACGTCCATGGCAGACAGCCTGCGCATACTCCGCCATTTTCCGGTCAAGAAGCTCGTTTGCACTGCTGTTTGGATTATAAACCGCATCAAAACTGCAGGCACCGATGCATCGGCCACAACCTTTACATTTATCATAGTCAATGACCGCTTTTTTATCTACATAGGAAATCGCGTCACTTCCGCATTCTTTTGCACAGCGGTGGCAGCCACGACAGACATCCGTATTGATCGCCGGTTTTCCACTGGCATGCTGCTGCATCTTTCCGGCGCGGCTTCCGCATCCCATACCGATATTTTTCAGTGCACCGCCAAAGCCCGTTGCTTCATGGCCTTTGAAGTGGCTCAGACTGATAAAAATATCTGCGTCCATGATTGCATGGCCAATCAATGCTGTTTTGCAATATTCTCCGTTGACAACCGGAACTTCGATTTCATCGGTTCCTCGCACTCCATCTCCAATGATAATCTGGCATCCTGTGGTAATGGTATTGAATCCATTCAGATTCGCACAGTCAAGATGCTCCAGGGCATTTTTTCTGCTGCCCGGATATAACGTATTGCAGTCTGTCAGGAACGGAAGACCTCCCTGCTCTTTACAGAGATCGGCAACCACTTTCGCATAATTCGGACGAAGAAACGCCATGTTTCCCAGTTCGCCAAAATGCATTTTGATTGCGACGAATTTGCCTTCCATATCAATGTCTTTGACGCCAGCAGCAATACAGAGCTTTTTCAGCTTGTCAAGCTGACTCGTTCCAACCGGACATCGAAAGTCGGTAAAATAAACCGTTGACTTTTCCATTTTGTCATTCCTCCTGATTTGTCATTTTTTGACAGCATATCACTTCAAGCTAGGTTGAAGTCAAGTATAATTTGTGGTCTTCTGTTTGTCTCATGGGCTTGTCTTTTTTCTGGATTTTTCGTATACTGAACATAGTTTTTAAGCAACTGAAAATACAGAAGTGCTTTGGAGGTCATGTTTATGATAAAGGCAGTATTATTCGATATGGATGGTATCCTGTTTGACACCGAGATTGTAATGAAAGAGGGCTGGCAAAAAGCTGCCCGGGAGCTGAATTTTACGCTCACGGAGGAACATCTTTCGCAGATGCGCGGCAGTGCGCTTCCGCGGAGCAGAAAGCTGTTTGAGGAGTGGTTTCACGGACAGGTGACATACGATGAAGGACGCGCAATCCGCACGGCGTATCTAAACGATTATATTCGACGCAACGGTGTCCCGGAAAAGCCAGGGCTTCATGAGTTTCTTTCCTGGCTCAAAGAGCATTCGATCAAAGTTGCCGTTGCTACTTCTACAACGCGGCGCGTTGCGGAAGACTATTGGAAACAGTCTGGCATTGACCAGTATATCAATGCTTCAGTCTGCGGGGATGAGGTAATCAACAGCAAGCCGGATCCGGAAATTTTCTTAAAAGCAGCGTCTCTTCTGAAAGTTCCGATTGCTGCATGCATAGTAGCCGAAGACAGCATCAATGGTCTGAAGGCCGCGCGTGCAGCTGGTGCCATCTCCTGCATGATCCCGGATCTGACACCGTATACAAAAGAGCTTTTTCCATTTTGTGATTATGTGAGTCCTTCTCTTTTGGCCTGTAAAGAAATTCTGCTGCAGACTCCAGAAGCGGACAAACTGAAAAGCTGGAAGTAAAAAATCATACATAAATTCAATTATTTTACTGTAAGAAAGTCCTCCACACAGAATCTTTCTGCTGCGGAGGACTTTCCTTAACACGTTTTCATCATCTGTTCGTTTATTCTACATCTACCGGCGAATCATACAATTCCATAACATTGTAGATCTGTTCTGCTGCTGTTGTACGCAGTTTCTGCTGTGTGCTCTGGTTTGCGCATTTTTCGTATTCACGCATGAAGGCAGTTGCTGCGGTGTCAACATCTTCGGCATTTTTCAGTCTGTCCAACAGATTCGGATTGTAGTCGGAAAGGTAGGCCATCAGACTGTCGAGCTGGCCGGACAGGCTTCCAAGGCTCTTTCCAAGATCAATGGTATATCGGCACAGATACTCTTTGATCGTTGGATCTGTAAAACCACAGAGACCATATCCATATCTTCCGCCACTGTAAAGGCCAAAACGGGAACTTCGGATCACTTCGTCACGGGAAATGATTCCGGCATCAACAAGGTTCGTGTACTGCTCTCCGCTCAGGCTTGTGCGGCTGGTAGAGCCATACTCAAGCAGTGTCGGATTGAGGTCTGTGGATGCCTCGTTTGCAATATTTCCCATAATACCGGCGGCTCCTTCTTTTGTAAATCCGTGCATCAGGAAGTAATTCCAGATCTTTTCTGCGTTCGTTCCACCGATTTCATCGTCGGCTGCAAAACGACGGATCGTCAGAATCGTGTCACAGTCCACCGGGCGGTCGCAGGTGATACCGGCGTTTTCGTTCAGCGCTTCTACAATTTTTCCTTCTCCGTCATACAGCGCCACATGGCCATTATAGCAAATAACATCGCCTGCGCGTGCCTCATCCAGGCTTGCAACCTCCGTTCCAAGGCTGCGCCATCCGCCGGAGATCGTATATTCACCGTCGTACGCACCGCAACGGGTCAGAATCTGCCATACAAAATGAGAGCAGTCAATACCGTCCGTCAGGGAGTTTCCACCCCAGACGTATGGTCTGCCAACGAACTGTTTTGCAAATGTGATAATACCGTTTCCGGTTGAGGTTTTTACTTCATAAACCGTTTCTTTTTTATAGGGAAAGGCTTCATTTTCAGACGGATCGATCACCTGATCCGCCAGTTTCATCTGATCCTCTCCGGTGCCGGTTACATATTCCAGCGCCTCTTTTCCCTGCTGCAGATAATCCGTACGGACAAAGCCGCGGACGTCGCCCGATTCAATATAAACCCACTCCTGATCCGCATCGGCGATCACAAAGCAGAGTGCCTTTGCCGGAAGTGTTCCCACGATCCGTGCGCTGGTGGAACCGCTTTCGCGGACGTTTAATCTGGTATCGACCTTTGCGTAGGCGTACGCTTTGTCGACCTGTGCGAAACCTGCGCGGAGATCTTTTTTCATGGAACTGATATATTTTCCGTAATCAATCGTCTGAATCCAGTCATCCGCCTGTGTCTCATCATTTTTCGGTGTTTCTGTCGGTGCTGGTGCAGGCGTCTCGGTTGGCACCGGTGTTTCTGTTGGTTCCGGGGTTTCGGACGGGGCTGGAGTCGGCGTTTCACTTGGGGATGGCGTTACCGACGGTTCTGGAGTTTCGCCTGGAGTTGGTTCCGGGGTTTCACTTGGAGATGGCTCCGGCATCTCGCCTGGATTCGGGTCTTCCGGTGTCTCCGTTGGAGTCGGATCCTCTGTCGGTTCTGGCGTTTCCGGTACTTCTGGCTCCTCTGTGGAAGCGGCATTTTCATCCTGAGATGGTACGGACGGTTCTTCTGCTGGTGTCTCGGTTTCCTGTGTTTCTACAGCCGGAACAACGGCTTCTTCTGTGTTTCCGTTTTCCGTTTCACTTTGCGTGGCCGGTGCATCCGCCTGATCTTTCTGCGTTTCCTGCACCGTTTTCGCTGTCTCCTCTGCATGCGCCGGTGCAGCCGAACCGAGAAGCATTCCGGCTGCCACGCCGAACGCTGTTACCGTTGTGCCAAATTTTTTCTTTGAAATCATATATGTTTTGCTCTCCTCTCTGCTGTTTGTCGATTTCTGCCTGCCATTTTCTGCTTTTGAGGCCGTTCGGATGAAATCACAAAAATGTATCGTTCCTGTAAAGTCTGGCCTCTTTTTTTTGAAGATAAACCAAAAATGATATCATTCGTTTTCATTGTGCAAAAAATTTCACGTATTTTCTATATTGTATCACAGACAACAGCAGATGCAAAGAAACAGATCACATATTGAGGAATTTTTCTGTTTAACGCGTGAAATTGAGAGAGATTCTCTGTAAATTCTCAGGAACCGGACGGAATGCGGATCAGAAGCCGTTTTCCATTCTGCTCTGATACCGTCAGAACCGGAATATGTTTCTTGCGGAGTTGGTGCATGACCGGATAGGCCGCAAAGAGATCACCGCTGACACAGACAGCCTCCGGCTTTTCTTTTAACAAGTCCGACAGGTATTCCCGCAGGCGTATCTTCCATTCTGCTTTTTCAAGTGATGACACGGCATAACTGCCACAGATGTTCAGTTCCGGGGCCTCCGTCAGCGGTTTATGAAGAATAACTGCATGCTCCATGCCCGGCATCTGCCGCAAAAGCGCGTCATCCGCATCGATCGCATCGGTACCGATGTGGATCAGAACCGGTGCTTTTGGCATTCCCGCAAGGCTGATGCGACAGGCAGCGACGGCATCGTCAAGCGTTTCTGCGGTGAGAAGAAATCCTCCTTTGTGGCAGAAAGACACATCGGAAAGCCCCGTCGCTTCCTGCAGTGCTTCTTTTTCCAGGCCAAGCCATGTTTCCGGAAAATCATACTTGTAATTGGATGAATTTTCTTTTCGAACCGGCTGCACACAGTAACCGCCGCGGTTCGATGGGAATATCAGAAATGCAATTTCAGTCGCGGAAAGCTGTTTCTGACATGGAAAAAATTCCGACAGAATCAGAATCTTTTCATCCATTGTTCCTGCCTTTTTCTCCGCTGCGATCCGCTTCCTGTGTTCGGCAAGAAGAGCTGCAAACTGCTGCTCCGCCCGCTCATCCGCACGAAAACGCTCCCATTTATGTTCCAAAATCCGTCCGGCCACTGCCACCGCTTCCAGGAAAGCAGCATCGCTTCCGCTGTTATCATCCCATACCGGATTGAACATGCCGATCATACTGGCGAGTTCATTCTTTTCTCCTGTATTATCATTGAGATCGAGCGGCTGTACAAACTTCTCGTCAAACCGCGCGGCCATCTCCGGACTTAAAATTTCTGTGCCAAGTGCCTCCCATAAAAGGCCAAACGCCGCGTACGGAACCTGGTTTTCCCGGATCCGGCTGTCTTTCTGGTGATGGTCGTATTCTCCTCTTCCAATATCAAAAACAATCCCGTCAAAATCCTCCGGCACACGATTTCCGCGCTGGATGGTAAGCCGCGGATTAAAATGCAGAAGCAGTGCCGCAGAGAACACATCATCCGCATGAAATTTTCCGCCGTGCGTAAAAGCAGCGGCATGTTCTTTTTGTATCTGTTCTAATAATGTCATAAAAGTCCAACTTCCTTTTTCTTAAGATCTGCTCTATTTTACTCTATCTGGCGGCTGTTTCGCAACGGTTCTATGTAAAGAAAAGCTTAAAAACTTCCTGGCGCATATTTATTAAAAATCATTTCCGTAGTCTGCACACTTATCTACGAAAATTCTTTTGTGGGTATTTGGAAAATCAAAATGAGCGGCTCCTCTTCCAAGGTTCCGCTCATTTTGATTTTTCTTCCTTTCATACCTGAATCCGGTCTGCAGCTACATCACACATTGCAATCCGTTTTCCATCCATGCCAAGGATCAATCCACCGTTTATTCTCTGGATGACCTGTACGGTGCTGCCTTCTTTGATTTTACGGCTTCGGAGGAAATCCAGAACATCAGGGATTCCAAACATCCATTTGATGGTACAGATATCACCGGTTTTTTTCTTTGAAAGTGCCTGCATGGTATCCCTCCTTTTTACTTTTTCTATATTGTATTCCCTGAGGAAATATTTAGTCAATAAGAACAATTGGGATACGCTTCTAACTAAAGTTTGTGTGCAAAGCGCTAGAGTGTGTTTGAAAAAGGCTTTTCGTAGTCTGCATGTTCCACTTTGCGGTAGATTTTGTCTGAATGAAGGAGGCGTAGCGGGCTACGGCGACTGAATGAGGGCAAAGTCTACCGCAAAGTGGGGCGTGCAGGCTGCGGAAATGGTTTTTCAAACACACTCTAGTTTTTCAATCAGAGAAAGAGTTTGATGCACGCGATCGCAATCGAAGCCACAGCCACGATCCGTTTCAGCAGCATCTGGTTGATTTTCGTCGCATTTCGTAATTATTATAAATAATCACGCAGAAGACGATTCATCATTATGTCAATTATTAAAGCGTGCTGGGAAAACATTTCTCATTACGTTCTCCACTATCTCTTTAGATTCAGAAAGAATTGACATATTTTATCTGGCATAGCACATGTGACTGCATCCATTTGGAAAAAGCTCTGCTTTCATCGCTCGGATATATTCTTCTTCCGTAGAAGAATCCTCCAGAATCTCCAGTGTGCGGCGCAGATTTCGGATATCACGCTCCATAAAATCAGTATAATTTCCCCGGCCTACCAGCTTCAGATGAGTGATTCCGGCATCGGAAAGCCGTTTTAATGTACACAGGCCGCAGCCGGTTGCGCCACAGAGGTAACCATCTTCCGATACAGGATTCGTCAGTTCTGATGCAGAATCCCATTCGGATATAGAAATATTTTCTCCCGGACGATTTTTTTCTTGTTTTTCTAATTTAGATTCTGAAAACGACATCGGTTTCTTCCAGTAAGGAACCCGGCAAAGATATCCCATTTCATCGCAGTGCAGGGAATTGCAGAAAGCACCACTGAACTGGCACAGTTCATTCAAAGCAAATGCCTCGAACTCCGTTGGATAAGTCCATTCTTTTCGAGCGGCTTCTTTCTGCGCAGTTATATGCCGAATCACTGCACACATTTCCGAGATCGTATTTTTGCGCTGGAAAATGATCCTCTTCGGGTATTCTTTCGCAAAAACCTCTGTCATCGCAGAATTCACCGTTCCCAAATCCCCACTCAGATGTACCTCACAGTCAATCTTTTCTTTTCGCAGGTACACAAGCAGCGCGGGATCCGCAAGAATATAACTTTCAAACCCTATGCTGCGGCACTGTTGGATGATCCGTGCAATTTCTTCATACTGCTCCGGCCGATAATACAATGAATTGAACGTCAGGTGCACTGGCTTCTGGTATTTCTGCACCATATTGGCCAGAATTTCCAGTTCGCTGAACGATCCGATTTGTACATTATAGTTTAAGACCTCTCTCCGATTCAGCGGCAGAACCGTTCCGTATTTTTCTGACCAGGAAAACGGAACGTAACCGCAGAACAGCTCGTCTGCACCGGCGCGGACGTAACGGGGATAGTCATCAATGGAGCCGAGGCCTGATGTGATTTTCATAAGTTAAATCCTTTCGCTTGCGACTCATTCAAATTCAATCTCTTCCTCCGCCTTAGCATACAAATCCAGCTGATTTTCAATATCAAGTCTCTGAACCAGCCAACCTCTTGCAAGACACATCTTCACAAAATCGTCTATACGATTTACTCCATTCATCTCTTTTAACGTTACAACCACACCAAACGGAAGAGAATCTTTTCTTTTCTGCAAGCATTCTTTCGTATTAATCTTAAGTCCCCATAACCCAGAATCATAAGCCTTTCGGGGACCCCTTTTTTCTTTTATTTTTTCACTGATATGTTTCACATTATCCCATTTGCGATACATTTTTCTTGCATCTTCTTCGTACAAAGTAATCTGTTTCTCTTCAGACTGTCGATTGTCATCAATTGCTTTAATCATGGTTGACCCTCTTTTGGCAACAACTCTGCCAAACTGAATATCCATTTCTGTACTCGTATAGTCAACACCCTGTTTGCGATCGCACTGTGGAAAATATGCCAGGGTAGCTCTTGCATAAAACGGGTGCGCATGATCTACAACAGGCACTGGCAGATTATAAGTATAAGTTTCATATTCCTCCGATGCCCCTGTCATAATGAAACGTATTTCATCATTCGGTGTTTTTAAAACCTCATTAATATGCTTTGGCACAACACCATATCCGATTCTATGTGAAATATCATCTCTTCGATTCCATCCGGAAGCTGCATCAATCAGCAATGCTTTCGCCACTTCCCGGCTTAATCCCATAATATGAATCAAATATGCCAGTTTACGTGAAATCCATGGCGCTGCAAATGAAGTTCCCGCTACGTATGCTGCTCCCATATCGTCTTTGCATACCACCATTTTATCTGTATAGACCGTTCCATCACCACCATAATAACTGACATCCGGTTTATGAAAAAACGACAGAACAGGTCCAATCCTGGTATAAGAAGCAGAAATTCTGTTTCAATTTTCGAATCGTAAGATCAGAAAAGCCCGCCATTTTTTCACTCTGATCTCTTTTATCATTCATAAAAATATTCAAATCAGCATCTGTGATATTTTCTTCACCATAATGTACTTTATTTCTATACACTTCATACATTAGTTCAAAAAGAAGGCGATCTGTTACCATGCAGGCAATAAATGTAATAATTTTTGTAGTCTGAATATCTGACTGTATTAGTTTTTGAATCAGTTCCTCTGGTAATGCCTGAAGACGCTTCTTAATACAGCTAAATTCACTCTGTGCACGCTCTCTTGATTTTTGTTGATATATGTTGTCTTCTAATACCATTCTTCGTATTTCGTCAAAACTATGTTCCTGCAGCAATTTTGCTGTTTCCTTTGTTTCAACATGCCAAAGAAGAAATTTGACGCTGGCCGCATTGTATTCCATCATTTTTTTGCCCCTTTCCGATCATAGCTGATAAGATCGCCAAAATCGCAATTTAGCTCATCACAGATTTTTTCCAAAACAGTCAGTGATACAATTTCTCCCTTGCTCATTTTAGCTAACGTGCTACTACTAATACCTACACGTTCTACCAAATCCATTTTTTTCATATTGTTGTCAATCAGTAATTTCCATAATCCGTTATATGAAACTGCCATGTATGTACCTCTCTTCGATATAAACACGAATCTTCACTTAATCCTTTTTATTATATAACGGATTCTATTATATGGCAATGTATTGTTTTGACAACTCGAAAATAAATTTTATTTTATATTTGATAATTTTTAGGAAATCCTAGGTATTTTTCAGTCAAAATCATAGTCATCTGGATCCAAACCCGTATCTTCTATTGCTTCTCGTCTTTCCGCCTCATCCATCATGGATAATTCCATTGTATCTAAGCCAGCAATCTCCAACTCGTCCATTTCATCCGCAAACAGATCCTGCTCTTCCTCAGAGAACAACTCTTCTGAATTGTTAGATTTTGTATTGCCAAAGAATCCTTGATTACTCATAAAATCATATTCTGCTGTTTTTTCAAACAGTTAATCTTTGATCGAGTAGGAGGGAGTGATTAACTCCCGTCCTCTCACACCACCGTGCGTACCGTTCGGTACACGGCGGTTTCAATAGTTGATGTGCACAGACTGATAAGCTGTGGCAGAACGGTTTCCATATATAAAAGAACGGATGAAGGAATCTTTTCCCGACCTGATAAAGGAGACAGAGATCAATGAACATGAATTCTACTGATTTTGCCTGTCTTGTTACAGGATCCCTGACAGACTACCTGCCGCATCACAGATGCTATTCCAAGAATACCGTTCTCAGTTACAGGGATACCCTGAAACTGTTCCTGCGATTTTTAAAAGAAGAAAAAGGAATTTCACCGAACTCCTTTTATATCAAGGACTTTAAACGTGAGATCGTCATTGAATTTCTGGAATGGTATCGGAATAGTGGAGCTGGTATATCAGCCGCAAACCAAAGACTGGCTGCATTAAAAGCATTCAGCGATTATGCACAGCTGGAAAACATCGAATACATTGCTCCACTGCAGAATGTATCTGGAATCAAAGCTAAAAAGTCTGCACCAAAGGAAGTATCTTTCCTGACAGTAAAACAAATGTCCTGTCTTATCAACAGTCCTGATATTAATTCATCCACCGGATTCAGGCACCGGGTAATCCTGACACTTATGTATGACAGTGGGTGCAGAGTCTAGGAACTATGTGATATCACGATAGCAGATGTAGCGTTAGGATCTGTTACAACTGTAAGATTACATGGAAAAGGCAATAAGTACCGGACAGTCGTGTTATCAGATGCAACAGCAAAGCTTGTTGAAAACTATCTTAGCCGGTATCGTTCATACGCTGTTGGAACAGATCCGCTAATAACTAACCGTTATCAACACAAGATTGACCGTGATGGTATTTCTTATATCGTCAAAAAATATGCTGATGCACTTCGTAAAGAAGATGCAGCATTTCCGGAACATGTGCATTGCCATATGTTTCGGCACTCGAAGGCAATGCATATGCTGGAGGCCGGTATCAACATCATCTATATCAGAGACTTTCTCGGACATGAAGACATTTCTACAACGATGATTTATGTAAGAGCTGATAACCGCCTGAAAAATGATGCAATCAATGCGCTTGCTCCTAAAGTTGCTGATGAGACTAATCTTCCTGACTGGAACAAAGACAAAGATCTTTTACAGTTTTTAAATTCCTTAAAATAATAGAGAGTGTTATGCCGAGTTCAGAAAGTGAAAACACTGATAAATCCTACGAATACCGGATGTATCTCGGCATAACATCTATCTCGTCATAAGGGTCGTTATGCCGAGCTCGGCATAATGAACCTTGTGGCGAACCTTCCTCTGTTTCCATCACCACTCCATTCTCCATTACCCCACTTTTCAGATAACGCTTAATCAACTGTACCACCCGTTCGTCCTTTACTGTCTTGCGTAGTAAGTTAATAAGGATTTCATGGTTAAGTGTATCAAAGTATTTCGATAAATCTAAGGATACTGCATATGTGTATCCTTGTTCCGCATACTCCTTCACTTTAAGTATTGCGTCTTTGGCGCTTCTGCCCGGACGATAGCCAAAGCTACCATCTGCAAACAGCGGTTCATAGATTGGCACTAACTGTTGCGTTATTGCCTGTTGGATGGTACGGTCTATCACCGTTGGTATGCCAAGCTTTCGCACACCACCGTCTGGTTTTGGAATTTCAACCCGCCTTACCGGAGATGGGGTATATTTTCCTCTGAGTATCCGGTTTTTCAGTTCCTGTTGATGTTCCTTTCGATATGGCAGGGTTTCTTCGATACTCATTCCATCAATACCTGCCGCTCCTTTATTCGCCTTCACTCTTTTATACGCTCTGTTTAGATTATCTTTGTACAGTATCGCTTCCAGGAGTTTCGGCTGTGCACTGTCTCTTTCTTTCCATATCCGATTGAATGACCTTGACGCTTTCGCATACCTTTCATGTTCCGCACTATCTCTTTGCGAACAGCCACTGTTTGTGTTTTCTGTCATAATCAGTCATTCCTCCTTTCCCAGTCATACTCAAGACTCCTACTGATTCGGTCCTTCACCTTTCGGCTACTATGACCTCTGCTGACTTCTGTGCGTTCAGCACTGCTTTGTACAGTGGTTACTCCTTTCGGAGCATACCGCACAGACCTCCCCGGGTACCACACGTTTCTTCCTCTCCATCCATCGGCCTCATCTATCACGCATGATTCCGTGTAGTTATTGGGCTTTGACTTGGTGCGCAGCCTTACCCTCATGCATAACCTTATATGAGATTTCTGTTCGTCAGACCAGAGATTTGCCCGTGGTTAGTCTGTTCCCACATCCGGCTTCCTTCAGATTCCACCTCACGATGGACACCCTTGCCTTCGGCTATATCCTTCCCACTACCGGGCGGATTCGGGACTTTAACCCGTTAGAAACGTGCGCCGCCAGGCGCACGCAGCAAAAAAAGCAGCCCATATAGACTGCTTTTTGTTTATAGATTTTTAACCACCACTTTACACCGTTTTCTGCAGAATGCAATTCCATATGCAAGAATATCATTTCGTCCATCTTCACGAAGTTCTGTATCGTATCTGCGGTCCTCGATCTGTTCCAGCGCTCTTTCACACGCCTGATCGAGATCATGCAGAGAACGGACGTATTTCAATTCCACTATGATTCCCGCATCCGGATTTTTCGGTTTGAGCCGAATATCCGCAAAACCATCTCCAGATTCTCTGTTTGATTTCACAACCCAGCCAGAATAATTTTTCAAAATACCAAGTAAAATGCCGTGATAAAAAATTTCTTTTTCTTCATTCCGTGCCTTTGTATCGAAAACACGGATCGTTTCTCCGAGAAACATCGTCAGTTCCTGCTGGATCGTCTCCGCCTCTCCTTCCAGAAATCCCTGATTGATTTTATTTGTAGATGCCCTGTTGTTCGCAACGATCTGATTAAACCATTCGCGGATCTTCAGAACAAAAACTTCGCGGACTTCCTGATTCGGAATGATCAGCTTGTACACGCCATTTTCAGCTTTTCCAAGCCGTGTGAGATATCCGGTTGTAAAAAGCACACTCCATATATTGTCGATGCTGTTGTCAATTTCGTCATAAGTCAAATCCGAACGAATTCTCTTTTCAACTGCATTTCCTGCAATCAACTGTTCGATCTCGTCTTTTGTCGTGATATCAGCCTGTTCAATAAAGCGTTTCACAAGATCATTTCCGCTGCTGTTGATCCAATAGGACTTAGGCTGCACATTTGGATCGCTCACTAAATCGTCCACATAGTTAATCACATCCCAGGGACAATAGATATCTGCGTCGCCGAAATGATAACCGTCATACCACTCTTTCACTTTCTCGAAATGTTCCTGCAGATTGTAATTTGCAAGAAGTTTTTTTACCCCTTCATTCGTAAAGCCGAACTCTTCATCATAGCGAACGTCGTCTGCTGCATAAACTTTGAAATTGTTCAGTCCTGTAAAGATACTTTCTTTGGAAACCCGGAGACATCCTGTCAGTACAGCAAATTGCAGATCATCATTCGTCTTCAGCGCTTGTCCGAACAATCCCCGAATCAGTGAAACCATTTCTTTATAGTATCCATGCTGAAACGCTTTGTCGAGAGGAACATCATACTCATCAATCAGAATCATGGCCTTCTGACCATAATGCCGGCATAACAGCTGTGATAATGTCTGCAGGCTGGAGACAAGCATATCCTCATCCATGGAATATTTACCATTCACTAAATGGATGATCGCCCGATATTTGCTCCTCTCATTTTCCGTCAGTTTTTCACTGTCCGCTAAAAATGCAAATCGCTCTGCTTCCACCCCGATCAACTCCGTTAAACGGTATTTTGCGGCTTCAAAGGATAAGCCGTCAATTCCTTTGAGTGACAGGAAAATAACGGGGTACTTTCCCATATATTCCTCACACAGCTTTTGGTTCCGGGAAATATAGAGACCATCAAACAGCGTTCGATCTGTTCCAATTTCAAAAAAACTCTTAAGCTATTTAAGGTTTTTCCAAATCGGCGTGGTCTGGTAAAAAGATTCAAAAAGAATAAGGCAGCTAATGCATAAATACTAATATAGATAATCGCCATTCGCTGATATTCTTTTAAAGCAGAATAATTATAAATAGCAACCATTGCAAAGAAAAGCACAAAAAGAGTATTCTCATTAAACAAATCTACCATCGTACATGCCATCCTCTGTAATCATCATTATTTATCGTAAATGTCAAAAACTGCGACTCTATCATACTAATGCCCAAAATAATACAACATTAATCACAAGCAAAGATTTCGATAATCAATACCCGTTTATTTTACCACATTTCTGAGATAATAGCTTCAACAATATTTTTAATAGATGGTATATCATATGCCTAATTGTATTGTTCTTTTCTCAAAATCAAGTTTTTTTATTCAAAAAGCCCAATCAACTATAGCAAATTCACTACCACCCGATCCACTCCACACAGCTTCAACATCTCTCTCATTCTCTTCCAAACATCCAAATCCACCCCAAACAACGAATTATATCTCCCCATCATCCGCAGATGCTCCGGATATAAAAACGCCTGTTTTTCGCAAAACCTCGGGCATTCCCGCACCGGCATCTGCGCGCTGCGGCTTCCTTTGGTGCACGCTACGTACAGTGGACAGTACTGCGAGGTATTGGTCTGATAAAAGGGAAGATGCATACTGTTTTTTCCTTCCGGGAACTTCCCGGTACCGGTATTGCCGCAGCTCTCCCATTCATACCGCTCGATCTGGAATTCTGCTTTCAAATATTTACGGTAAAATGCCGCGTGGACGCTGTTTTTCTCAAATAGTGTGCGGTCTCCCAGCTTGTAGGCCATCCTGGGATCTTTTTTCGCTTATTAAGCAGAATGCCTAGACAGATGGAAAACACAGGAAAATGAGCGGCCAGATGAGCGGTTCCCCAGTCATTTACAACAAGCTCAACGGTTTTATTCTTTCGTTCGCACCATTCAGCGAGGCGCTGCAGCCGCTGCTGTGTTTCCGACAGATTTTCTTCCAGCAAAAATGGAAACGTAAGCGTAATTGAAAATGACTCCCGACAGGCTTTGTCCATCAGTGCAAACAGTTCCTCTTCCGTTGGCGCCAGATGCGGGCAAAAAGCATTTCCTATATAGAGCCGGTCCGGGTGAAAAAGCGGCGGATCTGGAATCTGGTTTTTCCGAAAATAAGCATCAAAAAACACCCCACTTTCCATCGAAAGATACGCCTTATACCATTCCGGCCGGTCCAGTTCGAGCGCCAGCTCAATCGGCTGCCCGGATCCGGCAGCACTATTTTGCAATGCCACAAAGGTTTCCTTCGTAATTCCGGAAAACCATACTTTTTTCTGCTCTTCCAGACTTTCCAGATGAAACGCGTCCTGCTCCGCAGGATATCCTGTCATCTGTTCTGCAAGAGCGGCATCATCGTCCTCCATTTTCCAGCGAATATACTGGCTGTATTGCAGGGCAAGGTGCTGTACCGCATTTCGATAATCTTCTTGTTCCGTGGCGAAGGTATAAACAACATCAAAATCTTCCTCTTTTTCCTGCAGAAAAGTCGCATCACGAAGAAGAATCCGCTGGTAGGATGCCGTTTTCTGATCGTAAAATGCCAGTTCCCACGGTGCGTTTTTCTGCTCCGCTGTGGCCGGTGCCGCGAGGCGGGTCTGAAAGCCATATTCCGAAATTGCCGTAATCCGCACTTCCTTATCTCCCCAGTATCCCGCCAGGATTCCGAACGGCAGCATGGAAATCCATGGCCATTGACTGATTTCTTTTTCCCGTTCTTTTTTCTGTTTCATTGATTCAAATCTCCCGTTTCCTGATACCATCCAGTATACCTGTTTTCCTGGAAAACTCAAATAAAAAATCCATCCATACCCGGAAACAGTCTCATCGGAGACCTCCAAGTCATGGATGGATTTTTATTTTCTACCCAATATGCAATTTGTTACATTATTTTTTTCAGGCAAACTCAGCAAATCTTATAAAGATATTTACGAACCTGCCTATTTTGTAAACGCATCAATCAACTCTTTGGCATCATCATATCCCTGGCCTTCCAGTTCTTTCTGATACCACTCGTCCACGCCGTCTACGGCCTGTTTGAAGGAATCGATGTCCATATCCTCATAATTGGTAATGGTAACACCATTTTCATTCTGCCAGCGGTTCATGATTTCATCATCACAGGCGCGGTTGATTTCACGCTCGTACTGTGTTGCCAGACGACCGCACTCATCGATCACTTCCTGCTGCTCCGGTGTCATACTGTCATAAATGTCTCCGTTAATACAGAAGAACAGACAATCATAAATTGCATTCCACATCGAGCAGTACGGCTGTACTTCCTGTACGCTGGCTGCATCGATAGCCGGGAGCGGATTTTCCTGGCCTTCTACGGTTTTCTGCTGCAGGGCGGTGTAGGTCTCAGACCAGTTCATGTTGGTCGCATCGGCGCCCCAGCGTTTGTAGCACTCCATCAGCAGGTTACTTCCTGCTACACGGATTTTCAGGTTCTTCATATCATCGACGGTTTTTACTTCCTGCTTGCTGTTGGTCAGCTGACGGAAACCGTTCTCGGCGATTCCCATGCAGTGCAGACCGTACTCATCGAGGATCTCTTTTAATTTTTCGCCTGCCTCGCCGTCCAGTTTTGCATCCGCATCTTCTACGGAATCAAACAGGAACGGAAGAGATACGACGTTAAATCTCGGGTCAAACGCAGAGTAAATCAGGTTGCTGTGCATCGAAATCTGTACCGGGTCTCCATCGATCAGTGCCTGGATACCTTCGGACTGGTTTCCGTTGGTCAGCTGGTCTGCAGCGTATACATTGACTTTGATCTTGCCGCCAGTTGCTTTTTCGATCAGTTCTCCGAACTTACGGCCGCCTTCTGCCCAGGTACTGGTTTCAGTGGTGGAGCAGGTGAAGTTCCAGGTCTGCTCCGGCCAGTCGAGATCGCTTCTGTCTTCTACATCGTAGGTGCTTGCAGAAGATGTATCTTTCTTTGTAAAGGCTTCAATCAGATCTTTGGCATCGTCATAACCTGCGGTTTCCAGTTCCTTCTGATACCACGCATCTACACCGTCTACCGCCTGTTTGAAGGAGTCGATGTCCATATCTTCGTATTTAGTGATCTTGACACCGTTCTCGTTCTGCCAGCGGTCCATAATCTCATCATCACCGGCACGGTTGATGGCACGTTCGTAGTCTACTGCTTTCTGTCCGGCCTCATCGACAACTTTCTGCTGCTCCGGGGTCAGATTGTTATAGATGTCTCCGTTAATGCAGAAGAACAGGCAGTCATAAATTGCATTCCACATGGAGCAGTACGGCTGTACTTCCTGTACGCTGGCTGCATCGATAGCCGGAAGCGGATTCTCCTGGCCTTCTACGGTTTTCTGCTGCAGGGCGGTGTAGGTCTCAGACCAGTTCATGTTGGTCGCATCGGCGCCCCAGCGTTTGTAGCACTCCATCAGCAGGTTACTTCCTGCTACACGGATTTTCAGGTTCTTCATATCATCGACGGTTTTTACTTCCTGCTTGCTGTTGGTCAGCTGACGGAAACCGTTCTCGGCGATTCCCATGCAGTGCAGACCGTACTCATCGAGGATCTCTTTTAATTTTTCGCCTGCCTCGCCGTCCAGTTTTGCATCCGCATCTTCTACGGAATCAAACAGGAACGGAAGAGATACGACGTTAAATCTCGGGTCAAACGCAGAGTAAATCAGGTTGCTGTGCATCGAAATCTGTACCGGGTCTCCATCGATCAGTGCCTGGATACCTTCGGACTGGTTTCCGTTGGTCAGCTGGTCTGCGGCATATACGTTGACTTTAATTTTGCCGCCGGTTGCTTTTTCCATGAGCTCGCCGAACTTACGTCCGCCTTCTGCCCAGGTACTGGTCTCAGTGGTGGAGCAGGTAAAGTTCCAGGTCTGCTCTTCCCATCCAAGGTCACTGTAATCAGCGATATCATTGTAATCCTCATTGCCGGAGGAATTTCCTGCTGTGCTGCCATCCGCACCATCGCCACTGGAAGTATCGGAATTCGTTGCTGCAGCTACCGCTCCGGTATAAGCTCCGACTTTTGCCAGTGCTTTTGGAAGGAACGTGGAAATCTGCGGAACATACGTAATCAGAAGCAGAACTGCTACCGATGCTGCGATCATTGGCATAACGGCTTTGGAAATCTGCTGAATGGTAACTTCCATTCCTTTTTTCAGTTTTACGGAAATGGCAACAAACAGGTTGACACCAACCGGTGGAGTTACCTGTCCGATGGCCAGGTTGACGGTTGCCACGATACCGAATGCTACCAGGTCATAGCCAAGGGCTTTGCAGACCGGAAGCATAATCGGGATAAAAATATACATGGCAGAGTTTGCATCGATAAAGCATCCTGCAATCAGGAAAATGATATTGACAATCAGAAGGAATACAAACTGGTTATGAGCAACGCTTCCAAGAAGATCCGATGCTGCCTGCGCAATACCAAACTTTGTGCAGACAAAGGAGAACAGAGAAGCACTTGCGACGATCAGCATAATTCCACCGGTTGTTTTGGCAGAATCTACCATCAGATCCCACAGGTCTTTCAGTTTGATCTCTTTATAAATAAAGATTCCGACAAACAGACCGTATACAACGGAAACGGCAGCTGCCTCGGTCGGGGTGAAAATACTTCCATAGATACCGCCAAGGATGATGACCGGCATTAAGAATCCCCAGAAAGCATCTTTAAAAGCATCCCATCTTTCTTTGGCTGTTGCTTTTTTCTGGGTCGGCTGAATGTTGTGTTTCTTTGCCTCCAGAAGAACAACGATGACAAGGGCCACACCCATCAGAATACCAGGAACGATACCTGCTGTGAACATATCGGCAATGGATACGCCTGTGATGGATGCATAAACAACGAATGCAATACTCGGCGGTATGACGATCGCAATCGAACTCGACGTCGCCATCAGGGCCGTGGAAAACGGAGCAGAAAATCCGCCGCGCTCAATCATGGCAGGGATCAGAACCATGCCAAGTGCTGCTACGGTTGCCGGACCGGAACCGGAAATCGCGCCAAAGAAGCAGGCTACGATAACGCATACGATCGCGATACCGCCCTTTTTATGGCCGACGCAGGTGTCGACGAAACGAATCAGTCGTTTGGAAATGCCCGCTTTTGCCATAATGTTTCCGGACAGTACAAAGAACGGAATGGCAAGGAGCAAAAATTTACTGATACCGGAATACATATTGGTTGCTACGATGGTCAGGGATGTACCGGAGTACAGGATCGCGCAGATCGAAGACAGACCAAGGCAGATGCCAATCGGGATACCAAGGATCAGAAAAACAAAGAATGAAAGAAAAAGAATTGCACTGATCATTTTTTCTGTCCCTCCTCTTTTGCTTTTACGAATGTATCAATCAAATATTCGATCATGTGCAGCGTCATGCAGGCTGCGCCGATCGGTACGAAAGACCAGAAAATCCATTCCGGCCAGTTTAAAACGAACGTTCTCTTTCCGTTGGCAAGCTGGGTCAGTACCTTGTCCATGCCGTATTTAAACAGAACTACGGTAAAGGCAACACTAAATACTGTGTTGACAACCAGCAGGATTCTTCTCGCCTTCGCAGAAAGACGGTCCGGCAGTAAAGAAAGATTGACCAGCTCTCCGTCACGGGCAGCGAGCGCTGCAGCGAGAAGTGTAATCAGGACAAATACCGCAACAACGAGTTCCTCGGTAAATGACCAGGATTGATGCAGAATCTTACGGGACAGGACATTTCCGACCGTAAGCACAACAATCAGGATCGTGGACAGCACAAGAATCAATTTCTCGACAAATGCCACGCCGTTCATGATTTTTTTGTACACTTTCATATGTTTCCTCCCTTTTCCTGTCTGCGCGTGTTTTGCAGCAGGATTTGTTTCTTGCCAGGCTGTATTACCGGTGTTTCTGCATAAAAAAAGCCGCCCCACGATAACCAGGGACGGACCATATTTTTTCCGCAAACCACCCTTGTCTCTCCTTTGAAACAAGTACGAATACACGCACAAGCATACGCGGTTTCTGTAACGGGAAACTCCCGTGAAAACCTACTGGAATCCTGTCTTTATCTTAATGAAACAATAAAAACAGTTCTTTGGGTTTCCCTTCTCCGAGATGATGTTCAATCCGGACACGCTGCTGTCTCGCACCTTCTCCGACAGCTCTCTGCAAACGCTTTTTCCGCATTTACTTTTTCTCTTCCCAGAATTTATCTTACACGACGGCTGTAATTTTAGCGCGATTTTTGTCATTTGTCAAGAATTGGTTCTGAAATTTTGTTATAATTTTGAAAAACCGTAAAATTTTCGGTTTGCTGTTCTGTTTCGATTGCAGCACCTTTTTTCCTTGCTATTTTCCCACAGATACGATAAAATAACAGACAGATAAGATCCGATGCGACGGGTCTTTTTTCTCGGCATTCTGCCACGATTTTTACTACCCAGAAAAGAGGAACAGCAACTATGAAAATAGATCTTAGAACGATTCCGGATGCAGAGGTTTCCGGCATCGACCTGATGGACGTTGATATCACACTCCCGGCTCCGGAAGCAGAACCGCAGCGCCAGTATTACTTTATGGCGCTCTTAAAACAGCAGCTCGTCCCGGAACGCGCGAAAAAAAACGGCAAAGAATTCCTGACTGCCTGTATCACAACATTCGGATGTCAGATGAATGCCCGCGATTCTGAAAAGCTCGAGGGAATCCTGGAAACCGTCGGCTACCACATTGTGGAGACCGAGGATGCTGACTTTGTCGTTTACAATACCTGTACCGTCCGTGAAAACGCCAATCTTCGCGTCTACGGCCGTCTCGGACAGCTTGGCAAATACAAAAAGAAAAATCCGGGCATGATCATCTCCCTCTGCGGATGCATGATGCAGGAGCCGCTCGTTGTCGAAAAGCTCAAAAAAAGCTATCATTTCGTCAACCTGATTTTCGGAACCCACAATATCTACCGCTTCGCTGAATACCTTGTCCGCTGTATGACCGAGGACCGCATGGTGATCGATATCTGGAAAGATACCGACAAGATCGTAGAAAATCTTCCGGTTGACCGGAAATATCCGTTCAAATCCGGCGTCAATATCATGTTCGGTTGCAACAACTTCTGCAGCTACTGTATCGTACCGTATGTGCGCGGCCGCGAGCGCAGCCGGAAGCCGGAGGAAATCGTTGCAGAGATCAAACGCCTCGTTGCAGACGGCGTTGTGGAGATCATGCTGCTCGGTCAGAACGTCAACTCTTACGGAAAGAATCTCGAGGAGCCGATGACGTTTGCCCAGCTTCTGCGCGAGGTTAATAAAATCGAAGGGCTGAAGCGCATCCGTTTCATGACCTCCCACCCGAAGGATCTCTCTGAGGAGCTGATCGATGCGATGCGCGACTGCGAAAAGGTCTGCCTCCATCTTCATCTCCCGCTCCAGTCCGGAAGCAGCCGCATCTTAAAGCTGATGAACCGCCGCTACACGAAAGAGCAGTATCTTGACCTTGTTGACCGCATCCGCGCGAAAGTACCGGATGTCTCCCTGACAACCGATATCATCGTCGGTTTCCCTGGCGAGACAGAGGAAGATTTCCTCGAAACGATGGATGTGGTACGTAAGGTCCGCTACGACAGCGCCTTTACCTTCCAGTATTCCAGAAGAACAGGAACACCGGCTGCCGCTATGGAGGATCAGATTTCGGTCGATGTTGTGAAGGACCGTTTCGACCGTCTTCTTGCTGAAGTACAGGAAATCTCCCGTGAGGTAACGGCAAGACATACCCACACAGTTCAGGAAGTTCTCGTCGAGAGCATCAATGAACAGGATCCGTCCCTTGTGACCGGCCGTATGAGTAACAATACGCTCGTTCATTTCAAAGGTGATGCTTCCCTGATCGGCACGCTGCAGAATGTATATCTGGATGAGTGTCGCGGTTTCTATTACATGGGAACACCGGTGGAAAACAGCTAAATCTTTCAAAAACAAAAATCCCGGATTTTCGGTTCCTGCTTTTACGGCAGGTATCCAGAATCCGGGATTTTTATTTTTACTTCGAAACACCTTTTGACAGCCGCACCTGATACACCAGATACGTAACCATCAGCATCGCTCCCGCGCCAATCCATGCGGAAATCTCAGCGAATGCGACACCGCGGAACGCAAAGTGCGGAACCGCAATCTGAACGATGCCGACACGCATCACAACTTCAACAACACCGGAAATCATCGGCAGTACCGTTTTTCCCATGCCCTGGCAGGCGTTTCGGAATACGAAAAGCCATCCAAGCGGAAACAATGCGATTCCGGTGAGCGGAAGAAAGATACAGGTGTAGGAAATGACGGTCGGATCGTTCAGCATCAGAGATGCCAGGAATTTCGGCGCGAAAATTTCCAGCGCCGCAAACGGCAGATTGACCAGAATCGACAGGATCACACCGGCCCATACGCCGCTCTTGATTCTGTCATACTTCTTTGCTCCATAGTTCTGTCCGGTAAAGGTCAGAAGCGCCAGTCCGACGGTCACACCCGGCTGCTCAAACAGACCGCAGACCTTCATGCATGCCGCATACGCAGCTACATAGGCGGTTCCCATCTGGTTAACAAAGACCTGAAGCACCATTCCTCCGATGGCAGTAACAGAATTCATCACTGCAACCGGAAGACCTTTTCCGGTCAGCGCGGCAAGAATTTTTCCATCCGCTTTCCAGTCCCCCTTCTGTGGAAGCAACTCCGGTGCACGGAGGATGTGCCAGAAGCAGTACAGCGCGGAAATCGCCTGCGCCAGAACCGTGGCAAGTGCTGCTCCAAATACACCCATGTGAAGCGGAAACACAAAGAGAAGATCCAGCACAATATTGGCAATGGCAGAAAGCACCATGGAGACGAGCGGAACCTTGCTGTTTCCGACCGAGCGGAGCAGTGTCATCACAAAGTTATTGAAAATCGTGATGGTGCTTCCGGCCAGGATTGTTCCGAAATACACGAGAGTATCCGTCATCATATCCTCCGGCGTCTGCAGAAAGATAAACAGCCGCCGCATCAGAAGCAGGCTGAACGTTGTGATCACGATTCCGATGGCAAGGCAGATATAGACCGACATGGCAATCTCTTTCCGCAGCTTTTTTGTATCGTTTGCACCAAAAGAATGCGAAATACAGATGCCAAGGCCACCCGTCAGTCCGACGGCAAAGCCGATAATCAGAAAATGAACGGAGCCTGTGTTTCCAACTGCGGCAAGCGCCGTATCTCCGATTCCTTTTCCGACAACCATGGAATCCACGAAGCTGTAAAGCTGTTGGAACAGATTTCCGATCAGAATGGGCAGGAAAAACTGAAAAATCAGTTTCATGCTGTTCCCTCTTGTCATATCATTTGTTGTGTTCTGCATGGTATTTTTTCTATCCTGTCCTTTCTCTTTTAGAATTTCCTGTTTCTTTATTGATTCCCCCTCGTCTTGTCAAGACCGCAAAATGCGGCTATAATAGAGCATAACTTAGACGAAAGGTTTTTACATCACTGGCATGAACAATTTATACGAATACATCGATCCAATTGCTTCCCCCTATGAGGCATTTCTTTCTGACAGCACCCGCGATCTCCTGCCGATTCCGGCGCACTGGCATTATTATGTAGAACTTCTCTACGTCCGCAAAGGCGAAATCGAAGTTTCCCTTGACAATGTCGTATCCACCTGCACGAAGGGCGCTGTCATTCTTTTTCCGCCCAAATGCGTCCACTCCATCGCTCTTGCGAGAGGTTCTTCTCCAGTTCAGTACGATGTGATCAAATTCGATCCCAATCTTCTGCCGTCCTGCAAAACGGATGAAATCGATCTGCGCGCCATGCTGCATGGGATTCACGCCTACCGCTGTTCCTGTATCTTTTCTCCGGAACAGACGGCCCAAATGAATCTTTTTCCGCTTTTTTCCGATATTCTTTCCGAATATCAGAATAAAGAATTCGGTTATTCGATGGTATTAACTGCCGATCTTCGGAAAATCGTCACCAAATTTGCGCGGATCTGGCAGAAAAATGGTGATTTCTTTCTGGCTCCCGGCGTTCATCCTTCTTATGAAATCAGGTTTGACCTGATTTCCGAATACATCGATTCCCACTACTTTGAGGAGCTGACCGTAGAAAAACTGGCCGCGATGTGCAATATGTCGCACTCCACCTTTTCCATGAATTTCTACCGCCGGTACAATATGACCTGCAAGGAATACATTACAGCAACCCGGATCAATGCAGCCGAAAATATGCTTTTGTTTTCCAGCCACGACATCTCGTTTATCGCGCGGGAGGTCGGTTATACGGACTGCAGTTACTTTATCCGCTGCTACAAAAAACTGAAAGGCGTCACGCCGAAGCAGGCACGAAAACTCCAGCTTGGACGGTAACGATCATCTGTTTTCGAATTTTTTCAGAGAAAGAACGCACAGGCATTTGCTGCACGCTCTTTCTTTTTTATGTATTTCTTTAAACTTTTTCCTTATCTCTCTGCAGTCTCATAAACGCTTCTTACGCGGTATGCGCCCGATACGCCGGTTCCCTCTGCGGTGAAGTCTGCGGTCGGCAGAATGCGGAAGGTCTTTGTTCCGGCTTCCATATCCACAAAGTTATCGTCCAGACGAAGCACACCGTTCTCAGTCTCTACGCTGACAGATTTTGCAAAGTTCTCTGCGGTTACGGTTACGGTATCGCCGTCTACTGATACAGAAAGCTTCGGATCTGCAAAATGGTAATGCTTCGGTGCGCAGAACAGAGTTGATCCGGAAGATACTACGTTTCCATCAACAACCAGCTCATAGGTCAGATGAACTTCCAGCGGATCCTGATCGTTGAAATCAAGATGCGGCATCCACTGTCCGCCGTAAGCCGGTGCATTCACCTCGAAGGCTCCCTCTTTGACTACGGAAGAATCCGGACGGCACAGGGACCATTTTACGGTTCCGACGATCGGCTCACCGGTCTCATTGGCAACATGAAGGTCTGCACTGACATCAATCGGATGCGGCAGTGTGTTGACAAACGGTTTCTGATCGATCTCTCCGTGCTCCTCGCAGGAAAGCAGGACCGGTGCAAACATCTTCTTCTCTGCGTACTGCAGGGCTTTCCAGTTTCCATAGTAGTCCACGCTTGCCCAGGATGCTACCGGCCAGATATCGTTCAGCTGCCATACAACAGCACCCATGCAGGTACCGCGGAAGCGGCGGAAATGCTCAACGCCGTAACGGATCGCATCGGCCTGAAGAAGCTGTGAGCAGTACAGAAGCTCGTCGAAGTTCTTCGGATACAGGTATGTCTGTGAAATGTAGTTCAGGATCTTTCCGTTGGCAGCCGTATTTCTCTGGTGCATTTCCATGACACGGGAGAAGATGTTGCGGTCGCCGTCTTCGGTAAACCGTTTTACAGTCTGCAGTGCCGGGAAGGACTGGAATCCGAACTCGGACAGGAAACGGTAATGATGGGAACGATAAGCGGTGAACGGCTCGCTTCCGTGCCATACACCCCAGTAATGGGTATCGCCGACGTTCTCTGCATTGCTGTTTTCGTAATTTCCGCCTGAAGACGGGGATGACGGCCAGTAGAATTTCTCCGGATCCTCTTCTTTGACGATTTTCGGAATGATGTACTCATACAGATGGATGTAATCATACGTCTGTTTCTTAGATTTCTGCCATGCCAGCGTTTCGTACTGGGTTTCCATCTCGTTGTTTCCGCACCATAGAGCAACACTTGCATGAGAACGGAGTCTGCGCATATTCTGACGGATCTCCGCGGAGATATTCTCTTCGAAGTCATCTGTCAGCTCGTAGGATGCGCAGGCAAACATAAAGTCATGCCAGATGAGGAGTCCTCTCTCATCGCAGACATCATAGAAAAAGTCATCGAGGAAGTATCCGCCTCCCCATACACGCAAGGAGTTAAAGTTTGCCTCCTGTGCGGATTTCAGCAGCAGATCGGTACGCTCTCTCGTCTGACGGGTTAAGATATTGTCCTCCGGAATGTAGTCAGCGCCCATCGCGAAGATCTGCAGTCCGTTGATTTCATACGCAAAGTTACGGCCCTTTACGGTCTTTGCAGGTTTATCGGTAATGATGATTTTTTTCTCACCGTTGGTCATGATCATGTTGTCGCCGTCATCGTAATCCGGTGACTGGCCGGTCATATGCTCATCAAAGACTTCATCTTCCATCACGTCAGTATTTACGGTGATGGTACGAAGACCCATCTTCTTCTCCCAGGTATCCAGGATATCGTCTGCAACGAGCTCCACCTTTACCTGATACAGTGCCTGTGCACCATAGCCGTTCGGCCACCACAGCTCCGGATTTTCTACGGTAAGGGAAGCCTGTACATGATTGCTGCGAAGATCACAGGTAAGTCCGGTCAGATTCTTTGCCGGTGCAGAATTGGTCAGCGGATCCATTGTGCCGCTTTCTGCGGTCAGAACGGTTTTTCCATCCGGGGAAGTAACGGTCATTACGATCTTTACTTTACCGTCGGTTACACCCGGCATCCACTCGATTTCAGCATCTGCGGTCAGGCGGACGAAGTCAACCACATTTCCATGAACGTTTTTTCCAGTTACATGATGCTCCTGTCCTACAAATACCTGTGCCAGACGGGCAGTTTTTACTGCGAGAACAGAAGCCTCACGGAACAGTCCTGCATCTGGAAGACGCGGACCCCAGTCCCAGCCGTACATGCAGGCTGCTTTACGAATATGCGGGAATCCCGGCATTGCATCGGATGCTGCTCCAACCGGGCATTTTGCTTCTTCTTCTGCGATGAATTTTGTCGGGGAATGCAGAACCACTTTTACCTGATATACGGTATCGGCTGCATCACCTGCAACAAGATCGGTAATATCATACTCCCAGACACGGTTCATGTTGTCTGCGGAGCCGATTTTCTCTCCGTTCAGATAAACATCTGCGATGGTATCAATTCCGTCGAAGTGTAAAAACAGACGGTCCGCTTTTCTGTCTTCCTCACTGATCACGATCGTTGTCTCGTATGCGAAATCGTTCTCCATCAATTTCAGTGCATCGAGCTCATTGTCACGATAAAATGGCTCCGGGATCAGGCCTTTCTCCAAAAGGGTGCCGTAAACGGTAGACGGTACCTTCGTTTCAATTGGAGTTTCCGGAATATCGTAAACATTTTTTCCGAGGACAGTTAATGTCCAGTTGTCTTTCAGACATATTGTATGCATTACAGTATGTCCCCCTTTCTTCATAGTTTCTGCTTTTTCGCGTAGTTTCGCCACGCTTTTCACTTTATTTTTATCTTACTGCTTTTTTAACCAAAATGGTACAAAAAAGCTCTTGAAAAATAGGAAAAATCTCCAAATGCGAAACGATTTTAGAAAATTTCGGAAACAGTGAGACAAATTCTCAATCATCACTTTGACAGATCTGGAAAATGTGATAGAATAAAAATGTCGGCATCCTGAAAAAAATGCCGGCAGTATTTTTCGAAAAGAAAGATGAGGAAAAAATTATGATACCAGAAAGATTAGCTGCTCTCCGCGAAAAAATGAGAGCCTACGGCGTGGACGCTTATCTGGTTCCGACCGCCGATTATCATGAATCCGAATATGTAGGAACTTACTTTAAAGCAAGAACGTATATCACAGGCTTTACCGGTTCTGCCGGAACCGCCGTTATTACCCAGGATGAAGCGTGCCTCTGGACCGACGGCCGCTACTTCGTACAGGCAGCCAAAGAGCTTGCCGGAACCGGCGTTACCTTAATGAAAATGGGCCAGGAAGGCGTTCCGACGGTAGAGGAATACCTGGCGGCAAATACAAAAGAGGGCATGACCATTGGTTTTGACGGCCGCGTTGTCAATGAAATGCTCGGCGAAGCACTGGAGAAAACACTTCCGGAGCGTTTTCTTTCCTATCGAAGCGACCTGATCGGTGAGATCTGGTCGGACCGCCCAGCACTTTCCGCAGAACCCGTGTGGATCCTTGATGCAAAATATACCGGTGAATCCGCTGCGGAGCGTCTTGCAAAAGTACGCGAAAAGATGAAAGAGAACGGTGCCGAAGTGCATATTCTGACTGCACTGGATGATATCGCCTGGATGCTGAATATCCGTGGAAACGATATTCCATGCAACCCGGTTGTCCTCTCCTATCTCGTACTGACAGAAACCGAGAGTCATCTGTTCATTCAGGAAGAAACCTTAAATGAGAAAGTAAAACAGTATCTTGCTGATCTTGACATTTCCCTTCATCCATACGATGCTGTTTATGATTTTGTTTCCGGCATCACAGGAAAAACCATTCTTCTGGAGAAAGCCAAAGTCAACTACACGATCTGCCAGAGTGTCATGGGCAGCAATACGATTGTCAATGTCATGAACCCGGCTTCTTCTTTAAAAGCAGTCAAAACACCGGTTGAGATGGAAAACATCCGAAAAGCCCACATCAAAGACGGCGTTGCCGTTACCCGTTTCGTATACTGGTTAAAGAAGAATATCGGTAAGATCCCAATGAATGAGGTTTCCGTTGCTGAAAAACTGGAATCCTTCCGGAAGGAGCAGGAAGGCTTTATTGAGCCAAGCTTCGGAACGATTTCCGCTTACGGCCCGAATGCTGCTATGTGCCATTATCAGGCAACGAAAGACGATTTCTCTGTTCTGCAGCCAAAAGGCATGTACCTGGTGGACTCCGGCGGACAGTATTATGAGGGAACGACCGATATTACCAGAACAATCGTAGTTGGACCGCTGACCGAGGAAGAAAAAGAACATTTCACCATCACTGCGATGGGAACCCTTCGTCTTGGAAATGCAAAATTCCTCCACGGCTGCATCGGTATCAACCTTGATTACCTTGCAAGACAGGCATTCTGGGAGAGAGGTCTTGACTTCAATCACGGAACCGGCCACGGCGTCGGCTATCTCTTAAATGTCCATGAGCGTCCAAACGGTTTCCGCTGGAAAATGGTTCCGGAGCGCATGGAAAATGCCGTTCTCGAGGAAGGTATGCTGACCTCCGACGAACCAGGTATCTATATTGAAGGAAGCCACGGTATCCGTACCGAGAACCTGATGCTCTGCCGCAAAGCAGAAAAGAACATGTATGGCCAGTTCATGCGCTTTGAGTTCGTTACCATGGTTCCGATCGACCTCGACGGTATCGATACGCAGTATATGACGGAGAAAGATGTCGAGCTGCTGAATAATTACCACAAAGAAGTGTATGAGAAGATTTCTCCTTATCTGGAAGGGGACGAAAAAGAGTGGCTGAAAGAAGCTACCCGCCCGATTTCCAAATAAGTTCTTTCTATAACATCAAAAAACCGATGTTCTGTGCGTGTTATTTTCACAGAACATCGGTTTTTCTCATTTCTTTTCCTTATAATACTTTCGATAAAAATTCTCTCAGGCGCGGGTGCTGCGGATTTGCGAAGAATTCCTGCGGCGTATTCTCCTCCTGAATATTTCCCTCGTTGATAAAGACGACGCGGGTTGCCACCTCTCTGGCAAAACCCATCTCGTGTGTAACAACGACCATGGTCATGCCCGATTCGGCAAGCTCTTTCATAATTTCCAGAACCTCTCCTACCATCTCCGGATCGAGTGCAGAAGTCGGTTCGTCAAACAGCATGACATCCGGATTCATCGCAAGGGCGCGCGCGATGGCGATTCGCTGCTTCTGTCCGCCGGAAAGGCTTCCCGGATAGGCATCTGCTTTGTCCGGCAGTCCGACACGGGTCAGAAGCTCCATCGCTTTTTTCTCTGCTTCTTCCGGTGTCATTAGTTTTAACGTCACCGGAGCGAGCAAGATATTTTCCTTAACGGTTTTGTGCGGAAACAGATTGAACTGCTGGAATACCATTCCGATCTTCTGACGCACATGGTCAATGTCAGTTTCCGGCGCCGTGATGTCAACGCCCTCGAAGTAAATTTTTCCGCCGGTTGGAATTTCCAGACGGTTTAAGGAGCGCAGAAACGTCGATTTTCCGGAACCGGAAGGACCGATAACGGCGACAACTTCTCCCTGACGGATCTCTGTGCTGATTCCGTCTAAAACTTTATTATCCTCGAAGCTCTTCTGCAGATTTTCAACTTTAATTAATACTTTTTCGTTAGTGGTCACTCTTACGCAGTCTCCTTTCCAGTTTGCCCATGAAATAGGTCAGAATCATAACAAGAATCAGATAAAAGATCGCTGCGGAGAGAAGCGGAACCAGCGCATCGTACGTACGGCTCTGTACCAGGGTTGCTGCTTTTGTAATATCGATGGTTCCAATATAGCCGATGATGGCGGTCTCTTTCAACAGCACGATCATCTCGTTGATCAGCGCCGGAAGAACATTTTTAAACGCCTGCGGAATGATAATCAGACGCATGGTCTGTGCCGAATTTAAACCAAGGCTTCGTCCCGCTTCCGTCTGTCCTTTATCCACAGACATGATTCCGGAACGGAAGATCTCGGCAACGTACGCACCGGAGTTAATACCGAATGCAATTCCGCCGATCACGATATTGTTCAGGTTTACGGTTGCAAAAATAACGGAATAGAAAAACAGAATCTGAATCATGGACGGCGTTCCGCGGATAATCGTCAGATAGACGCGTGCCACAATGTTCAGAAGTTTTAATTTACCGGTCTGCTCGTGTGTCGAACGGATCAGCGCGATGAGAAGTCCGAGCACAACACCGATGCACAGTGCAATTACTGTGACAAGCAGCGTCGTCTTCAGACCGGTCAGCCACCACTCTGTAGCACCGTTGTCTACAAAGTAGCGGTTAAACTGATGCTGTAAATTTTCCATAGAATACATCTCTCCTTTGTGGTTTCATTTCCTGCAAAAAGAGCGGCTGCACCATTTTGCCTGGCGGACAGCCGCTCTTTTTCCTCTTATTAGATTACTTTCTTACAATAACAACCTGCGTTGCATTTGCGTAAGTATCGGTGAAATCAACACTCTCCTCACGCTCCGGAGTAACGGTCATTCCGGCTGCGCCGAAGTCTGCTTTTCCACTGTTGACAGATGCAAGGATGGTTTCAAATGACATATCCTCGATTTTCAGCTCATAACCAAGCTTGTCGCAGATTGCCTTGGAAATGTCGGCATCGATACCAACGATATCATTTCCCTCTTTGTACTCCCACGGCTCGAACTCTGCGTTGGTTGCCATGGTAAGCGTTCCCTTGGAGTGGTCTGCGTCTGCCGGGGATTCATACGGATGCTGTCCGACTTCATCACCAATGTAGTTGCTCATGATCTCATCAAGAGTTCCGTCCTCTTTCAGCTCTGCCAATGCAGTGTTGAACTCGTCTCTTAACTCATTTCCTTTTTTGAAGCACATCGCGTACTCTTCGGTATCAAAAATGCCTTCTACAATTTTCAGATCATCGTTTGCTGCAACGAATTTTTCTGCCGGCAGGGAATCGATGACAACACAGTCAATCTTTCCGTTTTTCAGTGCCTGAATAGCATCGGCGCCTTTGTTGTAACGCTGCATCTGGGAATCTGCATTAACGGCATCGCTCGCCTGAGAATCACCTGTTGTTCCGGTCTGTACACCAATCTTCAGATCTGCCAGATCCTCTACGGATGTTACTTCTACTTTCTTTGCGGTAGATGCAGAACTTCCGCATCCTGCCATCGAAACAGCAAACAAAACGGACATTGCAAGTGCTGTTGCTTTTTTTGCAAAATTCATTTTCATAATAATCTCCTTCTCTCCTCATGTAATGTATATTTATTCACTTCCCCTTATTATAACAGCATCTTTCTGAAATGCAAGGAAAAACGGAAAAAAAAGCAACAGAAATACAAAAGACAGCCCGGGGGTTCTTCCATGGCTGTCTTTCCGTTTTTGTATTCAGTCCGTATTTTTTCCGTCTGCTGCTGTGCAGCGCAGGATCCGCTGAATGCTCTTTTCCGATAAAGCATATTCCTCTGCGAGTTCGGAAACTCTGCTTCCGTTTTGATGTTTCTCGCAAATTTCTCGGTTTCTTTTTTCATAATGATTCTTTTTAAGATTTTCTTCATCGCCGTCTTTTTCTTGCAGACCACGCTTTGTAGAAACAGAGTGTCACCATCCTGTTCCAGCACAACGAAACAATCCAGATCCGTTGCATAAAATACCTGTTCCAAACCAGCTGATAAAAATTGCTGCAAGGGCAATCCATTCAGCAAGATCTATCACATTCAAACCAGATAGTTACTCACATACACAATACCTCTTTCCAGACTCCCCGGACTTCCGCGGAATGCCCACGCTGCGGCATCACTCGCCAGAAGAACGGCACAGGAAAGCTGCACCAGAAGCATCCGGTATTTTTTCTTTTTCTGATCCATATCCCTGCTCAAAACCATACAGAGGGCCGCAATATTTGTTTTGTCCTTCCTAAAACAGCAAAAGAAAACCCTCTCATACCGCCTTTCTCTGCGTATATGAGAGGGTTCCTGTTCTTACGCCTGTCCCAGTACGTGGTCGGAAATTCTTCCGTAGACGGAGATCAGGTAGAGGCCGCAGATGCCGACAACCGCGTAGATGATGCGGCTCAGCCACGTCATGTTTCCGAAGATCAGGGCGACGAGGTCGAGGCGGAAGAATCCGATCAAGCCCCAGTTGACGGCTCCGATGATTGCAACGGTGAGTGCGGTGTAATCCAGTCCTTTCATGTAAAGAAACCTCCTTTTTCCGGATTTTGTATCGTCTTTTTATCTCTTCCGGTTTCTTTATAAAGAATTTCCCAAAAGGAGGCAGATTATGCATTTTCTTTGATTTTTCGGGCAGAAAAATGGAGACCATTTCCAGGCCTCCATTCGTGCAATTTTGTTTTCTTTATTCAGACAGCAGCTTCTGCAGCAGCTCTCCTGCTGCTGCCGGGTTGGCTTTGCCTTTCATTTCTTTCATGACCTGGCCGACCAGAAATCCAAGGACTTTTGTCTTTCCGGATTTGTACTGCTCTACCGGGCCAGGGTTGTTTTCCAGAACTTTTCTCGTGGTTTCTTCCAGAAGGCCGGTGTCGTTTACGGTTTTCAGTCCGTGCTCCTCGACGTATGCTTCCGGATCGACATCCTCTGCAAAGATCTGCTCAAATACCTCTTTTGCCACCTGGTTGTTGACCGATCCGGCTTCTGCCAGTTCGATCAGGGATGCCAGATGCTTTGGTGAAAACTGCAGATCCTCCGGCTCCTGGCCGTTCTCCTTTAAGAGACGTAAGGTCTCGCCCATCAGCCAGTTTGCCACTTTTTTCGGTTTGCCGCAGAGCGCCGTCGTCTCCTCAAAGAGATCGGACAGCTTCTTGGAACCGGTCAGAATGCCCGCATCGTACTGCGGCAGTCCGTACTGCTCCACGTAGCGTGCCTGTTTTTCCGGCTGGAATTCCGGCATGGATTTCACAATGCGGTCGATCCACTCGTCGGAAATGTGCACCGGCGGCAGATCCGGGTCCGGGAAGTAGCGGTAATCCTTCGCATCCTCTTTCGAACGCATCGCGTAGGAATACTCTTTGTTGTCGTCCCAGCGGCGGGTCTCCTGGACAACGGCTTTTCCTTCCTCGATCAGCTCGATCTGTCTTGCACGCTCTCCCTCGATCGCTCTTCCGATGGCCTTAAAGGAGTTCAGGTTCTTCATCTCGGTACGTGTTCCGAATTTCTCACTTCCAACCTCACGGACCGAAAGGTTGACATCGGCACGCATCGAGCCCTCCTGCAGTTTGCAGTCGGATGCGCCGAGATACTGAATCATCATACGCAGTTTTTCCAGATAAGCGATAACCTCTTCCGCAGAGCGCATATCCGGCTCGGATACAATCTCGATCAGCGGAACGCCGCTTCGGTTGTAGTCGACGAGCGAGCAATCCTCCCACTCATCGTGGATCAGCTTTCCGGCATCCTCCTCCATGTGGATCTCATGAATGCCGATTTTCTTCTTTCCCGCTGCGGTGTCAATCTCGACATATCCATCGTGGCAGATCGGCAGATACAGCTGGGAAATCTGATAGTTCTGCGGGTTGTCCGGGTAGAAATAGTTCTTCCGGTCGAATTTGCAGAGCTGGTTGATTTTGCAGTTTGCAGCCAGTCCGACGCGCAGGGCGTAATCGACAACCTTCTTATTTAATACCGGAAGGGATCCCGGCATACCGGTGCAGACCGGGCAGGTGTGGGTGTTCGGCGCACCGCCGAATGCGGTAGAGCAGCCGCAGAAAATTTTTGTTCGCGTCGCAAGCTCCACATGTACTTCAAGTCCGATGACGGTTTCATACTGTTTTGACATTGTTTTGCTTCCTCCTTACCATTCTTTCGGCTGCCCGAATGCACCGCGTGCCTGCTCATAGGTGTACGCTGCACGGAACAGTTTTTTCTCTGAGAAACAGTCTCCGATAAGCTGCATGCCGATCGGAAGCCCCTTATCATCCATACCGCACGGAACGGTGATGCCCGGAAGGCCGGCGAGGTTGACGGATACTGTGTAAATATCGCCCAGATACATCTGCAGCGGATCGGAAAGCGATTCCCCGAGACGCGGTGCGGTCGATGGTGCTGCCGGGCTTAAAATCATATCGTATTTTTCAAATGCGCGGTCAAATTCCTGTTTAATCAGGGCTTTCGTGCGCAGTGCTTTCAGATAATACGCATCATAGTAACCGGAGCTTAAGACGAAGCTTCCCAGCATAATCCGTCGTTTCACCTCCGGACCGAAGCCCTCAGAACGGCTCTTCTTATACATATCGTGGAGTCCTTCGTACTCTTTGGCACGGAAGCCGTATTTCACGCCGTCGAAGCGTTCCAGGTTGGAGCTTGCCTCAGCGGATGCAATAACGTAGTAAGCCGGAATGGCATAATCAATGAGGTCGAGATCGAAATACTCTACTTCTGCTCCGCGTGCCTTCAGGACATCAGCAGCTTTTAAAATGGATTCCTTCACCTGCGGATCCAGGCCTTCGCCGAAGCAGCTGTTCGGAATACCGATTTTCAGATCGGAGACATCTTCTTTTAAAGCGCTCATGAAATCGTAATCGTCGCGTTTCATCGATGTCGCATCTTTTGCATCATACGAAGCGACCGTCTGCAGCAGTGCTGCACAGTCTGTCACATCCTTTGCGACCGGTCCGATCTGGTCGAGGGAGGAACCATAAGCGATCAGTCCGTAACGGGAAACGGTGCCGTACGTCGGTTTCATGCCGGTTACGCCGCAGAAGGAACTCGGCTGACGGATCGATCCGCCGGTATCGGAGCCAAGTGCCATCGGTACTTCTCCTGCTGCAACGGCTGCGCAGGAACCGCCGGAGGAACCGCCTGGAACGTGTTCGGTGTTCCATGGATTTTTCGTCACGCCGTACGCGGAAGTCTCTGTCGTACTTCCCATCGCAAACTCATCCATGTTTGTCTTTCCGATGATAACGGCTCCCGCCTCTTCGAGCCGTGTGATAACCTCTGCATCGTACGTCGGAACAAAGTTCTGCAGGATCTTTGACGCACACGTCGTCGCAAGACCTTTCGTACAGATGTTGTCCTTGACCGCAATCGGAACGCCGGCCAGCGGACCGGTGAGCTCTCCTGCGTCAATTTTCTTCTGCACTTCTGCCGCGCGTGCTCTTGCACCCTCTTCATCCACAAGAAGGAATGCGTGAATTGATTCTTCCGATGCTTTGACTGCCGCAAGTGACGCTTCTACAGCGTCCGCTACAGTGATCTTTCCTTCTTTGATTGCGGCAGAAAGCTGTACTGCTGTCATATCTTTGATTTCCATATCAATCTCCTCCTGCTATTCTACCGTTTTCGGAACCTTGTACTGGCCCTCTTTGACTTCCGGTGCATTGGCAAGCATTGCATCGCGGTCGTCGCCATTGGTTACTTCATCCTCGCGGAATACATTTCCCATCTCAAAAATGTGGGTCATCGGCTCGACCTTGCTGGTGTCGAGCTCGTTTAATTTATCTACATAATCCAGCATTTTCTGCATATCCTGCCGTGCGGATTCTTTTTCCTCATCCTTTAATTCCAGCTTTGCCAGGATGCCGACATATTCCATCGTTTCATCTGAAATCACATTTGCCATTTCACTCATTCTCCTTTTTTATTTTCCAGCAGGATCTGCTTACGGCTCCAGTCTTGTAAGATCACGCGGGAACAGCGTTGTCTCGCGGACGTTGTCCTCACCGATCAGCTTCATGGTCAGACGCTCCAGACCGATGCCAAGACCTCCGTGCGGCGGCATACCGTGTTTGAAAGCACTCAAGTACTGCTCCATGCCCTCTTCTGTCATGCCGCGGGCTGCGATCTTTTCAGAAAGCATCTTGTAATCGTGGATACGCTGGCCTCCGGTTGTAATCTCCAGACCGTGGAACAGCAGGTCGAAGCTCTTTGTGTATCTCTTATCCTCCGGGTCGTCCATCGCATAGAACGGTCTCTTTTTCGACGGATATTCGCTGACGAATACAAAGTCTGCGTCGTACTCCTCTTTGAAATACTGGCCGATCAGAAGCTCCTCCTCTGGCTCAAGGTCGAACGGGTTGCGGATCTTTCGGTTGTATTTCTCGGCTACCAGCTCTTTCGCTTTCGTGAACGGTACAGTTGGGATTTCTTCTGTCTTTGGAAGCATAACTTTCAGGATCTCCAGCTCTTTTGCGTAATCCTCTTTAAGAAGCTCCACCATGTACTGTAAAAATCCGGTTTCCATTGCCATGATGTCGGTGTAATCCTCGATGTAGCCCATCTCAAAGTCAAGGCTGGTATACTCGTTCAGATGACGTTTCGTGTTGTGTTTCTCTGCACGGAAAACCGGTCCGACTTCAAAGACACGGTCAAACACGCCGACGAGCATCTGTTTGTAGAACTGCGGGCTCTGTGCCAGGACAGCCGGGCGGTGGAAATATTCCAGCTTGAAGATGTTTGCGCCGCCCTCAGCGCCTTTCGCGCCGATCTTCGGTGTATGGATTTCGGTGAATCCCTGGGAATGAAGAAAATCACGGAACGCCCGTACCACGCCTTCCTGAATACGGAATTTTGCACGCTCTCTGACATTTCGAAGAGCAATCGGCCGCATGTTCAGCATTGCTTCGAGGGAGGTGTTCATTTTCCATTTGTTGACTGCGAGCGGCATTGGCTCGGTCGGCTCGGAAAGAACGGTGATGGTCTGCAGCCTGACTTCGACGTCGCCCGGTGCGCGGTCCTCTTTTTTGACCGTTCCGGTTACGGCAACTGCCGATTCCTCTTTCAGATCTTTCAGCGGGAAGTCAACGCTTCCTTCTTCGTACACACACTGAACGAGTCCCTCGCTCTTTCTTAAGATGACAAAGGCAACCTCGCCCATGTCACGGATGATGTGTACGGCTCCTTCGAGTTTTACTTCTGTGCCTTCCGGTGTCTCCAGCAGAGTTTTTACGGAGATGTCTTCTTTTTTCTTTACGCCTGTCATAAATTCCATGTCTTGTTCTCCTCTCTTTCTCGCCTGTCCCGGATTGCTTTTTCAAATAAAAAAGTCCCGGAACAGTTTTTTAACTACTGTTCCGGGACGGGATATTTTATGTTCCCGCGGTACCACCCGCATTGCGTTTTTCTCTCCGATTTTCCGGGGGAAAACGCCCACTCATTTATACTTAACGCGTATCACGGATCTGCCTACTTGATTTCCTGTTCGGATCTCATGTTCAGCAGACCGGCTCCGGAATGTTCCCCATTGTATGTTTCCTCCATGCTGATGCTCTCAGTCGGTGACATCGGCTTCCTGTCAGATTCCGCATACGGAGTTTCCTTCACTGCCTTTTTCATATTGTGCATTATAGCACAGCAGTTTTGCATTTGTAAACACCTAATTTTTACGGATTTTATATAAATTCTAATGCATTTTTCGTGAATTTTATCTATACAAAATTATTTTTTCGCGCGTTTATAAAATTGCGCAGAAATTCTGTTTTATTGGTATTTCGCACACAATTTACAGTTTTTTGATCCTCTCCACTGCCTCTACTGTATTCTCATACGTACCGAATGCAGTCAGACGGAAGTAGCCTTCTCCGCTCGGGCCGAAGCCTGATCCTGGTGTTCCGACTACGTTTGCGTCTGCAAGCAGGTGATCAAAGAACTCCCAGGAAGTCATATTTTCCGGTGTTTTCAGCCAAATATACGGAGCGTTGACGCCGCCGGATACGGTGTAGCCTGCGCCCTTTAATCCGTCGTAGATGACTTTTGCGTTCTTCATGTAGTAAGCAACCTGCTCTTTTAACTGTGCTTTTCCTTCCGGAGAGTAAACAGCCTCGCCGGCTCTCTGGATGATGTACGGAGCTCCGTTGTATTTCGTTCCGTGACGGCGTGCCCACAGGCTGTGCAGAGTCACATCGCCGGATTTGATGTCTTTCGGGATAACGGTGAATCCAAGACGCATACCGGTAAAGCCTGCGTTCTTGGAGAAGCTGCGCATTTCGATGGCACATGTTCTTGCACCCTCGCACTCATAGATGGAATGTGGAATGTCTTTTTCTGAGATATATGCCTCGTATGCAGCATCATACAGGATGATGGCTCCTACTTTATTTGCATAATCAACCCATTTCTGCAGCTCGGCTTTGGAAACCATAGCGCCGGTCGGGTTGTTCGGGAAGCACAGATAAATCAGATCCGGGGTTTCTTTCGGGAGATCCGGGGTGAAGTTGTTTTCTGCAGTACACGGCATGTAAATCACATTCGTGAAACGCTCGGTTGCTGCGTCGTAGTCACCGGCACGGCCTGCCATTACGTTGGAGTCTACATAAACCGGATAAACCGGGTCGCATACAGCGATCTTGTTGTCCAGGCTGAAGATCTCCTGAATGTTGCTGCAGTCGCATTTTGCGCCGTCCGATACAAAAATTTCATCAGATGAGATATCGCATCCTCTGTCCCGATAATCATTTTTTGCGATGGTATCGCGAAGGAAAGCATATCCAAGATCTGGTGCATATCCGTGGAAGGTCTCTGCGTGTCCCATCTCATCCACTGCTCCGTGCAGCTTTTCAATGATCGCCGGTGCGATCGGCTGGGTTACGTCGCCGATTCCAAGACGGATGATTTTCGCGTCCGGATTTGCCTCGGTGTAAGCTGCAACTTTTTTTGCAATGGTGGAAAACAGATAGCTTCCCGGCAATTTCAGATAATTGTCATTGATTTTGAACATTATTATGTCGCTCCTTTTCACTTTTTCTTACTCTGTCAAAAGCGTCAGCACCATCTGTGCCGTTTCAACCAGATTGGTGCCGCTGTCCATGCTGCATTTCTGCATGTAGCGATGGGCCTCCGACTCGGTCATGTGATTTCGTTCGATCAGAAGGCTTTTTGCACGATCGATGATGTGCTGTTCCTCGGCGCTGCGCACCTTGGGCTTTGCCCGCTCTTTCTTTCTGCGCCGTGCCGCACTCTGCAGCATCATCTCCAGTGTATTGACCAGCTCGTACACGGAAAGCGGCATCGTAACCGCCATGATTCCGGTTCCCTCCACCGCACTTAATGCGCGGCTCGATGCAATCAGAAGCATCTGGAAGCCGGACGGCATACACTCATTCAGATCCGTAAAAAACATATCCGGAAGCTTGTAGCCGCAGATGACGATACCGCCGTTTAAGTTGTTCATCTCTCCGAGCGCCGCTGCCGCTGTCGAACAGACAGCATCGATTTCATATCCTCTTTTTGCCAGAATATCCCGGATGCGCTTTCCATCTTCTATTTTGGGAAGTACTATCACTATGCTGCTCATGCATTTTCAGGCCCCTTCGTCGTCTAAATACGGTACAGATATTTCTCGGTCTCCCAGTCGGATACCTGGCGGAGATACTCATGCCACTCTTCTTCTTTGGCATTGATATATCCATCCACAAATTCCTGGCCGAGTACCTGACACAGAAAATCGTCTTTCTTTAACTCTGCGACCGCTTCTCCAAGGCTTCCCGGGAGAAGGGTGATCTGCATCGCGTTTCGTTCTTCTTCTGTCAGATCGGAAATATTGCGGTCCACCGGGGACGGCGGAACGATTTTCTGTTTGATACCGTCAAGTCCTGCTGCCATGCAGACAGCAAGTGCCAGGTACGGATTGGCTGCCGAATCCGGGCATCGAAGCTCAATGGCCATAATACCGTCTCCCGTCAGCGGAATGCGGATCAGCGGGCTTCTGTTCTTTGCAGACCATGCCACGTAGATCGGTGCACCGTATCCCGGTGTCAGACGTTTGTAGGAGTTTACAAGCGGATTGGTAATCGCTGCGATTCCGCTGATGTGTTTCATCAGTCCGCCCATAAAGTAATATGCCTCTTTGCTGAGCCCGTATTCATCGGATTTGTCGGCAAACACATCTTTTCCCTCCTGAAACAGGGAGAAGGAAAGATGAAGACCCGATCCGTGAACTCCGGTTTTTGGTTTTGGCATAAAGGTTGCGTGAAGGCCATGACGTTTTGCAATCGTACGGATAGCAAATTTGGCAGTCATCAGCTGATCTGCCGTCCGAAGTGCTGCAGCCGGACAGAAATCCAGTTCGTGCTGGCCTGCCGCTACCTCGTGGAAGGAAGACTCAACGTCGATTCCCATTTCTTCGAGAGTCAGCACCATATCGCGCCGCGCGTTTTCTCCCAGGTCCAGCGGTCCAAGATCCAGATAACCGCCTTTGTCGTGCGTTACACTCGTTGCTCCGCCGTCCTCATCGGTGTGGAACAGGAAAAATTCACACTCCGGTGAGATTTCAAACTCATAGCCCATCGCTTTCGCTTCGGAAATTACCTTCTGAAGGATGGTTCGGGAACTCTTTGCATAAAGATTCCCCTCTCTATCATACACATCACAGATCAATCTTGCAACCTTTCCTTGCTGCGGACGCCACGGAAGTATTGCAAAGGTGTCGAGATCCGGGTGCAGAAACATGTCTGCTTCCTCGATGGTGACAAATCCTTCGAACGAAGAGCCATCGAAAACGCACTGATTATTCAGGGCTTTTTCCAGCTGTCCGGCGGTGATGGCCATATTTTTCATCATTCCAAACATATCGGTAAACTGCAGGCGGATAAATTCAACATCTTCTTCCTCCGCCATCTGAAGGATCGCTTCCTTCGTATACTTTGCCATATCGATTCTCTCCTTTATCAAAGACGCTTCTAAACGAAAAGGGTGCTTTCACGCGGCAGGGCAGAAAGACACCTTGCGTAAAAACACCCTTGTTTTGGGCATATTATAGCAGTTTTTCGCGTGTTTTGTCAAGAAAAACTTAGAGATTCGTGTATCCCATCAGGGATTCATCGACTGCCTTTGCTGCCTCGCGTCCCTCGCGGATCGCCCATACGACCAGGGACTGGCCGCGGTGCATATCGCCTGCGGTGAAGACATTTTCTTTTGTTGTCTGGTATTTTCCGTCACCTGTCTTCACGTTGGTGCGCTGGTTGACTTCCACTTTAAATGCATCGGTCACATATTTCTGGGATCCTAAAAAGCCTGCTGCAATAAGAACGAGATCTGCCGGGAGAATCTCTTCTGTTCCCTCAACCGGAACCATCATCATACGGCCGGATTTCTCATCTTTTTTCGGTGTCAGTTTTACGGTCTTGATCTGGCAGACTTCACCTTTTTTGTTTTTGATAAATTCCGTTACGGTTGTCTGGTAAATCCGCGGATCACGGCCGAATACGGCGATTGCCTCTTCCTGGCCGTAATCCGTCTTGCAGATCTTCGGCCACTCCGGCCACGGATTGTTCTCGGCACGCTGATCCGGTGCTTTCGGCATCATCTCAAGCTGTGTCACAGATTTGGCACCGAGACGGATGGAAGTTCCGACACAGTCATTACCGGTGTCGCCGCCTCCGATGACAACAACGTGTTTGCCCTTTGCATCGATGTAGGCATGATCCTCAAAATTGGAATCCAGAAGACTCTTCGTTACGGAGGTCAGGAAATCGACAGCAAAGTAGATGCCCTTTGCATCTCTTCCCTCTGCCTTGATATCTCTTGGATTTGCCGCACCGCAGCAGAGCAGGACACGGTCAAATTCTTTTAAGAGTTTGTCAGCTTTTACATCTTTTCCGATATCAGCATTCGTCACAAACTCGATGCCCTCGGCCTTCATCAGATCCACACGGCGGTCGATGACGCTCTTATCGAGCTTCATGTTCGGAATACCGTAGCGTAAAAGTCCGCCCACGCGGTCGCGGCGTTCAAAGACCGTAACAGAATGGCCGCGGCGGTTGAGCTGCATCGCTGCTGCAAGGCCGGAAGGACCGCTTCCTACAACGGCAACGCGTTTTCCGGTGCGCACTTTCGGCGGCTGCGGCGTAATCAGGCCGGTTGCCCATGCGTTTTCGATGATCGCGCGTTCATTTTCCTTCGTGCAGACCGGGTCTCCGTTTACGTTGCATGTACAGGCTGCTTCGCAGAGTGCCGGGCAGACACGGGAGGTAAATTCCGGAAAACAGTTTGTCTTGGTGAGGCGGCGGTATGCCTGCTCATAGTTTCCAAGATACACAAGGTCATTCCACTCCGGAACGAGGTTCTGCAGCGGACAGCCGGAGGCCATTCCCGCAATCATGGTTCCCGCCTGGCAGAACGGTACACCGCATGCCATACAGCGGGCAGCCTGCATCTGCTGTTCCTTTTTCGGGAGCTGCAGATGAAATTCCTTAAAGTTTTTGATACGCTCAAGCGGGGCAACGGTGTTTCCCGTCTTGCGCTGATATTCCATAAATCCAGTTGGCTTACCCATAATTCTTCTTCCTCCTACTTACGCATGCTTTCGTAAAATGCTTCAATCTGTGCCTGTTCGCTGCTAAGGCCCTTGTCTTCCATCTGGGCACTCAGCATCATCATGCGCTTATAGTCATTCGGAATGATCTTCTTGAATTTCGGCAGATATTCGTCAAAGTGTGTGAGAATTTCTTTACCTTTTTCAGAGCCGGTGTGTGCGACGTGTTTTTCAATCATGTTTTTCAGCTCTGCAATATCGTATTTGCTTTCTACCAGTTCAATCGAAATCATTTCCTTGTTCAAATTGCGGTACAGGTTGCTCTTTTCATCCAGGACATAAGCGATACCGCCGCTCATGCCGGCTGCAAAGTTCTTTCCGGTTGCGCCGAGGACAACGACACGGCCGCCGGTCATATACTCGCATCCATGCTCACCGACACCCTCGACAACGGCGTAAGCACCGGAGTTTCTGACACAGAAACGCTCTCCTGCGATACCGTTGATGTACGCCTCACCGCTCGTTGCGCCGTAGAGGGCAACGTTTCCGACGATGATGTTTTCTTCCGGTTTATACTTTCTTGCTTTCGGCGGGTAGACAACCAGTTTTCCGCCGGAGAGGCCTTTTCCGAAGTAATCGTTCGAATCGCCCTCAAGTTCCAGGGTCAGTCCTTTTGGAATAAATGCTCCGAAGCTCTGTCCGCCGGCACCCTTGCACTGTACGGTGTACGTATCCGGCTCCAGAGAGGTGCCGAATTTTCTGGTGATCTCGGCACCAAGAATCGTTCCCACGGTACGATCGGTGTTGGTGATCTCGACTTTGACGGTCTTCTTCTCTTTCTTATCCATTGCCGGACCGAATTTCTTTAAGAGTACCTTCTCATCCAGGGTTGCGCCAAGTTTGAAGTCGTAAACATCTTTCGGATCGAACGTTACCTTCTCGCCTGCTTTTGCAAACGGATTGTTCAGGATCTGGCTTAAGTCTACGCGGTCTGCGTGCTCGTTCGTCACTTTATCATTTCTCTTTAAGAGGTCGGAACGGCCGACCATCTCGTCAACGGTGCGGAAGCCAAGTTTTGCCATGTATTCCCGCATCTCTTCTGCGATGAAGTGCATGAAGTTGATGACGTACTCCGGTTTGCCGCGGAAACGTTTGCGCAGCTCCGGGTTCTGGGTTGCAATACCCATCGGGCAGGTATCGAGGTTGCAGACACGCATCATAACGCATCCCATCGTTACAAGCGGTGCGGTTGCAAAACCGAATTCCTCGGCGCCAAGGAGTGCTGCAATCACAACGTCACGGCCGCTCATCAGCTTACCATCGGTCTCGATCATGACACGGTTGCGGAGGCCGTTTTTGATCAGCGTCTGATGGGTCTCGGCAAGGCCTAACTCCCATGGAAGTCCTGCATTGTGGATGGAACTTCTCGGTGCTGCTCCCGTTCCTCCATCATATCCGGAAATCAGGATAACCTGTGCTCCGGCTTTTGCAACACCGGCTGCGACAGTACCAACACCTGCTTCGGATACCAGTTTAACGGAGATTCTTGCATTCACATTCGAGTTTTTCAGGTCATAAATCAGCTGTGCAAGGTCCTCGATGGAGTAGATGTCGTGGTGCGGCGGCGGGGAAATCAGGGATACACCCGGTGTGGAGTGACGTGTTTTTGCAATCCACGGGTAAACCTTTCCGGCCGGTAAGTGGCCGCCCTCGCCCGGTTTTGCACCCTGGGCCATCTTGATCTGGATCTCTTTTGCACTGACAAGGTATTTGCTGGTAACGCCGAATCTTCCCGATGCTACCTGTTTGATCGCGGAGCATCTCTCCGGGGATTCGAGACGGTCATCACTCTCACCGCCCTCACCAGTGTTGGATTTTCCATGCAGACGGTTCATGGCAATTGCCAGTGTCTCATGTGCCTCCTGGGAAATAGAACCGTAGGACATCGCACCTGTTTTGAATCGTTTTACGATAGAATCTACGCTCTCAACTTCTTCGAGCGGAACGCCCTGCTCCGGATAATCGAAGTCCATCAGGCTCCGCAGATAGCCGCTCTCCTCGCTGTCGACCATTGCTGTGTACTCTTTGAACATCTTGTAGTCGCCGCGTCTTGTGGACTCCTGCAGTGTATGAATGGTGCGCGGATTGTAGCGGTGCTCCTCGCCCTGGCTTCTCGATTTATGACGGCCGATACTGTCCAGTGTCAGATCGGTAGACAGCTCCAGCGGATCGAATGCCTGGGAATGACGCTCATCGACATCTTTTGCAATGTCTTCCAAGGTAATACCGCCGACACGGCTGACCGTACCGGTGAAGTATTTGTCGATGACATCTGCTGAGATACCGATGGCCTCGAAGATCTGGGAACCCTGATACGACTGGATCGTGGAGATACCCATCTTCGCTGCGATTTTTACGATACCAGAGATGACTGCGTGGTTGTAATCTTCAACGGCTGCGTAGTAATCTTTCTTGATCATGCCCTCTTCGATCAGCTCATGGATCGTGTCGAGTGCCAGATACGGGTTGATTGCGCAGGCACCGTAGCCGAGCAATGTTGCGAAATGGTGCACCTCGCGCGGCTCGCCGGACTCCAGAATAATCGCAAGAGAAGTTCTCTTTTTCGTTTTTACCAGATGCTGATGAACCGCAGATACAGCCAGGAGGGATGGAATCGCCACATGGTTCTCATCGACACCGCGGTCAGAGAGAATCAGGATGTTGGCTCCTGCCCGGTGTGCACGGTCAACCTCGACGAAAAGGCGGTCCATCGCACGGTCAAGCGGTGCGCTCTTGTAGTAGGTGATCGGAACGGTCACTGCCTTGAAGCCTTCGACTTTCATGTTCTTGATCTTCAGCATATCGGTATTGGTCAGGATCGGATTGTTGATCTTTAATACCTGGCAGTTCTTCGGCTCCTCCTCAAGCAGGTTTCCGTCACGTCCGACGTAAACGCTTGTGGAAGTTACGATCTCCTCACGGATGCAGTCGATCGGCGGGTTCGTTACCTGTGCGAAGAGCTGTTTGAAATAGTTGAACAGCGGCTGATGCTCATGGGAGAGAACGGCAAGCGGGGTATCGATACCCATCGAAGCGGTTGCCTCGACACCGTTTAATGCCATCTTTCCGATGGAGGAACGGTACTCCTCGTAGGTGTAGCCGAACGCTTTCTGCAGGCGCATCCGCTCTTCTTTCGTGTACTCTTCGACCGGCAGATTCGGGATTTTGATATCCTTTAACTGTACCAGATAACTGTCGAGCCATTCGCCGTACGGCTGTTTCTTTGCGTAATATTCTTTGACTTCCTCATCGTTTAAGACTTTTCCCTGTACGGTGTTGACGAGAAGCATCTTGCCCGGATGGAGACGCTCTTTTAAGACGATTTTTTCTTCTGGAACTTCCAGAACACCGACCTCAGAGGAGAGGATCAGAAATCCATCGTTAGTGATGTAGTAACGGGAAGGACGAAGACCGTTGCGGTCGAGCACTGCTCCCATCACATCTCCGTCGGAGAACAGGATCGATGCCGGTCCGTCCCACGGCTCCATCATCGTTGCATAATACTGATAGAAATCACGTTTCTCCTGGGAAATCGTATCGTTGTTTGCCCACGGCTCCGGGATCGTGATCATGACAGCCAGCGGAAGATCCATACCGCTCATGGTCAGGAACTCGAGTGTGTTGTCGAGCATTGCAGAGTCAGAACCCTGGGTGTTGACAACCGGCAGAACCTTGTGCAGTTCATCCTGCAGCATCGGGGAGGACATCGTCTCCTCACGGGCCAGCATCTTGTCGGCGTTTCCGCGGATGGTGTTGATCTCGCCGTTGTGTACGATGAAACGGTTCGGATGGGCTCTCTCCCAGCTTGGGTTCGTGTTCGTGCTGAACCGGGAATGCACCATGGCGATTGCAGATTCATAATCGACATCCTGCAGATCGCGGAAGAAGGTGCGGAGCTGTCCTACGAGGAACATACCTTTGTATACGATGGTACGGCTGGAAAGAGATGGCACGTAGGTGTTGTCGTTGCTCTGTTCGAAAACACGGCGTACGACGTACAGGCGACGGTCGAAAGCGATTCCCTTTTCCACATCCTCCGGTTTTTTGATGAATGCCTGCATGATGTAAGGCATACACTCTCTTGCCTTATGGCCGAGAACTTCCGGAACGGTCGGCACGGTTCTCCATCCAAGGAGTTCCAGTCCCTCTTTTTCCACGATGATCTCAAACATCTTTTTTGCCTGGTTCCGTTTCAGCTCATTTTGTGGGAAGAAGAATACGCCGACGCCGTATTCCCGTTCTCCGCCTAATGAAAAACCGAGGGTCGAACAGGCTTTGGAAAAGAATTTGTGCGATATCTGCAACAAGATTCCTACTCCGTCTCCTGTTTTACCCTCGGCGTCTTTGCCGGCTCTATGTTCAAGATTTTCTACGATTTTTAATGCGTTTTCTACGGTCGCATGGGATTTTTCACCTTTGATGTTCACGACGGCTCCGATACCGCAGTTGTCGTGTTCAAAGGAAGAACGGTACAGCCCTTCTTCTCCCATGACACGCTCTTTGCTCTGTGTCATACGGCTTCCCTTCCTTTACTTTCCTTATTTTCGGTTATCCTTTGTCTTTTCTGAAAAGAATGGAGGGGAATCTTTTGTTCCCCGCCGTTCTTTCTGGATTGCCCTTACTATACTCTATTTTTTTCGTCCTGTAAAGAGCAAATTTAATTTTTATATAATTTTTTATATTTTTTCTTAACTTTCTTAGGTTATTACTGCATTTTACCTAATTTTTCATACCATTTATCGATTATTTTGCCGCATGGTACTCGGCTGCTGCTGCGATCAGGCCGCGGAACAGCGGATGCGGACGGTTCGGACGGGATTTGAACTCCGGATGTGCCTGCGTTGCGATGTAGAACGGATGATCTGAAAGTTCTACCATCTCAACGATTCTTCCGTCCGGAGAAACACCGGAGAGAACCATGCCGTTTTCGGTCAGTGCTTTCCGGAAATCGTTGTTTACTTCATAGCGGTGGCGGTGACGCTCGGAAATCTCTTTCTCACCGTACAGCTCCTGTGCTTTCGATCCGTCTGCCAGGACGCATGGATATGCGCCGAGACGTAACGTACCGCCGATATCCTCGATTCCATCCTGATCCGGCATCAGTGCGATCACCGGGTGCATGGTGTTCGGGTTCATCTCGATGCTGTGTGCGTCGTGGTAACCGAGAACGTTTCTTGCATATTCAACAATCGTCAGCTGCATGCCGAGGCAGAGGCCGAGGAACGGAATCTTGTTCTCTCTTGCATATCGAATCGCTGTGATCATGCCTTCGATACCGCGGTTTCCGAATCCGCCCGGTACCAGAACACCGTCCACATCGCTCAGATACTCTGCCACGTTCTCCTCGGTTACCAGCTCGGAATCCACCCATTTCAGGTGTACGTTTGCATGGCTTGCAATTCCGCCGTGTTTTAATGCCTCAACAACGCTCAAGTATGCATCATGCAGCTGGATATACTTTCCGACGAGCGCAATCGTCACCTCTTTGTTCGGATGGCGGAGTGCTTCTACCATATGGGTCCAGTCGGACAGATCCGGTTCCGGGCATGGAAGGTGAAGGCTCTCGCAGACAACCTGCGCCAGGTTCTCTTTCTCCATGGCAAGCGGAGCTTCATACAGATACTCCACGTCCAGGTTCTGCAGAACATGGCTTGACGGAACGTTGCAGAACAGAGCAATTTTATCTTTGATCTCGGTGGTCAGCGGATGCTCGGACCGACATACGATGACATCCGGCTGAATACCGATTCCCTGCAGCTCTTTTACGCTCGCCTGCGTCGGTTTTGTTTTCATTTCACCGGAAGCTTTCAGATATGGAATCAGGGTAACGTGGATCAGAATGGCGTTCTCGTGTCCGACGTCATGCTGGAACTGGCGGATTGCCTCCAAAAACGGCTGGCTCTCGATATCGCCGACGGTTCCGCCGACCTCAATGATGGCAATACGCTCCTCGTCTACTTCTTTTCCGCGGTAGAAACGGCTCTTGATTTCGTTTGTAATGTGCGGAATGACCTGTACGGTGCCTCCGCCGAAATCACCGTGGCGTTCTTTCTGCAGAACAGACCAGTATACTTTTCCAGTCGTCACGTTGGAATTTTTATCCAGGCTCTCGTCGATGAAACGCTCGTAGTGGCCGAGATCGAGGTCTGTCTCTGTGCCGTCATCGGTAACGAAAACCTCGCCGTGCTGAATCGGGTTCATCGTACCCGGGTCAACGTTGATGTACGGGTCAAATTTCTGCATCGTCACTTTGTATCCTCGGGCTTTTAAAAGCCGTCCAAGGGACGCCGCCGTGATTCCCTTTCCAAGGCCGGAGACTACTCCGCCTGTCACAAAGACATATTTTACTGCCATATTGATTTCCTCCTGCTTTTCTCTTCTGATATTTTCTTTTCCGTCACAAGTTTCTCTAAAAGGAAATGTCGCCTGCCGGCGACATCTCTATGATGAAAGCCAGTTACTCCGCGCCTGCGTCGCTCCCGTAACTGCTGACAACATTCGTAATCCGGGCTATCGCCCTACTTACTCATGTCGTCTTGCCCGGCCAATATCTATGAATTCGCTCATGCAAGCATGGCTCATCCATAGCTGCTGTCCGGGGCTTTCATTCAAAATCAAAAACGATTATAACACATCTCGAATTTCCTGCAACTTTTTTTTACTATTTTTTATTATTTTCGACATTTTCCACGAAATCCTAAATTTCTGCACCATATTTTATACATATCACGATTTTCTTGACATCATCCGCAAAAATGAGTATGATAATCAATGTTTTTAAAACATGCAGGTCTACAACTGAAAAAAGGAGAATACCTATGCAGCCATCGTCAAACAATTGTTATGATACCGGTCTCCGGGAGGAATGTGGTGTTTTCGGCATTTACGATCTGGATGGTGCCGACGTCAGTCCTTCGATCTACTATGGCCTTTCCGCCCTGCAGCACAGAGGACAGGAGTCCTGCGGAATTGCCGTCTCTGACACCAGCGGTCCAAAGGGCCATGTGAAATCCTACAAAGGCCTTGGCCTTGTCAACGAAGTTTTCAAAGAATCCAAATTAGAAGAGCTGTCCGGCAACATCGGCATCGGCCATGTCCGGTACTCTACCACCGGTTCCACTACCGTAGAGAATGCACAGCCGCTCGTTCTGAATTATCTGAAAGGCTCCCTCGCCCTTGCGCACAACGGAAATCTGGTCAACGCTATGGAACTGCGCGAGCAGATGGAAAACACCGGCGCAATTTTTCACACTTCGATTGACTCTGAAATCATCGCCTACGGCATTGCGCGGGAACGCGTTCATTCCAAAACGGTAGAAGAAGCGATTCTGCGCACGGTAAAAGAAATCCGCGGCGCCTATGCCCTTGTCATCATGAGCCCGAGAAAACTCATCGGCGTGCGCGACCCATATGGCTTAAAACCGCTCTGCATCGGAAAGCGGGACAACGCCTGGGTTCTCGCCTCGGAAAGCTGCGCCCTCACTTCGATCGGCGCTGAATTCGTCCGCGATGTCGCTCCGGGAGAAATTGTAACGTTTGACAAAACCGGAAATCTGAAATCCGAATTTATGCCGGTTGACGTAAAAAAAGCGCATTGTATTTTTGAATATATTTATTTTGCCCGCCTCGACAGCAAAATAGACAACATCAGTGTCTATGAAGCCAGAATCCGCGGCGGCGCAACGCTTGCAAAGACCTATCCGGTTGACGCAGATCTTGTCTGCGGCGTTCCGGACTCCGGACTTGCCTCCGCAAAAGGCTATTCCGAAGAATCCGGCATTCCGTTCGGTCTTGCCTTCCACAAAAACAGCTATGTCGGCCGTACCTTTATCAAACCGACACAAAAGGAACGGGAATCCAGCGTAAAAATCAAGCTGAGTGTTCTGGAATCCGTCGTAAAAGGAAAACGAATTGTCCTCGTTGACGATTCCATTGTCCGCGGAACAACGATTTCGAATCTGATTACGATGCTGCGAAAAGCCGGTGCGACCGAGGTTCATGTCCGTATCAGTTCCCCGCCGTTCCTGTATCCATGCTATTTTGGAACCGATGTGCCTTCCAACAAGCAGTTGATCGCAAGCTCCCATTCCACCGAGGAAATCCGCCAGCAGATCGGAGCGGACTCCCTGGGCTACATGCCGATCGAAGAGCTCCAGAACATGGTCGGTGACCTGCCGATCTGTCGTGCATGCTTCGACAGTCATTATCCGATGGAAGTACCAAAGCAGGATATCAGTGCTCTTCTGGAAAGCTGATTTCGTTTTCTTTCCCCTTACCGTGCAGATCTTGCACCCGGTAGGGGGATTTCTTTTTTGAGCATGCATACTTTTCTGTATGGTTTGCATACAATACCTTCAAAAACAAAGGATCTCTTTATGGATCTTACGGACATCATCTATTCCAACGATTACATCAACATTCTGATTCAGAATTACGTGGCACAGTCCGAGCGGTACCAGATGCTCTTTCCGGAATCCAGTGCCCTTCTTACACTGAATTCGCAGTATTCCGTTCTCTTTCTCGAGCGCAGCCTGCTCCCGGAAAATCTCTTTGGTGAAATTCTTTTTACCGGACTCCCGAAACTTTTCACGCCGCTTTCCACCCTCTCTTTAGAAGTCTCCGGCATTGTACAGACGCAGAATCTCTACGGCGGCGGGTATACCGGCAAAAATGTAATCCTGGGTTTTCTGGACACCGGCATCGATTACCGCCACCCTGCCTTTCTGCGCAGCAACGGCCAGAGCCGGATTCTTTCCATCTGGGATCAGACCGACCGCACAGGCACACCGCCGCCGCAGTTTCCCTATGGCAGTCTCTACGAAAAGTCAGACCTTGACGATGCGCTTCGAAGCAGGGATCCTCTTTCTGTCGTTCCGGTCACGGATCCGGACGGACACGGAACATACGTCGCCGGAGTCGCTGGCGGTACTCCGAATGCGTCCGCCGGCTTTCTCGGTGCTGCACCGGAAGCCGATTTCGCTGTTGTTAAGTTAAAACCGGCGAAACAGAATCTGAAAGACTTTTATCTTGTCTCCACCAATGCTCCCGTCTTTGAAGAAGATGATCTTCTCTCTGCGATGCGTTTTCTAAACGAAGTCGCAGCCAGGGAGGGAAAACCACTGGTCATCTGTCTGGCACTTGGAACAAATCAGGGAAGTCATTCCGGAACCCTTCCCATCGCTCTGACGCTGGCGCGCTACGGAAATACGCCGGGCATTATTCCGGTCTGCGCCACCGGCAACGAGGGAAACGCCGCTCACCATTATTATGGCTCCGTATCCGAAAATGACTCCCCGAAAAATGTGGAGTTTCTCGTTTCCGAAGGCAGCCGCGGTTTTGTCCTGGAGTTCTGGGGACAGGTTCCGCAGCTTTTTTCCGTCGGATTCCGCTCTCCCGGCGGAGAAACGATTCCGCGGATTCCCGTCTCTTTGACTCAGGAACAGAGGATCACCTTTGTTCTGGAACGCACCGTCATCTACGTCAACTACGAAGTCGTTCAGACGACGACCGGCAGCCAGCTCATCCTGATCCGCATGCTGGATCCGACGCCCGGCATCTGGACACTTCAGGTTTACCGCGCCTTTCCTTCCCCTCCCGATTTCCACGTCTGGCTTCCGATTACCGGATTTTCCACTTCCGATGTGATCTTTCTGGAACCCGACCCGTACACGACACTGACGACACCCTCCGCCACCGTTCCCGTTCTGTCTCCCTCCACCTATCAGGCATCCAATAACAGTTTTTCACCGGAATCCGGACGCGGCTTTACCCGGCTTGGTGAAATCAAACCCGATTTTGCTTCCCCCGGGATTTCCGTCACCGGACCGGGACCGGCAGGCTCCTACGAAAACCGGAGCGGCGCAAGCGCGTCCGCTGCCATTACATCCGGTGCTGCCGCTCTCTTCCTGCAATGGGGCATTCAACGCACCCCATCCCGCTATTTTACGGCGCAGGAGCTGAAAAACTATCTGATCCGCGGCGCTGGCCGAACTGATACCATTACTTATCCAAGCCGCGAGTGGGGATACGGAAGATTGCAGTTATATCAGAGCTTTCTAAGCCTTATGACAAACTGATTTTCCCGCTCACAGGTTTGCTTCTATGGTATATCCGTTTGTTGATGCAAACTTTTAATGTGCAACTGCCTTGTTTTTGATTGTTTTCCGTTGTATCATTACGTATTATCATTATATTTATAAAACTAAAAGGGGGATTCCTGACTATGAATTACGAACGCTTGAACGATCTTCGCCTTCTTGGACTTACGATTGCCTACTACCGAAGAGCAAAAGGAATGACGCAGGCCGAACTTGCCGAGGCGGTACATATCAGTCGTACCCATATGAGCAACATCGAAGCGCCAAATACAAAAACCTCTATTTCGTTGAATCTTCTGTTCGATATCGCTGAGGCACTTGACATTCCGGTGAAAGAGCTTTTTGATTTTCAGGGACGCAGTCTGTAGGGTCTTTGAATTTTTCTCTTTAAGAGTAACCCCGCCCGGCAGTTTTTCATATCATGAATTGTAAGCAAAATGATTCCTTTGGAGGAACAAACATGAGTGATTTAGCTGCTACAAACTGTGGATGCGGATGTGACAACGGCTGTGGCTGCGATAATGGATGCGGTGTTTCCAACAACAACCTGTTCGGAAACAATGGCTGCAGTATTATCTGGATTCTGCTTCTCCTCTCCTGCTGCGGCGGAGGTGGATGCGGAAACAACAACAATGGCTGCAATTCCGACTGCTGGCTCGTTCTGATTCTTCTGTTCTGCTGCGGCGGATGGAACAACAATGGCTGTGGATGCGGCAACAGCAATAACTGTGGATGCGGCTGCTGACCTTTTTTCAGTCCTCCCAGATGTTCGGGCAGAAAAAGCCCCGGGTGCGGATCAACCGCCCCGGGGCTTTTTTCACCAGAATTCTCTTTCAGCGAAACCGTTTCGGTTTCCGTGCTTCTCTTTCCCGCTTTTCCATCTCTTCTCTTTTTTCTTTTTTTCTCATACATTCCAGATCTATTTCATAAAAGGCATTCCCTTCGAGTACCTGTTTTCTTTTTGCTGTTTCTTTTCCATCCATTTTCCGGCGGTCTCCTTTTTCTTTCTTCCTCTTATCATATGTTTTTTCCCGCCTTCTGTCATTTTTTCCGGCCTGGAACATAAGATAAAGAGAAATAAAAAGACAAATGCAGGAATGCTGCCAGGAAGGATCTTAATTTGAATCAGGAACAGGAACAAAATGTGGAACAGATGACACCGCTGGACCAGATGATCGCACAGGATCAGCTTCAGATGCTGAAGGCTGCCATTCCCTACGCCTCCTTCGGCCTGCAGCCCTCCCTTGCGATTTTGAGCAAATGGCTCGAGCTCCAGCGGACCATTCAGCTTTTTTCCCGTCCGGCCGACCTTTCCATGATGTCTGTTGATGCCCCGCACGTCTCTCCGCTTGAGATGCTGCAGGATATTTCCCGTTTTGCCGCCGGTCCGCAGCGGGATCTTCTCTCCCAGATGTTTCAGACCATGCAGATGGTCCAGATGCTTCAGAATATAAATCCCGGAAATGAGGAGGATCTGCTATGAGTTCGGATGATAAGCAAAACGACTGGTCGCAGGACCCCTCTCTTTCCGGAATTGACTTTGCCCGGCTTCAGGCACTGCAGCAGATGGCCTCTCAGAGCCGTGGAAAATCCCAGGCGGAAATGATGCCGTTTCTTCTCTCCCTGATGCAGGGAAATCAGGGCGGCGCACAGTTTTCCGCCTCCGAGGCGGACCTGATCATCTCTGCCATCAAAGCCGGAAAATCCAAACAGGAAGCGGCAAAAATTGACCAGATGGTACGCCTCTTCCGCTCCGCTGCTTCCGGGAAAAAACGCTGAAAAACTACAAACCAAAAAACGCTGCCGGTCTGGAATCCCAAACCGGTCAGCGTTTTTATTCTGTGCTTTTTCCTGCCTAGTTCTGCATGGAAAGCACGTTTTTATTTTTTACCAGGTAATCAATCAGAGAAACAACGGTCAGAATCAGTGCAACCCAGATCAGCACGGTATTCAGCACGGAAAGTGCCGGAATGTCGGCGATCAGAAGAATGATCATAATCATCTGGCTGATTGTTTTCGATTTTCCCCACCAGCTTGCTGCGATGACAATTCCATTGTCCGAAGCAACCAGGCGGAAACCGCTGATGATAAATTCTCTTGCGATGATAATAATAACCATCCACGCCGGAAGCTTGTCCAGCTCTACAAAGCAGATCAGTGCAGAGCATACCAGCAGCTTATCTGCCAGCGGATCCATAAACTTTCCGAAATCGGTAATCAGATTGTCACGTCTTGCAATGTAGCCGTCCAGAGTATCCGTGATGCTGGCAGCGGCAAAGATTACCAGTGCAATCCATTTGGACGCGCTTCCGCCCACGCCAGACAGCAGGAAGAACACGAAAAACGGAATCATAATTACCCGCAGAATCGTTAATTTGTTTGGTAAATTCATTGGCTTATCTCTCCTATCAGATCATATTCCAGAGCACCGGTAATTTTCACTCTTACGAAGTCGCCGGATACGAGTGTTTCCGGTGTATTGACAAATACATAGCCGTCTACACCCGGTGCGTCCGCCTGGCTTCTGCCCACATAGGCATCCTCATCCGCCACTTTGCCCTCGATCATAACAAGAAGCTCCTGGCCGATCCTGCGCTCGCCGAGTTCTGCAGAGATATCCTGCTGCAGCTCCATCAGTTCTGCCTGACGGTCCAGTTTTACCTCCTCGTCGATCTGATGCTCCATCGCAGCAGCCGGTGTTCCCTCCTCCGGAGAGTAGGTGAATACGCCGAGACGGTCGAACTCCATGTCGTTGATAAACTCGAGGAGTTCTTTGTGCTGCTCTTTTGTCTCTCCCGGGAATCCTGTGATCAGCGTGGTGCGCAGTGTGATATCCGGCATCTCGCTTCTCAGGAAATCAATTTTGTCGATCAGCTCCTGTTTGGATGTTCTGCGACCCATGCGGCGCAGGATCTCATCGTTGGCATGCTGAATCGGCAGATCCAGGTAGTGACAGACTTTCGGCTCTTCCTTCATCGTCTGAACGAGTTCCGGATAGATGTCCTCCGGATAGCAGTACAGAATCCGGATCCAGTAGAGCTCCGGAATTTTGCAGAGCTCTTTTAACAAAAGGTGGAGAGACGGCTTTCCGTACAGATCGATACCATAAATGGTTGTCTCCTGCGCAACGAGAACGAGCTCTTTGACACCCTGTTCTGCCATCGTCTTCGCTTCTGCTATCAGTTCCTCCATCGGAACGGAGCGGTACGGTCCGCGCAGCTTCGGAATGATGCAGTAGGTACAGTGCTTGTCACAGCCCTCTGCAATTTTCAGATATTCGTAATGGCCGCCTGTCGTTACAACGCGCTGTGCGTCAATTTTCGGCAGGCCTTTCAGATCGGCATACTCCTGGAAGCGGTCGCCGCCGAGGACGTCCTGAATGGCATCCAGGATTTTGTCATAGCTGTTCGTTCCAAGTACGGCGTCAACCTCCGGAATCTCCTCAATGATTTCATCGCGGTAGCGCTCTGCCATACAGCCCGTTACCAGAAGAACCTTACAGCTTCCCGCTGTACGGTACTTCGCCATTTCAAGAATATTTTGAATGCTTTCTTCTTTGGCGTCGTGGATAAAGCAGCATGTGTTTATCACGATAACCTCTGCATCTTCCTCGGAATCGGTGATCTCGAAGCCATGCTCTACCAGAAGACCCAGCATATGCTCGGAATCTACCAGGTTTTTATCGCATCCAAGGGAAATAAACAGAATTTTCATATTATTCAATTACTGGCTCCTCTTTTGTTTCCTCTTCCGCTTCAACTTCAGATTCCGGAAGGATTGTAACCTCTCCTTTGTACATCTCCTCTACGGCGATGGAAAGCGGTTTCATGCCTTTTTTCACTTTTACAAGCGGTTCAGCTCCGCCGATGATCTGTCTTGCACGTTTGCTTGTTGCAAGTACCAGAGAGTAACGGCTGCTGACAACCGGTGCCTCGTCCAGATCCTGGCCCTCGTTAATAGTTGCAATCAGTTCCTGATAAGATGGATGAATCATAATAAATGCTCCTTTCTATTTTTCCAGACTTTTTTTCATCTGTTCGATAAAGTCTTTCTGGTTGCTGCTCATGAAATGCTGGCTCTGAATGGTCTCATGCATCTGTTTTACGCAGGTTTCGAGGTCGTCGTTGATCAGGACATAATCGTACTGGTCCATGCCCTGTGCTTCCTCTTTTGCACGCTCCATTCTGCCTTTGATGACTTCTTCTGTTTCCGTTCCGCGTCCCCGGAGGCGTCGTTCCAGCTCCTCGGCGGTCGGCGGTGTGATGAACACAAGAAGGGTGTCCGGACGTTTTTCCTTGACCTGAAGTGCTCCCTGGATTTCAATCTCAAGCAGAACATCTTTTCCGGCATCCAGCTGCTCCTCTACGTATGCCTTCGGCGTTCCATAGGAATGTTTTACGTAACGCGCATACTCGAGGAAGGCATCCTCTTCTACCATGCGGTCAAACTCTTCTTCTGTACGGAAAAAGTACGATACGCCGTCTTCCTCGCCCGGACGCGGGTCTCTTGTGGTGACGGAGATGGACAGCGCATAGTTGTCGTACTCCTCCATCAGGCGTTTCATCAGTGTTCCTTTTCCTGCTCCGGAAAAACCGGATACTACAGTAAGTATTCCTCTACTCATTTTCAGATTCCCCTCGCTCTTTTTCTGTTTCCCAGCCGCCGTTGAATCTGCGGCTGATCGTTTCCGGCTGCAAAGCCGAAAGGATGATAAATTCTTCTCCGGTGATGAGCACTGCTTTCGTGCGTCTTCCCTGCGTCGCATCGATGATGCGGTTGCTTTCCTTTGCACGCTGCACCATACGCTTGACGGGTGCCGCCTCGGGACTCACCACTGCTATTATTTTATCCGAATTTACGACATTGCCGAATCCGATGTTGATCAGTTTTGCCACAATCCGTCCTTTCCTGTACCTTCTGAAGTCTTTTTCAGAAAATACATCTACCCATACAGATTTATTATAATTCATTCAGAAAGCCTAGTCAAATCTTTTTTTCTGTATTATAATGAAAATACCAGAATTTCAAACAAAGGAGATATTTTCTATGGCTTTTGATGGAATTACCATTGCAAATATTGCACAGGAACTGAATCAGACCATCGTCGGCGGAAAGATCAACAAGATCGCACAGCCGGAAAACGACGAGCTGATGATTACAATAAAAAACAACCGTACCGTTTACCGTCTTCTCCTCTCGGCAAGTGCTTCGCTTCCGCTGATCTACCTGACGGACAACAATAAGCCCGGCCCGATGACCGCACCGAATTTCTGTATGCTGCTCCGCAAACACATCGGCAGCGCCCGCATTCTCTCCGTTACCCAGCCGGGACTCGAGCGTATTCTTATTTTTGAGCTCGAGCATTTGAACGAACTCGGCGATATCTGCCGCAAGAAGCTGATTGTGGAGATCATGGGAAAACACAGCAACCTGATCTTCTGTCAGGAGGACAATACGATCCTTGACAGTATCAAACATATTTCCGCCAACATGAGTTCTGTCCGTGAGGTTCTTCCGGGCCGCACCTGGTTCATTCCGCACACGCAGGATAAGAAAGATCCGCTCACGATCACAGAAGAAGAATTTTTCGATTTCGTCTGCACGAAACCGATGGCTGCCGCAAAGGCAATCTACACTTCCCTTACCGGCTTCAGCCCGCTGATGGCGGAGGAAGTCTGCTGCCGCGCCGGCATCGACGGCGGATTTGCGGTCAATGCACTCGAAGAAAATGCGAAGCTTCATCTGTTCCGCACCTTCTCTTATCTGATTGAGGATATCAAAAACGGCGCATTTACGCCGAACATCGTATACCAGGGCGATGAGCCGAAAGAATTTTCCGCACTGAAACTGACGCAGTATCAGGATTTGCGGGAGGAAACATACGATTCGATCTCCGGTGTACTGGAAACATACTATGCCATGAAAAACCGCATCACCCGCATCCGTCAGAAATCTTCCGATCTGCGCCGTGTCGTCAATACCGCACTCGAACGGAATGTCAAAAAATACGACCTGCAGCAGAAACAGTTAAAAGACACCGACAAGCGGGAAAAATACCGGATTTACGGTGAGCTTTTAAATACGTACGGCTACAGCTGCCAGCCGGGCGATACTTCGCTGAAAGCCGTCAATTACTATAACGGCGAGGAAATTACGATTCCGCTCGACGGAACGCTCTCTGCCGGCGAAAATGCGAAAAAATACTTCGACCGCTACGGAAAGCTGAAGCGGACCCGTGAGGCACTCGAGGAACTTCTTGTCGAGACGAAAGAGGAAATCGACCATCTCGAATCCATCAGCACGGCGCTTGATATTGCGCTCGATGAGGCGGATCTGGTGCAGTTAAAAGAAGAGCTGATCGAGTACGGCTACATCCGCCGCAAGGGACCGACAGGGAAAAAGCAGAAAATCACCTCCCATCCGTTCCACTACCGCTCTTCCGAGGGCTTTGACATTTATGTCGGCAAGAACAACTTCCAGAACGAGGAACTTTCGTTTAAATTCGCCTCCGGCAATGACTGGTGGTTCCACGCGAAAGGCCAGCCGGGCAGCCATGTCATCGTAAAGACGAACGGTAAAGAGCTGCCGGATTCCGTCTACGAAGAGGCCGCTGCTCTCGCCGCCTATTACTCGAAAGGCAGACAGGCACCGAAGGTGGAAATCGACTACACCTTAAAGAAAAACCTGCGCAAACCAAACGGAAGCAAACCGGGCTTCGTTGTTTATTACACAAATTACTCCATGATGGCGGAGCCGAACATCCGCAATCTTCAGGAAGTACAGGACTAAATTCAGAATACAAAAGACTTTTCGCACATTCCTATCTGTTCCTCTTTGCGAAAAGTCTTTTTTTCGTAAAATTTAATACTTCCTTCATTTCTTTTTCGATGCTCTATGGTATACTTCTTAGTATGGAAAAAGATTCCAGACGTGATCTTTTTCAACCAAACCACAGTGAGGCTGTCTCTTCTTTATCAGGACAGCCGGAGAGGAATATAACTGTTATGAACAAAACAATTCCCGAAATCATTCACCGCCGTGTTCCAACGACGCGCTATGAGGCAGACCCTTCCAAAGGCCTTTCCGCCGAGCAGGTTGCCGAGTACCGCGAGAACGGCTGGACCAACCGCGCGGTGGAACCTCCGTCCAAGACAACGGCCGAGATCGTAAAGAGCAATGTCTGTACGTATTTCAACCTGATTTTTCTGATTATTGCCATCTTTCTGATCCTTGCCGGTTCGTTCCGGGATCTTACGTTTCTGCCGGTCATCATCGCGAACACGCTGATCGGTATTGTACAGGAGATCAAGGCGAAAAAGACGCTGGAAAAGCTGTCTGTTTTAAACGCGCCGAAGGCTACTGCGATCCGTGACGGGGCTGAGGTAACACTCGCCGCGGAGGATCTCGTACTCGATGATATTGTTGTATTTACCGCAGGAAAACAGATCTGCGCTGATGCTGTCGTGCTTGAAGGTGAGGTACAGGTCAACGAATCGCTGCTTACCGGTGAATCCGATGAGATTACCAAGCGCCCGGGCGACGAGCTGATGTCCGGAAGTTTTATCGTCTCCGGAAGCTGCAAGAGTCGTCTGACCCAGGTCGGTGAAGATTCCTACATTTCCCGTCTGACCCTCGAGGCAAAGGCCATGAAAGAAGGCGAACAGTCCGAGATGATCCGCTCCCTCAACAAGCTGGTAAAGGTTGTCGGCATTCTGATCATTCCGATCGGTCTTCTGCTCTTCGGCCAGCAGTTTTTCGTCTCCCACGAAGCGTTCCGTGAGAGCATTACCTCGATGGTGGCCGCCGTGCTCGGCATGATCCCAGAAGGTCTTTACCTGCTTGCGAGCGTTGCCCTTGCCGTCAGCGTTATGCGTCTGGCTTCGCAGAAGGTTCTCGTGCATGATATGAAATGTATCGAGACGCTGGCTCGCGTCAACGTGCTCTGTGTCGATAAGACGGGAACCATCACCGAGACAAATATGAAAGTACATGACCTGATTCTGGTCGGCTCCAGTTCAGTCCCTGATACAGAATCCGGCGAAAATGCTCCCGTACCGCAGAAAGAGGAGCTTTCCCTTGCGGTCGGTGATTTCGCATCTGCCATGTCAAACGACAACATTACTATGGCGGCACTGAAAGAATATTTTAAAGACAACAACGGCAGAACTGCCGTTTCGATGACTTCGTTCTCCTCGGAATTCAAGTATTCCAGTGTGACATTTTCGGATGTCTCCTACGTGCTCGGTGCCCCGGAGTTCGTTCTCCGCGATGATTTTGCACGCTATCAGAGTGAAATTGAAGCGTATACCTCAAAGGGATTCCGTCTCCTCGTCTTCGGCACATCCGAAACTGTACCGGATGGAAAAGCACTCTCCGGCCGTGTCACGCCGCTTGGCTACGTGCTTCTCTCCAATCCGATCCGAAAAGAAGCACCGGAAACGTTCCGCTACTTCGAAGATCAGGGTGTCCATGTCAAGGTCATCTCCGGTGATACTCCGGTAACGGTATCTGAGGTTGCCCGCCAGGCAGGGATTGCACACGCAGAGGATTATATTGATGCTTCCACTCTAAAGACACCGGAAGAGCTCGAAGAAGCAATCCTGAAATACACCGTGTTCGGCCGTGTCACACCAGACCAAAAACGACAGTTTGTCCAGGCTTTAAAGAAAAACGGCAAGACCGTTGCGATGACCGGCGATGGTGTCAACGATGTGCTCGCATTAAAGGATGCCGACTGCTCCGTTGCGATGGCATCCGGAAGTGACGCTGCCGCACAGGCTGCACAGCTCGTTCTGCTGGACAACGACTTTTCGAAGATGCCTTCTGTCGTACTGGAAGGCCGCCGCGTTGTCAATAACCTGCAGCGCTCGGGAACGCTGTTCCTGGTAAAGAACATTTTCTCGTTCCTGCTGTCCATCTTCTCACTGATCTCGATGGTGACGTATCCGCTGGAGCCGTCCCAGATCTCGCTGATCAGTATGTTTACGATCGGTATTCCAGGCTTCCTGCTCTCGCTGATGCCGAACAAAAACCGGATCGCGGGCCACTTTATCACGAACATTCTGACACGGGCCCTGCCTGCGGCGCTGACCGACTTTTTGATGGTCGCAACACTCGTTGTCTTCGGCCAGGAATTTGCGGTCGGCTCGGAAGATATTTCGACCGCTGCCACCGTACTGCTCGCCATTGTCGGTTTTATGATTCTCTACCGGATCAGCAAGCCGCTCAACTGGATGCGCTGGACGATCCTGATCGGCTCGATTATTGCCTTCATTTTCTGCAGTACCTATCTGAACCAGCTGTTCGCCATTTCTGATATGTCCAGAAAATGTATCATGCTGCTGGTCGTATTCTCTGTCGCAACAGAGCCGGTTCTGCGATATTTGAGCATCCTCGTGGATTCCATTTCCTCTTTTTACCGGAAGCAGAAAATTTTCTTCCTGCGAAAACGGGAAGCGAGAAAAGCGAAATAAAACGTAAAACCAAACATCAAAAATGCCGTACAGCGTTGGAAATTTTTCTCCGCCTGTACGGCATTTTTTGATTTACCAATCACAGTTTCTTACTTTCTCATCTCCGGATCTTCCGCGTAATGCGTCCGCTCGCCGCCGATGTATTTCGGTCTTGTCCGCGCGCAGACAACGTGCGCATCTCCGATCGTTTTCTGCGATACCCGGACCGGAACGGCTACTGCCTTCAGCTGCATGCCGATCAGCACATCACCGATATCAATACCTGCATGCGCCTGCACACGCTCTACGGTGACAGCGTCCTCCAATCCATAGTATGCCGCCATCGCAAACGATCCGCCGCCATGCAGCCACGGTACCGCGCAGACCGGCTCGTAACCATATTTTTCTGCCGCCGCACGCTCCAGAACAACCGCACGGTTCAGATGCTCACAGCACTGCGCCGCCAGATACAGCCCGTGCTCCTTCGTACACGCACACAGCGCCTCAAACACCGCCTGCCCGATCTCCTGGCTGGAATCCGTTCCGAGCTTACTGTTGTGAATTTCACTCGAAGAACATCCCACTACCAGAATCTGTCCCGGTTTCATCTGCGCTGTCGTAATCAGCTCCTCTGCGACGGCACGCGCTTCCTGTCTGATTGTTTCAAGATCCATTTTGTATCCCTCCTTGCTAAACAGCAATATTTATGCAAAAGGAGACTGACTCTTTTTCCAAGAATCAGCCTCCTTTCTTCAGCTTACATAATTATTATTTCTGAACAATATTTATGTCTACTCGAAAATGTTGATTTTACGCTGTTTTTCGCTATCTATCTTCTGATTTACTCCATTTTTACTCCAATTTTAAGCCAATATTTTCAGTTCGACTACTTCTTCTTTTTTCTTTTCTTCTGAAACGTGCGTGTATAAATCGGTTGTCATTGCCAACGTGGAGTGACCTAAGAGTTTCTGCACTACCTGTTGGTCTACTCCATTTTCATAGCACCTTGTAGCGTATGTATGTCGTAGAGTGTGACAGGTAAATAGTTCAAATATCTTCGGCTCTCTCTTTTCTTCCTTTGCCAGTTCAATCTCTATTACATTGATTTTCGCTACATAGTCTTTGATTGCACTATTGACGTTGTAATAGTAAACTGGCGAACCGTCTGAACAGGTAAATACCAAATTTTGAAATTCTTTATGCTGTTTCCATATTGAGCGTTTCCACATCTTCTGTTCTGTCTGCTTTATCTTCTGATTTTGCAAAATCTCATATACTTCATCTGTCATAGGAATAACACGATTGCTTGATATGGTTTTGGCAGTTGTGTAGAAAAACTTTGAACCCTCGACGGGACTAGAAGCCTTTGAATAATGAATTGTCTTATTGATTGTAATTTCTCTTTTTTCAAAGTCACAATCTTCCCATTTCAGCCCAAGCACTTCTCCAATCCGACAACCTGTTGTCACAGCAAATTTCAAAACATTGATGTGTATGTAGGAAGAAGCAAATGTAAAGAATTTTTCCTGTTCCTCTCTTGTTAATACACGCCTTTCCTTTTTCACTTCTTTTGGCATTTCCACACCGATACATGGATTTTTTCTAATATATTCACTCAATACTGCTTTGTCAAACATATCACTCAGCATAAATCTGATGTTCGACACCGTTCCATGTGCAAGACCGCTATCTATCAATTCATTTATGAATTTTTGAACATGATATGTTTTAATGTCCTGCAAATACATCTTTCCGATAGAGTTCTTCACTCTTGCGTTATAGTAACTGTGATTTTTATATATCGTAGTCATTTTAACTGTTTTCTTCTTATACAACTCCGTCCACGTTACATACCATGCGTTTAAAGTGATACTTTCGCCGTTGCCATTCAAACCATGTTCATCTTCATAAACCGCTTCTCGCAACTTCCGTTTTAATTCATTCAGTTTAAAATCATAAAGCGTTTTACGTTTTCCTGTTTTGCTTGTAAATCTTGCAATATAGCGTCCATCTGCTCTCTGTGAAATTCCCTTACCGAGTTCTTTTCCTTTTAAATCTTTACCCATACCAACTTTCCTTTCTTCTACTGAAAGAAATATGGTAAAGTAAATATTTCAATTTTCATTATATCCACACCCCATTTTCTTTTCAAGCCCTTTTGCATTGATATTCCAGCCATTCATCAAGTAATTTCTTATTTGCATACAACCGATTACCAATGCGTACTGTAAATCTATTTTTCGGATTGTTCAACAGTTCTCTTGCCTTTGTTTTCCCAATCCCCATATACTCACAAAATTCATTTATATTTAGTAATGCTTTATCGATACGATTACCCCCTTTCGCCTAATTTTCTTGCTTTTATGTAATCATCATACAACTGCTTCTGTGTGATATTCATTTCTCCATTTTTTACAAGATTACCGATATAATCTCTCTGCTCTATCTTCCCAACCTCTGCAAACAGTTTCAAAGACGGGGCAACATACTTTTCCAACCACTCCCACACCTTTTGTAAACTTTTCTTCTGTGGTTGCATGGTAAGTTTCACCTTGCCTATATCTTTCATCAGTTCCGCCCACGCTTGATAGGTTGGATAAAGCCTTTTTCGTGTTGTCGTGCTGTCTGTCGGCTTTTCTAAAAATCGTATTTTGCTGTTCAATACTTCCATTGCCAGTCCTGCCACATCTCTATATCTCAATAATTCCTGTACTACACTTACCGCCATTTCCTGCCGAAATCTCAACTCATATCTATTCCAATTTTCGTCTAATTCTGTTCCATACTTTTTATTCTGTTCATATCCCTTTTCATAAAATACCAATCTCAAATTACTGGCTGAACTGCCGAGATAAAGACTACCACCTTTACTCTGAAACACTTCTTCTTTCAGTTCCCCCGAGTCGTGAAAATCTATCTCCCTTAGTTTTGTGGAAAGCAATCCCTCTTTTGTCCGTACAATCAAATCGGGAATACTCAAATAAGGTTTTCTATCATCTATCGCCAAATCAATCCGAGGAAAGTTGATGTGATACTGACAAACTCTGTTTAAGAAATCAAACCATGTTTCCTCATTGAGTTGTAAAAAATTCTCATAGTTGCGACAGCCTTTCCCACTCATTAAAATCTGAAAGCCTTGATACTGTGCATTTCCTGTCGGCTTTAGCACCTTGATATTATCGAAGATTGCCACAACCTCATGTCCTGCAATCC
>ERZ812616.243-NODE-243-length-81298-cov-6.296838_pt1 | contig 81298 bp, 84 predicted proteins | sample MGYA00376249_ERZ812616 | MGnify/ENA primary metagenome ERZ812616 (study PRJEB26924, sample SAMEA4378265) | human gut metagenome | biome: human gut; feature: human-associated habitat; material: faeces | place: China | collected 2013 ...
AGGGATATCATTCTTATCATCTGGACGAGCAGAATAGTACAGCATATATTACAGATTCAGACCAGAGGGTAGAAAATAGTTACCAGTATGATGCTTTTGGAGTAATCAAAAGCAAAACAGAAAGTATTTATAATCGAATACTATATACAGGGCAACAGTTTGACTCAATAACCAGACAGTATTATTTGCGAGCTAGGTATTATAATTCGGCGATTGGACGATTTGTGCAAGAGGATTTGTATCGGGGGGATGGGCTGAACCTTTATGCTTACTGCGCGAACAATCCTGTGATATATTATGACCCAATGGGAGAAGCTGGAAGACGCCAAACTTATTTAGGTGGAACTCCAAAAATAGGTTCAAGAGTTGGTAAACAGGTATTGCAAGATGCATATGATAATGGTACATTAAGAATTTCAGGACTAAGCCCTAAAATGCAATCAATGATTGAAAATCAAGGTTTTATGAATATAAAAATTACGAAGTCAATGACAGATAAAATGGAATTTAAGTCACAAAGTGATGGTAATTATTATCCTGTTAGTAGCGCGAATATGTCACATAAGAATTATGATAGTCATGGTATTAATCCAAAAACCGGAGAACCTTATAAAGATGCTGTAGTAGCATGGAATACAGATTTAAAACAATATGGAGCGAAATCACAAGAGGGATATGATTTTATGCATGACTCAGACCAGTATTATTTAGAGCTGGCTTCAATTAATAAATCAGATGGTGCAAGGTTGAATATGACATATGATGATCCGGGAACTCCGCTCAGAGATGTGGAAGATGTGTATCCTGATATGAAAAAGGATAAAGATAAAAATGATTCAGATGAAAATATGTGCCCGAAATAAAAGATTTGTCAAAGATATTATGAATTTGTAGATGTTTATGAAGTTAGATACCCTATTTAGAAAGGAGCGTATATGTATTAATGCATATACAAGTATCATATGCAAAATGAAAGACAACAGAATAATAGTAGATATGAAAGTGAAAAAAGCGATGATATGTTAAAAAATGCTGAACTGTGTGATGATATTTCAAAATGGAGTACCAGCGACAGAGAATCAATTTATTGGAAAAAACAAGGACTATCAATTCGCGAAAAGTTTTATGGGAAAGATAATCCCAGATTATGTGATTTCTATGCTGAAATGTCAGAAATATTATTAAGGGGAGGGGAATATAAAAAATCCTTACTATATTGTGAAAAAGCTTTAAAAATCAAAGAAAAAAATAATTGTTCTTATAAAGATGTTTTATATATCTATGAAGTGATGATAACAAATTACTACTTATCTGATGAATTGGATAAAGGTTTAGCATGTGGACTCACTGTTTTAAATGATCCAAGAATAGAAGCAATCACTGCATCTGATAGTGTTATTCAGATAATGAAGTATTTGGCATTTATTAACAATGCGTCTGGTAAATCTGATGAGGCGAAGATTTGGATTCAAAAGGGAATTGATAAAGCTAAAGATTGGTATGGTGAAGACAGTGTACAAGTAGCTGAAATGAATATTGAAAAAGCGCAGAATATATCTGATCCGAATCAGAAGTTAGAGATATTAAAGGTGGCATTAGAGATTCTTCTTGATAAAGTAGGAATGTATGATAATAGAACTAAAAAGGCATACCGATGCATATGGAAATGTTGGGAAAAAGAAACTAATGAACCAATTGAACTTGCATTACAATGGCTTAAGAAGAATTTGTCCAATGAAGATTTTTTGAAAGTATATAGTTGGGGTAGAAGTAATCATAAAATATCAGGTAAGGAGTCCTGCAAATAAAAGTCAAGCCCTAAAATGAGAAAACGCTCCACAATTTTTGCGGAGCGGAAGAAGGACATAACAATACAGACTGGAGAAATAGCTTCGCCAGCCGGAGACATGGGTTTAGGAGTTTGTTTACGCTTGGGGTGCGTTCTTGGTATCAAATGCCTCCAGGCATTCTTTCACACGGGCGTAATAGATTCGCAGGAACTTGTTCTGCGTAGCGGTCATGTAGACAAAGTAGGGCTTGCCTTCGGCACGCTTCTTGTTCAGGAACTGGTACACCGGTTCGTCTGTGGGAGCTTTTTTCAGGCATGTACAGACTATTTGGTAGAGCGTTTTCCGCAGATGTGGAGAGCCGCGCTTCGTGGTCGGATTACTCTTGGAAACATGCTTTCCGGACTCGTCAACGGCTGGATTGACACCGGCAAAACCAACAATGGAACTGCGGTGAGGGAACCGACGCACATCGCCGATTTCGGCTATAAGCTGTGCAGCGGTGATTTCTCTAACACCGTACATGGCCACCACGGTATCGTATTCCGGTAATTGCTTGTCCAGACGAGTCATCTCTGCACGCATTGCAGCCAATGTTTCTTTCCCGGCGATCAACTGCTGAGCGGCCATTGTTATGAGCAATTTGATTAAGAAATCATCTTCTGGACGGACGCTTATTTCCTGTACCTATCATGCGGATAAAAGCCTGAAGAGCTTAACGGACGTGTCCGGTAAGACAGTACATTATGGCTATGACAGACTGGGACGTTTGGAACGTATCTGTGATGATAATGGAGAAGAAATTGTCCGGTACGGCCATACTGCCGGAGGAAAGCTCAAGGAAATCCGCCACGGAAACGGGATGCATACAGCCTATGAATATGATACAGATGATAATATCATCAGGCTTACACTCAAGAACGAGAAGGGCATTGTTTTCTCCGATTTCAGGTATGAGTATGACTTAAATGGGAATCGTATATTAAAATCAGGAAGCTGCCTCCTGCCAGTTGAGGACAAAATAAAGGAGCAGGTGGTTCGGTACCAATATGATTGTATGGACCGGCTGATTGAAGAGAAGTATGATGGAAAGCCTGTTAAATATATCTATGACAGGTGTGGGAATCGTCTGGTAAAGGTGGATAGTGATGGCAAAGAGGAGTATAATTATAATCGCAAAAACCAGTTGATCAGCCGTAAAAAAGGCACGGAATCTGTTGAATATCGGTATGATTTGCAAGGTAATATACTGGAAGAAGCGGATGGTCTGGGAAAGACAGAATATCATTACAATGCCTTTAACCAGCAGACAACTACGTTTATGAATAATGGTCAGATACAGGAAAATCAGTATGATGCAGAATACTTACGGGCTGGAATCTCTGAAAATGGTAAAGGTACCGTATTCCTGTATTATAATGGGGAGTTATTGGCGGAGTCTGAGCTAAATGATACTGTAAGAAACCGTTATATCCTGGGGTATGGTGTTGCAGCGAGTTGGCAAAAGGAGGGATATCATTCTTATCATCTGGACGAGCAGAATAGTACAGCATATATTACAGAGGCCGGACAGGGGATAGAGAACAGTTATCAGTATGACGCTTTCGGAGCATTTCGCTGTAAAGAAGAGAATATCCATAACCGGATACTGTATACGGGGCAGCAGCATGACCAGGTGACGGGGCAGTATTACTTGCGGGCCAGGTATTATAATCCAGTGGTGGGAAGATTCCTTCAGGAGGATGTGTACCGTGGAGATGGGCTGAATTTATATGCATATTGCGAAAACAATCCGATTGTATTTTATGACCCGAGTGGATATAAATCAAGTTCGTTTTTGCCAGATGAACTATCATCAGGGGTGTATGGGAATTTAACAAGCACGTTTGGAGGAGCAAAAACAACTGGCCTGACTCCTCATCATATGCCATCAGATTTATATATGAGTTCCAGATATGGAGTTGATACTGACAGTGGGTTTGCAATGCTACTTGAAACTACATATTATAATAGAGGAGGGCGTCACGGTAAAACACAAAGTTATGGAAGGCCATCTAGTGAATATAAAGAGCGGTATTTATCTTTATCTCCTCGTGATGCACTAGCTAATGATTTGAACGATTTAAAAAGTGTTTTAAAAAGTGAGGGCTTATATGATTCTTACGCTAAAGGAAAAATAAAGGAATATTTGCATGGCTCAGATGACCCAATTAATAGTCATAAAGGGATATTGAATCAAACATTCACCAGTGATTCAGATTTAATATCCGATCCGGATTTTAAGGGTAAAATTATAGATAATGAAGCAATATTTGCTAAAGATTATGAGGATAATATAAAAGATGAAAAACAAAATTGTGGTGATGGTGTTTAAATATAATATATGAAAGCAACGAGAGGGTAAAGTCCCAACTGAAACCTAACACTTATATATTAGACCAGGAGGAGAAGTTATGCTGGATAATAATTATAATGAATCATTAAAAAAAGCCTACATAGCAAAACAAGAAGATGATATTGATACTATAAATGATTTCTGTGAAGCGTATAATGAAAAATTGGGTGTTCAAGAAATAGCAGACTTGTTGAAATTGTTTAATGGTCAAGCGTCTACTAATGAGCAAAATGAATTTATTGTAAATATGTTAGATTCTATAGTAAAAAAGGAAAAACAGAAAGCAGTAAATGAAATTATAGAACAATCGGGTATCTTATTTCAAGAGAGAGCAACTAAATGCATATCATTAATACTTACAATGATTATATTTTGGAATAGAGATTTAGACATTAGTCTTAGTGAATCACTAGCTGCCGCTCCTAATTCTATAAAAGATTTATATAAGAAAGCACTTGAGAAGAAGCTGTTATTTATGAAAGGACATAATGTACAATTAATTGAAACAATACTAAATAGTATTAATATTTCGCAGGATTGCAATGATATTTGATCTTAATATTGATTTTAAACCTGTGCTAATAATTATTTTAATTTGGTATTCTCGTATGAATCACCTACGATTACCATGGAAACCTGGTAACGGAGACAGACAGTGAGGGAATCCTGCAGGAAAAGCATCTCTATCAGGCAGACAGAAAACGGATACAGAGCCAGTTTGCAGACGGAAATGAGCTGGAATATTCCTATGGAATAAATGGGCTGCAGCAGGAAATCCGCACCGCCAGGAGCCAACGGGCAGACCGGGCAGCCCAGGTGTACGCGTATGATGCCAGAGGCAGGATTACCGGAATCCAGGACGGAAACCAGAATCAGACAGGCTATCATATGGACCCCTGGGGACGGGTACATCAGATTGAGACGGCAGAGGGAGGGAAGGAGAACTTTACCTATGATTATGCCGGCCATGTCACCAGTACCACGGATGCCAACGGCGGCGTCATTACCTACCGGTATAACAGCCAGGGTAAGGTCTGCGAGATTATAGACCAGGAGGGGAACAGCGAGATGTTCCGTTATGACCGGGAAGGGCGTATGGTATTCCATGTAGACCGGAACGGGAAACAGGTCCGTACCACTTACAATGTGGATGGGAACCCGGTACTGGAACGCGCCTGCGATTATCTGGGAGAAAATGAAGTGACCCGCTCCTGGGAATATGACGACATCGGGAATGTAAAGAAAGCGGTAGCGGGAGGTTTCTGCTATACATATGAATATCGGCCGGACGGGAAACTGATTAAGAAATTGCTGTATAAAATATCTGGTGCTTAGCAATCATCAAATATACTCAGTTGTAAGGAAATCTTGGCTTTGAGGGATTACCGCCAGGATTCTCCTGAAGAGAGCCCATCAAGGATAAAGAAGTTCCTATATAATACCAAGAACCAGAAGACTGAGATAAGGCTAGGGGATGGTCAAGTACAGACGAACAGTTATGATGCGGAGAATCTGCGCTGCGAGATGAGGGAGAATGAGAAGCTGATTCTTATGAGTATCATTATAATAAGCAGGGGATTTTAAAAGAGAAATGTTCCAGCGGAAAGCGGCTGATTTCCTATGAATATGATAATGCCGGGCAGATGATTCGGATGACGAACCCGGAAGGGATTACAGTCACCTATGAGTATGACTCTCTTGGGAGGAAGAGCCGAATTTATAATAGAAGTGGTATGGAAGTGCGTTATGAGTATGACTGTCTGGACCGTTTGGAACAGATAACATACGGAAATGGCATTGTGACCCGCTATCAGTATGATGACAGCGGGAACATAAGCCAACTGGAGACAAAAGCTGGAGATAAAATCCTGCTGTCTTTCCGGTATGAGTATGATGGGAATGGGAACCGAACCTCAAAGATTGGAGAACAGAAGCTGGCAGGCGGTGAAAGTAGCAATCTCTCTGTCACTTATCATTATGATATCAGGGGGCAGCTGCTGGAGGAAAATCGGAATGGGGATGCATGTTGTTACACGTATGATGCGGCCGGGAACCGGCTCCAGAAAGCAAGTAAGGAGGAGTTAACCAGTTACCTTTATAACGAAAAAAATCAGTTAGTTAGTCAGGAGGGAAACCGAGGGAAAAAGACCTTTATATATAACCCACAGGGAAGTATAATAAGGGAAGAAAGCCCTCACGGCACCAAGCAATTTCTCTATAATACCAAGAACCAGCAAACAGAGGTAAGGCTAGGGGCTGGAAAAGTACAGACGAACCGTTATGATGCGGAGAATCTGCGCTGTGAGATGAGGGAAAATGAGAAGCTGATTCAATTTGTCTATCATCAAGGGGAACTTTTATATGAAAGGGCTGAAGAAAAACAGACCAGCTATTACCTTGGTGGTGGAATTGGAGGAAGTCAAATTGGACAACAGGTCTATTACTACCATCAAGACGAACAGCTAAGTACGGCTCTCATAACAGATGCCATAGGAAATATCCAGAACTATTATCAGTATGATGCTTTTGGATGGGAACTGGAAAAAACTGAGTATACATCTAACCGGATACGGTATACAGGGCAACAATATGATGTGCAGACAGAGCAGTATTATCTGAGGGCGAGATATTATAATCCGTTTATTGGACGGTTTTTACAGGAAGATGCATATTTGGGTGATGGACTGAATCTATATATGTATTGTGCCAATAATCCAGTAATGTACTATGATCCAAGTGGGTATGAGTATATTGATAAGTTGTTTGATGATGTTAACAGACCTAATTCAAGTTCTAAAAATTTGGGGAAAAATATAAATCAACATGTCGGGATTGCTGGTAGCCATTCTACGGGGTCTCATCAAGCTCAGCACTTAATTCCTCAAGAAGTATATTATAATTCGACGTTTTTACAAAATTTGGGCTTCAATGTAGACCATCATCAAAATGGAATTTGGGATGTAAATAAAAATAATAATTCAACTTCTTTAAACGATTTATTTGACGATTATAATGTCCCTTCAAATTTAACAAATACATATGTGAGTGAAAATACACACCATAATGGGTATCATAGTTTGTATTCTGATGCAGTAGAACGTCAGATTAAGGCTATTGAAGATATGGGACTTTGCCGTAGTGAGTCAAGGGGAAAGGTACATGAATTGCTGCAGAATCTTCGAATAATAAATCAAGAAGGTATAGATTTATATTATGAGCATTTTAGTAATGATACAGATTGGACCGATAACAGAGAAGGTTATGAGAAAATGTTTGAGGAACGTTTAAGAGAAGCAGAAGAAATCCGTTCTTCTAATTGTTGATAGGTTTAGAGTCATAATATTGGACAAAAAGAAACTGTCAAATTAAGTTGTCAAATGAAAGGAAAGAGAAGATGAGTGTAAATTATTTTGAATCAAAGGAAAGTAAGGAAAGAGCAGTCTTTATATTAGAATCATATGATTGTCCCGATTTATTAAAGGAGCAGAGTGATGCATTTGCATTAGATGAGTTTATTGATAATTACAATTGGGATGATGGGCTTGAAACACCTTATTTTATATTGAATCATAGGAATTGTGAATTGGGAACAGCATTGAAAATTTTTTACTTAGGAGAAGGGATAGCTATGGTTCAAGTAGATTATACAAATCATAAGTTAGGGCATTGGGTAGAATTTATTGAATATACATTTAAAAGAATAGTAGAAGGAAACTATAAATCAAAATATATAGCGTTTAAATTTCCGCTTATGGAGCGTAGTAAGCAAAGGATTAAAGAGGCTGGTTGGCCTAAGGTTTTTATAGAAGATATTGTTGTGTAAAATCTGGCTTGTTGCAAAGTAACAATACGATATATAGCAGAGGCGGGAGTCTTAGATACTAATGATTCAGATAAGATTGTGTATTCTCTTACAGAATTTTTGGTCGATGATGTGGGAATTGATATGGCAATAACGTTATAAAAGAAAGTACACATTTCAAATGGAGCCGTTATAGCATATAGCGGCTTCTTAACTATACGCTGGAAGGACAGATAAAGCTTCATATTTTTAGGAGCAGGATTTCTGCTATTATTTGTACCATATAATAAAATCCAATCGGCGTTTCCCAAGGCACCAGCCCCCATAGTGGTAATACCGTTATAACAGCCTTGGAAAGGTGCGGGAACGTATCGACCAGATGGGATATGTGGAAACATTCCAGTATGACGAATGCGGAAATCTATCGCTTTACATTGACCGGAATGGGAACCAGGTACATCGGACATACAATGTGTTTGGCAATCCTGTTTATGAAAAAGCCACGGATAAAAACGGAGGGAATGCGGTTGTTACAACGTATGGGTACGATAGCCTTGGCAGGCTGACTCGTGCAGTTTGTGACGGGTATTCCTATGAATATTATTATAATGAGCAGGGGCTTTTAAAAGAAAAGCGTTCCAGTGGAAAGCGGCTGATTTCCTATGAGTATGATAACGGCGGACAGATGATTCGGATGACGAACCCGGAGGAGATTACAGTCTCCTATGAGTATGACCTCCTCGGGAGGATGAGCCGAATTTATAACAGCAGCGGTATGGAAGTGCGTTATAGGTATGACTGATATAATTTATATAAATGAAGCAAGAAAGCCCGGTAAAATTAATGGGTTTGACAATTTAATTTTATGTAAGGAGAGGATCATATGCAGGAAATCGGTAAGTTCATAGATTTTCTTGGGCAGGATAGTATAAGGGAGGCAATACCAGTTATAACGGCAATCGGAGGAGCTTTGGTTGTTGTTCTAAGGTTTATATTTAAGGTAATCTATGCCCAGAATATGAACGAGATTGACAAGGTATTTATGAATCGAAAGCAACGGACTAATATGAAACTCATGGATTTATTTATGGTTGCGATAGTCTTGGGACTGGTAAATATAATTTTAATGCTTATTCGCGATGATGCGACTGATTTTTTATTAGTGTTGGGATTCATAGCCGCTTTTTTCTTGATTCTAATCTATTTAATTTATAAAATCGCACATTTTATTTGGTGTAAGTGTAAAAAGACGGATAAGAAATGGAAATTGCATCGCTATATGGAGGAAATGCTGTTTGTGAGTGAGTTTCTCATTGGGACAGAAATTGGAAAACTTACCTATTATAATACACAGGATTTATGGAAAGGAATTCTGGTTTGTCTGATAGCAGCGTCAGCGACCTCATTTTTGATGGTGATTTCTGTTGGTTTTTTTGAAGATGGTCCAAGTAAAGTGTATTTTTACATAAAAGGTGGTAGGCGTATGTACATATTCTATAAACTGGAAGATGATATTTTATTATGCGGAGATAATAAGAATATCAAAAAAGCTAAAATCCGTTTAATACCTTTCGACAATTTTAAAAAGAGCTACCATAAGCTGATTATAGAAAAGTCAAATAATCAGAATTGAAGTTACCATATGATTTTTCGGGGGTGCATCAGATTGAGATGGCAGAGGGATTGTGGAGTGATTGATAGAAATCGTCTTCTTAAAGATCGGTAATTAGATGAAGGGTAATATGTCTAAGTAAAAATTGATTGGAGGGAATTCTGTTGAATAGAAATCTTGAGGAGGTTATGAATCATGAAAAATATAATCAATATAATTAAATGCTTCATATTTTTAGGAGCAGGATTTCTGCTATTATTTGTACCATATAATAAAATCCAATCGGCGTTTCCCAAGGCACCAACCCCCATAGTGGTAAAAGTCACAGGAGTTATTGTTCTTATCTGTGGCATTGTGATAGCGCTGATGTACTCAGGAATGTAGGTTCAGTATACAGCATATTCCGGTTGACTGGCTTAGATTTATAACAATACGGGAGGATAAAGTCATGTCTAAACTATTGGTACGAAAAAAGATAGGAAAGTTTTTCTAATGGTAGTTCTTGTAGTGTTATTACTGGGGACAATACTACAGGCAGTATTTCGACATTTTGAAATTAAAAAAATAAATGAATTGGCTTATGGGCAGACAGTGAACGTAGATGGAAGAAAGATGAAGGTTGAGGTTGTAGGGAATGGTACAAAAACAATTGTCATTCTTCCTGCGTTAGGCGTTCCTTCACCAATCCTGGAGTTTCGACAGCTGGCCGGTTTATTATCCGAACACTTTACTGTTATTACGATTGAGCCATTTGGTTATGGCTTAAGTGATGGAACCGATAAGGAGAGGAGCATTGAAAATATATCGAAGGAGCTTCATACCTGCCTTGAGATTTTGGGATATACGGAATATTATTTGCTGTCGCACTCTATTTATGGAGCTTATTCGATTTATTATAGCAATCAGTATCCGAACGAGGTTAAAGGGATAATCGGACTGGATTCCTCTGTACCAGGAATGTACAGTGACATTCCGGCTGTCATAAATTTCCTGGAGGATATATTCCCTTATGTAGGTAAGGTAAAAACTACAGTAGGGATTTCCCGCTTTACATCGCTGTTTAATCCGGATTTCGGTATACCTGCAGTAGTTGGATATGAATGGACCTCGGAAGAAAAAAAGCTGTCAAAATGGATTACTCTTGATAAGGCCTATAATAAAACGGTAATGGATGAGGTAAAGCGTTCAAAAGATAACCTCAATCAAATGGAGGAGCTAAAGTTCTCCGAGAATACGCCAGTATTATATTTTCTGTCGGAGAATAACTTGGAAATGTTTTCTACCTGGAAAAAAATTCATGAGGATTTGATTCAGGAGAAGGAGCGAAGTAAGATAGTTCCGCTTTCAGGTAATCATTATGTCTATTATAAACATGGAGCGGAGATAGCAAAAACTGTAACAGACTGGATTCTTAATGATTAGAGAGACATAGTGCGTGTGCCGGGGGAGAGTGAAGCTACTATTGTTGGATATGCAATTAGGATAAAAAGTAGATAGTAAAAGATAATGATATGATATAACTTTAATAAAGCAGATTCAGCCAAGAGCGGAAAGTGTCTATGAAGCTGTTATAGATTACGACAGATTTTGACATGAAATGATTATAGAAAATTAGATATCTATGAATAAGGGATTTTAAGATACCGGAGAACTACAGGAAAGAAAACAGTATAGGTTTTTTACGCTGATTTGCAAGAGAAATATGAACAATATAAATCTTTAGATGAGTGGCTTGTTTGGAGAAATTTCAAACAAGCTGTTTTTTTATTCGATAATATTCATCGTTTACAAGCAGAAAACAGTGTGCCTTTACAGAGCTAAAAATTTGAGCTTCCGGGGCAACTGCCTTTATCATAGGCTAAGGCCCCGATAAGGAGTTGTATGCACTGCCGGTCTCCACCTTCTGGATTTTGAATTACTTATACTATTCAAAATTCAGAGGACGATATGAAAAAGAACAACCAAAAAAATAGTGATATACAGAACCGCTTCACCGCATACCTGGTGACGGCCATACAACATACAAAAATTGAATATGGTGAAAAGAAAACGCGGCTCAGGCAGCATGAGATTGCCTGCGCGGAAGAATATTCCTGGAATTACACAGACTTTGACCGGGAGTTTGTAAGGTACATCAGTGAGCAGTATTACATATACTTCAGGGATTTGGATAAAATGCAGGAACTTCTGTGGCCCCTGGAGGGTGGAAAACTGGTGAAAGTATTAAAGAAGTTAAAAGAACAGGAACGGCAGATTTTATTTAGTAGGATTTTTGGAGAGCAGAGCTTTACGGATATTGGACAGGAACTTGACATGACGCCAGACCAGGCAAGGGCAGCATATTTCTATGCGCTTCGTAAGCTCAGAAAGGAATTGGGGGTGAAAAAAGATGGAATTTGAGCAGTTACTGCAGCGTGCAAAGGAAGGCGATGAATGGGCATTTGAGCAGATATTTAAGATGTACCGGCCGCTTTTGTTAAAACAGGCGATTGGTGACAATGGCCTGGACGAGGATTTATACCAGGAACTGTCCAGGACTCTGTATATCTGCATTCAAAAATTTCCCGTATAACGGGCAATAATGTTGGCTTTTGAGGACCGCTCCGTATATATAATATGTCGGTAAATGTAGGGGACTATTTTATCGACATCGGTAAAGTGATTTGGTACGTTTACCGACACAATTTCAGCGGTTTTTGTCCTGCTTTTTTGTGTCGGTAAATGCATACCTTTTCCGACAGGAAGGAGGGGTTCATTTGGAGCCTAAAACATTCGGATATGCCAGGGTATCGTCAAAAGGGCAGAATCTGGACCGCCAGATCTTCCTGCTGAAGGAAGAAGGGATTGATGAGCGGGATATTTTTGTAGAGAAGGAGAGTGCAAAGGACTTTGAGCGGCCAGTATTCCGCCAACTGGTAGATTTAATCATGAGAGAAGGTGATATGTTAGTTGTCACGGAGCTGGAGCGGTTTGGACGAAACTATACGGAGATTCACAATGAATGGTATACAATTACGAAACAGAGAAAAATGGATATCAAAGTCCTGGACATGCCTCTGTTGGATACGACACTGGCAAAGGATCTTCTGGGGACGCTAATCACGGATCTAATCCTGACCCTGCTGGCCTACGTGGCACATCGGGAAAGAGTTGAGAAAAAGGTACTGCAGAAACAGGGGATTGAAAGGGCTCATGGCCGGGGAGTGAAATTTGGACGGCCCGTCATAACTTATCCGGATCAGTGGGAAGAGGTATATAAGGAGTGGAAAGCCGGACGTCTCACGGCAAGAAATGCCATGAAGCAGCTGGAGCTAAAGAAGGACAGCTTCTATAAGCTGGTAAATCAATATGAAAATAATTCCAGATAATTTCAACTTTATCATGTCCATGGCCCTCTTTAATATAAAAAAGGAAAGGTGGGAACTCTTATGGCGATGACAAATGATGAAATCCGGGAAGAGATCATGGAACATATTGAATTTCTGAAAATGCTGGATATTTGCAACAAGGCCAATATGCATAGTGCAGATGAAGAATAGGTGAAAAAAGAATTAAAAGAACGGATTCAGGAGTTGTACGATATGCTGCTGGAGGTATAGGAGGACAATATGTTAACTGGAATTTACACAAAAAATAGACATGGTAAAAACATCTATATGTTTCGTGTAGGAGTATATCCCTTTAAAATTTGGCTGTATGTATTAAATAGCAGGGAGGCCGCCGAGGCGTCACACAGGCAGATTGCTGGTATTAAAAGCGAAGTAGATACTATTTTTGCCTTTATTAGAGCTGGATTGGAATATGATAAAATAGAGCCACATGCAAAGATACTGGCAGAGCTGGTCCGTGGAACCTGGCCCCCTGATAAATTGTATGACTATCTTAAAATGCTATTTTTATTAAGTGGGCCGGAAGAAGAGAAATGGTTCTGTTATGTTGCCCTTTGCCGTCTGGCTCTTTACAAGGATACCGGGTATATGCAGTCACCAGTTATACGGAGGTATGAGGAACGTTTTGCCTACATAGAGGAGCGCCTGCAGGTGGAAGGAAAATTACTGGAATTGGCCTATGCTCAGGTAGCGAGGGATACGGGCTTCAGATTAAGCGAGATGGATTTCCTTGAATGGGAGGATGTTGTGTATCCGAAGATCATGCTGCGGATTCCCAGAAAGACGAGCAATGAGAATATGTTTGGCCTGATAAGCGAAAAAACTTATGAGACGCTGCAGAAATTGGATCATCCATCTCAGAGAATCTTTAACAATGCCGGGAAACATCTGCGTATGAATATTTCCAGCGTATCAGACGGTGATTTCCGCTTCACTGACTACCGCCAGTGTTACCAGCTGAAAGTAACTATGGAATGAGATCCTGAATTCGACAGGGCCGGTTTCTGGAAAGGGAAAGGCATGAGGGAGACAGTCAGGGAATGGCAGGAGGAGTGGATTGGGACAAACGGTCTTACACATGAACTGGAAGTAATCATATCTGACAGCAGTCTGGAGGCATTCCGTACAGAGGTTTATTCCGGAAGTTTTGCAGATATTCCTCCGGAGCTGTTCGATAAAAAAGTGATCGAAAATGGGAAAATCATTGCGTCAACCGTTCCGGAGCGCATCGGAGCCTATTCATTGCTTGTGTAATTGGGATACGGTTGGAAACTTGAATTCGTTATTGATGGAGGAATGATTTCATGACAAATTATGCGGCAATGGGATATGCTCTGTTAGCGGCGGATGAAATGAGATTGTCAGAAGAACAAAAAGAGCGGTTGTGGCAGCTGATGTATTCAAATTTCGATATAGTCAGTGAAGAGAAGGCAGAGAAGCGATTTAGGGAAGGAAAATAGCTTGAAGAATGAATCAGGCCACCAGAAATTTTGGCGGCCTAATTTAGCGATCCCTCTTACCGTTGTTTTGTTGTCTGGGCTGGGGTTCTATGTTAGAATATTATTAATAGCTCATAGTTTATATTTAAATTGTAATTATGATGAATGGAGCGATTTTATGGAGCTGATAGCAGGAAATAAGCAGCAAAGCAGTTTATATGATTACCATGATGTTTCTGATATGCTTGATAAAGGCATTGATGATATGGAATTAAAACGGGAATTGCCCATTGATGAAGCATTTCAAAAAATATTAGAATTAAGAGGTTTCAGAGGAAATACAGGGGTATGAGGGATAGTCAAAGTTTTTACGGAAGGGAAACCGTTGGAGGAATATATTCAAAAGTAGGAGGTTTTGGAAATGAGCTGTCATAATATTGGTAGGGGAATGAACTATGTAGTTAAAAACGTTATAAAAATGTATGATACAGGGGAATTGACTTTAGAGGCAGCGAGAAAGATCATAGCTGCCGCGCGAAGAGGTGTTAATTGGTGTGATGGAAATGAGTACGAAGCAGTTGAAATCATACGCAGGTGCCGCTGTGGGAGATGTTTAAAGAAAATGGAGGCCGGAGCTCCCTTATATTCCGTATGGGACGTGCCAGTAGATTCGCCTGGATATAGTCGTATTCTTGATACAGAACCTGAAATTCTTGCATCGGAAGGATTGTGTAGTTCTTGCTTTGATATTGTTATAAACCGTTTTTTGGGAGATGAAAATGCGGGTCAGAGGGAAAGAAAGTATATAGAGGAGCATCGTTCGGAAAAGGAGTGGAAAGCAAATGAATGGAGGGAAGAATAAGATAATAATTTTTGTGTATAAATAGTAACACCAAAAGATTACAGAAAACGGACTGATTTATTCTATAAAAAGCGGTGGTATGTATCATATGGAGCATACTACCGTTAATTTTCGGTATGCCATTTGTGATGTGATTCTATTGAAAATAAAGAGATTTCGGTTTTAATAACCATAACGGCAAAAAACTGAATAAATGCCGATTCGGTTATTGAAACAACGAAAGAATAGTGCTATAATAAAATAACCATAACGGCAAAAAAATAAAAAAATGCCGATTCGGTTAGGAGGCGGATACCTTGGATACGAAAATGATGATTAATCAAATACCAGATGAAACTATTTTGACGAGACAGGATATTCTCCAGATTGCCTGCGAGGTGGATGTCTCTTTCCGAGAAACTTTACTTAGAAATTTATTGGAAAACTTACTTCAGGAAGGCATTCTTGTTAGAGCTGGGAGAGGCAGGTACCAAAAATTTTCATATGAAGCGAAAAAGGCAACCTATTTAAACCAGTATTCAAAAGAAGCGAAAAATATAGTTGAGGAAATGAATGATAAGTTTCCACTTATGGATTATCGTATATGGGAAATCAACTGGCTTAATGAATTTTGGAATCATCAGATTGCACAAAACAAAATATTTCTGGAAGTTGAAAATATAGGCTGTGAATTCGTGTACACAGAATTATGTGAAAGGCATTCAGGAAAGATACTATTGAGACCGGATGAAAACGAACTTTACAGGTATGGCGGACAAAATACAATTATTGTGGATCGACTTATATCAGAAGCTCCAAAAGGAAGTCCGTATCCATATAATACGCCTTTGGAAAAGATAGTAGTTGATTTATTTGCCAATCGCAATTTAAAAAGCATGGTTCATACCGGCGAATATGCAACGGCTCTGTTAGATATGTTTGGAAAATACCGGATTGACCAGGTAAAATTATTCCGATATGCCAAACGACGTCACAAAAAAGAAGAGATTTTTTATTTCTTGAAGGATGAAGCACATATTAAAATATACGTGGAGGAATGACTGCTGTGTTAATGAAAGAGAATTTTGGAATTGAACATATCAATGAATTAAGGGAGAATAGCAGATGTGATCCCGCGATACTGGAAAGAAGTATCTATGCGTTTGGTCTGCTGGAGTCGCTGGCACGAGTAAATATGCCATTTATATTTAAGGGTGGCACCAGTTTAATGCTGCTTCTTAAAACTTCAAGAAGATTATCCACTGATATTGACATTATCGTTGAGCCGGGTACAGATATTGTACATTATATTGAGAAAGCCTCGAAAATATTTCCATTTGAGGAAGTGGAGGAGCAAAGCAGGATAGGAAAAAATCTAATTGAGAAAAGACATTTTAAATTTTATTATGATTCTCCCGTCAACAAACGGAGATTTTATATTCTTTTAGATGTTCTTTTTGAGGAAAACCATTATAATACACTGGTAAAAAGAGATATTGTAAATGAAATTTTACTTACGGAGGAGCCATATATTCATGTGATAGTGCCAAGTATTGATTGTATTCTGGGTGATAAAATGACAGCATTTGCGCCACATACGACAGGGATTCCTTTTGATACGAAGAAAGAAATGGAAATAATTAAGCAACTGTTTGACGTGGCAACGTTGATAGAAGAATGTGACAGCTTTACAGATATATGCGAATCATATAGAAAGACGGTTGCATCAGAAATTGCATATAGAGGAAATTGTTGCAGTCCAGAATTGGTACTGGAAGACACAATTAGAACAGCAGCCTGCCTGATATCAAGAGGAAGCATAAATCCAGAAGAATATAAAAAATTGATGGAGGGAATAAAAAGTATTAAAACACATATGTATAGAGAAAATTATTCAGGAGAACTTGCGGCAATCCAGGCGTGCAGCGTAATGTATATGGCAGCTTGTCTGTTAAAAGGACGCGAATTTCATAGAATAGAACATCCTGAATTATATATAAAGGAAAGTATTAGTAAGTCGCAATACAAAGGATTGGCCTACATAAAGAAAATGAAATTAGAGGCATACGGCTATCTGGTAGAGGCTGTCAAACTGCTAGAAGCATAAGTTATTAATAAAGTCTTAATAAACTTAGGGGCCGTTACAAAGCGCGGCCCTATTGATCTCAGCCTGCTCTTTAACATTCCTCTATCAAATCGTGCTCTACCAGTTTGGCTTTCCCAGATTCAATATCAGCGACAATAGAGCGCAAATAATTCATATTGCTCTCAGAATAGAACGGATCAACTGAAACCTCAAATGGTATTCTTTTTTCCCTGCTAACTTTGGTTGCAAACATGGTAAAGGCAGTTGTCATTGAAAGTCCCATTTCTTTACAAGCCTGTTCCATACCTTTTTTCAAATCTTCGTCCATGCGGAAATTGACCATTGTCTGTGCCATAAAGGTTACCTCCGTCTTTGCTCTGTTGTAAAGCAAAAGTCGATGCATTGCTTTACAATAATATATGCATTTAAAGTAAATTCATTTTATAGAATTAAACAATTTGTTCTTCCTTTAATGAAAGAATCTCTGTTTCGGTTAAACCAATGGTCTCCATAATATCTACTATGTCTAATCCCATATTTAATAAATTTTGGGCGATACTGTATTTTTCCATCAAAGCAGCCTTTTTAGCCATCTCATTACCATACTCGACTTTTTCTTTCTCGTGAAGCAGACTATACTTTGTCATACCGGATCGTTCGCATTGGATAAGATGGACTTCGGTCTCATCCAAGCCGGTATTACCCATAATATCAACTATGCCATAGCCCTCATCAATCATACGTTTAGCAACATCATATTTTAATTCTTGCTTTATCTTATTAACTTTTGGATTACTGGATTCCATGGTTCCCCTTTCGTTGAGCATATTACGCATAAAATAATTCTTGCATGTAGAGATAAGAAGTGCTAGAGTATATATAAAGAGGAACAACCGCCCACAAGGTGGGTTGACCTGTAAGAAGATAGAAAAACCACCCTGCTACCGGCCAAAGTATTTTGGGGTGGTTTTTCTATGTTAAGCTAGTGACATATAGTAAAAATAGGGCCGCTACAAAGCGCGGCCCTAATGATACATACTTAAATTTCGAGTGTAATTCATATATTTGCTGCTTGATTATTACGGTATGATAAAGTGTTTATAACAACCGTCTTTTATCTAATAGATAGTTCCTTACCAGTATTCTTTTTCATGAAATCTTGCATTGCTTTAGGTGAAGTAAAGTAGTCCCGCCCTAATTTGGTTACCGGGAGAATTTTACTTTGCAAGAGTTCTCTGGTTTTTGTCTTACCCAGTCCGAGCATATCTGCGATTTCCGCAACCGAGTATTTCTTGAAATCTTCCAAGACTGTATTATCTACATTAGGATTATTCATGAAGACATCCTTCTTTCTGCTTAGTTAATTAGACACATATATCCCTGCATCCCCTTCCTATGCCCTATTCGGCCACGTAGCAGGCTGTACGGTGTACGATTCAATCCAGGGGCGGCACAGGCCGTCCAGGGAACCTATATAAAATGCTGGTATATGCTCTTTAGTTATCAATGTGCAGGTGAAATCAAAGCTGAAAAAAAGCTGATTACCTGCTTCAGAAAATCACATACTATTTATAGAGAGGGAAAAATCTGAATACTTTAGCTGATTTAAAAATGGAACCGCTCCAGTGAGTAAATCGGCATGATAATCCTCTTTCCATCTACGCTGCCGTGGGTATCGTCAGTCAGATAAAGCAGGTAATCCACTTTTCCGGCCTTCAGTGCCGCCTTTGATGTGTCTACGGCTAAGATATCATTATTCGTCCTAATCGCATACCGTATCCTCTCCTGCAGGCTCTGCACGTAAAAATCAATCTCACCATCTTTATAGGAAGCGAATGCCGGTGTCTCAAAGGCAATTTCACCCGGAAAATCCAGACGTTTTGCCAGATTGATGTAGACATAGTTTTCATTGAGCATGTCCTTTATGGAGGCTTCATCAATTCCTGCCTGATTCATATAAAAGTTTGCAATCCCTAAATCCATAAAGTAAGCGCGTCGGCCAGGTCTGAAGTCCAGAATATCAAGTTCTATGATCTCTCCACAGAAGCCAATCACTTTGGAAAGATAAAGCCAGTTAAATGCGCGCATCATGGTTGCTTCTGAAAGATTGCGGGTCCCGTCCTTAGTAACCAGATTATGCAGGAGATTACCAATACTATCCTGTCTGGAACTCTTTTTCTCCATAGCGAGGAGGTGGCAGATATTTAAGAAGATTTCCCTAAATATGCCGATATCAGAAATATCAGTATATTGCATTGATTCATTAAGAAATATATCTGCAATGCGGGCCAGCTCATCTAAGCAGGTCCTCACCGAGCCGGTCATTAAGTATTTTTCCACAACGGAAGGATACCCTCCGATCTGACAGTAAATGTCATAGGAGGACCTCAGACGTTGGTAGAAAATATGATCCTCTGATATGGAACTGCCAACCATAAGATACTGTTGAAACAGCTCCTGATTGGCTGCAGCTAGAAATTCCTCAAATGACAGAGGATAAAGGGTAATGCTGGTAACATCTCCGCAGGAAAACCGAAATTCTGACGCCAGGACACGGCCAGGATAGCTGTCTATAATAATAAACTGACACTGGAATTGTCGGGTAAACTCCCGGATTCGGTTGTAAATCTCAGCAGATTCCTGTATTTCATCAATAATAATTACCGTGTCATCTGTGTCCTCAAAACTCTGATCGAATAGACGAAAAGCGTCCTGCAGTGGGTGTTCTGGGCGTGGTGTACCTGGTGTCCAGGCAATCGCTTTGTAGTAGCACTCCAGAAACTGTTGCCCACTCGGTTCAAAAAAGTTAATATATAACTTGTGCCTGTAGTTCTCATCAGCAAATTTATTGATGATGAAGGTTTTTCCAACCTGCCGAGTTCCTTGTATTTCCAGCGTGCCGTGTCTTGATTCCTTTTTCCAATCCATAAGTTTTTGATAAAAATTACGCTTAATATACATAGTTGATCTTCTTCCTAAGAGAATACTTTAATTGTATCAGATATGACTTATGGATTCAATGCAGGTAGTGGTTATCCAAGGACTCTCTATCTCCGGTAAAAATCAGAAGCATTCTTCACGTTCATTTTCTTTGCTTGCCATACGGTTGTCCTTTCACGGCTTCAGCTGTTAAATTAGATCCTTTTATTAAAAACGCTGCCGAAATAATCGGCAACGTAAGTAATTTACGAAATGTTAAAGCTATGCCCACAAGAGCTGTGATAAGCATGTACTCCCATTTCATCTGTAGTGATATCGCAGTCCGCAACTAAAAGCCACATACCGCAATGCTGGCAGGCGACATGATAGAAAAAGCGAAATCCCTGTATATCCTGTTCTGTGCAGCCATGACCGGTTAAATATTGCGTTGCCTGGCTCTTGTCCGGGAACAGCATAATATTCTTGTTATCACCCCAATACAGCTATTCCAGGCCATTGAGGGTGATCCCGTTTACTGGCCTGCTTACACAGATCCCGGTAATTTCACCTGCAGAACCTAAATATCTTTCTTCCGTATCACATTCAAAAATCATGATTCTCTTTTTCCTTCCATTAAGCCTCATCAATCATAGACAGGAATTCATATTCGGACAAAATCCGTACACCGAGGGACTGGGCCTTTGCGAGCTTGCTTCCGGCCTTATCCCCGCAGATCAGATAATCTGTGTTTTTCGATACGGAGCTGCCTGCTTTGGCTCCCAGACTTAAAATTTTCGCCTGGATACCGTCCCTGGTGTAGTTCATCAGCTTTCCGGTTGCGACAATCGTGCGTCCGGCAAAAGGATTCTGCTCACTCTGTTCTACGTTCATGGTTTCCTCTGTTCTCTCTTCAAATGTCATCTCTTTCTGTAACTCCTTCCATAATTTTAAGTTGTCCATATCTGAAAACCAGGTATGGATGTTGTCATTGATAATCGTTCCGATATCCTCCAGCTGGGTGAAATCATAGGTGCCAGTTGCGGCCTGTTCAAAGTCATCCAGACTTCCGTGAAACTGCTGTCCCAGGCTCCGGCTTATGGTCCGGCCAACGAGCGGGATATCCATAGCGACCAGATAGCGCTCAAAGGTTGTATGCCGGCTTGCTTCGATGGAGGCCCAGAGGTTCTCATAGGATTTAACTCCAAATCCCTCTAAGCGGATAATCTCTTCCCGGTGCATATCCAGGTGGTAAAGATCCTGAAATGAATCCAGCCAGCCGTATTCCTGAAACTTTGACAGTGTGGCCGTTGACAGGTCCTTGATATCCATGGCCTTTTTCCCGGCGAAGTGGATTAACTGCCGGAGCCACTGTGTCTCACAGTCCGGATTATCGCAATGCAGCGTCTCAATGATGCGGCCCTTGTCCCCTTTTCGTGTATGGACTCTGGTTGGAGCCCCGCAGCTGGGACAGGTGCCGGGAAAGCTGTATATGGAATTTCCCCGGTCAAGGTTATCCTCTATATGAGGGATAATCATATTGCGTTTGGAGACTAATATCCGACAGCCTGGCTGCAGCTCCAGATCTTTAATAAAGGTAAGGTTATGGAGACTTGCCCTGGATACCGCGCAGCCATCAATTTCAATGGTGTCAAACAATGCGACTGGGGCAAGCTGTCCAGACCTGGTAGGCGTCCACTCGATTGAACGGAAGACTGTTTCAAACGTATCATCCTCAAATTTGAAGGCCAGGCCGTCTTTATAAGCGCGACCCGTTCTGCCACAGCTTTTTGAATAGGAGATATTGTCATAGACAGCCACAATGCCGTCAATCGGGATCATTTTTTCTCTGGCAATCGTCTGAAGGCACTCGATGTAAGTCTCAATCTGTTCTTCCGTGGCACTTTTATCAATGGTGTAGGAATCACAGTAGCCAAATCCATAATCTTTCAGCTTTAAAAGTTTTGAGGCTCGGCTGTTACTGATGACGGCTTCATAATCAAGTCCTTCTAACACATTAAATGGGATAAAAGATACACAGCGTTCTTTACAAACAGCGGGATTTAAGGTACGAACCGAACCGGACGCCAGGTTTCTGGGCGTTTTATAAGGTTCTCCGTTCCGATCCAGGATAGAAGTCCGGAGCTTTTCAAAATCATCAATCCGGATATGTGCTTCTCCTGTAATAACAAGCCTGTCCTTATAAGGAACCGTAAGCGGCACGTTGATAAATGCCGGAATATTGTGCGTGATATCTTCTCCAATCTCTCCGTCTCCACGGGTGGAGGCTTGCTGGAGCTCTCCGCCGTCATAAACCAGTTTTACCGTGAGTCCATCCATCTTCAGCGTCAGGTTTGTTAAGCCTTTCCCCTTCTGGACAAAGTCTAAAATATCTCTTGTCAGCTTCGTTTTATCCAGAGACAACAGGGGAATGGGGTGTTTTACCTTCGGCAATTCACTAACCGGGTGATAACCTACGGTTTGTGTCGGGGAACCGCTCAGGATAATGCCCGTGCGTTTTTCCAAAACCTCCAGCTCATCAAATAACCGGTCATAGGTACTGTCCGGAATGGACGGGGCGTTCTGGTTATAATATTCGTCCCGGTACTGATTCAGTTTTAATACCAGCTTTTTCATGTGTGTGATTTGTTCTTCTCTTGTCATGCTTCATTCTCCTCTTTTATTAATGTAAATTCCGCGATGAAATCCGAAATCTCTAATTCCATACTGAAATAGCGATGTGTCGCGCACCAGAGTCTTGGTTTTACAAAGTATGAGCAGGAACATTTACCTTGCTCATGAAGTATTATTGATTCATGTGCCGCGGACAGCATTCTGTATCGGGGATTTTCTGGCGTTGCCGGCTGGCACTGTGCCATCAATTCTTGGAATAGCTCCGGAGTATAGGCTGTATTATGGAAATGAGCCAGAGCCGATTTTAAGGATTCATTGTGGCTGCAGTCAGCACTATGGTTATGCCAGTATTTTTCAATCAGCCAGGCCATCAGCTCTGGAACTGCTTCCAGCTCTTCTACACGCAGCCAGCTGTAACTCGGATTGTAATTCTCTTGGACCTTCTTAATAAGATCCTTTTTCAATTTAAGATTTATCGCAGAATGGTAAATTTGCTCTAATTCCGTTTCGGTAAAGTAAAGAGGATAGGTACTCCCATCCTCTTTTGAAATCTGTATGCAGTTCATAGGATTCTCCCTTTCATACCAGTTCTTTAGCTTTCGGCAGCTTCCTGTAATGGATTGACGTGGAGTGGGCAGCCTTGCGGTTCACCGGATTCTAAAATCCAGGCCCCGTTCTCATAGACACAGCCAGTAGCTTCATTAAAGATTAAGGGGATGGCCGGAGGTTCATCAAAACACTCAGGTGAGAGCAGGAGACAGATGTATTTTTCAAAAAATGGGGCAAGAGCTTCCTGATAAGCATTTCTCAGCTTTTCAGAAAGTTCCTTCACTTCCGTCATACTTTGCCTCTGGAATAATGCACGGCTGATTTGCGGCATGATCCCGGAATCCTCCTTGGCCTTTAAGATGACGGCCAGACACTCCTCCCAGAATCGCTTGTTGCATCGGAAATCATGGAAGCAGACTGCCGTGAGATAATCAGAGCAGGCGCTTTTGATTTCCTGGCACAATGCATCATAGGGATTTTTATACCTGGTATGTAGCTCCTCCAGGGGGACATGATCCCGGTTTTTTTTCAGGGTGGCAAGTAATTTTGTCAGCTTCTCCTCGGTTCCTTTTACATCCACATTCCCACACTCCTTCCGAAAGGGCGGTCATAGAGCTGTCTAAGGCCGCCGCAGAGTATTCAAATTTAAGCGCAGGTGTGTGTAGGCAGAAGACTGTGGTAACTCACAATGTAAATGGAGTTCCTTGTCTCAAACTTGATATAATCCGCCGTAATCTCCAGAATTTCAGAAACCGTAGAGGTACGCACTACCTGGCCGTTATAAGTGAAAATTGCCCGTTCTCCGCATTTGACAGGGTAGATAAAGGTTCCTTTCAATATTACTGTTTTCTTTTCCATGGTTTCCGGTATCGGCTGCAGAGCCATCATTTCATTTTCTTTACAGATCATCATTCATTCCTCCTAAGCTACTTGATAATTTAATCCGTATAATCCATCACCATAAGCAGTATACTGTGTTCTATGCTCATAGATCGTGGCGCGGATACGTTCTTTGTAATGGCTGTTTTTCTTTGCTTTTGGGTGGGTACTCAGGCGTTCGTAAAGCTCCGTCAGGGTACATTGCCCTCCAATACTTTCAAGTGTCATGCGGATCAGATGGTGCCAGGTCAGCGCGACGATATCAGTATTGCTGATAGAAAAAGTTCCTTTATCCTGATAAGTAAATGGAACAATCAAGGAATCCTTTTTATGAAACAGTAAAAGATACTCTGTTACAATGGGGATCAAGGGCTTTTTATAGCGCCGGGAATCCGAAACACAATTAAATTGAGCTTTCACTAAAAATGATTCAGCTTCTCCCATCTGCATCATGTCACGCTGGATACTGTAAAATTTACCGCCTGATCGGATATCACCGACCAGCACCGCCAGCCTGCCGTCTCTCCTCAAAGCCATGTAGAACTTCCGTATACAGAGGTTCAGCTTCTCCAGGAAATCATCATAGTTTTCACACCGGGATAGATCATCTGGATGTGGCTTTCCCCACATGTTTCCGGAATAGGTAATGATATTGTGATACGGCGGGTGGAAAAATACGAGATCCGCCGAGTCCTCTACATCATCTTTCAAGGCATTCCAGTTACCCAGGCCAGCTGCGGGATTGGGATTTAGGTCATACAGAATGGACCGTACTCCAAGCCGATCCGCTGCGGCCTTACTGGTGCCGGAACCGGACATGGGATCAAGCATCGTGAAGTCTGAAACATCTTTCCCATAATATTTTTTACAATCTATGACATAACGCAGGATAGAAGATACCACCTGCGGAGAGCAGTTTCCTCTCCATTGGCTATCTCCGCCGTTCCCTCTGTCAGGGAAGGCCATAAAAGATGTCAGCTCCTTCCCAAGGCGTTTCCGTAGATTCTCCGTTCCTAGTGTCTGGGCAATGCTCTGCCAATCCGAGCCAAATTCCCGTTGTAACAGCAGGACGGCCCGTTGTATCAATTCTTCATTCATTTACATTTCACACTCCTTTAGACAGCTTCTATTTGCTTCAGGCGCCTTCTCATACGGGCGAAGCGGCTGCCAACGGCTTCAATGCTCAGGCCGCATTGTGTTGCTATTTCTCTGTATGTATAGCCATAGGCTTTCAGCTTTACAACTTCCTGCTCCTTTTCCGCCATATACGTCATGAGTTCCAACGCGTAAATCTTATCCGTGGCGGATTCATGGATACTTTGTCGGCGATCCGGAAGCAGGCAGTCAAGGGATGATTCTTCATGGTTCCCGTTACTGTTCATGCTGATAACGGGGGCGTTGCGTTTTTTGCGGCTGTTATTTCGGTAATGCTCAAATAAGCTGTACCGCATTTGCTTCCAGGCAATCGTAGAGAAGAGGTAGCGGTTTTTCAACCGCTCATCCTCATCATATAGCTGTACTGCCAACAGATAGCCGAAAATAACAATGTCGTAATACTCATCAATATCCAGGTGATTTAAGTATAGAAATTTATATACAAGTCCAACATGGTTTCCTGCATAGTTGCGCTGGGTATCGGTAAGAGGATAGATCTTTTTCATAATTCCGTCCTCCTTTAGCCGACAATTTTCAGGCTTCCGTCCGCTCTGTTATACCGATAGATATGAGCCGTCAAAACAAGCGGTTCATTAATATACTTCTCTGTAACATCCCGGACCTCTTCCTTCAGCTCTGCTAACTCCGATCCCTCAGAGACTGCTTCAATTACGCACTCATCTCTGCTGCAGGGGAGGATATAGAAATCACTCTGGAGTTTTTCAGCGATACTGCCCAATAATTCGGGATACAAAATCGCGGTGGAACCATACAGGTTTCCTTCACAACTTAATACATATCTGGAGGTATACTCTTCTTCCGGAATCAGTCCCACCTCTTTGCCGAACATTAACATAAGGCTTACCCTTACTTTCGGATCGTTCAAAAGACTGGGATTATTGTCCAGTATATCAAGCGCGGCATCTTCCATAGGCCGTAAGGTGTACGGAAACATCTGCGGTGTATTTTTGTTCGCCAGACTCATGAGATCCGATATGCTCAGTTTCGATTCGCGCAACATACTGTTGGTAATTCTACGGGACTGAATGGAATCCTCAGTACATGCAAGATTGATGTAAAATACAATCGCAAGGTCCAGAAAACGCTGATACGGAATATCCTTGTATTCTTTTTGGACATGCTCCAGATTTTCTAACCGGTAGAATACCCGGCTTTTGTTAATACTGCCGCTATCTTCACCGATACCAAAACTGGCCTTCAGAGCGCTTGCGAGAACAGCCGGAGGGACTTTGTGATTGGTATGAATCTCGTAAATGGGTGCCATTTTCGAGCACCGCATTACCAGCTCAGATGAATCAAAGATTACAACAAAATCCTCTAAGTTCTCTGTGAAATCCGTCTTCTGAACACTTACCAGGTAGCGTGTCCCAATGAGATCCTGTAAATTTGATACTAACTTCTGCTTGAATTCTGTGTACTCCATGATAAAATTCTCCTTTGTATTTGATTATTCTTCGATATTTTTCAGTAACCTGGAAATCAGTATTGCGGTATAAGATGCGAAACTGATCTGCTGGTCGGTATAAGGTTTTCCGTTATCCAACAGGAGCACGGCGCCTTCCATGGGCCGCCCTTCTCCTGGCCCTATCGGTATGAGAACACGAATAGGATAACTACCAGATGGAAATACGGATAACTGATCGGACTGGCTGCAAAACCAGGTTTCTGACTGTTTGATCTTTTCTTTGACGGCAGCATCAATGGAGGCAGTAGTAGAAATACTGCAGCCTTTGGCTGCTAAGACGTTCTCTTTGTTACAGATGGCCAGAATGCCTCCGCACACCTGATAAAGTGTTTCTAAGTACAGGCCGGAGAGTCCTTCCAGATTTGAGAGGGACGAATACTTCTCCAGTACAATCCTGCGGCCTTCAATCCCGATTTCAAGAGGATTACCCTCTGAAATACCGAGGGTCCTCCTAAGTTCTTTCGGGAGTACGATACGGCCTAAATCATCAATTCTTCTTACAATTCCTGTTCTCATGAGTATTAGATCCTTTCCTGGTATAAAAAAGAGAATGCGTGTTGCGGGCATTCTCTTTCTTAAACAATGGGTAGAGGCTATGCGGCAGGCTGATTCGTCTGCCCTTCCCCTTCTGCCTGGTTTTCCTGAATGGCTTTTTTTGCCCGCGTAATGAGAGACGGAGCAATGGCCTTTTCCCAGGCATCAATATAGGAGGAGACGCGGTTTAACAATTTGAATAAATCCAAATCCGTTAAATTTGCAGAAACCTTCTTTTCACTGATGTAGGAGTTTGGCTTCATGTAGGTGCCGCCGTTGCTGTTACGCTGTGGAATCCCTTTTCCATTCTCAATTTCCATGTACCATGGGCAGTTACGAGGTTTACCCGCTCTATCTGTAGCAGCGCGCTGAAGGCGGAGCTTTGTGACTGACGAGTATCCGTTTGCATCTGGAGTACCAAATATTTTGTCCTGCTTAAATTCAAAGGTTGGAAATCCGGCATTTAACCGGCTCAGAACAAACTTGGATTCATCTGGCGAAATATTTGCCATTACCGTTATCGCTTTATCACCGGTTCCTGCGGAATAATCCTTCATCAGAATACCGATCAGCGAGGTGCGTTTCCAACTGTCTTCGGTCGCTTCTCCATCCGCATGGATATGTGCATAGCATTCCAGGGAAGCAACTTTGAGCTTGTCCCGGAACTCCACCAGATTTTTTGAGTTCTTGTAGACAGCAATCTGCGGAGAGATATAATCATGATTCATATACGGATCCCTTCTTTCTATGCAGCTTTTTTAATATAGCTGGAAATCAGCTTTGTCATTTTCGTGGGCAGCTCATTGAGGTTTGTGATGTCTAAAAAACCGTCTCCATAAATTCTCTGGATATTCGGCTTATCTTCACCGATTGCTGCCGCAAACATGGTAATTCCTTTTCTGCTGTATTCACGTTTGATTCCGCGCAGATCCGCTTCCGCTTCCGTACCACTGTAGCCGGAAGAACTGGGCTGGCCGTCAGAAACTAAAATCAGCAGTTTCGTTTGTTCAGGCCGGGGAGCCAGACGCTCTGCAACATAACGCAGCGCAGCTCCGTCACGGTTACAGCCTCTGGAGGCCATATCCATGATCCGGTATGCATCATTTCCATCAAGAGAATCAAACTCAGCATAGGAAAACAGATCCACATCTTTACCGCTGGAAGAATGGCCGTAAACAATCACAGGGATGTGTAGATTCCTGCAGAAGTCATGAATAATAATGGCTGCTTCCCGCGCTCTTGTGATTCTGTCATTAGATGACATGGAGCCGCTTTCGTCAATCAGTAGTGCGACGGCGAGCAGGGGTTCCTCATCCGGCAGATTCATCTTATAGAAAATGTGTCCGTCATTGTGTACGATATTTCTTGTGTCAATCCGTCTGCCCAATAAGAGCCGGTTCCGTTTCCCGCCTTCCCGTTTGTCTTTTAAGATCTGCTTAACCTGCTTCTGCAGCCGTTTGGAAATCAGCAATAGGGGCGGCGAAACAGATGCGTAGCTTTTTTTCAGAGTGTCATTCACATAGGAAATTCGATTAACCGTAACATGCACATTTTTATGTGCATTGCCATACCGAATCCGGGTGGCCTCAGCCTGAAGTTCGGCTTCTAAATCCTCCTCATAGTGGATTAACGCCTGTTCTTCCGCTAACTGGTTTAGTATACGGTTCATATCCTTCTCAGCCTGTGGTGCATACCCAGAACCAGTATAATCATGGTTATAGGTCACACCGCCGCTTCCGTTGTCACTGATATCGGTTGTTTTTTCCAGCGCCATACGGCCGGTTTCATAAGCGATGGCCTCCTCAATTTCTGTATTTACATCATTGTCAGAGGGCTTTTCATGCTTCATCTTCTTGCGGCACGGTACGGCTTTCCCTTTCCGATCCGGTAAAGAGGCTTTGGCGGATTGGTCTGCCAGTGCATCGGTCAGATTCTGAATCAGCTTAGCAGTACTGCCAGCGCCGTTTGCCTGGTCCTTCTTCACCTGCTCAATCATTTCTTTGATGTAGTCCCACAGGATTAATACAATTCTGTTAGCTGCCTGATAACGCACGCGAGCGTCATCGTCGCAGGATGAATCGTCGAGCAGGGGAATACACTCATTTAACACATCTAAGTATTCTCCGGTATAGCTCCCCAGGTTATTGATATCCCCGCTCAGTAAGTATTGTGTGATAAGGTTTATAAGCAGGAATACAGGAGGTGTTCCATTGGCAATCTGTGCCTGAATCGATGGGGTCTGCTCACAGATACGGATATTATTAAGCAATATTCCGGTCCGGAACGTTCCTGAAAAGGATTCGCACATTCTGGACTCGATATAGACGTCCTCAATGGCATTTACCAGATTATGAGCAATCATGGCAATTACACCAATGGCTGCTTCGTCCTGATCGCTGTAGAGCTGCCTGATTTCATCAAGATGTTTTCTTTGTGTAGGTGTCAGCTTTTTTGGCTCCTCCGGATAGAAACTGCCCGCAGACAGAGCATTCATATAGATGTTCAGCATCTTAAAGTCTGTATACAGGAGATGCCCGATTTCGTGTCCATCCAGTCCTACCAGGCTGTCGGCTCGTAAGCGTCGGCTCGGAAAACTTTGGGTGATAGGATTTCCGGCATTGATACGGATTAATTTAGAATTTGTATTAGCCAGACCTCCATCTTCATCCGGATTCCAATAGACAGATACTTTGACCGACCGCTTATACCGCCTGGTGGCTGTTTCAGCAATATCTGTCAGATAATTCGCAAACTCTGGTGAAGCGAAAAGCTGCTCATCAGTAATGCTTAGTTTTTCATTCTCAATCCGTTTTCGGATTGTTAAATGGGAAGTTCTCATACTCACAATCCTTTCTTTCTTAGATCCTTACATAACAGGTCATCCACAGTAATATGGGTATACAGAGACAACTTCAGTACAAAAACAAGAGAGGGAAGGTAATCACCACGCTCGTAATGAGAAATGTACGTTCTTGAAGTGCCTAAACGTTTTGCAAGTGCTTCCTGGGAAATTGGCGGTTTTTTTGACAACCGCAGATATTTGAGATTGTATGGAAAATTAGATAAGATAATTGATTCAACTGATTCAACTGGCATGTTTTCTCACCCCCTTCTACGCAGCAAACTTTTGCGCCAGGCAGGTGGACAGGATCTCAGCACGGTTTTCGGCGTCACTGGACACAGACGATAATACTGTGTATTTGGCCGCTTCCAGAATACTTCCGCAGACCATATAAGACTGGACCCAGGAAATCAGTTCCCGGACACCACAGCTTCCATCTGTAATCATTGTTTCCCGACAGTGCTCAGCTATTTCCTTAATTGCATCAGCCATTGACATTACGGCCGTCTGATCGGTACAGCCAGTGAGTCCCATAACGCGTTTCGCCATTACATCCACATCAGGGGTATCAATATCCATTACAAGGTTCATTCTGGATATGATAGACTGATTCATGTCCCGGCAGCCGGCATAATTGCTGTTTGTCGTTACCACAACAACCGTGTCGGGATGACGCTGTATGGTCTCCCCGGTTGGAAGGGTGATACTTGCACAGCGGTCCAGCAGGGAGTTTAATCCTACAAGGACACCTGGATTTGCGATGACGGTAGGCTCCTGGATCTCGATCACGTATCCATTCCGGATTGCACGTACCAGAGGCGTATCCACATAGCGGAACCTCTGGCCCTGGGATTCAGAACTGGCCTCATGTTGTGCTTCTGCTTTTATAACCTCCAGAAGTTTGTCATAGACCTGTGCTTCAAGGATATTTTCATCATATATACCCGTCAGCTTGTAATAAGCAGACGGAGGGTCCATTTGGATATCTTCAAACGTGGGATAAGAAGAGATGGGGGAATCCGTACTGTTCCCTGTATCTGGCAGCATCTGCCCCAGGAAATCAAAGATTTCGCTGTTTGCGGAACAGGTGTAAAAAAGATACGGAAGGCCCAGTCCGGCGGCAATCGCTTTTGCCCCTTCTGTCTTTCCCGTACCAGCATCTCCACGCAACATATAGTTGCGCATTGGTTGAGCGGTACTGGTAGTAAGTTTGGTGTGTTTACATATGGAGACAACTTCCGGAGGAATGATATACCAATCCGGGAGCTGTGGAATAAGTTCCTTTTCCAACGGGGTAAAGTTTCGATTACTGGTTGCGTAGCTGCCGACAAAGTCCTCATGTCGTAAAAGCGGAGTGAACTTGGCAGGAACAATTCCGGGAGATAAAATCTGAAAGGCACCAAATAAGGTGCTGGTTGGATTATAGACCCCATTCTGCATGTTGAGCGGGGTCAGCTGACCGATGTTCCCAGTTGAGGGAATCGTAAGGCTGATACCAGCAGGAATGGTACTTGCCAGCTCACACCTCCGATAAACATTGTCACATAACACCGCAGCGTACTTTGCAGCTTCATCTATATCCGGATATCCCGCTGAACGGCAGGCAGCCAGTTTGTTATAGTATTCTTTAAATTCGTCATCGTCCAGAGCCTCTGTCATTAACGCAAAAAAGAGGGCGGTGCCGGTATTCTTGCCATCCTTGACTGTATACACCGTGGGAGAGGCAGACGGGCTGCTGTAACATCCTGCAATAAACTTTCCTGTAGTTTTATTGAAGACAACTACATGGATTTCTCCGATACGGCTATGATACTCGGCCATTGTCAGGTTGTTTCCCTGGGTGCCGATGGCCCCGTTCCCTGTTGCTCCGGGAGTAATTGAGGTATCTATATCCATATACGCAAGAATCGCTGCGATTGTCATAGAATGGATGGTCGCCCGCGGGGTGCCGGTCATATTGTTATATTTGGAGTGGACATCGGTTCTTGCAGCATTTGGCAGGCTGTCAAAGGGAGCCGGAAGTGCCCGGTTCCATGTCCAGCTTTCAAATAGTTTTGATCTTGGCATTCGTTTTTCCTCCTCTCTTTACATCCAGGAGATACAGAGGCTGTCTTTTCTGGCCGTAGCCTTCAGCTCATTTTCCTTAAAGATGTTAATGAGTTCATTCCAATAATTTTTAGCAGGGAAATTATCCAGATGTTTCTGGACGGCTTCTTTACTGTTCTGCATAACAACGATATCACCGTTCTCCTTAATGGAAAGACGCGAGTGGCCTTTGGCGTTTAAATCGGTTATGAGAGTTTCCAGCACTTCACGGCCGACCAGGTCATACCATACCCTGACATCTACAACATCAGGGACAGTTTCCGGAGCGGGAGCTTCAGACTGTTTAGGAGCCGCAGGTTTCGCTGCAAAATCCTCTACAATCAGCATTTTGATATTCACCCGTGCAAAACGGTCAAAACAAATGTCCGCATGGGTGTTGTTCTCAATACCATCTGTTTTTACCCGCACGGTCTGGCCGTTTAAAATAGCTTTCAATTCTGGTGTATCCTGCCATTGCCAGGTTGCTCCCGAATAAGCAGACTGTAATTTCTCTGTAATCCGGAGCGCGATGTGGCACAGCATTGTATTCTGTTCTTCCTGTGTCAGATCTGTTTGATTGTTTTCAGCGGCAGGACCTGCCTGCTTTACAATTTCTTCTGCAACAGGTTCCTCCCGCTCATATATCGGCTGGGGCCTCAGCTGGAATTGACTCCATGAGGTCTGGAGCTGATGACCGATTAGATGTCTCAGACCCCTTGTCCGTTTGAACAGATAACAGCCGAGAACAATGATTAACCATATCACCGCAGCGCCTGCCATAAAATACTGTGAACGATCATTTGGAAGGCATACGGCCAACAGGATTAGAGTGACGATTAAAACTTTCATGCTTGTAGAAAATACAGAATGTTTCATGATGTTCTCCCTTCTTTCTTAAACAAAAAAAGAGGAACTGCGTTAGAAACAGATTAATCCTGTCTCTTAGCAATTCCTCTTATACCCATTCAACATTAGTTAAATGGAAGTCCATTCTCTCCAGCTTCAGCAGGCACATCAAGGAAGCTGTCCTGGCTTTCCGATTCGTTGTTGTTGTCTGCTGGTTTTGCTTTGCTTGTGGGTGCGTAACACCAGTCATAAAGCGTGACTTTGGGGGAGTGATCCTTTGACTGATCGGCTCTGGTGTATTCTGTGATATCCAGATTGCCGACAATATAAATCAGGCTCCCTTTTTTAACGCCAGCCTTTACCATTCGCTCTGCCTTTTCGTCATAAAGGACGCATTGCAGAAAAATGGCATGTTCTTTGTCTCCAAAGCCTTTATCTACGGCGAGGGAGAACGAAACGTAAGGGGTGTTATTACCGTTCTGGCTCGTTTTAAGTTCCAGATCAGCAGTTACCCTTCCGAATGTGGAGATGGGCGTCAGTATGTTCATAATTGGTTCCTCCTTTCTTAAAAAAATATCTATAAATAAAAAAAGTGCCAAAGAATCCCTGTTAAAATCAGGGGGATTCCTTGACACATTTCAATCTTAAACAACGTGTGCTGCGGGGGCCGCATATGCACAAAAATCAATTACACTAGAATATTAACACAATATATAGATATTGTCAAATCTAATATTCTATATATTGTGTTATTGCTGATTTTCAAGCAGCTCCAGGCCAAGGAAAGCTTCTGTTTGAAGTGTCTTCTTAATATAAAGAGGGTAGGAAACCTCTTTTCCTTGAAATGAATTTTTAAAATACAGCCGGTATCGGAGACCGGTCTGGATCTGGCTGCTTTTGGGAAGCTGCAGGTGGTAGATTTCTCCGGTATCATCGGTAATCTGTACCTGGCAATATTTCTTCAGCGTATACTGCCTGTAAATACAGATCCCCTCCAGGCAGTAATACGTTTTCTTTTTTATGAGCTGATAGAGGGACAAGACGTTGCTAATGCTGCCCAGGAAGAGAACGGTACCAAGGATCAGAAGGATGCGGTCTCCAGTACAAAAATAAAAGAGTATGCTGAAAAGAAAACAGCCAGTTCCTACCAGTAAGGCAAGAACCAGCTGCTTGAAAAGTGGGGGAGGTATCATAATTAGTCTCCTATAAACAGTCGAAGATAATCAGTCTTTTTAAATACAGGTTTGCGATTGCGGTAATAACAGTCTGCTGATAGTCCGGCGAGGCGGAAGGAAGAATAATTTTCTGTGTCTCCATGTCCCGAATTAGCTCAGAGGGAGACAGGCGCCGGTTTCTGCTTAACCGGAAAACATATTTTTCACATGGATTCAGCTTCTCTTTCCGGAATATCTGGACGGCCATTCGGAATGGCTGATTCATTATCAGATGGAAAAACGCATAGATTTTTGCCACAATTCCACCTGTAATCGGTTTTATGTATAAATATCCCAGCAGGTCGCATAGGGCCTCTAATCCGGTGTAACCACAGCCGGAGGTCACCAGTCCTCGAAAAACCAGGCGCTTTAAGTACCGTTCAAAGTCCTGTTCATCCAGAAGATGAAGCTCAGCTTCTTTTTCTCCATAGAGGCTTTTCAGTTCATCAAACGTGAGTAGGTTCCACATCAGGCTGGACCACAGGAGCAGCTCTTTTGTATCCAGCCGGTGTTCCTTCCCATTGGCGGTTATGACTGGATAGGACACGTTATTCTTACCGGATACTAACCGGTAATGTCCGATGGAAGTATATAGTGTAATCATATGGTATCCTCCTATGAATAGCATAAATCTGTCAGTGGGTAGTCTGCCTTCAGCCTGCTCCGCGCACGGGAGATCCATGCCGAAATATGGTTGGCCTTAACATGGTAGAGGTTAGCGATTTCCGCATTGCTGTATCCCTGGTATTTGAGTGCAATGGCCTCTATCCCTTTTTTGGTAATCCCGTTGTAATTACTCTTGGCCCGGTTCAGCAGCTCCAGAAGTTCTTTTTCTGACAGATACGCGTCCGGTTCCTGGGAATCATGGATAATATCCAGATAGCTTTCTCCCTCATCGGATGAAAGCGGGGAGTCCAGGTAACAGAGACGGTTTTGAATATAGCTGGCATGTTCCCGGTGATCCTGAAGCATGTTGCGGATGACTCTGCAGGCGTAGGTTTTAAAAGTGGCACCCCGGTCCGGCCGGTAGTGCGCTGCAGCCTTACACAGGGCAATGCAGCCAATCTGGTATAAATCTTCAAATTCCATACCGACTACACCTTTCTGGTATCCAACCTGATTGATGAGACTTTCTACTAATGTTAGATGGGTAAGGATTAAATCCTGCTCTTTCTCTGTCATAGAAATCAACCCGCTTTCCTTTCTGCCTGGCTAACAGGCGATTTGATTATTTTCTAATACGGCCCGGCATTCTGCCATCAGAGCGTCACACATATAATCACTGAAACAGCCGATGTGAGCCTGTTCCGATGAGAGGCCGAACCGGTCCCTCATCCAGCAGTAAGCATTTCTGCGGCTCATGATATTGGACTTCCAGATTTTATCGAAAATCTGATGAGTGCGAATCCGTTTATTCCTTAAATCTCCGTTTGCCAGTGATCCTTTGGGGCTCATGGTTCCGGAATGGACTCCGACGTAGGAATTGCATTCCGGATAATTGGAGCAGACGTAAAGATAACCTTCCCCCGCTTTATCTTTATAAATATAGGAGGCCGGCCGTAGTATAGCTGGTCGGCCGCAGTATGGACATTTGATAGAAGCCGGTCGTTTTTTATGTTTCATGAGGCTGCCTCTCCTTTCTACTACTTACGGTATACATAAGCTGTACGTATTGTTTGCTATTATTGTAGAAAATCCGGATATAAATAGACAGCGCTGCCAGAGCAAAACTCGTATTATTTTCACACGGATTTCCTTAATTTACCGTATTCATGTGGTTGGTGTGGTGCAGTATCTGATGATACGGACATGTATGATCGGATACAGTGTGAAGCTCGATCCATTTGTGGTACAGCCGCAGGAAATCCTGGTTCCCTATTCGGCTATTGCAGTCAGAATAATCAATTTTGCACCCGAAGAACTGTTCTGCATCGGATATGGGAAGCAAAATAGGAGATCCGTCCGAACCGGCAATAAACAGAAAATCTCCACAGTGGGACTCCTTACTGTAGCCACAGACATTGCAGGAAATATAGAGTGCATTGCGGTAATTCCCCTGTGCAGCATCCATAAAATTTGCAATGGTTTTTAAGTTCACACCTAAGATTTCAGCCATAAAATCACCTCCTTACGGTCCTGATTGTGTTCGGAGCCACGATTAACCAAATAATGCCTCGATTTCATGCGTGATCCGTGGAATAACCGTGTCATTGAAAATTCCGGAGAGCGCTGCCAGGAGCAATGCACCCAGTACGACTGCAATAATGATTTTGACGCCATCTGAAATGTAAAAATCCCCCCGCTCATTGCAGAACGCTTCTTTGGCCTGTCTCTTTGTACTCCATACGGTAAAGGTTGCTGCAGCTGCGGCGCGGTTAATTAAATTTCTCATAGTTTTGTTTCCTCCTGATAAAAATAGTTGTGATGATTCCGATGACTAACAGAACGGCCGGGATAGTGAATAATTTTCTCATAGTGAATCCTCCTTTGCTGGCTGCCCGTATGGGCGATTTCCAGGGAGCTTTTATCATAAAAAGCCGCTGGTATACATCGGTTCCCCCTCCTTTCCGTTAGAAAAATGATCCCAGAGATCCGACGACCTCGACAGACAGGACCACCACATAGATGAGCAGAATGCAAAAAAGCATCATCATGGAATATTTCTGCATCTGTTTGGGGCGTTTGGCTGCTTCCTTTTTCAAATTGCTTTGTTCAATCTGACGCATATCAAAGGTGAGCATCTTAAAAAACATTTGCTGATCGTCACCACGGAGGGTCCCGATCAGGCCCCGGATAATGTCCGAGAGCATGGTGCTGCCAATCCGGTTTTGGAAGCGCAGCAACGCATTTTCATAGTTCCCAGTCACCATATCCGCAATGGTGACGTCCAATTCATGTCCCAGCTCCGGACCTGCCACACGGCGGTAAGAGGACAGGATTTTGACAACATCCCGGTCATTCTCCAGATTGTGTGCAATGGTAACCGCAAAGCGCGGCAGTTCTGCCTCAATGATTTTCTTTCTCTTTTTTACATAGTCAAAGGCTTCATAATAGGTGGCAAACCACATCATGACAGCCAGGCCGAGCAGGAGAAAACCGAAAAGCGGCATAAAGGTGAAGCAGGGAAGCGCCGGTAATGCGACGGCCAGGGCTGTGATGTATGCCTTCAGAGTGTAGCTTTCCGGCGTCAGATGAATTCCGGCGATTGCCAGTGTGGTCTGAAGGCGGTTCTTCTTTACCGGATCGAGTTTAACAAAGTGGGACAGACCTACAGCCAGTTTTGATACATAGACATCAAACAGCTTTTCTTCTCCGGTCCCAGTCTGCTTTTTGGCGCGCATCATTGTTTTGGAGGTCCGTGCGGTCGGAACGTCGATGAGCGCGCAGGAAAGATGGTATATGCCAATTCCTGTAAAAACCGCCGCACATAGGATTAAAAGTCCGATCATAGATATCACCCCTTGTATTCGATTGGTTTACTCAGCTGCATGATTCTGGTGAACGCGAAGAGCACAATGCCGCCGCAGATTGCCAGTGTCAGTTTCCCAGGTGTAGAGAACAGAAGCGTCTCAAACCAGGACTTATTTAAAAAGTACAAAAGCGGTATATTGCAGACTACCAGGAACATCATGGCGAAGGCTTCCTTTTTTGGCTCATTGATGATGGCCTCCAGTTCAGACTGAATAATACGCATGTCGGAAAATTTTTGAACGGTAAAGGTAAGCGTATTCTTCATGCTCCGGTCCGACTGGCATTGGATTAAGGTGTTGCACCACTCATGGAAGATAACATTGGGAATCTTCATTTTCAGACTGTTCAGGGCTGAAATCAGGTTTGCGTTAATGATTTCCGCTTCCATAATGAACGCTTCAAAATGTCCCTTGATAGGTGGATTTAAGTAAGGGATATTTTCCTTGACTGATTTCAAAATATCTCCAGTACGCAGGTAGGAGGTCGTTACCACGGAGATTGCGGTTTCCAGCTCCTCGTTTAAGTGTTTCTTATAAATCATGGCGGTAGAGCGCAAATACCAGACCGGTGCAAAAGCAAATCCCGCGCCGAGTACTGGGATTAAAAACAGGTTGTTGAAGAGAACGGAAACAAGCACTCCCAGAGAAAATCCAAGCAGGGACAGGCGCTTCACCATGGTAAAACGTCCCTCCCTGCCGGTGGTCTTTAAGAGCTGTTCAATCTCCACGGTTTCCCGGTTGAAAAAGCCTTTCGCAGGTTTTCCCAGTATTGCATCAAGGTCATCCTTCAGTGTGCTGGGTTTTCCACGGGCGGCAAGCTGAAAAAAGTCTTTGAAATTGACGTTTAACAGAGTCATGGTCCCGCCTGCCACCAATAAAAATATGACAATCTGAATCCAAAGCATTTTATAGTTCCTCCTCATGATTGATAAAGGACTGCAGCTCTGCGGCGGATATACCATTATCCAGGAAACGTTTCTTCAACGATTCCGATATGTACCCTAATTTCCGGTGGCGGCCTACAACTTTTATGTGTCCCTGGGCATCGGTCTGATTGTCTGTAACATCAAACTGATATAATGGGCGGTAGATCAGACGGCCATCTAAATAATCCTCGCCTTCAATAATCTGCATGACCTTCCGGCTTCCGTCCTCCAGCTGCTTTGTAAAGACCACAATCGGATAGGCTTCTACCATAATCTGCATTAAGATATCGTCTGCCATGTTATACTTTCGTTTGGCAAGCGTCATCATCCTGCGGTAGGTGGCCTCTGAAGAGTTGGAGTGGATGGTGGTGACAACGGTATGGCCGGTTCGGGAACTCTCGGCCACAGACAGAGCCTCCTTAGCGGAACGCATCTCACCAACGCCAATCACGTCCGGGTGTTTTCTTAAAACACGCTCCAGAAGCAGATCCTGGTCGATATCCAGAGCCGGATTCTCATGGGGTCTGGTGAGAAGATGGACCACACTGTTCATGGCATTTCCGTTTTCGTCCCGCTTGATTAGGTCAAACTCACGGCTTCCCTCTTCAATGGTAATGAGGCGCCGGTTGTCCGGAACCATGGAGAGCAGCCAGCTCATGACCGTGGTTTTGCCGGAACCGGTGCTGCCGGCAATGCAGACAGATACTCCATACCGGATACAGCAGGTCAGAAAGTCCAGCATTTCCCCGGTGGCGGAACTGGAACCGATCAGTTTCTCCCTGGAGACAGACTGCTGGTTCACAATACGAATGGAAGCGTTGATCCCGACTTCCGGATCAACAATCGGTGTCTTGTCCACAGAGATACGGATATTTTTATCAAGAAATCCAATCACGGACGGCATGGTATCATCAATTACCATTCCGCAGGTGCTCAGAAGACGCCGGATCACATCAATGGCGTGCTGCGGACTTAAAAACTTGTCCGGTATTTTTAAGGATCTGCCGCCGCTCATGATAACTTCGATGTCATCATAGGCGTTAATATTCACTTCCTCGACCCCCTTCTTGTAAATCCAGTGCTTCAGGAACGAGCAGCCTGCCATATCCTCATAGAGCCTTTCACTCAGGGCTTCTAAGCTCAGGCCCTCCACGGCATAGTTGCATTTCATGACATACTGCATGATGAATTCCTGAAGAAGTGCTTTCGCTTTCTCCTGGTTCCCTTCTCCAGAGAGGGTGTCGGCATGATTCGTGGTGCAGTATTGCTGAACATCGGCCAGGATATCCTCATAAGTCATGCCTTCTGCTTTGGCAGAATTGAAAAAGATCTCATTCAGTGAAGTCATGATCGGTTTCCACCTCCTCTGTATCTTCCAATGAGGATTCCTCCCCGTCCGTGTCATCTGGCAGAATCATCTCTTCCGATGGCTGCAGGCGCTCTTTTACCAGTTTTAAGGACTGGAGATAGTGTTTATTGCAGTACCCCAGGGCGTGAAACATCTCACCGGAGGTACCGCAGCGCTCTATTTCTTTGGCGTAAGGGAGCAGGCCGTCAAGGCCACCTATTAAATGTCCCATTTCATCAATGGCATGGAACGGCCGGGCCATGCCGGCAAACGTTAAATGATCCTCGAAATGAAATTTGGCATCTGTGAGCAGCGGCTGGTGTGCTTTTAAGTAATTCACCCCGCGCAGATCCGGTGTGAGAATCCGGATTGCCAGATCGGAAGCCTCAATCGCTGTGGGTGTAAAAAAGTTGATGACATGGGAGCTGCAGTCCAAAATGATAAAGTCCACCAGCTTTGCGGCCTCCAGGATCAGCTGTCGGATCTTCTCATACTTCAGCTCCGGATAGGAAAAGGGAGTTTCGCCTGCCGAATACCCCATCATGCCAATGAAAGGGTAATCCTTCAGAACACATACCCGCTCCGCAACCAGGGCCGTGTTAATCTCCAAAGCAGACAGGACATTGCCGATGGAATCCGAGGCATCAAACAGGCGGTCGGGCATCCAGACCGGCAGCATGGGAGTGGAGGAGTCGGCATTGATAATAATGGCCTTCTCTTTTCCGGCCGTGAGGACTTTTGCCAGGTTACAGCAGAACATTGATTTTCCGGAACCGGGATTTCCCCAGACAGTAATAATTTGTGACATGGCATTACCTCCTGTTCTGCTCCGGCTCAGTCTCCGGTGTCGTTTCGTCTGACGCAGCAGAGCTTTCTTCTGTCGTTTCGCCGGTCGTTTCCTCCGGGGTATTCAGCTCTGCATCCGCATCTTCATTTTCATACAGCTGTGTCAGGATTTCAGCCTGCTGGTTGAGCAGATCCTTGGCAAGAGCTTCGTTTCCCCTGCTGATAAGCGCCACATGCAGCATTCCTTCATTTTCATACTGGGTGAGCAGCATGGCCTGTTCAGGTGTAGCCTGAACTGTGAGTGTAGCCGTCTGGAGTCTTTCTTCGTCCTCCTCCGGCTGCTTGGTGTAGTCGATGTCCAGTCCCTTTGAATCGGAGACGGATAAGACCTTCACAAACTTCAGCTCCGGAATGTCCTGCACTACATTTAAGGTCCCGCTCAGATCGTTATAATGGTACAGGCGGATAATATCTCCAGACTGCAGCTTATCGGACAGCCCGGCAGCCAGGGATTGAACGGTGATGGAGATCGCGACCATCCCATCGGGGATTGCGTTTAAGGTAAGGTCAGATGATAAGGGGGTGCTGCTGACCTTTCCGGAGAGTATATAGTCTCCCGGATAGAGACTGGAAGTTGCATAGGTTCCAATCACATCTTCCAGTTTGGTTGCCACGTTATCCGGCAGGTTAAAGCCGCCAACTTCCGCCAGTTCCACGTCTTTGGCTGTAATGGGATCGCCGCGATCCAAAGCGGTTGTGATGCGTATAATCTCCACTTTGCTGTTGGTTTTCCGTGTGACGGTCGGAATGGCAATGAAGGCGATAATGGCTGCCAGCAGAATACTTAAAATTCCGTACAGGAATCGGCTGTTTACTTTCATGTCAAGGTTCTCCTTTTAAAGTTGTTCTATTGTGAAGCCGGTTAAAACCGGCATTGAAGGGATACCGCTATTATGCTTCCCAGAAAAAGAAAGGGAGCAAACGGAAGAGTGTTCCATTTTCGGTAATAAAAAAAGCGCTCCAGGGCCTGAAAGGCCAATGCGCTTAATGATGCGGCAGCTAAAATAAATAGCACCCCATAGGGGCCGTACAAGATTCCTAGTAGTGCGGCCAGCTTGATATCGCCGCCGCCGATTCCATTATTTGAAACCATGGCAGCGATGAGGAGCAGAAGCCCTCCAAAGAGGAATCCCATCACCGCCTCTAAAAAGCAGAAGGCAGGAATAATGGGAACCGTTGAAAGGTTTACCGGTATAGACAAGAGGCACCAGAAGAAGAACGGGATGAGCGCGGCGTTCTTAATCTTCCGGTGCCGGATATCATATTCTGCAAAAGCGGCTAGGCACAGCAGGGAAAGGCTGTGGTAACAAATCCACAGGCTATTCACGTTTTGTATAGTAGGCTAAGCACCCGGCGCCTTACCGTGTTGCCACGGCAGATTTCCAGATACTCGCCCCCGAACCGTACTTACGCCTCTCGACGTATACGGCTCTCCAATTACCCTCTACCTTTACTTGCCTGTTATGTTTCCATAACAGGTATTACAAACAACCAGAGTTTTTCTGTTCATCTGAACCATTTTTCTTTCCCATTCTTTCATACCGGCTAATTCTTTCAGCTTCCTGACATGATGAACTTTTACATTGTCGGTCTGCTGTCCGCATAGTTCACATTTTCCACCCTGTAACCGCTCAATTAAGCCGTTTTTCCGACTATATTTTGCGGCAGGATAAGAGGGGATTTCATCACTGTAATCTAAGCTGACAGTCCGTTTTTGGAAGCTTCCTTTCACGAATGTCGCCCGTTTCTCGTTGCCGGTTTTTGTAGTGTAGCTGACACCAAACACGCCGTTTCGGGTATGCTTGTTAATCGTTTTCCGCAAATTATCACGGTACTTCGCTGCAAACGTCTGGTACATGCTGTATTCCATGATGTAGTAATATTTCTGCAGCTTGCATACGTTGCTTGCCAAACAATAATAATTGTACAGCCCACGAATTTCGGCATTGTAAATGCTTAGGATTTCAATCGGCTCTTTGTTGATGAGGTCTTTCCTCGCCTGCGGTTTCCATATTTCTTTGCCGTCCTGCTGTTTGATTTCCATTGCTCCGCAACTGGTCAGCTTCTTAACCCATTTATTATGTGGCATAAATAGATGAACACGCCCATTAAAGGTTCTTGCCTTCTGTCCGTTGCTTATCTTTTTGTATTCATTGCTTCTGGAAACAGCGATTTCGTAGCCAAGGAACGCCGCTTTTTCGTTTGAGTGTGTAATCAGTGTCTTTTCTTCCGACATATCCAGTCCCAGCTTTTCTTTCAGGTACCGGCTAAAATCAGCCTTGATGGTTTCTGCATCTTCCTTGCTTCCGATTACTCCGCAAATAAAATCATCCGCATACCTGCAATAGAGCAGACGGCGGTAATTGCTGTCCATCGGATTCATAGCTGGAATCTGTTTTGCTTTTTTCATGAGCTCATTTACTTCACATTTGGCTTTTTCTTTTTCATCGGCTGTCATTATTTCCCATAACCCGCGGTACTTTACCCTCAGTTTCGATGCGCCATCACTATAAAAGCGATACTCACTGTTTCTTTCACGTCTTTTACCACGGTTGAATTTCTCTATGTATTCTTCAACATAGGTATCGAATTCGTTAAGGTAGATATTGGCAAGTATTGGACTGATGACCGAGCCTTGCGGAGTGCCGGAATAGGTAGGATTGAATTTCCAGTCTTCTAAGTATCCGGCTTTCAGAAATTTCCATATCAGCGAGATTAGGTATTCGTCCTTTATGCGCTTTCTTAAAATATCCACAAGGATATGGTGGTCGATGGTGTCAAAATAACCTTTGATGTCCCCCTCAATGAACCATTTAACCCCTGTGAAGTTTCTTTGAATCTGGGTCAGTGCCGTGTGACAGCTCCTGTTCGGTCTAAAACCATGCGAATGTTCAGAAAAATTGCTTTCATACACACTTTCGAGAATTAACCTCACAACTTCCTGCACCAGCTTATCGTCAACAGAGGGTATGCCTAACGGACGCCGTTTTCCATTAGATTTCGGGATATAGGCACGTCTCGCAAGGGACGGCTGGTAACTGTGGTTCCGCAGGCTTTCAATCAGCTTGCGAATCCGCTCCATTCCCATTCCGTCTATTGTGGCGCCGTCTGTTCCCTTGGTCAGATTTCCCTCTTTTGCAGAGAGATTTCCGTATGCCAATAGGAAAAACTCCTCGTTGTACAGATTTCGGTACAGGCGTTCAAATTGATAGTTCTCGTTGCCTGCTTTCTCTTGTAGAGTTTTCAATACTTCAATCGGATTTCTCAAATGCCTCACGCACCTTTCTAATATTTTAGTATTGAAGGTAATCTGCTCTGCTTCGCCATGTACAAGGTTTTCCCTTGCCCGGACTACTACCAGAGCTCCGTTGCCATATCGGATATTCAGGGACTAAATCCCATAGCAGAGCGTTCTGCGTTCCAACTTAGGCAATCCCCATTTAGAATAGATAAAACATGGCTTACTGCGTTTTCGGATACGACTTTCGTCATTTTCTGCTTATTGCAGTCGGTCGGTTAAGGGTACTTGTGATTTCCCGACTGGCATAGGAATCCACCTATAACCGTATGGCGTTCATAGTCACTTTCCGCCATAGCCTTCGATTCAACACCTCTGACTATCGTTCAAGCAATCCAGCTTTTATCCTTATACGCAGCTTTTCGTTTCGACATTCATTCGCCACATAGTGACTTGTGGAATTATGCCTTTTCAAACATGCTGTTGTCACCTTATGGGTTTCCCCGCAGGCTGAGTTGATAACGATGGGCAGTCAGTACCTTGCCCACTGCCTTGCCAAAGGCAGATTTTTATCTATCCCACGCTTCACGCATATATGTGAAGCTATATGGGCGCACCCAATCGTCAAACAGGCTGCCATTGATGTCTACGGAATCATTGACATTCACGGACAGCATACCGGCTGGGGTCCATGCATCTATGATCCGGGTGTAAACCGTATAGTCGCTGTGATCTGGATACCACACAGGAGAAAAATGGACGTTTCGGTTGTACGTGGAATAGGGATTCTCCTTAAACTGGAACGTGGAGTTTAAACCATTCTGCCTGCGGGACAGGAGCCGCCAGTATGTCTGATATTTGAACTCGGAAAAGTAGGATACTGCAGTTTGGGCCGTGGTGTAATGGCTTGACGGAGCATTGGAGGATAAACGCGCGTTTGCGTTTTCTTTTACTCCATATCCGCTTTTCATGTTCTTGCCGGAAGCAGTCGGCACAATGTCATCCGGCCACAGCTCCATATCCCCGTCCAGGGAGGCATAATAGTAATTGGCGTCATATTCCCAATCGCCGTGATCGTGTCCCTCATCACAGAAATCCGACACCCAGTAGGCGTACCAGACACTCCAGGAAGCGGACGTCTTCTGCGAATCCCTCGGCAGGGAAGGCATGGTAAAACGCGGATTCGTGTCTGTGGCCTGCGGATCAGGCGGCGGGTTTTCATCCAGGGACTCAATCCGGGCGATAAATTCCGTCTCAGATGTATTTCCGGATGACGCGCTGACCCGGATACGGATGTCCTGGGGGGTGGACGGAGTATGCCACTTCACCCAGACAACCTGGGAGCTGTAGGAAGGCATGACAATATTGGTAACACGGTAGGTCCGGTCTTTGATGTAAAAGGTTACCTTTCCGGGGCTGCTCGGAGTCAGACGCCTTTTGGAGTTAAGAGTAATACTGGTGATGACATCGGTATCGACGCGGTATACAACATCAGGGGCCTCAATCTCAGGCGCAGGCAGATCTTTATAGCTTACGATGCCGATTCCCAGGGCCGCGATAATCTGCTCATCCGTTACCCGTTCGTTGGTGGGACCAGTCCAGGCCGGAAAGCCCAGATCATCTTTTTCCAGGAAAATAGCAAGCGGCAGGTTTTTCTGGATGACATTCGGCAGCATGGATACGAGTGCGCCGCCGCTTAACTGGTTATACATGGCGGCTTCGGTGGCCGTCATGGCGCAAAAATTACCCTGGTAGGTAAAATAGCAGATTGGCTCAATCACAAGTTTATAATCGCCGCCGATCAGCGTTTCATATTCCAGGCCGGTTGCATCGGATATCATTTTTGCCGCAAATTCCGAACAGAAGTATTGCCGGATTGCCTGGATATTGGCCGGATGGGTATTGCTCGTCATAATATAAGGGATAGTAGCGGCCGGTATATGATAAAGATAATTCCCCTGTATCGGGTTAAGGGCAGCTCCGGCCCGGTAGTCCAGCTTACTGTGTTTCTCGAAATGAAAGATGGGCTTCGAGAACGACTTATTGGAAAAATCAACAGAGGGAGCCGCTGCTTCCCCTGTTTCTGCATTTACCACTGTAATGCGGACGCCGTCATTACCCGGGGACCAGAAGTTCTGGGCAGTCCCCTGTCCCATTTCGGAACCGCCTCCGTCCATATTGCCATCCCCGGCTGCAAAGACCTGCACAGGGTAGACCAGCGTAAGGAGGAGGGTAAACAGAAGGATATGCCAAAAGATTCGTTTCATAATTCAATGTTCTCCTCTCATAGAAAAAGGCTCAGGTGGATTCCCTAAGCCTTTCTTGTCTTTACCTATTCAATGTAACCGATCTGTTTATTCACGTCCCCATCGTTATCCAGGATATCTGCCTGGGGAACACCAGGAGTCAGCCAACCGAAGACGGGATCATATATCTGGCCTTCATGCTCCTGGGAGCCGGCTGAAGGAGCGGGAGCTGCAGCTTCCTGTCCTTCCGTATCCGGAGCCGCTTCTGTTGGAGCCTGCGTTGGTTTATCCGGGCAGCTTTTGGCTGGCTGTGATTGCGTTTCTGGGATTTCCCTGGCTGGCTTTGTTACTGGCGGAGTCAGGGCAATTTCAACCTCATCGCCTTCACTTTCCACTACCTGTATTTCATCATTGGGAGTTCCCTCCAATAACTCCCGTGTGGGTGCCTCAGTCTCCTTTGGAAGAGAAGCGGCGGCCGGTTTTGTCTCAGGTTCGCTCCAGGTGACGGTTTCGGCGGCCGGTTCAGACGCGGCCGGTTCAAATGCCGGTTTCGGACTCCGGTTTAAAAGAAAGGCGCCTCCCAGAATGCCGATGCATAATAAGGATAAGGCGGTAACTGCTATTATATTGGAATGGTTCTGTTTTTCTTTTTTCATAAGCTCGTCTCCTATCTATGTGCTGATATATACTATATACGGACCGGCCGCATAAAACCAACAACAAATTATCTTAATATTTGGTGTGATGGGAACCGGTCAGCTCAATCCGCTGTGTAACCGGTGGAAAGGCCCTGCCAAACATGTGGATTTTGAATTGGGCCTCACAGTAAAAAACGTATTCAATTTTGTCATCATACTGGTTAAAATCCAACCGTATGTTCCGAAGGGTATAATTGTCATTCTCCATATCAATCCAATCCTTCAGGCTGTTGATGAAGTCCGCGCGGAGCGCTTCCTGATAGGAATGGCTCAAATGCAGATCCTTCATGTAGGACTCCAGATTCGCCTCACGCTGGGAATGGAACGTATCGGCATAAATCCGGGCGCTGACATTGTTTAACTCCATTTTGGCTGCATTCCGGATATTAATACTATTGATTTTAACCGTTGCGAACAGCAGGACAAAGGCCAGGAGCATGTTGACGGCCAGAATGACAAAAATAGTAAAGTAGGATAAGTCGCCACGCTCATCCCGGTATAATCGCTGCATCATGAAATTCACCTCGGTTTCCAATAATGTTCACTCACACCTGCGCCGCTGGCCCGGATGGTAATGGGTACCAGGCGCAGCTTCCAGAAACCGCCCAGATGGCATCGGCCGGAAACAGAAACATAAAACGGTGTGCCAATTTGAATCTGATCCGTGTCATCCGGTGAATCCACGTCGTAGGTAAGGCCCTCGGCTCCGGATATCTGATTGGCAAGATGGGTGAAAAGCGAGTTGGTGTCATCGTTCTCCCCTCCATTCAGCTGGATCTGCTTTACCAGCTGATCGGCCAAGTGATCCATCTGCTGTTTTACGGAGATCACTTGAAAGACATTGATGATAAACGCGATCATAATAGCGGCGACCAGGATATAAACAAAGGTGCCAATATAGGACGCTTCCCCTTTCTCCGATTTTAAAGTCTGAAATACTTTCTGTTTCAAAAAATCCCCCCTTTCTGCTGGCAATAAAAAAACGCGGGCCTGGCTGGAGGGCCAGAAACCTGCGTTTCTTTGGTCTGCTTACTAATTTTCACAATACCAATTTTATCATATGGGATTTACCGTGTAAATCGCAAAACCGTGCCAGTTTGGGATATTTCAGTGCCATAGTTGTGCCAGGGACAAAATTCCCTATTATTTTGGATTCGGCAATCCGAGCAGATCATAAATGGTGACATTCAGAGCTTTGCTTAAAGTGAATAATTCATAATCGGCAACTACCCTGGTTCCAGCTTCAATGCGGCTGATGGATTTTTGTTCCAGTATTACACCATGGGTCTGAATACGGGCGGCCAAATCTACTTGCGAAACTTTTTGCTCCCGCCTGTATTTCTTCACATTTTCGCCGCACATGTTGGCTTTTTTCTGATATTGATAAATCTTCATAATTGTTCACCGCCCCTGTTACAAATAAATTATTCCAAAGATGACTAATTGACACTATCACACAAATTAGGTAAAATTACCCCAAAGATGACTAAAAAAGTACGAAAGTCATAGAAAACAGCATCGGAAAGAGGGGGATGGAATGTAAAGGAAGGAGAATAACGTGAAAAGTACGGATTAGCAATGATATGGAAGGGGATGCGGTGAAAAAATACTGGAAAAGAATCATGGTCGGCGTGACTTTTTTTGTTATCGCCTGGACAGCATTAAAACCAGAGTACCGAGTGGTTTTCCAGCTCCGGTCATCTGGCAGAGACTACACAGAAACTATGGTCTGTGTGGTGGTAAAGCATGTATGGTTAAAAAAGCAGTTAGATAAGACTGCAGATGAAGTAGTGCGGGAACATAGGCGAATTAATTATGATACGCCCACAAATGAGATGACACTTATATTTTACAGGAGCATGAAAGGTTTTGACAACGGAATTGGCTGGAAGCAGTATACATACAGAGTCGATGGTAACGAAGTAGAATTGATAGCAGAAGACAGCTGGCCGTAGGCCAGGTATCAGATTGTCTTCATGAACTGAAGAAGAGTGGTCTGTTGTTCTACTGTTAAACGGTTCCAGGCATGGAACATGGATTTCTGTGACTCCGTGAGACAGATAGCCTGTGAATCGTCCTCCAGGAAAAATTGAGAGAGGGTGATTTGGAAGGCATTACAGATCTTTTCAAGGTTCTGGATACTGGGGACAACATTTTGCCTGGACCAGGAGGATATGGTGGACTGGGTAATACCTGATTTTTCTGCAAGCTGGTATTCCGACCACTTCCGTTCCAGACGCAGGGCTGTGATTCGTTCTGTAATATTTATCATTCAGGGCCTCCCTTAATACTGTTATATCGTTTATTTTACTTCATTCTTTCGTTGTGATTTAATATTGTTTATCGTATAATTTAAACAGTTTATCGTAGCGTTATGCAGAGAGGAGAACTAATGCAGTATCGGATATTGTCAGAAGAAATGCAGGATAGAGAAGTTAAGGTGTTAATGAGTATGCTGGTGCCTGGGAGTGTAGTCCAGAGAATCGAACGATTACATGATGTCAATGGAATCGATGTCTACTTTAAGCGAGGGGTATCGGATCAGGAGCTTATGGTTTCTTTTTTCCCGGATGAAGTGGAGGCGTGCCAGTTTTATATACCGATTGAAAATCTCAGACTGTATACGCTTTACAATTTGATGGATGGGTACAGCACGTTCTGGAGCCATGCTCCTGTTAATCCGGATAAAGAGTCCAAACTGGCCGATCCGCTGTTAGATGAAGTCATTGCGTTTTGGGAAAGACGGTTTCTGGAAGAAGGAGACCTCAAAGATACACATATGAAATGTGGCGAGACATGGGATCGTATTGTCCATTACAGTATGGAGGCGGATGACGGCCTGAAGGAAGATGTGTCACGGCTGGAAGAATTGGACAGCGCTTTTCAGAGAAACTGCAGGAAATATTTTTATGCTCAGGGCCTGACGGACGCCTATCGGGTACTAAGCCTGGTTGGAGCTTTGAAACCAGAATAAACCGTCTCAGAGGAATAGGATTATGTTATAGAATTGAATAATTGAAAAAGGTCCAGGAAGCCAGTGGTATGCGGGGTTCCTGGGCCTTTTTGCGACATGTGATGTTGCTTTTATTAGAGAAAATTCCATGTATTCAAAGAAATCAAAGGGATTGATTAATTATCGGGCCTGTGATAAGATTCCTATATGAGCACCGTGTACAGGGTGGCAGCCTCCCATCTTACAAAAGAAGGGAGGTGATGTGAAATGGGGACATTTGAAATTTTAAGTCTGCTTTTTTTGGGCGGCACGTTCCTGATCGCATTACTGACCTACATAGACAGGCATAATAAGAAATAAAAAATGCCTACCCTGTCAGCCAACAGGATAGGCGCGTCCTCATGTAGGACGTAACTTGACAATCTGGCTTCCACCTTGTGGGCGGCTGCTCTTTTTATATACTCATTATACATCATAATTTTATAAAATGCAATTATAGATTTATTTCATAAAAAAAGTCTGTTGTGTATTTGAAATTGTACTTGGATCACCATTATCATTCCAGCAACGGTGAATGTGTAAACATAAAGAGTGAAGAGTTGGATAAACTATGAGCTTCAGTTGCACTTATGGTACAACTGGAAGAAGGCGAAAAATCGGCAAGGGAAAATGGCTGGATTTCTGCCGATTATGTGGAGGCTGAATTATCTATTTTCGAGGGGTGTTAGAATGCCATTTACATAATTAATATACAACAAAAGGCATGGATTACTCCGTGCCTTTTGTTGTATAAATGTTTGGTTATGAATTTAGATGGTTTATATTGGGTATGGAAAACTTAATATCCTCATTTTTCAAATATTCTGCTTAATAATCCTTGAAATCAACCCAACCGCAACATTCCGCTCCTCATCAATCCGGGTAACAACGAAGCTGACATCATCCTTTTTCCCGGGGAGCCGGTTGTCATAGCAGGAGTGGGCAATCGCATTAACGCCGATACTAAGCCGCACAAATACTGTCCCCTTATGAATATCGGTTACGGTTCCAGCATATTTACCCTGGATTTTGCACCGGGCCAGGTTGGCCTTGCTGGTATTGCCGTTGACACTCTTCACATCGGCTTTCACCGAGATATTCTGGACATCCGGCGCATCTATCGACAGGATACGGACCAGAATCTGATCCCCGACGTGGAACCGCTCATTGGCGTCACCCAGCCAGTCCCAGGAAAGATCCCTGGCAAGGATGGAACATTCCACACCGAAGATCTCCACGCGGACCACCTTTTCGGCCACGGCAATCACCCTGGCCTGAACGATGCGATCCTCGCACACGCGGGAGTTTCCGGAGCTGTCCGGCATATAAAAGATCTGCCGCTTCTTATACATCGCTTCTTTTCGGCTGGCGACAACACTCCGGCTGGCCGTGTCAAGTCCCTTCACCAGAAAGTCAATTTCACATCCAAGCATATTGCCAAGGACTTTGCTCTGGCGTTGTACCAGATCCCCATAATTATGCTTTTCGTCCTCAATCAGGTTTATCATCATCTCGGCCATGGGGATTACCACCCTCATCTCCTTGTAGTAGATCACCGAGATCATACCACCCTGATCCATTTTTTCGATACCGCCAAGAGTTCCGGTCAGAACCTTTTTGGTGCGGTATGCATTCTGAAATTCATGCCAGACAATATCCTCCCGGCTTTCCGGTGTCTCAATTTCACTGTCCGCATCAATCGTGAGGATGGATGATGGGACTATTTTCTTGACTGGAGCCGTATCCGGAGCGGTTTCTTTGGTGCTTGCTGCTGTTTTTTGAGTTGCCATAATAAATCTCCTTTCGAAATGGTATATAAAAACCGCAATCAAAAGATTTGCGGCAATTAACTGGACATGATAGATTCTTTATCGGTAGGTACGATCTGAAGCTGATTGTCCGGCATGTCTTCCGGTAACTGTCCGGTTTGAAATACTGGAACTGTAGGTTCCGGAGCGGGAACCTTTGGCTTTGAATCCCGTTTTCGTTTGGGTGCCGGAGGCTTTACCATATTCGCAAAGTCCGGTTCTGGAGCCTCCGGCAGTTGTCTCCAGTCCGGAATATGCTCTATCGCCTTTCTGGGAATCAGCTTTTTGCTTTCCGCGTGAAGGGAATAATCAAACTTTTCGGCCTTTAAAACCTTCTGGCTCCTCAGAATGATAAGCTCCTGGTCCAAAGGAAACCGTAATACCTCGTCCATGGTGAGCAGTTTCCGCTTCCCAATGGATCTTGTCTCCCGGTATTCCGGTGTATAGTCTGAAATGCGCCAGGTTCCCAGCTGTTTAGCCTGGCTGGATACTCCGATAGTAATTTCTCCGGTCCGGTCTGAAATAAATGTGGCTGTAAGCTCATCTGTACAGCCCAAAAATAGCTGTGTATCACAGTTTCCGATAATTTCCTGCCACTGATTTAATGGATACCGGTTTTGCATCTGGGGCAGGTTCTGGAAGATACATGCCAGAAACAGCGACCTGCTTCGGATGGTACTGATTTTTTTGGTAAGATCCGGTATAACTCCAATATTCGCCAGCTCATCGGCCACGATCTGCACTGGGACAGGGAGCTTGCCACCCACCCCATGTTTATCCGCATACCGGACGAGCTTGATAAAAACAAAGCTCATGAACATGGAAGAGAGGAAATCAAAGGTACTGTCCTGATCGCTGGTGATACAGAAATAGGCACATTTTTCATAGCCTGGCCGCGTCAGATTGATCTCGTTGTAGCTGGTGATCTGGCGGATCAGTTTATTCTGAAATACCTGCAGCCGGGAACCGAGTCCAACAATCACGCCGCTCCTTACCGTATCAGACGCCTGCCGGAAAATGGAATAAGGCGCCTTAGCCGGATGGGAGACCGGCAGCAAATCAAATAGGCTGTTCAATTCCTGCTCCGAGGTAGTCGTGAGGAGCTTGTATACCTGACCGATATTCTTTCCCGCAGGTGGAAATCCCTGCTCTACATACAGCACCAGTGCTTTCAGCAGGTTCAGCTCCGCGTTATCCCAGAAATGGTCCGGTTTGCCCGAACCGGTATTTTTGATAATGACGTCTGCAAAGAGCTGGGCCATGGTTTCCTGCCCTTCAATCTCCATCAGACAATTCCATGAATCAGAATTTTCCGGATTAACCAGGTTAAATGCCCGGACGGTATAGCCGTTGGACTCCAAATATGCGGCCATATCTTCATAGAGTTCGCTTTTGGGATCGGTTATAATCAGCGATTCCCCTCTGGCAACGCATCCAAATATCAGATTGCGGGCAAAGGCTCTGGACTTCATGGAGCCGGAGGCACCGTAAACGGCAATATTCCGGTTCATTCTTGTATTCTCCGGTAGGCAGATGGCCTGATTCCCCAGCTTTCCAAGGATAATCCCGCGTGTGTGGCTGGGATCTTTGACAAGCTCCAGTACCTTATGCATTTCCTCTTCCGTCATAAAGCCGGAGGTTCCATAAGCACCCTGGTCGGAGTATTTTAAGTTCCGTTCCTCATCATAGATCAGCTTATCCCCAAAGCCTATTCGCATCACCATGAAGATCAGAAGCCCAAGCAGGGACAGGCAAATAAAAATTCCATACAGATTGTACGGGAAAATCGTCATGGCATGAAAACAGGCGGAAGGACTGCCGGAAGGAAATCCGGGGGAAACAGAGTTTCCCAGGCTGTATCCGTTATCCAGCCAGGCGTTGTAGTTTATAAAAAACTGTGAGAGATAACCGGCTGCATAGAGTATCGGCAGGATTATGGGCGGAAGCAGGAATACCAGCTTCCATAATTTCTGTTTCAGTTGAAAAACCTCCTTTTAAATTTTTCAAGGTCGATTGTGCTGGCGGATACGGCATCGCCTGCGTATTCCAGGATAGCTGCCTTCTGGAAGTCAAAGCATAGAATCTGGCCGGTAAGCTGGTGCATCCGGAGCGCGGTAATAAAGCGGCAGATTTCCAGCATGTCAAAGTCATAGGCAAAAAGCACAGGGATTCCCGGTTCCTGGACTGCATCGTGTTCAAATGGAAAGGCTTCGCGGTCTGGCGGCTGTAAGTCGGCCCCCAGCAGGCCCGCCAGCTTTTCAAGCAGCGGTGGAGAGGACAGGAGTTTTATCAGCGCTTCCCCGGCTGGGGTGTCCGGAACAAAATGAAAATAGTCATAGCTGGTATCCAGCGCAAAGCAGCATTTATGGTAGCCCCCGGTGCTTCTCATCAGGACAGAAGCTGTATACATATCCGTACCAACCATAATGGCATGGATTTGGGTATCTGCGCAATAGTGCCGGGAAAGGACACCCTGGTTAAGATGGTGTTGTAAAATGGCCTTCAGCTTAATCTCTGTATTATAGGACCATTTCATAGCACAGTCCCCGGTATAGTAAATCACGTATACCGTGGAATCCGACAACAGAACGCCCATGGTCCGGGAATTATTGACCTTTACAGTTTCCATTCCCAGTTCTTTAATCTCACGGGAATGATAGTATACAGGACAGGGCAGCGCCTGCATGGCAGCTGGTTCCCCGGCCTGGAATAAATTTGGTTTCCGGTCCCGGAATATTTCAATGCCGGCCGCTGTCAAAAGCTGGTATGTACGGGCGGTCTGATGGAGCCGGAGCCTGCGGGGCGGTTCGCTGCGGGGCTGGTTGGTATCGGAACTGCCCGTCAGATAGAAGGAAAAACGTTCCGGATTCTTGGCCAGGAGAACCTTCTTGCCGACTGATGAGAGGCGGTAGCCACGGAGCTTGTCCCGGTAATGTGTTTTTAGAAGGCGCTCATCCTTTAAGCGGGTAATTATTTTTCCACCATAACTGCCACCCATGCCAAGGCGCCAAAGTAGGTCGGCTGGGAACTCGCCTGACAGGGCGGTTAGCTCCATGAGCCTGTACTGGAATGTATCTGTATTCAAAGTTTAATCCTCCCTTACTTAACCGTATCCGACTGAAACTCCGGTAAAACTGTGCCTTCTGGAAATGCCGGAATCGGGAGTTTCCAGGGGAATTTCAGCGCTTTTTACCGTAGTCGGATAAAATGTGATTGAAAAACTCAAAAATCCGACATGGATTTCAGGCGGCCTTCATGGTTTTTCAGCCAGTTCGGAAACTGCCCGCAGGCCATTAAAGTAACAACCGTGCAGTCCTGCGGCCCAAACTCGGTTGTATGATAGGTGTCACATAAAAGCCCCGTGTCGTCCACCATCAAGAAGGCGGCGATGGTATCCAGAATCATTTTGCATTCCATATTGTCGTAATCCCGGATTCGGCCGATGGAAAGTTCTTCATTAAACACATGGGAGAAGCAGACCACGCATTCCCCGTATTTCGTAACGGCGTTTTCATTGACATAGCATTTCAGGGCGTAGTAGAGCGGATCGGTCAAAAACGTGGTGCGTTCCTGCTTCCTTTTCTTAGGAAGAAGCCCCGGCAGGGTGATAGATGTCATGCCGTCCTCCTGTGAGATTGAAATACCGTGGGCCTGGACTGTTTTTTCCATCAGGGTGGCCTTTGGTACAATGTTGGCGGCATAGATTAAGCCCCTCAGTGAGCAGGCGATTTTTTCCGCCCGGATCGCGGCGTCTGTGCTGACCTCTTCATAGTTCAGCGGGTATTTTTCTGTATCGGTAATACGCATGGCGAGAATTGCATTGGTGATTTTGGGCAGTTCATCTTCAATTCTCTGCAGGCGTAAATTCAAAATTCTTCTATCCATAGGGGGTGGTTACTCCTTGCTTTTTATAATATTGTATGGTTCCATCAGGAAATACCCGGCAGAAAGCCGTGATACATGGAAAGTCCAGTTTGCTTATCTGGGATTCTGCTTCCACAATCACAAGCCGGTGCGGGCGCTCAGTAGTTGGAAGTGTGGATACCGCATGGTTTATCAGCAGTTCTTTTCCCGATGGAACACTAATTACTTCATATATTTCATCTTTTGCAAAAAAGGTGAGTATGACCGGATAGTTGCTGGCAGTATGGTAAGAAACCTGTGGGAGAAAATCCAGAAGCACCCATATTCCAGCCAGCGTGTCCGAATCTATTACCGTATCCTGATACATCGTAACCGTATCCGTCAGGCGATTGTAATAAATCCGCCCCTGGTGATCCAGCCGCGTCAGGAGGCCGGAAAGGACATCCTCCTTCAGTTCTGGTACCAGACGCATAATCTGGCCGTAAGTCAGGCACTGGTATAACGACAGGTAGCGCAGCAGTTCGGCCGTCTCATGTTCATGCCGTTTATGATACATTGGATTCCCTCCTTCAGTTGTAAGTATTGTATAAGTACACTCTACGTATAAAAATCAGCAGGTCAAATATGTACGTACACTCTACATATATGTTACGCAGTAGCCGGTTCCTGGCTTTGCTGCCTTTGCCTTGCAATCATTTTTTTCAGTTCTTCACGGTCTGTTGTGATAAGCTCTTTTTCCAACTGTGACGCTTTAAACTCTACCGTGACGTTATTGTTGTTTGTGGATATCAGGGCGTTACCGCGCTCAAAATGAGTGATAGCCATGGTCTCGGCCTCTGATAAATGCAGAATATCCTGTACTCTCTGGGCCTCCTCATCCTCCAGGTTGAGAACAATTTTTGTTTTAGAGTTATTGATAATGCCTTTCCCGTACTTGCCGTCATCCAGTGCGAAGAAATCGTTTAAATCCTGGGTCGCACAGATTGCCGCCCCGGCGTACCCTCTTATAATTTTAAAAATCTCAAGAACAAATTCCGCGGCAAGACGGTTGGAAGAAGCGCCTATTAATTGCCATGTCTCATCAATAAAGATTGCTTTTTCAATGGTACGGTCCTCCTTGGCCTTATCCCAGACGAAATCCAGAGCTATAAACATGCCAACCGTCAGCAGATCGCCTGTCAGCTCGGAAATATCCAGGACGGTATACTTATTGTCCAGATTTACATTGGTTCTCTGGTTAAAGGTAGAAGCAGAACCATGTACCAGACGGTTTAAGATATTTGCCATGCGTCTGGTATCCGGATTCTTTTTCAGAATGTTATAAACATCCTCCAGAACCGGCATTTCTTTGTATTGGTCCGGGTGTTCCGGATCAATCAGGCTTTCATTATTATGTGTGATTCCTTTCCCGTTGTAAGTCTGAATCAACACCTCATCTAACAGCTGTTTCTCCTCATGGTTCATGTCCGGAATCAAGAGTGAAAAGAAGATATGAAGCCGTTGGATTTTAGCGGCCAGCTCCGATTTATCGACGATTGGACCGTCAAGCAGCTCATTCGTCGCCTTGTCCGTTTTCCGAATTTCCATAATGTTGATACAATTCCGGGAGGCCGGTGAAATCTGGATAAATTCTCCGCCGATATTGGTGCAGGCCCGGTGGAACTCATGACCTTTTAATGGGGCGATGATAAATACCTGGATATTTTTCCGTCGCATCCTTAGCGCCATAAGTTGCATGGAAAAGGTCTTTCCGGCTCCGGAAGTACCCAGCAGCGCAATGTTGGCATTTTTATAGACGCGGCTGTTGAAGATGTCCACGATAATCAGGGAATTGTTGTGCTTATTGACCCCCAATAAAATGCCGTTATCGTCGCACATCTCAAAGGAGGTAAAGGGATAACAGCTCGCGGCGCTGGTTGTGAGCAGATTGCGCTTAGAGCGCTCAAACAGCTTTTTCTCCAGCGATACCAGCGGTAGAGCCGACAGAAGCGCCTGCTCTTCCCGGAAATGGCAGGAGACGGCTTCCATATCCTGTGACAGCAGAAGTTTTTTCATTTCATTACTCCGCCACTCCAATTCTTCCAGCGATTCCGCCGTAATCGTGATAAGGGTGTTGAGGTAGTAAAAATCCTCGTTGTTTGACAGCCCTTCCTTCAGAAAATATCCGGAACGGATTGCACTGTCTAGGTCATCATAATCAGAATTCGTGTCTGAAGCTTCCTTGATTTTTGAACGGTTAATCCGGAGCTGCTGGCCCAGCTTCTGCTGAATCCGGTCCTTCGGTTGGCGGTCAAAGAAAAGGTCAACGTCGATTCCGTCCCCGGCGTTTACAAGGAGCGAGATCCAGCCTGCACAGACCTGTGATCGGTAGCCTCTGGATGGAATTAAGAGATAGGTATGGTATACCCCGTCCATCACCACATAATTACTGTGCGTGTAATCAATTTGCTCCGGAGCAATAAACTCCTGTGCGGGTATCCTGTCTAAATCATTCTGTCTGCCCGCATTGATGTATTGGCCGATTACTTCATTCACCCGGACAGGGAGCGGCTTTTCCACGCTGGACTTCCGGTTTAAAAGGCTATATAAAATATCGGTTGCCGCCTCATCCGCATTATCCGGCTGGACAAGCTCATTTCCACACTGTTGAAGATACGTCCGGGCCGTCTGGACTGCTGTAGTGAGGGCATTGATGGCATCCATCTCTTCATTATGGCGGTTGCTGCCCGTAAACGGCTCATACTGAAATATGATAAAGAAGCGCCTGGTTATAGCCTCTTTGGAGCCAATCTGCCGGATCAGCTTTTCGTAGTCCTTCTGGAGGGCAATGCAGCGTTCATCTGTTTCTGACTGCATCTCCGCCTGGATGGTTTCCAGGTGTCGGTTAATATCGGCCCGGCGCGTCAAAACTTTAAACTGCAGCTTGACCGGACTGATTTTTAAATAGCTGACAAAAGAATAGATGATATTCCGTTGCTCCCTGGCACTTCTTAAAAGGAAGTTGATGGGTACCACTTCGATGATCTTTACATAGCGGTGATCCTTTGTATAAATAATGCCGTTTGCGATCTTCTCAATCGGGAGATAGGCTGCGGCCGGATTCAGATAACTGTATTCGGGAGCTTTGGCCTCCGGCTTTTTTGAGGATTTGCTTTTCCCGGAAGACTTGCGCTTTTGTGATTTTGCTTTTGCCGGTTTCTCCTTCTTTTCCCGTACCTGGCCGAATTCCTCCGCAAATTTTTCTTTTTTAACTTTAGGCGCCTTTTCTTTCCGGGGCCGGCCCTTCTTCTTTTGCGGCTGTTTATCAGCGCTATCCGGTTCCTTCGTTTCAGAGATCCCGACAATTCGCCTCTTTTTCAGATATACAAAAAAATTGATAACAAAAGAGGAAAGGCTTTCTCCGTCAATCCCAATGATGCCAAAGAGAGCCAGGGGAAGGACGATTACACAGGCAATCATAATTTTTGTTGTCAGGGTAAACGGAAGCTTAAAAATGGGAAGTCCGACACCCAGAGTAATTATGGCAGCTTCGATAGCATTTCTTATTTTCACAGTACCGCCAAACAATGTTCCGCTTTCTATAAAGTTGGGCGGTATAATATACAGGTCATTTTCTTCCTGTTTCATGGACATGGATTGCGTTCACCTCCTGGTTCAATAAAAAAGCAGAATCAGTCGGATGACTGTTCTGTTGGGCTTGCTTCATCTTCAACGACATAGGGCCTTCCGCATAAGACAATGCGGTTAATGCTGTAGATTGGCCGGTAGACAACTTTTCCCCGTCCGGAGGAAGCATCCACGATGTAGCCGTCTCCACAGTAGATTCCCATGTGGCTGATATTCATAAATCGGTTGTTAGTTTCAAATGAGTAAAAAACCAGATCTCCGGGAGCCAGGTTCTCATACGAAACCGCCAGGTTATTCTCGACAATGTAACGTCCCTGTGCGGCGGCAGTATTGGAGCCTTCATACATTAACTGGACACCAACCTGGTTATAGGCCCAGTAGCAGAAAGAGCTGCAGTCAAAATAGCCGGGCTGATTCCGCTTCCCCTGGCTGTAAGGAGTTCCTATTTTAGTGAGTGCCAGGTCAACCGCCGCATTTCCGGTTTCACCAGGGCGAAGGTTCGGATTGATTTCTACTTTATAGGCAGTATCATACAGAAATACATTCAGGTTATTTGCATACTCCAGGGCCAGAGAAGACTGTTCATCGGTGAGCTGAAAAATATGCTCTGCAAAATAGGCATCACCGGCGTAGTTTACGGTGTAGGTATAGTGGTAAATGGTTTCTTTCGATCCGTCCTCAGCGGTTACCTCCTCGCTGGTTATCACGGTGCTGTAAGAGAACAGTCCGTTTTCAGCTTCAATCATCTGCTTCAGCTTTGGAAGATTGATCTCCTGATAATCTCCCTGGGAGGCGCAGAACTGGGAAATAATAAGTGTGCTTTCATATACAATGCTGTCAGCAAAGTCATCTATAATGGTATAGTCACAGTCGCTGCCCAGGGAATCGCCTTCCTGTTTGATTTTTGCTATGATCTGATTATGCTTTTCATATAGAATGTTTTCAATCGTAGTTTCCACATCCGTTAAATTTGCCAGGATGACCGAGTTATCATTTAAAACATGATCTGGGACAGAATCCAGACCGCCGCTTCCAAAAATCAGAGAGGGCAGCATCAGGATATATAGTATGGGAAGAAACAGGATAAAGGCGGCAATGGCAATGATTTTCACAACCGTCTTTCTTCCTTCCCACAATCCGGCAGCGACAGCGCCATGTGGCCCACCAGTTGCAGCTCCCTGGGCGATTTTTGTAACAGCTTTTCCGGTTTTGACAGCTCCCCGGAGTGTATTCGTAGCAGACGCAGCCGTGGAGAGGGTATCTATGGAACTGTTTCTTTCATCTTCCATTATATGCGGTCCTTCCTTTTGGGCATGTTGGGGAGCTGCTTAACGATTTTTTCATGGTAAGCAATCTGCCCCTTTTCTGTCATGTAAGGAGTTCGCTCCACCGTATCTTTTGCATACTGCCTGTACCAGGTGGAATTATCAGCAGCCGTAATAACATCGTAGTTTCCCTCCGGAGCCATGTATTGATCGGTCTGGTACATCCCAAATGAAGTACCGTTGGGATGTTCCACGGAGGTTTCTATGCCGCTGATCCGTCCGCCGCCGATTTCCACATCTTTATAGGCTGGGGCATCTGGAACTCCAGTCTGACCGAGGTAGGAAGTCAGGGCCTGCGCTGCCTGTGGACCGGACATGGTGCCAGTATAGTTGATATTCCCTTTGGCAACCGCCCCGGTGACATCATTAGCAAATGAGCCTCCTTTTTGTAACGAGGATTCAAACATTTTCCGGCTGATGGGATTTCCACCCTGTCCGGTGGCACTCTGAACGGCTTCATTTGTGAACTGACGGCTTACTGCACCGGCCAGCCCACCTGACATAAAGGAAGCGCTGTTCATATGCTGGGAACTGGGACCGCCGCGAAAGGAACCGCCACGGAACATGCCTCCACTGGCTACATTTTTTGCGGTTGTCAATCCCTTGGCGGCAATCATGAGTTCAGCCATCATACTGCCACCGGTATGGCCGACATTGACTCCTAAGCTGCTCATGAAGCTGTCAATTTTTTGGCTGATCTTTAAAAAGGCTACCGCACACAGAAACCAGATCAGGACATTTCCGGCTACAGTTTCTTTCCCAACAGCCTGTACGTCGGCTTCAGTAACGGCGGCCATAGCGGGTACCGCCTGTAATAAGAGTAAAGTGGCTGCCAGAAATGGGACAGTCAATATTTTCTTCCATGATTTCATTGTGACCTCCTATAATGACAGTGGATTGGCGATAAAATTGCCAACCATGCTGGTGAAAAGACGAAGGCACCAGGCATTCATCACCAGCAGGAATACCTGGCCTCCGAACATACGACACCAGGATTTAAAAATGTTTGCGGTACTTTGAGAGGCGCCGGTAGCAAATGCCATCGGCGCGGTATAGACCAGCACTCCAAGAAGCACGTACCGTTCGGCAGCCTCAAAAAGCAGTTTAATGTAGTTCCAGGCCAAAATCAGGACAAGAATCAGGGCGATTAAGGCCACGGAGCCGTTGGCACAGACTCCGATTATTGTCAGAAGCACGGAATTAAAATTGGAAAAGCTAATCGGCGGAATCTCTGAATTTAAAATCCAGGTATAGGGGGTGCCGCCAATTTTCAGTATAATGTCCGTGATCTGATTGCAGAAATAGATCAGCAAAATAAAAAGGATTGACCGGATTGAGAGCTTGATGGGGTCTTCCGCTTCAATCCCTGCAATCAGGCCGAAATTTTTAAAGCCCTGCCATACCAGGTTTAGGAGCACCAGGCCAATGGCAGTTGCAACAAAAATCTTATACATGCTTTTGGCTGCTGGGAAGTACCGAAGGAATGTGCTCATGTCACATCCCAAAGCACCCAGAACGGAAGTGGTAATGAGATCCAGACCGTTCATGACCTGCTCTGAAATCCATTCCACAATCCCATCTAAAATACCCATAGAAATTCCTCCTTTCCGGGGCTACACAGCTAAAAAGGCCAGCTGTTTCTGGACTTTTGTGTGAATGGCCGAGTTTTTAAAACAGATACAAAGCGTCCGGTCCCCATGTTTCCGGCAGAATGCTTCCGGAAATGCCACCTGCAGTACCGGATAAGAGGTTCCACCCAGAAGTGCAGAATGCACCTGCGTATAGAAGTGGTTCTGTTTTCTATGGATATTGGTGGTCCCCAGATAAATCCTGGTCCCATCGGAAGGCAGCGCGTACACATCGGCAGGGATCGTTTTATTTAAAGTCCATATTTTCATGACGCACCTGCCTTATCCGTTCCAGCGTCCATCGCTGAAGAATGGCGTCACATAGGCCATGATGAAACCAAGGCCGTTAAGGATTACCCAGGAAATAGCAATCCGCTTCAGCCAGGCGCGCGATTCATCAACGGTTTTTCCGCTTTTGCTGAAATTCATGAGAAGCAGAGCCACGGAAGCTGTCACGATGGCCGCAATGGTGGAAATGCCGACAATTTTCCCATAGACATCTTTCATAATGGTTTCTGCCTTCGCCCACATATCAGCGGCCATGACTGTCTGGGCGTTCAGCATGAGAAAATAAGTGCTGAAACTGATCGTGCAAAGAATCTTACGGAAAGGGATACGCCGTAGCGCCCTCCGGGGAAGTTCCCCTGTTTTTTTAATCCTGTTCAACTTTGTACCTCCTGATTATTGTGTTTTTTCTCCGGAAACAGAAAAGCCGGCAGTCTGGATAAGGGACCGCCGACTTTTCCGGGAACCTGAAATCTGCGGAGCAAGATACCAGGTACAGCAGCATTTTGCTGTTTTTGGCACAAAAAAAGCACCATCTAAGGGGTGCCATCTGTGTGCTGTATGAAATTTTGATAGAACTTTGAGCATGACTATTATATCATGGGTAAAATGTCGTGTAAATCGCAATACTGTGCCAATTAAGGATAATTCAGTGCCAGTTCTATGTCATGTTATTCTCATCGGGGCAGAACCTGTTTAGAGCGGAAATGCAATCCCTGGAGGTGAATCCCCAAAGAATGGTACTCAGTGCCTCAATCGCCTTCGGCCGTTTACGGTAGTAAGTCCGCTGCGATATGTTGGCAATATGCGGTTTGAGCTTTTCAATAATTTCCTCTACGTTCTGCAGCTCCTGGGGAGACAGATAGGAATAGTACAGTATCCAGTAGTATTGCTCTCCGTGCTTATGCTTTGTCCGGAGCAGATCCACGGCAGCCATGAGCGTATTGAGCATTTTGTTGCTTCTCTCAATGCTCTTAGCGTATTCCTCCAGCTTGGAGCCGCCCACATCGGCCCCGGCCAGATAAATGGAGTCCAGAAACTCCTCAATAGAGCTGCCAAACTCAATTTCAAAGCTATGGCGGACCTGCTGAACTGCCAATTCCAGATTCCACACCGCATCCCGGTAACTTTCCAGCAGCTTACTGGTATCGTGATATATGGCACTGTCCTTGTTTACAGGTGTCTCATTTTGGATAGATGATTTTTTACGCATTGACATGTCCTCCCATGAACTGATTTTTTCCACTCTGTCCTCCAGCGTATTTCCTCCCGGCCATTTCATCATCGGTTCGTACCGGCGACAGGAAAAGTTCAAAATGATACCCTTCCCGGCCGTCTGGACATATGATCCTTAGAGAATACCTATAATTACCTTCCACGCAGTCGGATAAGGGATATAACTTATATATAGTTCTGGAACACTCACAGCATGGAATCCCTTGTGTAGCAAGGACTTTTGCCACTTTTCGGACCATCGCCCGCATGTGCGGTTTTGAAACGCTATTTTCTTCGTTTGGAACGCAAATCTGTTCATCCCGGATAGGCGATGTGTCTGCCTCCAGGCTGGCAGCCGGGATATGTAATGGAATATTGAAAGCCATAGAAACCTCCTCTTTGTCTATCATGACATCTGATACTTGAAACATTGTTGACAGGTAGTTATTTAAGTAGATGACGCTCCCGTGTCTGCCAGGGAAGGAGATCAGGGAGAGATAGTCTAACTTTTCCAGTTTGCTGAAAATTCTGCTTACTGTTGATTTTGATATTCCCCAGCGGAGCGCCAGGTCTGAAAAATTGGTAAGCGGATTTCCGGTTCCGTTCCGGAAATATACGACCGGGCCTTTATCGGAGCCTTGTACCTGGCTGTCCTGATAAATGGTATGGAGCCACAAGTCCAAAACAATATCCATTTCGGACGCCTTTCCCAAGCTGATGAGTTCATGGGCGGCTGCAATCGGGAAAAAGAAAAAGCCCACGTCCTTCAGACATGGGTAATTATATTCCAACGCGGTATTTGAGGTTTTCCAGCCGATAATTGAAAATTTTATAAGGTTTCCCCGGCCAAGTTTGGAATAGGTTATGTAGTGCTGCTTTTCCAACGTGTCCAGAATAGAAATAGCCTGATGTTGGAATCGCGTTCGGAACCACTCGGACAGATCTGCAGCTGTGCAGATCCATTGTCCAGGTTCAACAAGGTAGGTAATACCGTCAAGGCGGCGGTATGAGCTTCTAAAGTTTACATAGGAGCATAATATCACAAAATAAAAAAGATAGGAGCTTCCGTTGGTACGAATGCTTCTATCTTCCATGATACGGCGGATAAACTCCCGGTACATTCTGCACCGGGGGTAATCCACTATCTGTTTAATTTCTAATTGGTAATCCATGTTTACCTCCAATATGGAATTTAATTCAAACTACACTTTTAATAGGAAATATGCTATAATAAAACATAAGTGTCCGATGAGTAAAAAGCAGAAGACAGCAAATATAGAGGGCTATATTTGGATAGAGTGGAGATAGAGTGGACAATGTTTTCCGAAAGCCCGCCAAAGCACTGAAAACATTAGAAAAAATCCTAGTAGGGGTTCTGTCTGCAACACCCTGATCACCAGTTCAAATCTGGTTGTCGCCTCTCTTAGAAGAGCCTCAGGAACCTTGAGAAATCAAGAGTCCTGGGGCTTTTTACATTGTTTACAAAGCAGATAAATTCTGGCATAATGATGAAAAAGGGGGCTGTGTAAATGGGGGCGTTAATTGACAGAATCCGGCGGGCTGTGATGAACACCGGAATACGAAAAAAGCTACTGTTAATCTACTGTGCGGCGGGCCTGGTGCCGATGGGGGTGATCGGCAGCCTGATGCTCTATAATACCCACCGTATGCTTTACGGACAGTACCGCGGGCAGCTGGAGTCGGAGAATAAGCGGGTTCATAATATTGTATTTGAAGTTACCTATCTGGTGTCCAATATCTCTAATGTTCTGGGATACGATTCGGCCCTGAATACGCTTTTGAGTACCAGCTATGAAAGTGACGGACAGGTTTACGAGGCATACCGGGCTTATCCTCTTCTGGACTCCTTCGCGGAAAATTATACGGAGTTATCTTCTATCCGTATCTATTTTAACAATCCGACCATGGTGAGCAGCGGCCGTTTTCAATATGCCGGTGAAGAGGTGCAGGCGTCGGAGTGGTACCGGCTCGCAAAAGAGAGCTCCGGTGAGCCGATCTGGATCTGTGAGAAGCAGGAAAACTCACAGGACAATCTCTTTCTGGTGCGGAAGGTTCCGCTTTATAACCGGGATTTTGCAGTGATCTCCATTGGGATCAGCAGCAATTTTTTAAAACTGATGATTAATGATGAACAGACAGACACCTTGCTCAGCCTGGACGAGGGGGAGGTTTTTTATGCGGGAAACGCGTCCTACTTTGGGAAGCCGCTTCCGGTTTCACAGACAGCGCTGTCGGAGACCCGGGTGCGGACACTTCGGGACAATGGACTTCTGGTCGGATGCTCCGCATTGCAGCCGGTTCGTTCCCACCAGATTATCCAGGTACTCACCGTGGATTCCCATGCCCTTGGGGCGGTTAACCGGACTATGGTGCTTATGATGGCCATTATTTTGTTTTGTATCCTTATTCCGTTTGTTCTGATCTTTTTATTTACCGGCTCTTTTGGCCGCCGCATTGCCGTGATCCGCGGGGAGATGCATAAGATCTCGGAGGGCAATTTAGACATCATTCCTCTGTTTGACGGTACCGATGAACTGGGGCTTCTGTTCCGGGACATGCAGCAGACAATCAATAATATTCAGAATTTAAACCGGCAGTTGTATGAGAACCAGCTGGACCGCCAGAGGCTGATGAACCAGCAGAGAATGATAGAATTTCAGATGCTGGCCAATCAGATTAATCCTCACTTTCTGTTTAACACGCTGGAGACCATACGCATGAATGCCAGTACCCATAAGGACCCGGACACCGCTTATATTATTACGCAGCTGGGGAAAATGATGCGTTACAGCCTGCAGACTAAGGATCAGCTGGTGAGCCTTGCTCAGGAACTGGCTTATACGAGAAGTTATCTGGAGATTCAGCATTTCCGGTACCGGGAGAAAATCAGCTACGAGATCCTGGTAAGCGATGAGATCACACAGGATACTTATTATCTGATGCCGCTTTTGATCCAGCCTTTGGTGGAGAACGCCATCTCTCATGGCATCAGTCCCATGGACGGACCAGGGTTTCTGCTGATACATATTGAACCGGTAAAAGACTATTTGTCAATCGTTATCCATGATAACGGGGTTGGCATGGATGAGGGGGCGCTGCAGGCTCTGAGAGAGTCGGTGGAAGCTCCGGAGCCGGAATATACAGAGGATCCGGTACCAACTGAACGTCATATCGGTCTTAGAAATGTCAGCTCCCGCATCCGCCTGTTCTATGGCAGAGAATATGGGGTGGATATTGAGAGCAGACCGATGGAAGGGACGGCTGTCACGCTGCGTCTGCCGCTTCCCCGGACAGACGGCCCCCTGGAGATGGAGAAGGAAAAGGAGGATGAAAGGCAATGAACCTTTTGATCATAGATGATGAACAGATTGTAAGGGAAGGGCTGAAGACGATTTTTCCCTGGGCCGAGTACGGTTTTACCGTCTGCGGTGAGGCGAAAAATGGGGAGGAAGGGGTGAGCCTGATCCGTAGCCTGAATCCGGATCTGGTTCTGTTGGATATCAGGCTGCCAAAGCTTGACGGTCTGGAGGTGTTAAAGACCGTCAGAGAAGAGGGATTTGGCGGACAGATCATTATATTGAGCGGCTATGCCGATTTTGATTATGCGAAAACGGCTATTCGTCTGGGCGTCTGCTCTTATTTATTAAAGCCGATTGATGAGGAGGAACTTCTTCATGCCGTGAAACAGGCGAAGGAAACTCTGGAGAAGGAAAAGCGGGAATCCGATCAGGCATTAAAATCACCGGAGCAGGTGCGCCGGGAACTGCTTTTAGACATCTTAAACGGCGGAGCGGAGCATAAGAGGGAGGAACTGCTGGCCTGTTCCATGGATTTAACAGCCGATGCCTATCAGGTGCTCCTGGTGGTTATCAAGGACAGAAAACCGGATGGTCCGGGAGATATGCTGTGTAAATGGCTGCAGACCCTAAACAGTGTTTCTGTCTCTGAGGGAGGCTGTGAGTACTATCTGCTGCTTGGAAGAGAGGCGGTCAGCCAGGCCGCCCATCCCCTGCTTTCGGATTCCGGCATTTTTTTATCCTACAGCAGAATGGGATTTGATGCTGCTGAGATTCCCCAGCTTACCGCCCAGGCCAGAGAAGGCTATGAACACCGGTTCCTCTTCAGCACGGACGGTCTCTCCATCCAGTGCCGTCTGATTCCGGAGCCGTCGGCCAAAGCGGGGGAAGGCTTTGGTGATCCCCTGGTCATTGCCGATAAGCTTTATAATTTTATTTCTTCTGATCAGACGGCCAAGGCGGCAGAGTTCTTAAAGCACTTAGAACTCAGTATCCAGAGACAGAGGCTTAATTATGACACAGTAATCCGTCTCTTTATCAATTCCTATATGCAGATTGATATGCTGATAAAGGAGCATTATCCTGAGGCGGCAAACCGTGTCACGGGAGCCAATCTCGTTATCTATGCCATCTGCAAGTGCAGGACGCTCCGGGAGATTGTGAACTTCCTGACAGAACATATCACAGGCATCATCCGGATGGTGCATGAGGTGAGAAGCGATAACATCATCGAAAAGCTGTGCGGCTATATCGGGAAAAATTATCGGCAGCCTTTAAAGATTGAGACTCTGGCGGAAGTGTTCGGCTACAATGGCAGTTATCTGGGAAAGCTGTTCAAGCAGGAGACCGGGGAGTCCTTTCACTCCTATCTCGACCGGGTGCGTATCGAAAAGGCAAAGAAGCTTTTGGAGACGGATGCCAGGATCTATTCCGTAGCCAGTGAATGCGGGTTTCAGAGCAATGAATATTTTTCTAATAAATTTAAAAAGTATGTGGGAGTAAGCCCGCAGGCTTACAGGAAAGCCAGGGCGGAAGAACAGGGAGGCGGAAGACAGTGAAACGTAAAGCCGGCCGGACATTGGGAGGACTGCTCTCAATGCCTGGCCGGCTTTCTGGATTAACAGGAAATGCGTGACGTTTCTATGCGTGTTCCTTTCTCAAGACTTCAAAGAATCGGAATTCTCCATTTTCTATAGATACCTTATAGTGCTGCTCCGTCAGCGCCTCCGGAATTTTGGCGCTGTCAAACCGTTTTTCTGGATGCATATCCACGGTAAGCGGTGCAAATACCTCCCCTGTTTCCAGATCCCGGATTCCCGACGCATCTTCAAGGCGTATTGAGATATCCACTTCCCCGGCATGGGGGCGGTAGGAAATCAGGCCGAAGGTCTGGTTGTCATACACGAAGAGACTGTATTTGGGGGCTGCGCTCAGGGAGACGAATAACCCTCTGGTGAGAACGGCTGCGATCTCAGCCACTACCGCTTCAGGCAGCCGGTAGAGCTGGCTGTAATCGTCGGGAATATTGAGTATCAGGAAGCTTCCGTCTCCATAGAATTCCTCTGTGAGTATGGAGAAGCCGGCTTCCTCCGTGACCATGGACACCGCCTGCCAGGCTCCGCCGCTGCAGGTGTAGACCGGAAATGTGACAGGTTCTCTGCTCTCGCAGTAGATACGCTGGTTGCGGTGATAGCCGTCTGCGATAAAAAGTTCTGCGCTGGCCCGACGGTTTGTGATCTGGGCATTTGTAATCTCATCGATGCCCCGGTCTGACATGGCCTCCACGAAGGCAGGAGTTGCCACGGCATGGCCGCCGTTTCTGACATAGCTTTTGAGCTTTGTTAGAATCTGCGGGTCTCCTGCGGCGCTGGCCGTTAAAAAGATCACAGGAGCGTCTTCCCGGAATACGGCGGAGGGCTCAAACGGGATGCCGAGCATGCCTAAGTAGTTGATTAACTGGCCTTCTCCGCTGCCTTCCAGAGGTTCATAGACCGAGACGCCGATGGGGGTTCCGGTTTTGTCTAAGAGGCTGTCGATGCGTTTTAGCTGCTGGCCCAAAACCGGCTGCAGCGGGCATTCCGTCAGAGTCGGATAGCGGAACGACATCCAGTCGCGGCAGGCGATCAGTTCCTTTGCACCGGCAAAGAGTGAGAGCGCCGCCTGTTCTACCCAGGTGTTAATGTGGTTGTTGGAGCCCCCCTCATCGATCCAGGCCCCCAGGTTGCGGCCGGGGACGATGCCGGTAATCCGCCTGAAGCTGCTGTAGCTTAAGTAGCGCTGTACGTGCTGAGGATCGTATTTGGGATTGCGGGCCTCCGTGCCGGTGTAGACAAAGTCGAACACGTCTTTCTGCAGATCCGGCGCATAGCCGCACTGTCTGTAGCTCTCATACCAGTTGGGATATTTGATGATGAGCCGGCAGCCGGGATTGACATCGGCCGCGGCCGCTTTCATATCCCTGGAAACCTGGAGCATCAGATCCGTCCGGTATTCAGCCCAGGTTCGGTCTCCCCTGGCGTCAATGCACAGGGGGCATTTACAGCTGGTAAAGAAGAAATCATCCAGTATGATCTCGTCGAACAGGCTGGCGGTGTAACGCACAATATCGAGAAATGCTTCGCGGTACACCGGATCCTGGTAGCAGATCACATCGTAGAGCGTGTTCTTTTCATGGCCCGGGATGGAGAGGGTGGGGGCGATGGCGCCCCCGGTCTCGATTCCGTACCGGTGAAACAGTTCCTTCACCGCTCTCATTTTACTCTCCTCAATGTCGTACATGCCCCTGTGAGTCTCCAGATACACCTTGGTCAGAGGCAGCCGCTTTTGAAAATAGCGGATAGCCTCCTCCACAGTATCTAAATCCGCATAATATAAATACTCTGCATGCGGGTAGGTTGCAATGTGAAAATTTCTGTACATTCTTCTATTCCTCCTTTCCGATCAGGCGGTAAAACCGACAGAAACCGGCGGTGAAGGGAACTTCCAGAATCTGCTCCCTTACCTCTGATTTTGCCTTGGCGGCATCGAATCGCTTCTGCGGCTCCACTCCCGTTAAAAGCGGATAGTACTCCCGGCCGGTCTCCAGATCTACGATGCCTTTATACTCATCTCCTCTGAGAATGATCTCCAGATTTTCGTCCACGGGTCTGAAGGAGTAGACGGCAAAGGTACTGTTGTCGTACTCGAACAGGCCGTACTTTGCATCTGCACTTAAGAATACAGGGAGATTTCTCGTCATGACTCGGCTGATATCGGTCAGCACATCCTTCGGAAGGCGGTAGAGCTGGCTGAAATCATCCGGTATATTGAGGGTATATAAATTTCCTTCCCCGTAGAAATCCTCCAGCATGAGCGGGAAATTGCACTCATCCGTAATCAGGCCGATCTGGCACCAGGTGGCGTTGGTCTTGTAATCCAGCACCTGAAGATCTACAGGGCGTCTTCCCTCGCAGTAGAAACGGTGATTGCGGTTATAATTGTCCACGAAGTACACATTGCCGGAGGCCCGTCTGCCGGTGGGGACTGCAGTGGTCATATCCCGGATTCCTCTATCCATGGTGCTGCTTAGAAAACCGGAGGTTATGACGGCATGGCCGCCTTTTCGCACATATTCCTTTAATTTCTCCACGACATCCGGATCCTTGGCCGAGCTGGCGGTAAGGAGCATGGAAGGCGCCTCCTCACAGAATACCGGGGTTGGCTCCAGCGGAACTCCACACATGCCTAAGTAGTTCATCAGCTGATCCTCGCCTTCCGCGTCAAATGGCTCATAGACGCTGACGCCCATCGGCGTTCCCAAATGTCCCAGAACCTGATCCATACGCTCCAGCTGCTGCCCCAGCACCGCAGTCAGAGGGGAGGAGGCCATGGATTCAAAATTGAAGAGTGTCAGCTCTCTGGCACCCGCAAAGAGGGCCAGGGAGGCCTGTTCTACAAATGCGTTCATGTTGTCGCTGCTTCCGCCTTCATCAAACCAGCCGCCGCCGTTTCTTCCGGGAGCGATCTGCTCCATAAAACGGATCAGGCTGTAGCTTAAATAGCGCTGGATGTGCTGGGCGTCGTACTGAGGATTTCTGGCCTCTACGCCGGTATAGATTCCGTCGAAGATATCTCTTTGAACCTGCGGGTTATAGCCGCAGTCCTGGTAGGACTCGTACCAGTTGGGATACTTGATGATAAAGAAACAGTCCGGGTTTTCTTCCCTGGCGGCCGCCACGATCTCCTCTGCCAGTCCGGCCATAAGATCCAGACGGTACTCCGGCCAGCTCCGGTCCTTTTTTGCTTCGATGCACTCACTGCAGCGGCAGCTGGTGAAGAAGAAATCATCCAGGATGATCTCATCAAACATCTTTGCCGTATCTCTTACAATTTCCAGATAGCGCTTCCTGTAGACAGAATCTGTATAACAGAGCACGTCGAAGATCGTGTGTTTCTCATGCCCCTCGATGGAGAGCGTGGAGGTAATGCCGCCGGAGGTCTTTATCCCATAGGAAGCAAACAACTCTTTGATGGCTTCCATCTTTTCCCGGGGGACATCGTAGATTCCCCTGTGGGTTTCCAAATACACCTTGTCGAGGGGAAGCCAGGTTAAGAACTCCTCAATCTTTTCTTTCAGCATTGGTAAATCTGTTTTGCATAAATACTCTGCGTGGGCATAGGATGCCGTTTTAAATTGTTGAAACATGGTCGTCTCTCCTTTTTACTGTTCAATGATTTTGTTGCCGCCTTACTCTTTCAGTTGGAAATTTAACACAGGAGAGAGGAAAATGTAAAGAAAAAATTGTAGCAATTAACGAATGAAAATTGAAAAAAATGGAGTTTTTAAGATGAAACTTATAAAAATTGGAGATTGGAGTTGAGAATTTTATACATTGTATTTTATAATTCTAATTTTTACAAGAATCATCTTCGGTTTGCCCGGTTTTCTATTTATGGTAAAACGCTATAATAAAACATATAAAACAAATTCCCCGCTGCGGTACACAGCCGGGGAGCACAGAATAGGGGGTTTTATTATGGCACTGGCTGCTGTGAAGCGACCACCCGCCGGAAATGGCCGCACGATAAATAAACGGCGGCAGACCGGGATTCGGTATTTTCTCTTAATCCTTCCATTCCTGGTACTGGTCGCAATCTTTTCCTACTATCCGCTGTACGGATGGGTTTATTCTTTTTTTAATTACCGGCCGCCCATCAAGCTGTCGGACTCGGAGTTTGTCGGACTCAAATGGTTTGCCTCACTGGTGGAGACGGACGTTAAACGCAGACAGCTCTTAGGGGTGCTTCGCAATACCTTTGCCATGAGCGGACTGACAATCCTGACATCCTGGCTGCCGATGGCCTTTGCCATTTTCCTGACGGAGATCCGCAGCAAATGGTTTAAGAAATCGGTACAGACCCTGACCACCCTGCCCAATTTCGTCAGCTGGGTGCTGGTCTATTCCATGGCCTTTGCCCTGTTTTCCAGTTCGGGCATGATGAATACGCTTCTTACGAAGCTGGGGCTCGTGAGCCAGCCAATTCAGTTTTTACAGTCTGACTCCCATACATGGTTATCCATGTGGCTGTGGAGTACCTGGAAATCTCTCGGCTGGTCAGCCATCATGTATCTGGCGGCAATTGCCGGGATCAGCGATGATCTCTATGAGGCTGCCAGAGTGGATGGAGCGGGACGATTCCGTCTTATATGGAATATTACGATTCCGCAGTTGATTCCCACCTTTTTTGTCCTGCTGATGTTAAACGCTGCAAACTTCTTAAACAATGGCCTCGACCAGTACTTTGTATTTTCCAATGCATTTAATATGGAACACATCCAGGTGCTGGATCTCTACGTTTATAACCTTGGAATGGGATCGGGAAGCTATTCACTTGCCACCGCAATCAGCATGCTGAAAAGTCTGGTCAGCGTCACTCTGTTAGCAGCGATCAACGGACTTTCCAGGGTAATGCGCGGGGAGTCAATTATATAAGGAGATGAACCGAGAATGAAAGAAAAAAAGAAAAAGAATTTGGGAGACCGTATATTTGATCTGCTGCTTATGGTGTTTTTCGGGGCATTTACCCTGATCTGCATCTATCCGTTTTACTATCTGATTATTAACACGATCAGTGCAAATAATTTAAGTGCTAATGGAGATATCCTGTTTTTACCGAAGCAGATTCATTTTCAGAACTACATCGACGTCATTCAGCTTCCGGGCCTTTTAAACGCTGCATTTGTCACACTGGCGAGAACCGTTTTGGGAACTCTGGGTACTCTCATGGGATCCGCATTTTTAGGGTTTATGTTCACCCAGGAAAAGATGTGGGCCCGCAAGTTCTGGTACCGGTTCGTGATGGTAACCATGTATTTTAACGCCGGTCTGATTCCGTGGTTTCTGACCATGAATAACCTGGGGCTTACCAATAATTTTCTGGCCTATGTGGTTCCAACCATTGTACAGCCCTTTAACATCATACTGGTCAAGACCTACATAGAAAATATTCCAAAAGAGCTTCAGGAGGCGGCTGAGATTGACGGAGCGGGAATTCTGCGGGTTTTCTGGCAGGTAATGCTTCCGATTACAAAGCCGATCCTGGCCACCATCACCATCTTTGCTGCAGTCGGACAGTGGAATTCCTTCCAGGATACCCTGCTCCTCATGACCAACGAGAAGCTGTTTACCCTGCAGTTTATCCTGTACCGCTATATTAACCAGGCCAGTTCCTTATCGGCCCTGATAAAAAACACCTCCAGCACTCAGATGCTGCAGTCCCTTGCCACTGCACAGACTGCAACATCGGTGCGTATGACCGTCTCGGTCATCGTGGTGATCCCGATCCTCTGCGTCTACCCGTTTTTCCAGAAATATATCGTAAAGGGTGTGATGATCGGATCCGTAAAGGGATAGCAGCAATTTAGAAAACAGTTTTTACATGCTTTACTCTTTCAAAATAAAATATGATAATGGTTAGGAGAAAGGAAGGTATCTTATGAAAAAAAGAAAAATGGCAGCAGCGTTTATGGCGGCACTGATGTTAACTGCATCCCTTGCAGGCTGCGGAAGCAGTGAAAAGGCGGAGAGTGCTTCAGACCCGTCCCATGGAGGAGCGGGGAAGGAAGAGGAGCTTCTGACAATCGACATGTTCTGCGCACCGGCCAACTATCAGGGGGTACAGACCGGCTGGTTCGGAAAGGCGATCAAGGACGCCTGCAACGTGGAGGTCAACATCATAGCGCCCAACGTGGCGGGGGGCGGAGATTCTCTGTACCAGACAAGATCAGCAGCAGGCAACTTAGGCGATCTAATCGTTATCCGGAAGGATCAGCTGGAGGATTGTTACAAGGCAGGACTGCTTTACGACATGACCGATTTTGTGGCGAACAGCAAGAACCTGAAAAACTACAGCAAATCCTCGGAAAATCTTTCAAAGCTTCTTGGAACAGACAGAATCTATGCGTTTGCAAACAGCTCTTCTCTGCTGTCCCCCATGGAACCGGCCTGGACGGCGGTGAATCCATCCATGGCGATCTTTTCCAGATGGGATTACTATAAAGAGCTTGGTAAGCCGCAGCTGAAAGATATGGATGATCTTCTGGATCTGCTGAAACAGATGCAGGACGCCCACCCCACGGCTGAGAACGGCAAAAAGGTATATGGATTCTCCCTGTTTAAGGACTGGGACAGCAAGTGGATGCGCTGTGCCTCCATCTGTACCTGGTTTAACGGTTACTCTGAGAGCAACACCGGATTTTTGTTTACCAATGGGGATGCCAGCGATTACACACAGCTGGATGATGAGAACGGTATTTATTATAAGATGTTAGAGACCTTTTTCAAGGCCAACCAGATGGGACTTGTAGATCCTGACTCCAGCGCGCAGACCTTTGACGCCATGCAGGCCAAGGTAGGAGAGGGAGAGGTGCTCTGCCATTTCTGGCCGTGGCTCACCATCGACAACTACAACACGCCGGAGCGTGTGGAACAGGGCGTGGGATTTGCCTATCTTCCCATCGAGGATCAGCGATTTGTGGTGGAAGGCTATAATCCTTACGGCACCGATGATCTGGTTATCTGTATGGGAAGCAAATGCAAAAATCCGGAGAGAGTCTTTGAATTTCTGGACTGGTTCTCCTCGCCGGAGAGCATGATGATAAACTACGGCGGACCGGAAGGCCTGGCCTGGGAAAAGGTAGATGGAAAGCCGGTACGTACGGAGTACGGACGTACAGCGGAGACGATAAACGCTCCTGTGCCAGAGGAGTATGGCGGCGGCAATTTCAAGGATGGAAAATGCCAGTTTAACTGGTGTATCCCGTTCTGGCTGGATAAGGACCCGGCAACAGGAGAGATCTTTAACAAGGCTCTGTGGACATCTACCGTGAAAAATGAGAGAAACCGTGTGATGGACGAGTGGACCGAGACCTTCGGAACCGAGCTTCCGACCCAGTATCTTGTGGACAATGATTTAATGGAGATCATTCCAGGCAGTCCCTATATCTGTCCGGTGGACTCCTCGGATATCAATATTAAGCGTTCCCAGTGCGGCACCGCTGTGAAGGAAGCCTCCTGGAAGATGGTATTTGCCAGGGACAAAGAGGAATTTGACGCTGTATGGCAGGATATGAAGACCAAACTGGACGGCTTGGGCTACAACGACGTGATCGCGGTAGATAAGGCCAACGTGGAAGGTTTTTACCAGGCCCGTAAAGCAGTTATAGAAGAAAATCAATAGGCGGGGAATCCCGGGGCGGGCATATGAAAAATCAAACTTCCAGGTATCATTACTCCCTGTTTCATTTAACGTGGCCGGTATTTCTGGAGATGGTACTGCAAATCATGGTGGGAAGCGTGGATCAGCTTATGATGAGCCAGTTCTCACAGGTTGGTGTCACGGCCATAGGAATGCCAACCAGATTATCACCTTTGTGCTGCTTCTGTTCAACATTGTAAGCTCGGCGGCCCTCATTCTGATTTCCCAGTACCTGGGGGCCGGGAAGGAAAAAAAGGCGGTGCAGTTTTATTCCCTGTCTCTGTTTTTAAACGGCAGCGCCAGCTTTCTCTTAAGCGTGCTGTTTATCCTGGCTGCCCGCCCGCTGTTTACAGCGATGCGGGTGCCGGGGGAGGCGCTGTCTGACTGTATCCTGTATTTCCGAATTATCGCAGTGTCCTTTTTTGTGCAGGCACTGTTCGTCACCTTCTCCGCGATTTTGAAGGCCCATGCGTTTATGAAGGAATCCATGGCAGTCTCTGTGGTCATGAACCTGCTGAACATTTTAGGCAACTGGCTGCTCATTCCCTCCATGGGAGTGGCCGGTGTGGCCTTATCCAGCACGGCAAGCCGTATGGCAGGGCTGGGCTTCCTCATCTTCTTTTTCGTGAAACGGCTTCATACTCCGGTGGGGCTTTCCATCCTAAAGACTGTGGGGCTTAAGGAGCTGAGGCAGCTGCTTTCCATCGGCCTTCCGACCGGCGGCGAGGGGCTTTCCTACAACCTCTCCCAGATGGGAATTTTAATCATCGTGAACTCCCTTGGGACGTATGCGGTCAACACCAAGATCTATGTGGGTATCCTGGCAAATATCTCCTGTCTCTTCGCCGTGTCCATCTCCCAGGCGGTCCAGGTCATTGTGGGTCACGCTGCGGGAGCGCAGGATTACGACTATGCAAGGCAGAGAGTGAGAAGCTGCCTCGGTTATGCCACGGCAGCTTCGTTTGTCATGTCAGTGCTGCTTTATGCATTGAGTGGTCCGATCTTTTCGATCTTTACGGATTACCCGGAGATTCTGGCACTGGGAAAGCAGATTATGCTGGTAGAGATTGTGCTGGAGTTCGGAAGGGCGGTCAACAATGTGATGATCCGCAGCCTTCAGGTGTCGGGAGATGTAAGATTTCCCACCTTTTTAGCGATCACCTGCCAGTGGAGCGTGGCTTTTGGCTTAAGCTGCCTGTTCGCCTTCGGATTTGGCTGGGGACTGATCGGCGTGTGGCTTGCAATGGCGGCCGATGAGTGCATCCGGGCCTTTGTCCTTATGTGGCGCTGGCACACCGGCGCATGGCAGCGGATGGGATTTGCGGCTCACGCCTGAGGGAAAGAAGTATACAGATAGGGCAGTGGAAAAATGGAGTTAATTCAGCTTCATTTTTCCACTGCCTTTTTCCTGGATGTTTCCGTATTGGAACGAAAAAAATCTAAAAAGATTGTGAAACATCAGATGACGAGATTGACTTTTTGCAGTGACTTCATTATAGTTAAGTCATTATGAGGAAAAGAGGCGTTTAACTTTATGATGAATAAATGGAGGGAAAAGTTCGCAGGATTTATGGTGGGCCGCTACGGGGCGGACCGCCTGGGGCAGTTTCTGATCGGTGTTTCGCTTTTCTTTCTTCTGATTGGAATCTTTGTCAGGAGACCATGGGTGGATATTCTGGCGTTTGCCTGCCTGATTCTCTGCTATTTTCGGATGTTTTCAAAAAATATCGGAAAACGGTACAAGGAGGAGCAGGTGTTTGAAGGACTCCGGTATTCCGTGACGGAAAAGTTTCGGAAATATAAGTTTAGAATCCGGGAAAAGAAGGAATACCATATCTATAAGTGTCCGAACTGCGGACAGAAGATCAGGATTCCACGGGGAAAAGGGAAAATCAGTATCCACTGTCCGAAGTGCAATACCGATTTTGTTAAGAAGAGCTGAGTCAGGAGACAGGACGAAAGACAATATGAATACAGAAGGGAATTATTATGGATCTACAGTTTAAGCCGGTAGTGGCAAAGGATATTGAGAGACTGACGCCGTTTTTCGCACTGCGTCCCAATAAGACGTGTGACAGTGTGTTTCTGGACAGCTTTATCTGGAGGGATTTCTACCATATCCAATGTGCTGTCAGCGATGGAAAAGCAGTTCAGTTTTTGATGGAAAAGGATGGCGTTACGTACAGCGCCATGCCGATGTGTAAGGAAGAGGACTTGTCCCACTATTTTTATGAGATGGTAGAGTATTTTAATACGGTGCTGAAGAAGCCGCTGCGGATTTATCTGGCGGACGAAGAGGCCGTGAATGATTTAAAGCTGGATCCTGAGAAGTTTGAGGTGAAGGAACAGGAGGATTTAAAGGATTATCTGTATGATGCCGGGGCTATGCGTTCTCTGTCCGGTAAAAAGCTGCATAAGAAAAAGAATCATTTGAATGCATTTTTGAGGGAATATGAGGGACGGTATGAGTATCGGACCTTATGCTGTTCCGACCGCGACGATGTGTGGGAATTCCTGGACCGATGGTGGGAAAACAAGGTGGAGGCCGCGGAGTTCGGTACCCAGCTGGATTATGAGGTGAATGGAATTCACGATATTTTGAAGAACTGTTCCCAGCTGTGCGTCCGGATGGCAGGAGTCTATATCGATGGCAAGCTGGAGGCATTTACGATAGGCAGCTACAATGAATTCGAAAAGATGGCGGTAATTCACATTGAGAAGGCCAATCCGGAGATCAATGGGCTTTACCAGTTTATTAACAGAGAGTTTCTGGTCAGATCATTTCCAGAGGAGATGATTCTTGTCAACCGGGAGGACGATGTGGGAATGGAAGGCCTGCGCAGAGCGAAGATGTCTTATAATCCGATTGACTTTGCCAGAAAATACAGCATAGAACAGAAGGACTTTAAAGGATGATACACTATTTAAGACAGGAAGAGAAGAACAGGAGCCGGAAGCTGTGGGAAGAGATCTTCACGGAAGATTCCCAGTCGTTCGTGGATTTTTACTATGCGGAGAAGTGCCGCCGGAACAGGATTCTCGTGGCGGAGGAGGAGAATGAGATCGTAGCCATGCTCCATCGGAATCCGTTCGACGTGGTGGTTAAGGACCGGATCTGGAAGATCGATTATGTTGCCGGTGTGGCAACCGCTGCGGCGTGGCGGCATCAGGGGTATATGAGCCGTTTGCTGTCCAGAATGTTTGCCGATATGTATATGGAGAAGATGGGATTTTGCTTTCTGCATCCGGTGAACCCGGCTATTTATCTGCCCTTTGAATTTACCTATATATTTGATCAGCCGCAGCTTACCATAAGCGAAAAAGGGATGATGCGGCTGAGCGGACGCGCCCTGATGGAACAGCGGACGGAGGAATGCGAGGAGGCTGCCAGATTTGCCGGAAAGTACCTTGAGAAGCATTACGAGGTCTATACCATGCGTGACGAGGAGTATTACCGGTCTCTGTGCAGGGAGGTAAGAAGCGCGGACGGTGACCTGGTTCTCTTGAGGACAAGGGATGAAAAGGAACGCCTGACCGGTATTTCTGCATATTACGGAGGGGAAGAGACGGAGCAGAGGGAGCTTCTCGTGCATCCGGATTTTGTGAAGGAGATTGCCCCGCCAAAGCCTCTCATGATGGGGCGAATCGTCAATCTGGAGCAGTTTGTCTCTGTGATCCGGCTGAAGGAGGACTCAGAGGTCAGCGAGATGGAGCTTATGATCGAGGTTTCGGATGGACAGATCCGCCAGAATGACGGTATTTTCCGCTGGAGGCTGGATAAAAATGGATCGAAGGTGACGCGTATGACGGAAGGGGCTATTGTAAAACCCCATCTCTCGCTGGGCATTGCGGAGATGACAGCCTGGCTCTTTGGATACAAAATGCCCCAGATACCGGAAAACCGGAGGAGTATGGCGGAAAGAATCAGGCCGTTAAACGGTGTGTATTTCGATGAGGTAGTATAGAAGATTTTCCTTGTAACCGATCGTGTTTCTGTAGTATAATAAAGAAAACAGCAGCAGGGGAGGTTTCTATGGAAAACAGATATATTAAGCTTCAGGCTCCAGGATGTAACGTACCGCTCAAGGTTGTGCCGGGACATTTTGCAACGAACCATTCCCATATCAATTACTACATTGATATGACGACGCTGAAGACGCGTGTCAGTGAGGCACAGGAGGTTGCCCGTGATTTGGTGGGGCTTTACCTGTATAACACGTTTGTAGATACCATCGTATGCCTGGACGGTATGGATGTGGTAGGCGCCTATCTGGCGGAGGAACTGACGAAGGCAGGAGTTATGTCAAGGAACGCGCATCAGACCATTTACGTTGTGACTCCGGAATACAACAGTAACAGCCAGATGATTTTCCGTGATAATATTCAGCCCATGATAACCGGTAAGAATGTGATTCTTCTGATGGCTTCCGTTACGACGGGAAAGACGATCAACAAGGGAGTCGAGTGCATTCAGTATTATGGAGGGAAGCTCCAGGGAATCTCGGCGATCTTCAGTGCGATCGGGGAACTGGATGGAATGCCTGTGAACTCTGTGTTCCGGGAACGTGATATCCCTGATTACCAGACGTATGATTTCCGGGAGTGTCCATACTGCAAGCAGGGAATCAAGCTGGATGCCCTTGTAAACGGCTACGGATATTCGAAGCTTTAAAGCATTTTCAGACATGCTCTGAAACGATCCGGGGTGCCGCAGGCGGATTTGGAAGAATCCGGTCT